>MAAC01005962.1_pt1 | contig 63134 bp, 64 predicted proteins | sample 1115981 | NCBI WGS metagenome assembly MAAC01 (sample SAMN04961126, study PRJNA320927) | seawater metagenome | isolation source: sample BD02T64 sea water enriched with oil for 64 days | place: USA:Gulf of Mexico | collected 2013-07-27 | reverse complement strand
GCAGGTACACAATGAACTACAGGCACGGAAAAAATCCTCCTTCATTGCACGCAGTAGAGACACATGGCTATCCAGTAAAGTAAAAGCCAAGCTGGTTGCCGAAAGAAACATGAAATCAACCACCGTCAAGGTAGTGACCGAAGATAGCATCGTCTACCTACTGGGCTTAGTGACCCATAGCACTGCCGATAAGGCCGCACAGATTGCCAGCAACACCCGCGGGGTAAAACGAGTGGTAAAGGTGTTTGAATATATCGATTAACAAATAATCAGATGTAAAAAAACCGGCTTTGGATAGGGCCGGTTTTTTATTGACTAGATATTTAGTCTAACAATGATTGATCACATCAACTCTAAAGCAACTGCTGTGGCTTCCCCTCCACCGATGCAGATACCCGCAACGCCTTTCGCTTTATTATAAGTCTGCATAGCCGACAGTAACGTAACAATAATACGTGCACCAGAAGCACCAATTGGGTGGCCCAAGGCACAAGCTCCGCCATGAACATTGACCTTTTCATGGGGTAAGTCGAGCTCCTTCATCGCCGCCATAGTGACGGTGGCAAACGCCTCATTAATTTCATACAAATCAACGTCATCTTTTGACCAGCTTACCTTTTCCAATAATTTCTGGATGGCCCCTACTGGGGCTGTGGTAAACCACTCAGGCTCGTGAGAATTGGTAGTATGAGCACAAATTTTAGCCAGCGGCTTGAGGCCCAGCTCTTCGGCTACCGATAAACGCGTTAATACTAACGCGGCTGCACCATCACTAATGGAGCTGGCGTTAGCCGCAGTAACAGAACCATCCTTTTTAAAGGCTGGCCTCATTTTTGGGATTTTTTCAGGATTACCCTTTCCTGGCTGCTCATCAGTATCACACACAACATCACCACGTCGACTTTTCACAGTAAACGGGGTGATCTCATTCTCAAATTTACCTTCTGCAATGGCTTTTTTCGCTCTCTCAAGAGAAGTAATAGCAAAAGCATCCTGCTCTTCACGAGTAAATCCATATTTATCAACACACTGCTCGGCAAATAAGCCCATGGCACCAGCTGTGTAGGCATCCTCCAAACCATCCATCGTCATATGATCAAAAATCTTGGCATCACCAAAACGATAACCACCACGTCCCTGAAGCATCAGATAAGGCGCATTGGTCATACTTTCCATACCGCCAGCAACAGCAACATCTACATGCCCCAATGACAAGCTATCCCAGGCATTCATAGCAGCTTTCATACCAGAACCACACACCTTGTTCAGTGTAGTAGCACCAACACTAGTAGGAAGCCCTGCACCCAATGCAGCCTGTCTAGCAGGAGCCTGCCGCAAGCCAGCAGTTAGGCAGCAGCCCATATCAACAGAACCTATCTTCTCTGGAGAAACACCTGCACGCTCCACAGCAGCCTTGATCGCTGCTGCACCCAATTCTGTTGAAGGCACTCCGTCAAACTGACCCTGCATGCTACCAATAGGCGTTCGCGCCATTCCGACAATTACAATTGGATCTGACATAACTCTATCCTCTATTTAACCACTCTCAAGGAGGGTTTCTTGCTAGTTTCACGAGAACCTCCACCTTTTGGCGGGACATCTGAGGGTGACACCGACTTAACTGGTGCTGGCCCTACGGGCTCTGGCCCACTGGAATCCTCTGGCTGGAAAATCATTCCCTGGCCATTTTCCCGGGCATAAATCCCCATGACTGATTGGATGGGCAACCTAATCGCACTAGGAATCCCACCAAAACGAGTACTAAAAGAAATTTCTGTATTGTTCATCACCAGCCCAGTTATGGCTCGTGGCACAAGGTTCAATACTATCTGTCCATCATCCACATGCTCCTGAGGCACTTCTACACCAGGAAAAAAAGCATCAACAGCCAAATATGGCGTACACTCATTTTCGACAATCCAGTCGTAAAAAGCGCGAATCAAATAAGGTCTGTTTGATGTCATTTTCATGTGGGCGGTATCAGGTCTCATATTTCCCGAGTGGCATTCTACAAAAAAAGGGACCTTATATGCCCCTTTTTTTATTACCACTTTATTGGTCGAGATTAGGTCTACATTTCTTTTTCCAGTTCGGACAAGCTTTCCTGAAATGATTCCCGCTCAAACAAACGCTGCATGTAATCGTGCAACGGCTTAGTCTGGCGATTATTTGGAAGCTTAATACCCAGACTGGATAACCGCCACAAGATGGGCCCTAGACAGCAATCTACCAAAGTAAAATCTTCGCTCATAAAGTACGGCAGCTCAGTGAAGATAGGGGCGATACTCACAAGGCTGTCCCGCAACTCCTTCCGCGCCTCCTCAGCACCTTTACTACTTTCATCACTGAGAATTTTGTCTACCTGAATACAACAATCTTTTTCAATCCGGTGCATAAATTGACGACTTAATGCTCTCGCTACCGGATAAACAGGCAATAATGGTGGGTGTGGAAATCTCTCATCCAGATATTCCATCATCACTTTGGTTTCATACAAAGCCAAGTCCCTATCAACCAGAGTTGGCAATGAGGCATAAGGGTTAATTTCTAGAACTTCTTCAGGTATTACCTTGTCATCGATGTTTTCGATGTCAACAGTAACCCCTTTTTCCGCCAAGACAATACGAACCCGGTGACTGTAATGACAACTAGGGTCAGAATAAAATGTCATGGAAGATCGTTTTGCAACAACCCCCATATTGAAACCTCAAGATTGATGATGGAGTTAGATGGGTGGCTGCTATCCAGCCACCCCCATAGCAATTAGTGAATATCTTTCCAGTATTCACGATTTAGTAACCATACCCAGATAAACAGGAAGGCGAGGAAGAGCAACGTGTAGATACCAATACGCTTACGGTCTTCAGCCATTGGCTCAGCAACGTAAGTCAGGAAGTTTACCAGATCAAAAACTGCTTCATCATACTCTTCAGGAGACAAACTGCCTTCTTGGATCAGAGTGTAACGGCCGCAATCATCTTCCAGAATTTCTTCGCGAGTTAAAGGGTCGCGTTTGATGCCACCATTATGAGCCAAGACAGGACCAGGCGCACAAGCCTGCAAACCTTGAAGGTCAAGCATCGCATGGGGCATGCCCACATCTTTGAACACCTTATTATTCACACCCACTGAACGCGTTGGATCTACATAAAAATTGCGCAGATAGGTATACAGCCACTCGGGAGAACGCGCACGAGCAACCAGCGTCAGATCGGGGGGAGCCGCACCAAACCATTGTTTAGCATTGTCAGCTGGCATGGAGATATCCATCAAGCTGCCAATTTTTTGGTTGGCAAGCACCAGGTTGTCCATCGCCAAGCCTGCAGGGATTTTCAGGTCAGTAGCAACCCGCTCCCAACGAGAGTACTTGGCAGAGTGACAACCCATGCAGTAGTTCACAAACAACTGAGCACCATGCTGCAGGGAAGGCTTATCACCTAGATCCGCTTCAAATTCGTCACAGTGGATGGTTCCACAGTCAAAATTGGACTCAGAACCTACAGCTTTCAACGGCGCCCATGCCAGGAAGAGCACAACAAAGAGTGCCATCAGCGCCTTCCAGAAGCCCATACCTCCGTTCATCGTCACTCGAGCAGGCTCAGGCTTAGTTTTCTCCCTGCTTGTCCAGATCGGCATTGCCAAGAAGAACAAGAAATACAGGACTGCACAGATTTGCGCCAACAGCGTACGCTCTGGTGTTGGTGATTTCACACCGAGCACACCAAGAATGATAAATGAGGCCGCGAATACCAGTACAGCTACTCGACTAAAGGTGCCTTTATAGCGTATAGACTTCACGGGGCTACGATCCAGCCAAGGCAATACAAACATAATCGCAATTGCTGCCCCCATCACCGCAAAGCCCGCAAGCTTATCTGGCACCGCCCTCAACATGGAATAAAAGGGCGTAAAGTACCAAACAGGCGCAATATGCTCAGGGGTTTTCAACGGGTTCGCAATTTCAAAGTTCGCATGCTCAAGGAAATAACCATTCATTTCTGGCATGAAGAACATAATGAAACAGAACACAAACAGGAACACCACAATCGGCACAATGTCGTGAACGGTATAGTAAGGGTGGAAAGGTATACCATCGAGAGGGATACCATTTGCGTCCTTATTCTTCTTGATTTCAACACCATCGGGGTTATTTGAACCCACCTCATGGAGCGCAACAATATGCAGGAAAACCAAGGCCAACAAAACGATTGGTACAGCAACCACGTGTAAAGACATAAAGCGGTTTAAAGTAATACCTGAAATCAGGTAATCACCACGCACCCATTGCACAATATCTTCACCCACCACCGGAATAGCACCGAACAGGGAAATAATCACCTGAGCGCCCCAGAAAGACATCTGGCCCCATGGCAACACATAACCAAGGAAGGCTTCTGCCATCAGTGCCACATAGATGGTCATACCAAAAATCCACACTAACTCACGTGGTGGCTTATAAGAACCGTAGATCAAACCACGGAACATATGTAGATAGACCACGATAAAGAAGGCAGAGGCACCGGTAGAGTGCATGTATCGAATAATCCAGCCGTAATCCACATCACGCATGATGTACTCAACTGAAGAAAAAGCTGTCTCAGCTGAACCCTGAAAGCTCATCAACAGCCAGATGCCGGATATCAACTGTATCACCAGCACAATCATCGACAGCACGCCGAAGAAATACCAGAAATTGAAGTTTTTCGGAGCGTAATACTCAGCCATATGAGTATTCCATGCCTTCATAATCGGCATCCGAGCATCTACCCAATCACGAAATGATATCAACATTTTCATTAGCCGGCCTCCTGATCTACACCAATGACTATCACACCATCACTCTCATAGGAGTATGGAGGAACATCAAGATTGGTCGGTGCCGGAACACCGGAAAAAACTCGACCAGAAAGATCGAACTTAGAGCCGTGACAAGGACAGAAAAATCCGCCCATCCAAGCAGTATCGCTGGTGCTCAAATCTTCAGCTCCTACTTCTGGGCGATACATTGGCGCGCAACCCAGATGCGTACAAAGCCCAACAACAACGAGGTATTCTTCCTTACCCTCCATTGCCCGGTGAGTACCACTCACATAAGCAGGCTGTTTTGCCTTGGCCGAGGATGGATCTCTTAAAACTCCTTCCGATATCCCTTCCTCCAGAGTTTTCAGACTTTCAGCTGTACGACGGACGACATAGACGGGCTTACCACGCCACTCATATGTCACCATCTGACCAGGTTCAATTCTAGAAATATTGGCCTTGACCGGAGCACCTGCAGCTTTCGCTTTGGCACTTGGGTTCCAGGAACCGACAAAAGGAACGGCTGCCCCAACTACCCCAGCAGCGCCCACCACACAGGTGGCCCCTGTCAGGAAGCGGCGACGCCCCTGATTAATACCGTCATTACTCATGACGTTCTCCCGTTAACAGCAAAGATTAGCAAATTTTTTTATGTGTACAAAATGGCGTGCAATAGTAAAGAACACAGGGGTTTTTTACAAGGTGAGGGCTCGGAAGAATTGGATAATCTTGTATTTAAGCAATAAAAAACCCGGCCAAATAGTGCCGGGTTTTTTCGATCAGAGAAAAAGTTAGCGTTTGGAGAACTGCGGACGCTTACGCGCTTTCTTCAAGCCAACCTTCTTACGCTCCACTTCACGAGCATCACGAGTCAAGAACCCGGCTTTACGCAGAGCGCTACGCAGGGTTTCGTCATACTGCAACAGTGCACGTGCAATGCCATGACGAATTGCGCCAGCCTGGCCGAAACTGCCACCACCGGCAACGGTGATTTTCAGATCAAACTTTTCGATAGCGTCAACAAGCTCTAACGGCTGACGTACGATCATACGAGCTACTTCACGCCCGAAATATTGATCCAAAGTGCGATTGTTAACGGTTACATTACCGCTACCACTGGCCAGAAAAACCCTAGCTGATGAGGTTTTGCGGCGCCCGGTACCATAGTATTGAGTGTCTGCCATAATTAACTATCCGTCAGATATTCAGTTCTTGCGGCTGCTGAGCGGTATGTGGATGCTCAGTGCCTGCGTAGACTTTCAGTTTCGTGAACATAGCATTCCCAAGGGGGCCCTTAGGCAGCATGCCTTTAACGGCACCCTGGATGGCACGCTCAGGAGCTTTGTCGATCAGTTTTTCAAAACTAATAGATTTTAACCCACCCGGATAACCGGTGTGGTGATGGTAAATTTTGTTTTTTGCCTTATTGCCAGTCACACGAACTTTCTCGGCGTTAATAACCACGATGTAATCGCCGGTATCAACATGGGGCGTGAATTCTGGCTTATGCTTACCGCGTAAACGGGAAGCAATTCCGGCGGCCAAACGACCCAGCGTCTGATCAGCTGCGTCAATAACAAACCAGTCGTGCTGGACGGTCTCTGGCTTCGCGCTAAATGTTTTCATCTTTTCCTGCCTGAAAAATTTTGGGCCTTCCCACCAAATGGGGCTTACCAAAAGGAGGGCGCATTCTACAGACGGGGCTTTGACTTTTCAAGAGACTTTTCAAGGGGCTTCTCACCCTAAAAAGCAATTACTCTAAATGCTGCGACCAAACATCCCCTCAGGGGCGATGTGGCCGCGCCAGATACTCGTGAGATTGCATTTCTAATAACCGACTCTGAGTACGTTGAAACTCAAAACCAAGCCCTCCGTCAGCATACAAAGACCCCATATCAACCTCTGCAGATAAAACCAGCTTTACGTTTCGATCGTAGAACTCATCTACCATATTGATAAAACGCCTCGCTTGATCATCATTTTTTCTCCCCATCTGCGTCACACCACCCACCAATACTGCGTGGAACTCGCGGGCCAGCTCTATATAGTCGTACTGACTACGGGGAATGTTACAAATAACACCGAAATCAAACCAAACCACATCTTCCGCTACATAGCGGCAAAGGATCGCCCTCCCTTCCACCTCAATAGAGATACACTCTCGCACCTCTCCTACCGCAGGTGCCAAATCTTGAAAAGTCGACATTAGCGCTTCATCAGCAGCTTTACCCAAAGGGGAATGAAAAAGCTCAGCACGCTCAAGCGCCCGAAGCCGGTAATCCACACCACCATCCACATTAATAATATCTGTATGTTTATTAAGCAAGGCAATGGTCGGTAAAAAACGTTGGCGCTGAAGGCCATTCTCATACAGGTTGCTCGGAACAATATTGGATGTGGCCACCAAGGTTACCCGCCGAGCAAACAAATGTTCCAGCAGTGTACCCAACAACATAGCATCGGTGATATCCGATACAAAAAACTCATCAAAGCAAATAATCTGGGCCTCGCCGGCAATACGATCCGCCACTTTCTCCAATGGATTTTTTTCGCCCTTGAGCTGTTTTAGCTCACGATGCACTCTCCGCATAAAGCGATGAAAGTGAGTACGCATCTTTTGTTCGAAAGGGAGGCTCTCGTAAAAGTTGTCCATTAAATAGGTCTTACCGCGACCTACGCCACCCCAGAAATAAAGCCCTTTGATGGGCGCGGCCGGTTCAGAGGTTTTAAATTTGCCCGTCAGCTTTGCCAACAAGCCAACTGGCTTCTCATCAGCAACCAAGCGGTCATACAGCGACTGGAGACAACAAACAGCTTCTTCCTGAGACGCATCATAATTAAACCCCTCCTGCTGAAGATCATGCTGGTACCTTTGGACAGGCGTCAGAGGTGTAGATACGACAGGCTGGGACATGGCTCACTAAATAAACAAGATACGTCAATTAGGCGTGAACTGTAGCGAGGCATTCGTTGATTAGCAACCCGAAAGCACTTAAACACATACGCACCTCAAGGGAACCTCACACTAAAAAGATGTTGCCTCAAACCCTCGCTTCTTTCAGACTATGGCTATTGTATTTAGAAACCACATTCCACGGAGGCCATGACTTGACCACCACAACATTGCTAATCGGACTAATATCTCTTGCTGTCGGCCTGATTGTAGGCTTTGTATTGGCTCGCACTCTTCATCCGCAGGCGAGAGAGCGCAAGGACCTGGAAGATCAATTACAAAAGTCTCAGGACCAAATAAAGGATTATCAACAGGAGGTTACTGAGCATTTTACGAAAACTTCCGAGTTGATTAGCAACCTGTCCCACAGCTATCGGGATGTTCACGAGCATCTCGCCACCAGCGCTATGCGCCTCACGAACCCTGAAATCAGTCGACAATTGATCGATGCAGGCTTTGGCCGACACGAAAGCAATAGCAACCTGATATCAGGGGATACACCAGAGCCCCCAAAAGACTATGCACCTAAGGTTCCCGGCGGAGTACTCAGTGAAAAGTACGGCCTGAATGATGAAGCTCAAACGCTCGAAGCAGCACACTTGAAAGCTACCAATGATGCGACAGAAAACATCAGTGATGATGAGGAAGACCCAACACTCAAGGTAAGCTAAGACTTCACAACGATAGACCGCCACCTGAACCGATCTCAGGCATGAGGCTTGTTCAAATTAGTGTCACACCCACCCCTCTGCCCGTGCCCCTTAACGCTTTATGCCATAATGGCCACCAGATAAATGATAGGAGGTGGCAGTGTCCACTATCTTCCGGATATTGCGCTATATAAGCTGGCCCGCCATTGCAGGCCTTCTGGCGGCAGCAGTTATCTTGCTGCTTTTCCCAGAAGGACTTAACAACCACAGCGATTTGGAAACGGCTGACTTATCACCAGAAGCCAATACCGAATGGGCGGGGCCGGCCTCCTACGCATCAGCTGTTCGCCGCGCATCACCCTCGGTAGTGAACATCTACACCCGAAAAACATTAACACGGTCTCGCCACCCCCTTCTGGATGACCCCTTTTTCCAGCGCTTCTTTAACAGCAGCAACCTCCCACAGCAACAGCGTATGCAGTCATCACTGGGGTCGGGCGTAATTATTACTGCTGACGGCTATGTATTGACGAACAATCATGTCGTCGAAAATGCCGATGAAATTGTGATTCAGCTACAGGATGGTCGCGAAGCCCTCGTTCAAGTGGTTGGCAAAGACCCGGAAACTGACCTGGCAGTACTCAAAGCGGATCTCGACCAACTCACACCCATCAGCATTGGTGACCCCAACCAAATAAAAGTGGGCGATGTTGTCCTCGCCATTGGCAACCCATTTGGAGTAGGGCAGTCTGTCTCTCAGGGGATTATCAGTGCGACTGGCCGCAATGGACTAGGGCTAAACACGTTTGAAAATTTTATTCAGACCGATGCCGCCATTAATCCAGGTAATTCAGGCGGCGCCCTGGTCGATGCCTACGGCAACCTGTTAGGTATTAACTCAGCTATTTTGGATCGCACAGGGTATTCAGTGGGTATCGGCTTTGCCATTCCCGGGAATACTGCCATCAAGGTTCTTGAGGATATTGTGAAGCATGGCCGGGTAATTCGAGGATGGCTGGGCGTAGAAGCTCGCCCCCTGACAAGACAAGCAGCAGCTCTACTCGACCTCGACCCACCCTCTGGCCTAGTAATCACCAGCATTTATCGGGGAAGCCCCGCACACCTGGCCGGCCTTCAATCCGGAGATATCATTACCCGCATTAATGATTATTGGGTACTGGATACCGAGCGCAGCATGAATATGATTGCTGACCTTTCACCAGGTGATTCCGTTAAGCTCGACATACTAAGAGGTGGAGAGAGCAGTACCATGATGGCCGTCGCGGGTACTCGCCCAAGTGTTGAGTAGATCGAATCAACCAACCCAATAACGACTCAAGAGGCTTAGCCCTCTAAACTACAAATGCCCCATCAACACAGCAAGCACATCCAGCAATTGCTTGTTTTGCTCGGGGCGCCCAATCGTTATACGTAAATACTGATCAATTCGAGCCTGCTTAAAGTGACGAACAATGACACCCTGCTCACGAAGCTCTGCAGATAAATCAGCAGCTTTGTATTTAGGGTGGGTCACAAATACGAAATTGGCCGCCGAAGGTAGTACTTGAAACCCCAGAGCACTCAGCTCTGATGACAGCTGCTCCCGACTGTCAATCACCGCCTCGCAGGTCTCCTGAAAATAACCCTTATCGTCAAATGCCGCGACACCACCAACCATGGCGAGCCGATCCAATGGATAGGAGTTAAAACTATTTTTTACCCGCTCCAACGCCTCAATTAGCAACGGCTGACCTATGGCAAACCCGACCCTCAAACCTGCCAGCGATCGGGATTTTGATAGCGTCTGGATCACCAAGAGATTGGGGTAACGATCAACTAACGTGATAGCACTTTCACCACCGAAGTCGATATAGGCCTCATCCACTACCACCACAGATTCCTGATTGTGCTGTAACAATGCATCTATATCAGCCAGTGGCAACAACCGACCGGTTGGCGCATTGGGGTTAGGGAGGATAATACCGCCATTAGCCTTTTTGTAGTCGTCAACCTGAAGTGTTAAATCCTCAGCCAATGGCACAAGCTCGTATGGAACCTGATACAAGCCACAATATACCGGATAGAAACTATAAGTGATGTCAGGAAACAGGATAGGATGCTTGTGCTTTAACAGCGCCTGAAAGATATGCGCAAGAACCTCATCAGAGCCATTCCCCAAAAATATCTGACTTGTGTTCAAGCCATAAAACCTGGCGATTGCCTGCTTCAGAATGTCCCCATTGGGATCAGGGTACAAACGGAGATCTTCATCAAGCGATGCTGATATAGCATCCAACACTTTAGGCGATGGGCCATAGGGGTTTTCGTTAGTGTTTAGCTTGACCAAATTTGACAGCTTCGGCTGTTCACCGGGCACATAAGGGTCCAGCTCGCTGACAATTTTGCTCCAGTACTTATTGCCGGACATATCCTTCCTGTAAAAAATTTAGACGTGACCCGTCAGTCTTTAATTCGATATTCCGCAGAACGTGCGTGAGCAGTAAAGGTTTCGCCACGAGCCAAAACGGAAGCCGTCTTACCCAGTGTCGAAGCACCGTCCGCAGAACACATAATGATCGATGTGCGTTTCTGAAAGTCGTAAACACCCAGCGGCGATGAAAACCTCGCTGTAGCAGACGTGGGCAACACATGGTTGGGACCCGCGCAGTAGTCACCCAGTGCTTCTGCTGTGTAACGCCCCATAAAGATGGCGCCTGCATGACGAATCTCAGGCAACCATGACTCAGGGTCTGCCACAGACAACTCCAAGTGCTCTGGTGCAATTCGGTTTATCAAATCCACCGCCTCAGACATATCTACAACCGCAATCAGGGCGCTTCGATTTTCCAGTGCGGCACGAATAATGCCCGCCCGCTCCATAGTCGGTAGCAAATTCTCCATACTGGCTTTCACGCGATCCAGAAAACTAGCATCGGGACTGACCAAAATAGACTGTGCGTCTTCATCGTGCTCCGCCTGAGAAAAAAGATCCATGGCAATCCAATCAGGATCGGTTTCACCATCACAAACCACCAAAATTTCTGATGGCCCAGCCACCATATCCAGACCAACCGAACCAAACACTGCCCGCTTTGCTGTCGCCACATAAATGTTGCCAGGGCCGACAATTTTATCAACACGTGGCACTGACTCAGTACCAAAGGCCAACGCGCCTATAGCCTGGGCACCGCCCACAGTGAATACACGGTCAACACCTGCAATAGCAGCAGCAGCTAACACCAGCGGGCTCAGCTCGCCTTCCGGTGCAGGAACAACCATCACTATTTCACTCACGCCTGCCACTTTGGCAGGCAATGCATTCATCAAAACAGAAGAAGGGTAACTTGCTTTACCACCAGGCACATAAATACCTACCCGATCCAACGGTGTTATTTGCTGCCCCAGCAAGGTGCCATCGGCTTCTCGGTAATTCCAAGATTCTTGTTTCTGATGCTGGTGATAATGACTTATTCGCTCAGCCGCTACTTCCAGTGACTGCCTTTCAGTATCAGTAATACTTGCTAGCGCCTGCTGGATATCTTCTGTAGACACCTCCAGCTCGGCCATACTGCTAACCTTCCGTCGATCAAAACGGTTAGTGTAATCAACCAGTGCTTGATCACCCCATTGACGGATATCCGCCAACACATCGTCAACAACCTGTCCCACACGACTGTCGGAAACATTTTCCCAAGCCAGCAGTGCTCCCAACTGGGCATCGAAATTGATGTCCGCATAGGACAACCGTTTAATATCAATCGACCGGCTAGACATGGCTATTAACCAACCGCTTCACGCAGGTCTTCAACGATCTTCTGGATAGCCTGGTGCTTCATTTTCATTGCCGCTTTGTTAACGATGATACGCGAGCTGACATCTGCGATAACGTCCCTCGCTTCAAGCCCATTGGCCTTGAGGGTATTGCCCGTATCGACAATATCTACGATCTCGTCGGCTAGCGCCATGATGGGAGCCAGCTCCATGGCACCATACAGCTTGATAATATCAACCTGACGCCCCTGCTCGGCATAAAAGCGACGCGCGATATTGACGTATTTCGTCGCCACACGGATACGCCCTTCCTTTGGCGAATCGTAGAGACCATCACCACCGTGCTCAAGCAAGGTGTCCTTGCCCGCCACACCAAGATCCGCTGCCCCGAACTGGACATAAGTGGGCACATCGGAACCTCGCAACACCAGTAAGCGCACACCGGTTTGACTCGTATCAAACAATAGCTTTCGACTGGCACTGATATCCTCAAGGGGCTCAATGCCCGCAAGAGCCAACATCGGCAGGGTTTCTTTTAAAATTCGCCCCTTGGTCAGCGCGATAGTAATTTGCATAATGCCCTCAATCTTCCAAGCTGCCTAACGATCTAACCAGCCTATTACCTAGCCAGGAATTCGACGAATATTAGCGCCCAGCTGTTGAAATTTTTCTTCTATACATTCGTAACCACGATCAATATGGTAAATACGATCAACAATAGTATCACCGTCAGCCACCAGCCCTGCAATCACCAGACTGGCAGAGGCACGTAAATCCGATGCCATGACCGGCGCAGCTTTTAACCGCTCGACTCCCGTCACCATAGCGGTATTACCCTCAAGGGTAATTTTAGCCCCCATGCGATTCAGCTCATGGGTTTGCACCAAACGGTTTTCAAAAATCGTTTCAGTGATGGTACCTACCCCTTCCGCTACCGCATTAACGGCGGTCAACTGAGCCTGCATGTCTGTCGGAAACGCGGGGTAAGGCGCTGTCTTGAAGCTCACAGCCTTTGGCCTGCGGCCCTCCATATCCAACAGTATCCAGTCGTCACCTGTCGTAATTTTGGCGCCAGCCTCTTCCAGTTTGAGTAACACCGCTTCAAGAATATGAGGATCTGTATCTTTTAGCTTAATCTTGCCTCGGGTTGCTGCGGCAGCAGCAAGATAGGTGCCTGTTTCTATTCGATCAGGCATGATTCGGTAACTGCCACCACTCAGCGCCTCAACACCATCAATCACAATCGTTGACGTACCCATCCCGGACACATGACCACCTAGGGCATTAATGCAATCGGCCAGATCCACAACCTCGGGTTCACGAGCTGCATTTTCGATGACGGTCTGCCCTTCAGCCAGCGCTGCAGCCATCATCAGATTTTCAGTGGCACCCACAGAAACCACGTCCATTAAAATATGAGCACCTTTAAGTCGCCCCTGAGTGCGAGCATTGATGTATCCACCAGAGATATCTATTTCAGCTCCCATCATTTTCAGACCATGAAGATGAAGGTCGACAGGACGACTACCGATAGCACAGCCACCAGGAAATGAAACACTAGCAACACCAAATTTAGCTAACATAGGGCCCAGCACCAAAATAGAGGCTCGCATGGTTTTAACTAAATCGTAGGGAGCCACATGACTATGGAGCGTCGTCGCATCCACTTCCACTTGCATTTTTTCATTCAACACCACCGTCACCCCCAGGCAACCGAGCAGCTCAAACATAGTGGTAATGTCATGCAGATGAGGAACATTGGAAACCATCACCGGGCCATCGGCAAGCAAGGTCGCCGCCAAGATGGGCAAAGCAGAGTTTTTTGCCCCTGAAATACGTATTTCTCCAGAGAGCGGTCCACCTCCGGAGATTAGTAGCTTATCCATTCATAACCCTTGTATATCGAGGGGAAGATTCTGACTAATTAGAGCAGAGATGTGTTTCTGAAAAACCCATGAGCACACCCGTGAGTACGTTACTACTGACACTCATCAGGGGTCAGGGTTTTCATGTTTACAGCATGAATAGTACCCGCAGAAATTTCATCCTGAAGCACAGCATAAACTTTTTGCTGACGCTGCACAGGGCGAAGGCCAGCAAAGAGACTACCGACTACCGTAATATCAAAATGGCGACCATCACCGTCTACAGACACCTCACAGTCAGCCAGATTGGCAAGGAGGAGCTTTTTTACATCATCAGGATGCATGATTTTAATCTCAGGTTTTTAACTCAACCTTTTGATGACCAATTGTCGATAATCTGATCAATATTGCCGTCAAACTTTTGGGCTCTCTGTAAAAATTGATTGCGGAAGGTTTTTCCTAGATTAATGCCATTAATCACCACATTAGTCACCCTCCACCGGCCATCTTTATTCAAACCCATTGAATAAGCCAGCGGGAAGACCCCATCGTCGCCACGAATTTCCTGCGTAACGGTTACCCGACGCTGGCCATTGATATCGTCTGTTGGTGGCAACACGACAATAGACTGGTCACCATAAGCGACCAACCCTCGACCATAGGTTTCAATTAACTCACAGCGGAATGTACTGGCAAACCGTGTACGCTGCTCCGCTGTAGCCTGCTTACCATAAGACCCCATCACTCGGTAGGCAATCCAGCTGAAGTCAATGACTTCCCCCAAAAGCCCATCCAGTGCTTCAAAAAAAGGCTCTGGATTTTCAGCAAAGGTGTCTCGATGAACCGCAATTTCCTTGATCAGCTGATCGGTTACTGACTCCACCACCTGATGAGGAGTCAATTTTGGCACTTCGACATCTGCAGCCCAAACACCGCCAGCTGCCGCCAAAAACAGTGCCATTATTGTTGAACGTACCCATACACAACGCATTAGAGCTCCTCTCTAAAATTCATATCGGTGGCACAGCCTCTACTAAGAGCCCCACAGGCTGTTTGACCATAGACCGCGGGTAGAGTGCCAAAAACAGCTGACTTCGAATGGCGGGCACTATACCATTGCGCACCAATTTACGAAACATTCTATACAATCCCGGCCACTACACTTACTGAGGAATGAACACCACCATGGAGACTCTGGCACCTGCAGCACTAGGGGTTTTATTTGGGCTCCTAGGCCTACTCTGGGGGGCCGACCGGTTTGTGGCTGGTAGCGCTGGCGCTGCAAAAAACTTTGGTATTTCACCACTTGTTATCGGTCTCACGATTGTCTCCATTGGCACATCAGCCCCAGAAATCATTGTTGCGATTAACGCCGCTCTAAAAGAAGCTGGCGATATGGCAGTGGGTAATGCCATCGGATCAAACCTGGCCAATATTGGCCTAGTACTGGGAGCCACCGCACTCATCGCACCCCTCCCCACCCAAAGCCACCTGCTCAAGCAAGAAGGTCCTGTACTTTTAGCTATCACCCTACTAGCTGGCTTCTTTATTTTTGATGGCGCTCTATCCCGACCAGAAGGCTTTGTGCTTGCCCTGATTATTCCCCCGCTATTGGTGATAACTGTTTACTACAAAAAACGCCACCCAAACCCAGAGACCGTGGAGGAAGGTGAAGCCATACCAGCCATGTCCACTGCCACGGCGATACTCTGGTTTTTAATTGGCCTTGGGGCGCTACTCATCAGCTCCGAAGCACTAGTATGGGGAGCCAAAGAAATTGCTCAATTTTTTGGCGTTAGCCAGTTAATTATCGGGTTAACCATCGTCGCTGTTGGTACCAGCCTTCCTGAACTTGCAGCTTCAGCCATGAGTGCAATTCGTGGGCATCATGACATTGCCCTAGGTAATATTTTTGGCTCAAATTTATTCAATCTGCTGGCAGTGATGTCCGTGCCAGGCATTATTGCCCCGCTCACACTGGACAGTGCAGTATTTTATCGTGACTATCTGGCCATGTCTGGCATGACCCTTGTACTAGTTGGCGCTATAGCCTGGTCACTCTGGATAGGGAAAAAGAACCACCGCCAGGCTAGACTTTCAAAAAAAATTGGCATTACCTTACTGTCGCTCTATGCACTCTACTACGTGGCACTGATTCCCGGAGTGTAAGCACTCAACAGGCCTTACAGCAACACTTACAGCGACAACAGGTTGTCGGTATACTGATGAAAATATATTCGAGAACAAAATGATCTCCAGTAACTTTGCAGAAGTAGCCCGCCGCACCATACGAATGGAGGCACAGGCCGTAGATTTGCTGGAACAAAGAATCGGTGATGATTTCACGCTTGCCTGTGAACTGATACTCCAATGTTCTGGACGGGTAGTGGTCACAGGCATGGGAAAATCTGGCCATATTGGTCGAAAAATTGCGGCAACCCTCGCCAGCACTGGCACCCCCTCATTTTTTGTTCACCCTGGCGAAGCCAGCCACGGTGATATAGGCATGATTACTGAAACCGATATTGTGCTGGCGCTGTCCAACTCTGGAACAACAGCAGAAGTTGTTACATTACTACCTCTGATCAAACGCATGGGTATACCGCTAATTAGCATGACCGGCAATCCTGAGTCCTCCCTAGCCGAAGCATCGGAATCTCATTTAGACGTACAAGTGCCCTGTGAAGCCTGCCCCTTGGGGCTTGCTCCCACCACCAGCACCACAGCAACACTGGTAATGGGCGATGCTCTAGCTATCGCCCTCCTAGAAGCCCGAGGCTTTACCGCTGAAGATTTCGCCTTCTCCCATCCCGGCGGCGCTCTAGGCCGCAAACTGCTGCTCAAAGTAGAAGATATCATGCACAGCGGTGATGAATTGCCCCAGGTGAGCATTGACGCCCCACTTCGGAATGCACTGTTAGAAATGACAACTAAAGGTTTCGGCATGACTACTGTTGTTAACGATGCCGGAGAGCTGCAAGGGGTCTTCACTGATGGCGACTTACGCCGGGCTGTAGATAATAATATCGATATAAACAACACCCCAATGTGCGAACTGATCAAATCAGGCTGCATGGCAGTACACCGTGACCTATTAGCCGCAGAAGCACTAAAGATCATTGAAGATCACAAAATCTCTGCACTGGTGGTAGAGGACTCAAATCACCACCCTATTGGCGTACTACACATGCACGACATCCTTCGCTCTGGAGTCATGTAACGATGAATACAGCCAAAACTATCAGCGACCAAAAACTGGTCAGCCGCGCCAAAGCCATCCGACTCCTACTCTTGGACGTTGACGGTGTGTTAACGGATGGACGCCTCTACTACGGCAATAATGGCGAAGAACTCAAAGCCTTCAACATCCAGGACGGATTGGGCATAAAATTACTCCAGCGCAATGGAGTTAAGGTAGGAATAATCACAGGCCGCTCCTCAGAACTGCTGGCCCGCAGAGCAAATGAACTTGGCATTGACCTCGTTGTTCAGGGAAGGGAAGACAAGCTGGTTGCTCTTCAGGAAGTTTTGAAGACTCACGATTACCGAATGGAAGAAATTGCCTTCCTTGGAGACGACCTCCCGGATGTTGCAGTTATTCGACAAGTGGGACTGGGTGTCGCTGTGGCAAATGCGCGTCACTTTGTCGTTGAAAATGCTGTATGGCAGACCAGCGCAAGCGGTGGTCATGGTGCAGTACGAGAACTCGTGGATATGATCCTACAAGCTCAAGATAAATTAAATTCCACTCAGGCGGACTACCTCTAGAAAATGCGCAATCTGTTACTCACTATCATGCTACTGGGTGCCACCGGAGTCTTCCTGTTATTCTGGTTATCTCCGCCAGAAGTCTTTCTTAAAAAAACCATCAGCGATTCAGAAGAACTGCCTAAAGCAGATAGCTACATGCTCAACATAGACAAGCTCGACTTTGATGAGAATGGCGCCAAGGCATATCACTTGGACGCAACTGAAGCCCGCCATTTCAACCGAGGCAACCTTCTGGAGCTCGACCAACCCAACATGACAGTTTTTAACCCAAGCAAAGGGGCCCACCCTTGGCAAATGACCGCAGAAAAAGGCTCCATCTACAACAATGGAGCCCGAGCAGTATTTATCGGTGATGTCTACGCCTGGCAAAACACTGAAAGTAACATTAAAAATGAACTTCGCACTGACAGGCTCGTCCTATTCCCTGAGAAGCATATTGCTGAAACAGAAAGCCGGGTGATCATAACCACACCCAAAGGGAAAACTACCGGTGTCGGTATGTGGGCAGACTTGAACAGCGAACGGTTCAAGTTGCTTTCTAAAGTAAAAGGGGTTCACCGTGCACTTTAAATTAACTTTTCTACTGATTTTTCTTAGCTGGTGCTCATTGACCACGGCACTCCCAAGTGATCGACAGCAACCGATCAAAATCGAATCTGATCGCGCAGAAAAAGATGAGAAAAAAGGCACCACTGTCTACGAAGGTTCTGTTGTTATTCGGCAGGGTACTATCAAGATTAATGCCGACAAGGTGACCGTCTTCAGTGACTCTAACCAGGTGGATAAAATCATCTGTGTTGGTAAGCCCGCCCACTACCAACAACGACCTAATCTTGAAGATGGGCTGGTTTTTGCAAGCGGCAACACCATTGAATACTACTTGGCCAGCGACAAGATATTCCTGTTAAAAAATGCCAGCCTGGAACAGAATGGCACAACCATCACTGGCGATAAAATCAACTACGACCTCAGGGCAGAGGTGGTCAAGGCCAGCGCCGGTGACAATACCCGCCAGCGCATTCAGATGGTCATCCCCCCAAGCAACCAGAAGGATGACAATTAATGGCCGTACTCAAGGCCTCTAACCTTGTTAAGAGCTACAAGAAACGACCCGTTATCAGGGATGTCTCCCTGACGGTGGAAAGCGGTGCTATCGTCGGGCTTCTTGGCCCCAATGGCGCGGGGAAAACAACCTGCTTTTATATGATTGTTGGACTGGTATCCCAAGATGGCGGCACTGTTCAGATCGATGATGAAAACATTACCCACCTGCCAATGCATGGCCGCGCACGAAAAGGTATCGGCTATCTCCCCCAGGAAGCCTCTGTTTTCCGCAAGATGTCCGTCCAGAACAATATTATGGCTATTCTGGAAACCCGCCAGGATCTGGACCCCAGCCAACGCAAAGAACATATGGAACGACTACTTCAGGAGTTTCACCTTACCCAGATTCGAGACACTCTAGGCATGAGCCTTTCCGGCGGAGAGCGTCGCAGAGTAGAAATTGCTCGAGCCTTGGCCATGGAACCCGCCTTCATACTTCTCGATGAGCCCTTTGCCGGAGTAGACCCCATTTCAGTGAACGATATCAAACAGATCATTCGTCATCTGCGCGATAAAGGCATTGGCGTACTTATTACAGACCATAACGTTCGAGAAACACTGGATATCTGTGAACACGCTTATATCGTGGGTGAAGGCCGAGTAATAGCTGAGGGTCATGCCAGTGAGATTATTGCCAACCAACAGGTCCGCGACATCTACCTGGGTGAAGACTTCACCCTGTAAGTTTTCACTGAAAAAGCACCTTACGGCACAAAATTTGCTTGTCACATAGCCCGCTCACAGACTACACTTTCATTGTGAGTATTAACTTCTATCAAAGCAGTTCCACCCGTAGATGAAAACCAGCCTGCAACTGAAAATTGGTCACCAGTTGACCATGACCCCACAGCTGCAACAGGCCATTCGCCTCCTACAGCTATCATCGCTAGAACTCCATCAGGAAATCCAGCAAAACCTCTACGACAACCCACTACTGGAACTGTCCGAAGAATCAGAAAACCCGCCTGAACACGCAGAAAGCTCACAAGGCTCTCAGAGTGCCGAACCAAAGACTCAGAGTGAGTCTTTGGACCATGAGCCCGTAGATAATGCCACTCGGGATCTCAATGGAGAGGACTGGGAGAATAAGATCCCACAGGATCTCCCCGTCGATGCCAACTGGGATGATATCTATCAACCCAGCACTGGCGCAAAATCTCTAGGCCCCGAAACCCGCGACTTCGATAGCGTTCATAGTGTTACAGCATCACTTCAAGACCACCTTCTTTGGCAACTCAACCTAACGCCCCTTTCAGCAACAGACAACCTGATCGGCGAAAATATTATTGACGGCATCGACAACAGCGGCATGCTGACTGTTCCCGTAGAAGAAATCTGGGCCTCCCTTGACGATGAAATTGAGCTGGATGAAGTTGTTGCTGTACTTCATCGTATCCAGCAATTTGACCCCCCCGGCGTGGGAGCCACTAATCTATCCGAATGCCTGCTGATTCAGCTCAATCAGTTTTCTTCCGACACAACACTCTGGAAAGAAGCAAAACAGCTGGTATCAAACCACCTGGACCTTGTAGGCCAGCGTGATTACCGACGGCTAGAGAAGATCACTGGATACACACAAGAGATATTGGAAAGCGCCATCCAGCTGATTCAAACGCTATCCCCGCACCCGGGGGAAGCCATCAGCACCGATGATACAGAGTATGTTGTTCCAGATGTGCGCGTCTCAAAAGCAGATGATCACTGGCAGGTATCCCTAAATCAGGACATCACCCCTCGCCTGAACATCAACCAGCAATATGCACAGATGATCCGCCGCGCTGATTCCAGTCAGGACAACACTTTCCTAAAAAACCACTTACAAGAGGCCAAATGGTTCCTGCGTAGTATTGAGAGCCGAAATGACACTTTGCTGAGAGTATCGTCCTGTATTGTTGACCTCCAGCAAGGCTTTTTGGCCCAAGGCCCAGAAGCTATGCGTCCGATGGTATTAGCCGATATTGCCGAACGGCTAGAGCTACATGAATCAACCATTTCCAGAGTCACCACCCGGAAGTACCTAGACACCCCCCAAGGGGTGTTTGAATTGAAATACTTTTTTTCCAGTCATGTGTCTACTGCCAGTGGCGGGGAGTGTTCATCTACCGCTATTCGCGCTATCCTGAAAAAGATGATTAGTGCAGAAGATTCCGCCAAACCACTCAGCGACAACAAGCTCACCACATTGTTTCAGGACATGGGCATCCAGGTCGCCAGACGCACAGTAGCCAAATATAGAGAAGGGATGGGCATCCCTTCTTCCAGTGAACGTAAACGTTATAAACCTAATGCTTAACCCTAGATTAAACCTCTCAAAATAAGGAGAACCGCATGCAATTAAATATCAGCGGGCACCACCTCGACATTACCGACCCCATTAAGGATTACGTGATCAACAAACTGTCTAAGCTGGAGCGACACCATGATCGCATCACCAGCACCAACGTTATTCTTTCAGTAGAAAAGCTAATTCAGAAAGCGGAAGCTACGGTACATGTGAGCGGTGGAGAATTTTTTGCCAACTCTGAACATGATGACCTCTATGCCGCCATCGACATCCTGACGGACAAACTTGATCGTCAGCTGATTAAACACAAGGAAAAAAATCGCGTTAGATAATCGCCTATGAAACTGATCGATATACTCCCCCCCGAGAACACCGTATCCGATGCTCCCGGGGGCAGCAAAAAAAGAGTCCTTGAGCATCTATCACACTTCCTGGCAGATCGTATGACGGGGGTCGATGCAGATGAAATTTATCTGGGGCTCCTTGCACGCGAACGGCTTGGCAGCACCGGTATTGGAGAGGGCGTCGCCATCCCCCATTGCCGTATGGCTAGTTGCGATAAGATTACTGGCGCCCTACTTAAACTCAATGATCCTGTGGACTTCGACTCAATCGATGGTGTTTCAGTAGATCTGGTTTTTGCCCTAATCGTGCCGGAAGAACAAAATGACGAACATCTTCAGGTACTGTCCTCCATTGCAGAATTACTACAAGAGGAAGAGGTTCGAGCTCAGCTTCGCCAGGCCGCCTCCAACGAAATACTCCACCATGCCGCTACAGCTGACCGGCCAACCCAAGGATAACAACCCATGCGATTGGTGGTAGTCAGTGGTCGATCGGGCTCCGGAAAAAGTACGGCACTCAATGTGCTGGAAGATGTGGGGTTCACTTGCATCGATAATCTACCCGCAAGTCTACTGCCCGGCCTATTCCAGCAAACCACCCACAAACAGGGAAGTAATTGGCTGGAAAATATTGCCGTGGGTATCGACGCAAGAAACCTCATTGGCGACCTCAACCAACTGCCCAACATTCTTGATGAACTTAAAGCAACAGGGATCGATTATGAAGTCATCTTTCTCGATGCCGGAACATCCGTATTAATTCAGCGGTTCAGTGAAACCCGCCGCAAACACCCGCTAAGCTCAGAACAGGTTGACCTCAAAGAAGCTATTGCTCTAGAAACTACACTTCTAGAGCCCATAGCCTCTATCGCCAATCGCAGGATCGATACCAGCAACATGACCTTGCATCAATTGCGCGATATCACCAAGAAACAGATTGCCCACTCAAGCAATGGAGATATGGCCATTCTTTTTGAGTCATTTGCCTTCAAGCGTGGCGTTCCATCTGATGCCGATTTTGTATTCGATGTCCGCTGCCTGCCAAACCCCCATTGGAAGCAAGCACTCCGCCCTTTTTGCGGCAACGACCAGCCCGTCATCGAGTTCCTTGAATCACAGCCAGAGGTAGCCGCTATGTTGGCTGATATCAATGGCTTTATGACTCGCTGGCTGCCTCGCTTTCGCGCAAACAATCGTAGCTACTTAACCATTGCCATAGGTTGTACTGGTGGTCAGCACCGCTCGGTATATATCAGCAACACACTGGGCGAATATTTTGGCAGCCAATACCCCAACACTCAGGTTCGACACCGGGAGCTCTCTTGACATGAACACGGACCACAGGCTTTTATGTCGCACATGATTTGTATAGAACTCACTATTATTAACAAACTGGGCCTGCATGCACGTGCTGCGGCCAAGCTGGCGTCGACAGCGGGCAAATATGGCTGCACCATCAAAACCGGCCGAAAGGCTGACAAGCTGGTGGATGCAAAGAGCGTGATGTCCCTGATGCTGCTCGCCGCCAGCCAAGGCACCACTCTTTATTTTCACTTTGAAGGGGATGATGCAAAAAAGGCACACCAAGATGTTGAGCAACTCATAGCAAGCCGCTTTGATGAAGAGCAATAGCCCCAAAATAAACACCCTTCAAATACAACAAACAACCCTGCCCATCCTGCTGATAATGCTATAAATTTTTATCTCCCGCCTATAAACTATCGTTCATCTACAACGGTAGCTAGGAATCACCTCACCCATGCAGGCGCCCAACGAAAAAGTCAGCCAGCTATCACAGCTAGCCAGCGTTAATGAGCTGATGGATTCCAGTAATGTACGCTTATTGCGGCATATGCTGAACGACCTGATGCCTGCAGATATTGCCGACCAAATTGAATCCGCCCCCCCCAAGGCACGCCGCGTACTCTGGGATCTCGTCGACACGGAGTTTGAAGGCGAGGTAATCGGTGAGCTCAGCGAAGAGCTCCGAGGCGAAATCCTCAAGGAAATGAAAAGCCATGAGGTAGCCTCACTAACCGAAGGTCTCGACCCTGACGATGTGGCTGATATCCTTCAGCAGCTCCCAGAAAAAGTAATCCCTGAAGTCTTGCAAGCCATGACTGTTCAGGACCGCCAACGTGTTGAAACCGTTCTCACCTATGACGAGGACACGGCTGGCGGGCTGATGAATACAGACACCATTACCGTCCGGCCGGACATGACCCTTGATGTGGTTTTACGTTACCTTCGTCGCCACGAAGAAATACCCGAGATCACTGATAGTATCTTCGTGGTCAACCGGGAAGACACTTTTTTGGGCATTTTGCCGCTGGGGAAACTGCTCACTTCCAGCCCCAATATTACCGTCCGGGAAATCACTGTCACTAAAGTCGAGGCTATCCCCGCCGATATGCCCGACTCAGACGTGGCACACTTGTTTGAAAAGCATGACTGGGTTTCTGCACCGGTAGTTAACGAAGACAACAAGCTACTGGGGCGTATCACTATTGATGATGTGGTAGATGTCATCATGGATGATGCCGACCACTCACTGCTGGGCCTAGCAGGGCTCAGCGATGAAGAGGAAACCTTTGCCTCCATCGGCCGCACCGCACCACGTCGCGCGATCTGGCTTGGGGTCAACCTGATAACGGCCATCCTTGCCTCTTCAGTGATCAGTATCTTTGAGGCCACCATCGACAAAGTGGTAGCACTGGCCATTTTAATGCCCATCGTTGCAAGCATGGGCGGCGTGGCCGGAAGCCAGACACTTACCGTGGTGATTCGCGGTATGGCTTTAGGACAGGTCAGTCGAAACAACCTACGATGGTTGCTCAGCAAGGAATTTGCTGTGGGGGCGCTCAACGGCATAGTGTGGGCATCGGTCATGGGAGGGGTGGCAGCCGTTTGGTTCCAGGACCCCATGATTGCAGCCATTATTGCTGCAGCCATGGTAATCAACCTTATTGCGGCAGCTCTGGCCGGAGCAGCACTACCGGTTATCCTCAAGGCCTGTAAAATCGACCCGGCATTGGCGGGCGGTGTCGCACTGACCACCATTACCGATGTGGTTGGCTTTCTCTCGTTTTTGGGGCTAGCAACCGTAGTTTATGGTTAAACAATGATGAGTAACGATCAATTTCCCGAACAGAACTCGGATGAAAAATCTCCAGAAGAAGAGCAGCCCAAGAGCAAGTCTGCCCTTAAACGTGAAATGACCGCCCTGCAAAAAATTGGGGAAGAACTGGTCGACCTCCCCTCAGCCAAACTGGCTAAAATTTCTATGCCAGAAATACTGAAAGACGCCATCATGTTGGCTCGTCGACTGAAAAACCGCGAGGGAAAACGTCGGCAATTACAGTATATCGGCAAACTTATGAGGAACACTGATAGCGATGCTATCAAACAACGTCTTGACAGTTTCAACCACCAAAGCCAGGTTTATCGTCAGCAATTTCATCGTCTGGAACAATGGCGCGACCGACTGATTGCCGGTGGAGATCAAGCGCTTGACGAACTACTCAAAGAGTCGCCTGAGATGGACAGGCAACACTTGCGACAATTAATCCGTCAGGCGCAAAAAGAAACCTCACAAAACAAACCACCCGCGGCTAGCCGAAAAGTCTTCAAATATTTACAAGAAAATATCGAACAGCAATATTAAGTAGCAACTCCGGGTAGCCCAGCCTCGACCAAGCTGACATCTATCAAGAGACATTTTCCAGAGTCGTCACCATATCATCTGTCGCCTGAACCAGCGCCGCCAAGGTACTAGCCTCAGTGGAAGCATGACCAGCATCTCGAATCACTTCCAAGACAGCTCCCGGCCACGCACGATGCAAGTCGAAAGCCTGCCCAACTGGGCACACCATGTCGTAACGACCATGAATAATAACACCAGGGATATCTTTCAAACGATTGGCTCGGGCAATAATTTCATTGTTGTCCAAAAAAGCATGATTCACAAAATAGTGGGCCTCTATACGAGCCATCGCTAATGCCGTATGCGGGCTTCCCAGATGAGCCACCAAACTGGGATTGGGCTGCAAACTGGCACATCGCCCTTCCCATATTGACCAAGCTTTTGCCGCCGCCATTCGTATCAACTCGTTATCGCCCACTAAGCGCCGATAATACGCAGCCAGCGTATCGCCCTGTTCTGAAGAAGGAATCGGCGCTAAGTAATCTCGCCAGTAATCTGGGAATACGTGACAAGCACCGTCCTGATAAAACCATTTAATATCCTGCTTCCGGCAGAGAAAAATCCCCCGCAAAATCATACCCCGCACTCGCTCCGGATATGCCTGCGCGTAGACTAGGCTCAGTGTTGACCCCCAAGAACCCCCGAACAACACCCATTTCTCAACCTTCACCAGCTCGCGAATTTTTTCAATATCTGCTACTAGTTCGCGGGTATCATTGGCCGTTAATTCTGCATGCGGCTTGGATCGACCACTGCCCCGCTGATCAAACAAAATTATTCGGTATTTTTCCGGGTCAAAAAAACGGCGATCATTTTCTGTGCACCCACCGCCTGGGCCACCGTGCACAAACAACACGGGGATTCCCTCTGGGTTACCCACCTCTTCAATGTAAATAGTATGGATATCATCTACCGCCAGGCAGTGAGTGGCGTAAGGCTTAATTCGCGGAAAAAATGCTCTCATCAATTAGCCCTTCCAAGGAGGGTGCTCACCGGAATAAAATATTCCCCAACACTAAAATACTCTACAGTTAACCCTATGCCAGCTCTCAAGCAAACGCAATTATCACGCTGTGAATGGTGTCTCAACGACTCACTTTACCTACGCTATCACGACACGGAGTGGGGCCTACCCTGTACCGATGATCAAAAACTGTTTGAATTTTTAATTCTTGAAAGTGCCCAAGCTGGTCTGGCCTGGATTACCATCCTGAGAAAACGTGAAAACTATCGACAGGCCTTCGCCGACTTTCGACCGGAAAGAGTCGCCCGGTTTAACACCAGAAGTATTGAACGATTAATGCATGACTCGGGTATTGTGCGGAATAAAATGAAGATCAACAGTGCTATAAATAACGCTAAAAAGTTTCTTAATGTTCAGCAGCATGCTGGTAGTTTTTCTAATTACCTATGGGGGTTTGTCAACGGAGAGCCCATCCAGAACCAATGGCGAAATCTTCAGCAAGTGCCCACCTCAACAGCACTTTCTGAAACTATCAGTAAAGACATGAAACAGCGAGGGTTTCAGTTTTTTGGCAAGACCATCTGCTACGCTTATATGCAAGCTGTCGGCCTTGTAAATGATCATACTATATCGTGCTTTCGACACAAGGAGTGCCAAGGTTAAGCCTGACACTCCCTATTACATGCTAACAATACAAACTAAAAAGTCTTTTATTAAAAAACTTTTTATTTAGGCGCTCGCTTACGCTCGGTTTCAGTAAGAAGCTTTTTGCGAAGGCGAATGCTCACTGGCGTAACTTCTACCAGCTCGTCATCTTCAATAAACTCCAATGCCTGTTCCAGTGTATGGGTGACTGGCGGGCTCAGAGTTAATGCTTCATCCGTACCGGAGGCACGCACATTGGTCAATTGTTTGCCTTTAGTCGGGTTAACAGGCAAGTCATTGTTGCGTGAATGCAAGCCGACAATTTGACCTTCGTATACATCGTTACCGGGACCCAAGAATAAACGGCCTCGGTCCTGCAGGTTAAACAGGCCAAAAGCCAATGTTTTACCTTTGATCATGGATACCAGCACACCATTTTGACGCTTGGCAACCTCGCCCTGCTTAACGGGGCCATAGTGATCAAAAATACTGGTCATAATGCCTGAACCACTGGTCATGGTCAGAAAACGAGAACGGAAGCCGATTAAACCACGGGAAGGCGCCATAAACTCAAGTCGTACGCGCCCTTTGCCATCTGGTTCCATATTGGTTAGCTCCGCTTTACGCAAGCCAAACTCTTCCATGACCGAACCCTGATGCTGCTCTTCAACATCAATCACTACCTGCTCAAAAGGCTCGTGAAGCTTACCATCCACTTCTTTCTGAATCACCTCAGGACGAGAAACACCCAGCTCAAAACCTTCTCGGCGCATGCTTTCGATCAAAACAGACAGGTGTAATTCACCTCGACCGGAAACAATGAATTTGTCGGGGCCATCGCCTGGTTGTACTCGCAGGGCAACGTTGTGAATCAGCTCTTGTTCGAGGCGATCCTTGATATTTCGCGTGGTCACAAACTTGCCTTCCAATCCGGCAAATGGCGAGTTGTTCACTTGGAAGGTCATGCTTACTGTGGGCTCGTCTACACTCAAAGGGGGCAGTGCTTCCGGTGCATCAGGATGACAGATGGTGTCAGAAATGCCCAGTTTGTCGATACCTGTAATACAAACGATATCGCCAGCTTCCGCTTCTTCAACGTCCACACGTTCGAGGCCCTTATAACCCATCACTTGCAGAACCTTGGCTTTACGCGTATTCCCCTCATGATCAATCACAACCACTTGTTTGTTGGGATTCATTTTTCCGCGAGCAATACGACCAACGCCAATAACACCCACATAGCTACTGTAGTCCAGTGCACTGATTTGCATTTGCAGTGGACCTTCCTGGTCAACTTCTGGCGCCTTTACCTTGTCCACAATCATTTGGAACAACGGGGTCATGTCATCCGCCATTTCATCCGGCTCCATACCGGCAATACCATTCAGGGCTGACGTATAAATAACGGGGAAGTCCAATTGCTCATCGGTACCACCCAAGCTGTCGAACAAATCAAATACTTGATCCATCACCCAATGAGGGCGGGCGCCAGGGCGATCAACCTTGTTCACAACCAGAATTGGGTTCAAACCTTGCTCAAAGGCCTTTTGAGTCACAAACCGTGTTTGCGGCATCGGGCCATCAACAGCATCCACCAGCAGCAGTACGCAATCCACCATGGAAAGCACCCGCTCAACTTCACCACCGAAATCAGCGTGCCCTGGGGTATCTACAATGTTGATCCGGTAGTCGTTCCATTCAATCGCTGTATTTTTCGCTAGAATGGTAATCCCACGTTCACGCTCCTGATCATTTGAATCCATCACACGTTCCGCGCCCAGACTTTTACGGTCAAGGGTGCCGGACTGCTCGAGCAATTTATCAACCAAGGTGGTTTTACCATGGTCAACGTGGGCGATAATGGCGATATTACGAAGGTTCTCGATCACAGGATTAGTCCGGAGTTGGTCAAAAGGCGGGCATTATACTTACCCCGCCTCCAAGGAGATAGCGAAATTATTTCAAATACAGGTGGTTAAGCTTTATTTACCCGGACGGTAAACCGCCACATTGGCAAACCCTTGCTCTACCAACAACTCAGCATGGAGCCGGCTCATGACGCCCTTATCACAATAAAGCAGATAACGAGTATCACCTCTCAGCTCCTTAAACCGATTTTGTAGTGTAAAAAATGGGATTTCTTTCACCGTATTTTCAGTCAATTTTAGAGGGCGAACATCCACTTCATCGGGGTGGCGAACATCCACAATGACTGTATCTGGCTGCGGTGTATCAAATATTTCCACATGAGCAAGGGGCTTACTTTCCTCCATCACCTCATCAATATTTTGCACCCATTTGTTGGCGATAGCCTTTTCCAACACATCAAAATTAAATGCGGTCTCTTCTCTGGCAACACGCTCTTCTTTAGCGCGGGTAGTAGGTTTCACCGAAATAACACCGCAGTATTCTGGCATGTTGGCGGCAAATTCTTCTGTGCCAATTTTCCGAGCAACATCAATAATGTCATTTTTATCGAAAGTCACCAGCGGCCTCAGTACCAGCGTGCTAACCACTGAATCAATCACTGCCAGATTAGGCAGCGTCTGACTCGACACTTGAGCAACACTTTCTCCCGTCACCAAGGCCTGCACACCCATTTCATCGGCAACTCTGGTAGCCGCACGCAACATCATCCGCTTCAAAACAACCCCCATCTGGGAGTTATGGACGTTGCAAAGAATTTCAGAGATGACCTCGTCAAAGGGGACGGAAATAAACCGCACTCGGTGGGAGGCACCAAATTTATTCCACAGGTAAAAAGCCACCTCCTTTACACCTACTTCATGGGCACGCCCACCCAGATTAAAAAACAGGAAGTGTGTGCGCAGTCCGCGCTTAATCGTCAGGTAACTTGAAACGGTGGAATCGAAACCACCGGATATCAGCGACATCACCGAATCCTGGGTTCCAAGTGGAAACCCACCCAAGCCCTTCGTGGTTTCCTCAATCACGTAGAGCTGAGACTGACGAATTTCCAGCCTTACCGTCACATCTGGATTCTTTAACTTAACGCCCGCAGCCTCTGATTGGTGCAGCAGACCGCCACCAACCTGCCGCTCAACATCATGGGAGGAAAAATCATGCTTACCGTTACGCTTTACTCTAAGCACAAAGGTCTTACCCGCCAGCTTATCCGCCCAGACAGAGAGTGTTTTCTCAAGAATATCGTCAAAGTCACCCAACGGAAAATGCTGTACACGAGAGAAGTTAGCAATTCCGGGCGTCCTCGCTAGCACGTCGGCCATCTGGCGAGCTAAACCATCATCTTCAGGACCAGTGATTTCGATTTTATCCCAGTCCATATCCACCTGGATAAGCTCATCCAGAGGTCGCAATAATTTACGCAAATTATTACGTAGCTGCTTGGTCATACGCTTACGGACAGGCGCACTTTTAATGGTAATTTCAGGGAATAACTTGATGACAAAATGCATGGAAAGGTCTACTCATCACTGGATGCGGGAAAAGCCGCTGATTATATTACAAATGACGCCATAATCGGCGTATTATGAGCACCTTTAAAACGATCGCAATATAGAACAGCAACTGCTATAGCGCACAATAATAATGCATAGTCGCACCATGTTGGTGCGACTATCTTCTCAACGCCCCTGCCGACGGGCATAAGCTGTTGAATTTATTGAGCCAAGCCACTGGCATACCTTTTGCTTTAACTTGAATTACTAATTGCCTGACCCCTAAGATGTTGCTGGTCATGCAGAGATTTTTAATATTACAGCCAAACCGGCTAACTCGTTTAACCTCGATATCCATAAATTGGAGGAACCAATGTCTAAAACTCTAACCCTAATTCAAGAAAGTGAAGCCCGCTGGGTTGACCTGCGTTTTACCGATACCAAAGGTAAGGAGCAGCACGTATCCATGCCCATCAGTGAAGTTGGCGATGACTTCTTTGAAGAAGGCAAAATGTTTGACGGTTCTTCTATTGAAGGCTGGAAAGGCATTAATGAATCAGACATGATCCTGCTGCCAGATGACAGCACAGCCGTGCTCGACCCTTTCACCGACGAACCAACAATTATTATCCGCTGCGACATTATCGAGCCAGCCACTATGCAAGGTTATGAGCGTGACCCACGCTCCGTTGCCAAGCGCGCGGAAGAGTTCCTGAAAACTACCGGCTTGGGTGATACTGCCTTTTTTGGTCCTGAGCCAGAATTCTTTGTCTTCGATGATATCAAATGGGGTTCCGACATGAGCGGCGCCTTCTACAAAATCAACTCTGAAGAAGCTGCCTGGGCTGCTGGTCACGACTACGCTGACGGCAACATGGGTCACCGCCCTAGCGTTAAAGGCGGTTACTTCCCTGTACCTCCCGTCGACAGCCTGCACGACCTGCGTGCCGCCATGTGTGGCGCCATGGAGCAAATGGGCCTCGACATTGAAGTACATCACCATGAAGTGGGTACTGCTGGTCAGTGTGAAATCGGCGTGAAGTTCAATACTCTAGTTAGCAAAGCTGACGAAGTTCAAATTCTCAAGTACTGCGTACATAACGTGGCACATGCTTACGGTAAAACTGCCACCTTTATGCCGAAGCCTCTGGTCGGTGATAACGGCTCTGGTATGCACTGCCACCAATCCTTCTGGAAAGATGGCGAAAACACCTTTGCTGGTGATGGCTATGCTGGCCTGAGCGACACTGCGCTCTACTACATTGGCGGCATTATCAAGCACGCAAAAGCACTCAACGCTTTTGCTAATGCATCCACCAATTCCTACAAGCGCCTTATTCCGGGCTTTGAGGCGCCAGTGATGCTTGCCTATTCTGCACGCAATCGCTCGGCCTCCCTGCGTATTCCTTACGTTGCGTCCCCCAAGGGAAAACGTGTAGAAGTTCGCTTCGGTGACTGTACTGCCAACCCTTACCTGATGTTTTCCGCCATGCTGATGGCTGGAATCGATGGAGTGCAAAACAAAATCCATCCTGGTGATGCAGCAGATAAAGATCTGTACGACCTGCCTGCTGAAGAAGCGGCGGCAATCCCACAAGTTGCCGGCAGCCTGCGTGAAGCTCTGGATGCTCTGGATGCTGACCGTGAATTTCTAACCGCAGGTGGCGTATTCACCAATGATACTATCGATGCATACATTGAGCTGAAAATGGAAGAAGTTCTCCGTGTTGAGCATACCACTCACCCGGTTGAGTTCGACATGTACTACTCTGTGTAAGGTATTACAGATGAGCTAGAGGAAGCCAATAGCGTTATCAGTGGCTCCCGTCTGTTCACATAAATTGAAAAAGCCCGTTATTTTTCTGAATAACGGGCTTTTTCTTTGGTCTAATTGGGGCTAGTCTTGAAATATCATCTACGGAGAATGGCTGTGAGCACGAGAAACAAACTGCTTTTCACGATACTGAGCTTCAGCTTGGCGTTCAGCGCATATGCCGAGGTTTACCGTGTTGTGGATGAAGAAGGCAAGGTTACCTTCACAGACAAACCTCCTCACGACGCCCCCACTAAAGAGAAGGTGAGCTTACCCATCACCAATGTTCAACCCGCTCTGAAAGTCGCTCCAGCAGTAGAAGCCGCGGAGGAAGAAATAGAGGGATACCAGGAAATAGCTATTCTGGCACCGGCACAAGATACAACGATCCCACCTGGACAAGAGACGCTGACGGTACAAGTCGGCCTGAAGCCCTCGCTAAAAGCAGGGCACCTCATTCAACTCCTGCTTAATGGGCAATCCTACGGCCTGCCCACCGCCACCACATCATTCAGCATTGGATCCCTTATTCGCGGTGAAAATAGTGTCCAGATTCAGGTGGTCGACACTGAGGGAAGCGTTATCGGGCTCTCCAATACTGCGACCATTCACATAAAACGCGGCTCCGCCCTACACCCAAACAACATCAAATCGTCTCCCCCCACATCCACGCCACCCTAGAGCACATTTCTCTAGCACTCACCACACAAGCGCACCAATGTGGTGCGCCGCCTAATGATTTAATCTAGACTACAACTAGACTATAGGTAGAACAGCCCGAAAGTCGTGGCCCTGTGCGACCCCATAAAGCTGGCCCGTAACTTGCTAGCTCCTATTTATACATGGGAATACAACGCACTTTTTATAGCCAAAGCATGCAGGCCGACAGAAGATTAACCAGTGTTAACAGAGCCGAATATTGGATGACCAACAATCAACTACACCATTTATTGCTGGATAACCTCAGCACAGCCGTTGTTCTGTTGAGCGATAAATTGGAAATATGCTATCTCAATCCCGCTGCGGAAAACTTGCTGGCTGTGAGCGCCATGCGCCTCTGCGGCAGCCCCATAGAACAGCTACTTGATAAATCAGATAAAAGCCTTGTCGCATTACGAGAAGCCATTGAGGCCAACCACCCCTTCACCCAGCGACAAACTTCATTAACGCTGATGGACCAATCCCACATTACGGTTGATCTCACTGCGACTCCACTTCTGTCTGCCACCGAAAAACTGCTTCTGGTGGAAATGCAGCCAATGGACCGACTGATGCGAATCAATCGTGAAGAGGCGCTAATCTCTACCCGCGATACCACACGCAATTTAGTACGAGGACTCGCCCATGAGATTAAAAACCCGCTAGGTGGTATTCGCGGTGCAGCACAACTGCTGTCAGAGGATCTCAGCAGTCAGCCGGAATTACTGGAATTTACAGAGATTATTTCAGCAGAAACCAACCGACTCTGCAGCCTGGTAGACCGCCTGCTGGGTCCGAACACAGTGCCCAACTTTGCCCCTGTCAACATCCACGAAGTGCTCGAACACGTTGCGGCGCTGGCAGAAACAGAAACACTTGGCGCCATCACGATTGAACGCAACTACGACCCAAGTATTCCAGAGCTCCATGGTGACCGTGGGCAACTGATTCAGGCACTACTAAATATTGTACGAAATGCTATTCAGTCTCTGGGAAATAGCGACCAACCAACTCCCACCATCAAGCTTAAAACACGCATTCAACGACACTTCACCATTGGCAAAACCCATCATAAAGTGGTCTGTCGAATTGACGTTATTGACAATGGCCCCGGCGTTCCCGAGGACATTGTTGATCGTATCTTTTTCCCAATGATTAGTGGTCGAGCCGGCGGCAGCGGCCTTGGGCTCCCTATTTCCCAATCAGCCATAAACCTTCACCACGGGTTGATTGAGTGTGACAGTAAGCAGGGCGAAACACGGTTTTCACTGTACTTACCTTTAGACAGTAAGCCGTTGGAAAGTAAGACTCTGGAAAATAAACCCCAGAACAAACGAGCTATTGGACACATTAAATGACAAAGCAAACTGTTTGGATAGTCGATGACGACCGATCAATACGCTGGGTAATGGAGAAGGCACTAAGCCGTGCTGACCTAGACGTCACTAGCTTCGAGAATGGTACCGACCTGCTGGCTCAGCTCGACAAGCGGCTACCTGACACTATCATCAGCGACATTCGTATGCCCGGTATTGATGGCCTGCAATTATTAAAAAAAATTCATGCCTCCAACCCATTGCTCCCAGTCATCATCACGACAGCACACTCCGACCTCGACAGTGCAGTAGCTGCCTACCAAGGTGGCGCCTTCGAATACTTGCCTAAGCCATTCGATATTGATGAACTGATTGCCGTCACCAACCGCGCCATCAGCTTTGCCAATGAACAAGGCGCTGAACTCTCTGTTAATACCGACGATATCAGTGGTGAAATTATTGGTGAAGCGCCAGCCATGCAGGAGGTATTTCGTGCCATTGGTCGACTCTCACACTCAAATATCACTGTACTGATTAATGGTGAGTCTGGCACAGGAAAGGAATTGGTCGCCAAAGCACTGCATGACCATAGCCCCCGCAAAAAAAATCGATTTATAGCCCTGAACATGGCGGCGATTCCCCACGATCTGATTGAATCCGAGTTATTTGGCCATGAAAAAGGTGCTTTCACTGGTGCATCCCAGCGCCGCGAGGGCCGCTTTCAACAGGCGGATGGGGGCACTCTATTCCTTGATGAAATCGGTGATATGCCTCCAGAAGCACAAACCCGCTTACTGCGCGTCTTGGCAAATGGTGAATTCTATCTTGTGGGGGGGCACACGCCAGTCAAGGCGGATGTTCGAATTATCGCCGCCACCCACCAGAATCTTGAACAACTGGTCACCGAAAACCGTTTCAGGGAAGATCTATTTCACCGCTTGAATGTCATTCGTATTCACTTACCCAAGCTGGCAGACCGGCGAGAGGATATACCCCGGCTCATGCAATACTTTTTTCAGCGTGCAGCAAATGAGCTGGATACTGAGCCAAAAATCCTATCACCTGATGCTGAAAAGCATCTCTGTATGCTGCCTTGGGCCGGCAATGTTCGCCAATTGGAAAATGCCTGTCGTTGGCTAACGGTCATGGCCCCCGGCCGGGAAGTTCATTTAGGTGATCTTCCCCCTGAACTGAAAGACAGCCCCGTAGAGAAAACTGTCGTATCGGGCAATTGGGAGCAACAGCTTCGAAGCTGGGCACAGGGTGAACTGGCCACCGGCAAACAGGATATTCTTACGATGGCAGTACCAGCCTTTGAGCGAGCTCTGATTGAAACCGCGCTAAGTCACACCAACGGGCGAAAGAGAGATGCAGCGGAACTCCTGGGGTGGGGCAGAAACACCCTCACCCGAAAATTGAAAGAGCTGGGCATGAGCGAGGAAGAAAAAAAGTAGATTCTCAGCTCACAGAGAAATCGTAAGGGGAAGCCCCTACGGTGAGAAAACCTGTCGCTGTTCAACCAATACTGCAGGGGATCAGTGGCCTCCCACTGCATCAAGACTTAGTTAAACGATTTAATGGGTCACTGTCTCCGAGGCCTGCTGACCGGTCTTGACCTCGCCTTCAGCCATTGCCCGAGCAAACAATGCTTCAAAATTAATCGGTGGGATCATCAATGCCGGGAAATTCCCTTTAATCACCACGCTATCGATCACTTCACGCACATAGGGAAATAGGGTTGTCGGGCATGCAGTATTGAGAAGCTGTGCCAACTCAGGTCCTTCAACGCCCTTAACCATAAAAATCCCGGCCTGGTGCACCTCTGCCAGATAAATAGTGTCTTCGCCATCTTTTACAGTAACGGTCAGCGTTAACTCTACTTCATAATGATCTTCACCGAGCTTCGTGGTCGACAGGCCGATATCCTGATTGAGCTCAGGCTTCACCTTCTTCTGAAAAACAGCTGGCCCCATTGGAGTTTCAAAAGAAAGATCCTTAAGATAGATACGCTGCACGGCAAATTGTGGTGTACCGCTCTGCTCATCTCCGGCCACAGCCTGGGTGTTATCTTCCGTCATGTTGATACCTTTGCTAATTCAGTGTTATTTATGTGCCACTGCTCTCATCTATAAAATTTTAGGGAATAATCTAAAGTCATCTACAAACTTGCTGCGATTAACACATCAAGCTGCCCGGACAGATCCAAACGATGCAAATCATCACAGCCCCCCACATGGGTTTCACCTACCCAGATTTGCGGCACCGTATGGCGGCCACTGAGTGTTATCAGCTTACGTCGCATTGCCGGGTCTGAATCAACAGTAACCTCACTATATTTCACACCCTTATCAGTCAATAATTTTTTTGCTGCCACGCAGTAACCACAGGAACGCGTTGTGTATACCGTTACCTTGGACATGTCAGTCTTTTACAACGGGCAACTTCTGGTTCTGCCACTCCATCATACCGCCGGTCAATCGCTGCACATTGAACTCTTTCTGTTGGAGGCGGCGCCCGATAGCACCGGTATGCTGTCCCGCTTTGTCGACAATAATAATGGCTTTTTCACGATGGGCCTCCAGCTCAACCAAACGATCTTGTAGTTTGGTATGAGGTATATTAATTGCACCTGCAATATGACCCGCTTTAAAGTCCTTTGCCTCACGAATATCCAGTAGCACAGCCTCATCAGTATTGAGCATACGCGTTGCCACGTGGGAAGAAATTGGTTTACCGCTTTTGATACGCTCATTAATAGCAAACAGGTAGACAATTACCATCAGGGCGCTGACGAGCATCCACTGTTCACTGACAAAAACAAAAAATTCCACGATCCACGGCCTCATTTATCAATTGATGGCCCCCTGGTTAATAACCCCTAGGTTGATAACCTGTTGTGAGCCTGTTGCGAAAGCGGCCAAAGTATACACACCACTCCCTCCGATAGGAAACCACCAATGGCGCTGAAACGGCTTTGCCGGTAAGATTCTCGGCTTATTCCCACGACTATTCATATGACTACGGAGGCTAGCCAAATCAACGCGATGAGTGAACAAAAAAAACCGCTGCTCCTACTGGTGCTTGATGGCTACGGACATAGCGACAGCACTGAGCATAATGCTATTTATACCGCTAATACCCCAACGCTGGATGGCCTATGGAAAACCCACCCTCGAACACTCATTAGTACCTCGGGGTTATCGGCAGGCCTGCCCGAGGGCCAAATGGGTAACAGTGAAGTGGGGCACATAACACTGGGCTCAGGCCGGGTGATCCACCAGAGCTTTACCCGAATAAATAAAGCCGTGAGTGATGGTGCTTTTTTCACCAACCCCGCCTATACCCATGCCATCGACAAGGCCGTAGAAGCAAATAAGGCCGTACATATTCTTGGCCTACTATCCTCTGGAGGCGTCCACAGCCATGAAGACCATATTAATGCCATGGTAAGCATGGCCGCTCAGCGCGGCGCCACAAAGGTGTACGTGCATGCCTTTTTGGATGGACGAGACACCCCACCTCGAAGTGCTGAAGACTCCCTAAGAAACACCGCAACAATACTGTCGGAACTAGGCGTTGGCAGAATCGCAAGTATCTGTGGTCGCTTCTACGCCATGGATAGAGACCAACGCTGGGATCGGGTTGCTGCAGCTTACAACATGCTAACCCTTGGTGAGACAGAGCATCTGTCCGCCGACCCCATTGCAGGGTTACACGCTGGCTATGACCGAGATGAGAACGACGAATTCATTCTACCCACTCTTATTTTCGGAGAGGGTGAGCACCCTGCCACCATCCAGGATGGAGATACTGTTCTCTACATGAACTTCCGGCCTGATCGAGCAAGACAGCTCACCCGCGCCTTTGTAGATAACAGTTTCTCTGGTTTTGACCGTACAGCCCAACCCTCACTGACAGACTTTGTCATGACCACAGAATATGCAGCTGACATTCATACCAGCTGTGCTTTCCCACCGGAAAACCTCAGCAACTCATTTGGTGAATACCTGAGCAACCTAGGCAAGACCCAGTTACGAATTGCTGAAACTGAAAAATATGCTCACGTCACTTTCTTCTTCAGCGGTGGCCAAGAGACCCTTTTCAAAGGAGAGGATCGAATACTCATCCCTTCTCCTAAAGTCGCCACCTATGACCTTCAACCGGAAATGAGTGCCTATGAGTTGACGGACAAACTGATTACTGCCATTGACAGTCGGCAGTACGATGCCATTATTTGCAACTACGCCAACTGCGACCAAGTTGGACACAGTGGTATTTTTGATGCCGCCGTCAAGGCCGTTGAAGTTGTCGATGCCTGCGTCACCAAGGTGCTTGCTGCTCTCGACAAGACTGGCGGTGAATGCCTAATTACTGCCGACCACGGCAATGTAGAACAGATGTTTGATGAAGACTCGGGCCAAGCTCACACGCAACACACCACCTTACCCGTGCCTCTCATCTACACAGGACAGAAGAATCTAACACTTGCCGATGATGGTACTTTGGCCGATGTCGCCCCCAGTATGTTGATGTTAATGGGTTTACCACAACCTCCTGAAATGACGGGCCATTCTCTGGTCACCATCAACAGCCCAACTGATTAATCAGGGCTCACCATAATGTTCAAGACCCAGCTAGTCATTTCAGCCGTGCTGACATTTCTGCTGGTGTCATCCACCCTGGCTGGAGAAAAAGAAGATCGCATCAAGCTAAAAACGATCAGTCAGGATATTGCCAAACTACAACAATCCATCAAGGGTAGTAGCAAGCAACAGGATTCTCTCAATAAAGCATTGAGGACAGCTGAACTAGCCTCCGCAGAAATCAACCTAAAGATCAATGCGCTGGAAATAAAACTCAAGTCACTGAATACTGAACTCACCCAATTACATCTCGAACAAACGACTCTTGAGGCATCTCGCAAGAGCCAACAAGCCATGATCTCAAAACAGATTACCGCGGCCTACCACCTCGGCAGTGAAGAACCTATCAAACTGCTACTCAATCAGGAAAACCCTGACAGAATAAGCAGAACATTAAAATATTATGATTACTTCCTGCGTGCTCGAGGTGAAAAGCTTAACCACTACCGTGAAACCTTGGCCTCTCTCAATAGGGTTGAAGCCTCGATCTCTGACCGCCAATTAGCATTATCCACAAACCGAGATGCCCTCAAACAAGAGCAGCAACAACTCATTGAACGACAACAGGTACGTCGTGAAGTGTTAGCCCAATTAAACAAGCAGCTCAGTGGGTCCAAGCAAACACTCAACAAACTTAACACTGAGCGCAGCAGGTTAGAACGCGTATTAAAATCGCTTCAGGAAAGTATCGCCAAGTTATCCCTACCTGAAACAGAGCGGTCCTTTGCTGGCCAAAGGGGCCGACTAGCATGGCCTGTTTCCGGTCGACTCAGCAAATATTTTGGCGCCAGCCGCAATGCCAGCATCACTTGGGATGGCTGGCTACTCAAGGCAAAAGAAGGTTCGCCCGTCAATACAATTCATCACGGCAGGGTGATATTTTCAAATTACCTGCGTGGTCATGGGCTATTGATAATTCTTGATCACGGTGACGGCTATATGAGCCTGTATGCCCACAATCAGGTACTGCTCAAAGAAACTGGAGAGTGGGTACTGACAGGTGAAACCATTGCTAAAGTTGGCAATTCGGGTGGCCGAGAGGAGCACGCCCTATATTTTGAAATTCGCCATAATGGAAAACCCACCAACCCTAAACTCTGGCTGAAGAAAAAAGGCTAACCGGCGAAGGAATAAAAACACCTCAGAATGAGGCACCTTTCCCTATAGCAGAGTCAAACGTACACTACCGGAACACGCACTAGGAAAAACTCATGATGCCATTCTTAAGATCACTGCTTGTGACATTGGTTGTTCTCTTTTCAAACACCAACACATTGGCTGAAGATATCTCTGAGGATGCACGCCTCCCACTCGAAGAGTTACGCCACTTCACTCAAGTGTTTGACCAAGTACGTCAAGCCTACGTTGAAGATGTGGATGACAAGGCCTTGCTTGAAATGTCAATTATCGGACTACTCAGTAGTCTGGACCCACACTCTGTCTATCTTGATAAGGATGCCTACGGCGACTTGCAGGAACACACCAGCGGAGAATTCGGTGGACTCGGCATTGAAGTGACTATGGAAGGCGGGTTTATTAAGGTCATCTCTCCCATTGACGACACGCCGGCTAAGCGGGCAGGGATACAAGCGGGAGACCTAATTATCAAACTGGACGACCAACTGGTTCAAGGTATGAGCCTCAACGAGGCTATTGATATTATGCGTGGACCCAAGGGCTCCACACTAACGCTAACCGTGGCCAGAGAAAATGTGGACGGTCCCCTTGAGGTTGATATCGTCCGCGACATCATCAAGGTTCACAGTGTTCGCAGCAAATTTCTTGAACCCGGCTTTGGCTATGTACGGATAGCACAGTTCCAAGAACATACTGGTAGAGAATTCCATGAAGCACTCAACGATCTACTAAAGCAAGATAGTGACCTGAAAGGAATGGTGCTCGATTTGCGCAATAACCCAGGTGGTCTATTGCATGCCTCGATAGACGTTACCGATGCCGTGCTTGATGGAGGCATGGTCGTCTACACAGAGGGCCGTCTTCCCAGCTCAAATAACTCATTTCACGCAACACCAGGGGATGCACTTAAAGGCCTGCCCATTGTGGTACTGATTAATGAAGGGTCTGCTTCCGCTGCAGAGATTGTGGCTGGTGCTCTGAAAGATCACGGCAGAGCACTATTACTTGGCACAGACAGTTTTGGCAAAGGCTCCGTTCAAACAGTTATACCACTCGGTGATGGTCGAGGTATCAAACTCACCACCGCTCGTTATTTCACACCCAACAAACGATCAATTCAGGCTGAGGGCATCAAACCCGACATCGTTGTCGAACCGGCTGAGATCAAACTGTTGAAATCCCAAGAACAAATCAAGGAAGCAAACCTATCAGGCCACTTGGCCAACAATACAAGCACTAAAGCACAAACCGAAAACAATATTGTGCTGGAAGACAACCAGCTTTATGAGGCCCTTAATCTGCTGAAAGGCTTCGACATACTCAGCAAGCAAACCCCAAAACTATGACCTGTGTCACAACAGAAGAGAGAACTTATTGACTTTTCTGGATATATTGTGCTGAACTGGCACTGCGCGTTAAGGATAAGACGAACTGGAGGGTGTTTTGATCAAGCCCATCTAGGCTAGTAAAAAGGTAACTTATACTTAAGGCAGGAAGTGAAATGAGTCTACTGAGACAAGATGAAAATAGTGAGCGCCACCCTCCCATTAGGAGCGACCGCTTTTTCAAGTTACACAACTTCTGGTTTTTCGCCACCCGCGAAGGCGCTTCTGTTGGCCCGTTTGATTCCAAGGCTTGTGCCATTAAAGCTGTAGAAGATTTTATCGAGTTCGCTCAGAAGGCGGATGCTGAAACACTGGAATTTTTTGTACCTGACATAAAGTACGCAGTTTAATCTCTGGCTTACCGTACTTCTACGCCACACTCCGCCATATAGGCCTTGGCTTGAGGTATTGTGTATTCACCAAAGTGAAAAATACTGGCCGCCAATACAGCGTCTGCTTTACCTTCGATCACGCCATCGACCAAGTCCTGTAAGTTTCCAACACCGCCTGAGGCAATAACAGGAACATCTACGGCATCACTAATAGCCCGTGTCAGCGGAAGATTAAAACCACTCTTGGTGCCATCGCGATCCATACTGGTCAATAGAATTTCACCAGCGCCATACTCCGCCATTTTAATAGCCCAACCCACGGCATCAATACCGGTAGGGTTTCGACCCCCGTGGGTGAAAATCTCCCAATGCAAAGGCTTCCCATCGGTACTCACCTGCTTAGCATCAATGGCTACCACAATACATTGGGAGCCAAATCGCTCAGCAGCCGCACGAACAAATTCAGGATTTTTTACCGCTGCTGAATTGATGCCCACCTTATCGGCACCAGCATTAAGTAATGCTCGTATATCTTCTAGGGTGCGCACACCACCCCCAACCGTCAGGGGAATAAATACTTCACTGGCCATTCGCTCCACCATATGAATCATGGTGTCCCGATCTTCATGACTGGCGGTAATATCAAGAAAGGTAATTTCGTCTGCACCCTGCTCATCGTAACGCTTGGCCACTTCCACAGGGTCACCTGCATCACGGATGTCCACAAACTGGACACCTTTCACCACGCGCCCTTTGTCTACATCAAGGCAGGGAATAATTCGTTTGGCGAGCGTCATAGGAAACCTTAACCTTTATCCTGATCATCAAATAGATGGCCCAATTTACCTGCCTTTGTCTCCAGATAATTAACATTATGTGGGTTGCGGCCCGTTTGCAGGGAAACACGCTCTGTGACGGAGATACCCAGAGTCTCAAGTGCTTCAACCTTGTGTGGGTTATTAGTCAGAAGCCTCACCTTACTTACCTTCAGGTGCTTTAGAATGGGCTTACAAATACTGTAATTTCTCATATCTGCCCCAAAACCAAGCTGCTCGTTGGCTTCTACAGTATCGGCACCCTGATCCTGAAGGTGATAGGCTTTGATCTTATTCAACAGTCCGATCCCTCTCCCCTCCTGACGCAAGTATAGGATTGCACCACGCCCCTCATCAGCAATACGACGCATCGCCTCTTCCAGTTGGGCACCACAATCACAACGGATACTGAACAGGGCGTCACCAGTTAGACATTCAGAGTGTATTCGTAACAACACCGGTTCATCACTGGAGACGTCACCCATGGTCACGGCTATATGCTCTTTATCGCTTTCGGCATCCTCAAAACCATGGACATCAAATACGCCCCACTGGGTGGGAAGCTTCGAGCTTTGAACAAAACGTAGGGGCACTGATGACTCCAAAAGGTGATGACCAAAATTGGTAATGACTAAAAAGTCAGGAGGGTGGCTATTTTAGCCGGGATACGCCCTGAGTAAAGGGCTTCCCATGCGTTTTCCCCCAGCATGCCATGTGAGCAGTTGGTTTTTCCTCTGTTACTTGACCGTAGTCTAATATTTCTTCCTCAAGACCATCACCCCTTCTTCCTCTGTCATTTCGACACGACTTAGAAAACTGTTCCCTAAAAGTACATTTGAGGGAAAGTTCCCGACCACGATAGTTGCGGATACCTGGCGGGCCGTGATATTTCCGATGACCAACTTATCCAAATCCACCTCAAAGGCATTCACTATTCCACCAGCCGTACTTGCGTTGGCATGTTTACCGCGCCGAAAGTCCACACCCAGCCGCTTGGCATCATTCAGATTCATTGCCACCGACGTAGCCCCCGTATCCACCATAAAGTCCACCGGGTGACCATTGATAAAACCACTGACCATGTAGTGCCCATTCGGGGCTCGTGGAATTCTTACTTCAGCCTGATCAGCTGCCTGAAAATTGGAGGATATATGCTGCGACAAGCCCAAGGTAACCTGCTGACCTTCAACCTCAACCACAGCCTGATGGCTATCACTGGACACCAGCTTGACCCCTTCAGGACTGACTTGCCCTTGCTTCAATAATCGCTGCTTACCATTAATGACTAATACCGCACTACCGCCAAATAACCCCTGCACACGAATATCAGGGGCTGCCCAGCCAACAAGCACTGACAACAGGCCAATAAGGGCCAAGCAGATCCCCAATGTTTGTCGCATCATCCCTGCACCCTCGCCATGAAAGCAGCACCTATATACAGTGCCTATAAAATATCACCTGTAAAACGGTGCCTACAAAAATGTTATTGCCAGAAACAGTAGCAACCAGGTAAATAGTCCAGCCACCAGATCATCCAGCATAATACCTACGCCACCGCCCACTTGCTTATCGAGCCAACCAATGGGCCAAGGCTTCCAGATATCAAAGAGTCGAAATAAAACAAAACCTGCCACCATCCATGTCCATGTCACCGGCACAGCGGTCATCGCCAACCAAAAACCGGCGATCTCATCCCAAACAATACCCTGGTGATCATGAACGCCTAAATCACTGGCTGTCTTACCACAGAGGTAAAAACCACCAACTGCCGCCAGCGCCACTATCGATAAGTAGATAGTCAATGGCATTGTTGCCAACATTGGCCACAGCAACAGAGCCACCAGAGTACCCGCTGTACCGGGAGCTTTTGGAGCGAGCCCGCTCCCAAAACCAAAGGCCAGAAAATGCACGGGGTTACGTAGTAACTGTTGAAAGCTAGGCTTTACCTCAGCCATGGGTACTCCTGTTTACTGGGAACGTATTTATCAAAAGTGCTGGTAACCAGACTTTGCAACATGCACTAAATTACCTTTTTCATCAACACACTGGACATTATCTCCTACCAAGTCACCTCCAGTTATTTGACCAATACAGGTGGCCAATAATTCACCCTGAGCAATTAACTGCTCCACCTGATTCCGGTTTTTCTGGGGCACAGTGAAACATAATTCGTAGTCATCGCCCCCACTCATCGCCCAACGATTAACGGTAGCCGAATCACTTAATGCCTTTAGCCAAGGTGCTATAGGTAACTGTTCGAGCTTCACTTCAGCACCCACATGGCTGCACGCTGCGATGTGGCCAAGGTCTGCTATCAGTCCATCTGAAATATCCAATGCCGCAGAGGCCAAGCCACGAAGCTTTATCCCCTCCGCCAATCTGGGCTGTGGTCGATAAAACCGCTGATGCAAGCAACTGCGTTCGTGTGAACTACCAAAATCAGCGTCATCAAAAAGAGACAATGCTGCTGCACCCTCGCCCAGAGAACCGGTAACGTAGATGCTATCGCCAACGGTAGCTCCACTTCGAGTCAGCGCCTCACCCTCGGGAACAACACCAAATAATTGGATAGAAATAGTCAATGGCCCAGCGGTGGTATCCCCCCCAACCAGAGCACAACCGAAAGTAGAGGCATCTTCTGCGAGCGCTTGGGAAAACTCATGCAACCAGGGCTCATGGGCTTCTGGCAGGGTCAACGCCAAGGTAAACCATCGTGGCTCAGCCCCCATCGCAGCAATATCGCTGAGATTAACCCGCAGGGAACGGTGGGCAATATCTGCTGGAGTGGCATCAGCAGGAAAGTGAACCCCTGCAACCAAGGTATCCACTGTGACGACGAGTTGTTGCCCAGGAGCAATATTGAGCAGGGCGGCATCATCGCCGACACCTAGGGCAACACCCTGCGCATCACCGAGCTCAGAAAAGTACTTTTGTATTAGGGAAAATTCACTCAGAGCCATCATTGTATCCGCCCCTAATCAGGGCACGAAAACCAAACCATTGCGCAAAAGCCTCAGGATGCATGCCGGTGTCGCACCGCTAGCGGCTCTTTCTACCTGCCTTTATCTCAACAGCCCTTGTAGCCATTGCCACCTTATCGAGAATACTGTTGATGTACTTGTAGGCATCCGTCGGGCCAAACTTTTTCGCCAGATTCACCGCCTCATTGATCACTACTTTGTAAGGCACATCAATACGAAAACTTAGCTCGTAGGTTCCCATCCGCAGCAGCGCTCTCGAAATAGGGTCAAGATCGCCTGACTTGCGATCGAGGTGTGGCTCATAGGCCCCATCAATCTCATCTAGCTTACTCGGAATACCATGTAACAACTCCCGAAAAAAGTCAGTATCCACTTTGCTCATGTTGTTATCGGTAAAAAATTCTGCCTCAATACTGCCGATGTCTGACCCAGAAATCTGCCACTGATACAGCGCCTGCACCAATAACTGCCGTGCTTTTTTTCGAGTTGAAGGTAATACCATATGCTCTCTCCTACAACTGACGAAACAGGGAGATCATTTCCAACGCAGTCAGCGCGGCCTCTTCCCCTTTATTTTCATGGTTTTTATTTTCAGATATGTCCCCAGAGCGATCTTCAGCCTGCTCCAGGTTGTCCGTGGTCAGCAACCCAAAAGCTACGGGCAGGTTTTCGTTCAACGCAACCTCACCAATCCCACGTGTGGTCTCACTGCAAACATAGTCAAAGTGTGGTGTGCCTCCACGAATCACACAACCGAGGGCAATAATTGCATCATAAGTCCCGCTCTTTGCCACCTTTTGACACGCTAGAGGCAATTCAAAAGCACCGGGCACACGCAATAAATCAATATCTGACTCAGTAATACCATGGCGAACCAATGCGTGCTGCGCACCGTTCAACAGGTTCTCTGTAATATTGCCATTCCAACGCGCCACCACTATAGCAATCCGCGCACCACCTACATTAAAGCTGCCCTCATCAGGCCTGTATTCACTCATTCATCTCTTCCAAAATACTGATTATCTATAGCTGTCAATAACACGGCTTACAGTGGCTACTTGCAGCTACTATTCACAACGACTTTTCATAACGGCTGCTCATAACGACTAGTCACAGCCAATATATTCGACCACTTCCAGGTCAAACCCGGAAATGCCGGTAAACTTAAAGGGCGCACTCAACAATCGCATTTTGTGAACCCCGAGGTCCATCAGAATCTGAGACCCGGTGCCTACCTGCTGATACACCACATCACCCGCCTGCTGAGACTTGGCTGGCACCGGGTTTAATGCCTGATCAATGCTGTCATCAATATCATCGGCAGTTTCGGGGTAATAAAGGAATACCACTACACCCCGACCCTCTTCTGCCACTTTCTCCATGGAACGCGACAAACTCCAACTTTTAAAACCCTCCGAAGGTTCCAGTCCAAAAAGGTCTCGGGATGACTTATTGATATGCACTCGAACCAGCGGTGGTTCACCTCCGGATACATCCCCCATTACCAGGGCAAAATGTTTTTCATTACGCGCACTATCTAGATAAGTTTTCAGTATAAACTGACCATATTGAGTATTGATCTCTCGCTCATTAATACAGCTGATGGTTTTTTCTGTCACCAATCGATAGTGAATCAAATCTGCAATAGTGCCGATTTTAAGGTCATGCTTTTCCGCAAAAGCCTCAAGGTCAGAACGACGGGCCATGGTGCCATCATCATTCATAATCTCGACAATCACCGCCGCCGGCTCAAACCCTGCAATCCGGGCTAAATCACAGCCAGCCTCTGTGTGCCCAGCTCGGCTCAACACACCGCCTGGCTCGGCTTGTAGTGGAAAGATATGTCCTGGCTGCACAATATCCTTGGGACGTGCATTACTGGCCACTGCTGCCTGAACGGTGCGGGAGCGATCGGCGGCAGAAATCCCCGTAGTCACGCCTTCAGCCGCCTCAATAGACAGTGTGAAGTTAGTGCCGTGACTGGCGTTGTTGGCATCTACCATCAATGGCAAGTTCAACTGACGACAACGTGCTTCAGACAACGTCAGACAGATAAGTCCCCGCCCATGAGTCGCCATAAAGTTAATATCTTCAGGGCGAACCATCGTTGCAGCCATCAACAGATCGCCTTCATTTTCGCGATCTTCATCATCCATCAGGATGACCATTTTTCCCTGGCGAATATCTTCTACCAGTTCTTCCAAGCTATTAAGAGCCATGCTTTTTCTCTAATTACGTTCTCTAATTCTGTACCTAAACCTTGCACCTAAAACCCTGCCCCTAAACTTCGGCAGCCTTATCACCCAGCAGCAAGCGTTCCAGATAGCGGGCAATAACATCTACCTCTAGGTTTACACGTGTTCCCAGTTGGTAGGAACCAATCACTGTTTTCTCAAGGGTATGTGGAACAATATTTAACTCAAACTCCGCACCTTCGACCTTATTTACGGTAAGGCTGGTGCCATCCACCGTAATCGAGCCCTTATGGGCGATGTATTTGGCTAAGGCCTTGGGTGCACGGATACGGAACTGCTCTGAGCGAGCATCAGGATGCCGACTGACCACCTCACCCACATCATCCACATGACCTGAAACCATGTGCCCACCCAGTCTAGTCTTTGGTGTCAACGCACGCTCCAGATTCACCAAGGTACCCGCGGACCAATCACTAATTGAGGTCATCGCCAGAGATTCTGCTGAAACATCCGCCACATAGCCATCACCGGGTAAATCTACCACCGTTAAGCAAACACCGTTGGTGGCGATACTATCCCCAAGCTGAACCTCACTAAAGTCAAGGTCACTGCTTTTTACCCTCAGGCGCACATCGCCACCACGGGGCTCACAAACCACCACTTCACCTATTGCTTCAATAATGCCGGTAAACATAACAATCTCTGATTCAAATCACTAATATTCAAAGTACTAAACATCACCACAGGCTTCCTGGTAATGCCATTTATTCTCTATGTGGCTGCGGTTCTCTATGTGGCTGTGAGTCAGTGACCCTGTTAGCCAGCAGGTCTAGCCGTTATTCGAATATCATCACCCACTTGCCGCATATCGGTAATATCCAATGCGACCTGCTGACCCATCGAATCAAGCGGCAACGTCAACAGTGGTCGTGCGGAGCTACCGAGCAGCTTGGGCGCCATATAAATAACAAATTCATCCACCAGCCCAGCCTGTAAAAAAGCACCAGCCAGTTCTGCCCCAGCCTCAACGAGCACCCGGTTACATTCTTTTTCTGCCAACACCTTCAGCAATGCAGGCAGGTCAACCTGACCATCACCGCCCGCCAGACAAATAACCTCGACGTCCGCTATAAGCATAGGGAGCGAGTCACCACAGGCTGAAACAACCAATGTTTGCCCCTCAGCTGACAGTATTTTCGCATCAATGGGCATTTTCAACTGACTGTCGACCACCACCCGCAATGGTTGCCGTGCAGCAATGTTATCCAATTCAAGCTCATCAGCTCGAACGGTAAGTGATGGGTCATCATGCAATACCGTGCCGATCCCAGTCACAATGGCACAACTCTTAGCCCGAAGTCGCTGAACATCCTGGCGAGCAGCAGAACCCGTAATCCACTGGCTTTCACCGCTGCCCATTGCCGTGCGACCATCAAGGCTCATCGCCAACTTCACAGTGACCCAGGGTAACCCCTGTTGCTGACGCTTGATAAAGCCACAATTGAGCTGCTGTGCTTCAACCTCAAGCACCGGACCTTCTACTGCAATGCCCGCCTGACGAAGCTTCTCCAAACCACCACCCGCAACCTTGGGGTTGGGGTCAGGCATCCCGTAGACCACTCTGGCCACTCCCGCTTCAATCAACGCATCCACGCAAGGGGGGGTTCGTCCAAAATGACTACAGGGTTCCAATGTGACATAAACCGTTGCGCCCCGGGCCAACTCACCGGCATCTTGTAGAGCGTTCACTTCAGCATGAGCTTCACCCGAACGCTGGTGCCAACCTTCGCCCACGACCAAGTCATTTCGAGCAATCACACAACCCACAGCGGGGTTCGGCATACAGGTGTATTGCCCGCGGGCTGCCAGCTTCATGGCTCGAGCCATCATGACAAGATCGCGACTGCCCAGGCAATCAGTCTCTGCCATTGGCGTTAGCCCTTTTCCTGTTCCGGAAGGTTTTGTTCCAGGCGATCCAATTCAGCCCGGAATTCACTAAGATCCTGAAAGCTGCGATACACGGAAGCAAAGCGCACATAAGCCACTTCGTCCAACCCCCGCAATTGCCCCATGACCTGCTCACCAATCATCCGAGAACTGACTTCCCGCTCACCGGTAGCACGCAAATCATGCTTAATATGGGAGATGGCCTCTTCTATCTGCTCCATACCCACAGGACGTTTTTCCAGTGCCCTCAATAGGCCTGACCTGAGCTTACCTTCATCAAAAGGCTCACGATTATCATCGCTTTTGATCACTCGAGGCATTAGCAGCTCAGCCAGCTCGTAGGTGGTAAATCGCTCCTGACAGGAAAGACACTCACGACGACGACGCACTTGGCCGCCTTCCGCCACCAACCGGGAATCGATTACCTTGGTATCCTCTGCACTGCAGAAGGGACAATACATAGCGACAACTTCATTAGATTAAATAGGGCCGCATAGTACCACATCTGGCACCACATTTTGCCCGCTAACCGGCCTCACTACAGGGAACTCACATCAATTCGGAGGGTTAGTCATACGGACTCACAATGAAGCCCTTAACAACACTCTGGTTTTCTAGACGCCCAAATACAAGCACTCAAATACCGGCACCAAATAAAAACCCCGCATACGCGGGGCTTGAAAACGAATGAGGCTAACGCCTGTTACCCATAAACAGGGAATCGGCCACAGACATCCAGCACCTTAGCCTTCACTGCTGGAATCACCTGTTCTGATGAGCCATTTTCAAGGCTATCCAGCACATCACAAATCCAGTTTGCAAGGTCAATCGATTCAGCTTCAGCAAAACCACGAGTAGTGATTGCCGGTGTACCGATACGAAGACCTGATGTAATAAAGGGTGAACGTGGATCATTGGGAACCGCATTCTTATTCACTGTAATAAAGGCTTCACCCAAGGCTGCATCTGCATCCTTACCGGTGTATTCCTTACCAATCAAATCAACCAGCATCAAATGGTTTTCAGTACCCTTGGACACTATCTTGATGCCGCGCTCCATAAATGTAGCGGCCATCGCTTTCGCATTCTTCACCACTTGCTGCTGATACGTTTTGAACTCATCAGTCATGGCTTCTTTAAACGATACCGCCTTGGCTGCAATCACGTGACACAAAGGACCGCCTTGACCACCGGGGAATACCGCTGAATTGATTTTCTTGGCCAGCTCTTCACTGTTAGTGAGAATAATGCCACCACGAGGACCACGTAGCGTTTTATGGGTAGTCGATGTGACTACATCGGCAAAAGGTGTTGGATTCGGGTAGACACCCGCAGCAATCAAACCCGCCACGTGGGCCATATCGACCATCAGATAAGCACCGACCTTATCGGCAATCTCACGAAAACGTGCCCAATCCAGCACACCAGAATAGGCGGAGAAACCGGCAATAATCATTTTAGGTTGATGCTCAACCGCCAATGCATCGATTTGATCGTAATCCACTAAACCGGTTTCAGGGTTCAGCCCATACTGCACCGCGTTATACATTTTTCCGGAGAAGCTTGGCTTAGCACCGTGAGTCAAGTGACCGCCTGCATCCAGACTCATACCCAACACTGTATCGCCTGGCAAACAAAGTGCCTGATACACCGCACTGTTAGCTTGCGAACCAGAATGCGGCTGTACGTTTGCATAGCCGGCACCAAACAATGCCTTAACCCGCTCAATCGCCAGCTCTTCGGTCTGATCAACAAACTCGCAACCACCGTAGTAACGCTTGTGAGGATAGCCCTCTGCGTATTTGTTGGTGAGTTTGGTACCCTGAGCGGTCATCACCGCTGGGCTGGTATAGTTTTCAGAAGCAATCAGCTCGATGTGCTGCTCCTGACGCTGCTCTTCGTTCTGGATGGCAGCCCATACTTCTGGGTCAAAACTGGCAATGGTTTGGTCTTTATCAAACATGAGGCTCACACTGGTAGTTGGTGTAAAAAAGAGCGCGAATTGTACACAAAACCACCGAAGAATCCCACGCTATTGCAGCAAGGATTCGTCACTAAGCATGGATTTTTCCGAAGAAAGGACTACATGTTTCTACGGTACAAACCACCAATGTTATACAGTGCAGAACTCATCTGGCCTAGTGAGTTAGTTTTGGCCGCATCCATCAGGCTTTCAAAAATATTCTCCCGGTTTAAGGCCACTGACTTCAGCGCCTCAAGTGCTGCCGCGGACCCGTCACTATGAAGTGACCGATATGCTTTAAGATTATCCACCTGAAGCTGCTTCTCAACATTATCAGAACGGGCTAGCTCCCGACCCTCAATGGTTTCTTCTGCGCCCTCTTTTGGGAGAAATGTATTCACGCCAACCAACGGTAAACTACCGTCGTGTTTTTTATGTTCGTAGTACATGCTTTCTTCCTGAATCTTGCCCCGCTGATACATGGTGTCCATGGCTCCCAGCACCCCGCCACGCTCTGAAATCCGTTCAAATTCAGCATAGACAGCCTCTTCCACAAGGTCAGTGAGCTGATCAATCACATAGGAGCCCTGCCAGGGGTTCTCACAAAAATTCAGCCCAAACTCGCGATTGATAATTAACTGGATAGCCACTGCACGACGTACCGACTCTTCTGTAGGTGTCGTAATCGCCTCATCGTAGGCATTGGTATGCAGGCTGTTGGTGTTATCAAAAATGGCATACAGCGCCTGTAGCGTGGTGCGGATATCGTTAAAGCTCATTTCCTGTGCATGCAGGCTGCGGCCCGATGTCTGAATATGGTATTTGAGCTTCTGACTTCGCGGGCTGGCACCGTAACGCTCCTTCATGGCTCTCGCCCAAATACGACGAGCCACTCTACCGACCACCGCATATTCAGGGTCCATACCATTAGAGAAGAAGAAGCTGAAGCTGGGGACAAAATCATCCACCTTCATACCACGAGATAAGTAGTATTCAACCAGAGTAAGACCATTCGATAGGGTGAAGGCCAGATGAGAGATGGGGTTCGCTCCTGCCTCATCAATATGGTAGCCACTCACAGAGACGCTGTAGTAATTACGCACGTTATTGGCGATAAAGTATTCCTGTACATCGCCCATCATTTTCATGGCAAAGTTGGTGGAAAAAATACAGGTATTCTGGGCCTGATCTTCTTTCAGGATATCTGCCTGAACGGTACCCCGAACTGTGGAGAGCGTTTCCTTTTTGATTCGCGCATAGGTCTCGGTATCCACCAATTTGTCGCCGGTGATACCTAACAATGCCAACCCCAAACCATGGTGCCCTTCGGGAAGCTCACCCTCATACGCGGGTCTAGGCTGCCCTTTAGGTAATATGCCATCTAAATAGGCATCAATTTTCTGCTGTGCCGCGTCCCACTCACCGCTCTCTTTGAGGTGTTTTTCCACCTGCTGATCAATGGCCGCATTCATAAAGAACGCGAGAATCATTGGCGCCGGACCATTAATGGTCATGGACACCGACGTTGATGGAGAACACAGATCAAACCCGGAATAGAGCTTTTTCATATCATCCAGTGTGGCAATAGAAACGCCGGAATTCCCCACCTTTCCCCAGATATCCGGGCGAGCAGCCGGGTCAGCGCCGTAGAGCGTGACCGAATCAAAGGCAGTAGATAAACGGGCTGTCTTCTGCCCATTAGAAAGATAGTGGAACCGACGATTAGTTCGCTCCGGTGTACCTTCACCAGCAAACATCCGGGTGGGGTCTTCTCCCGCACGGCGATAAGGGAATACCCCACCGGTATAGGGGTAACTACCCGGCAAATTTTCAGCCAGTAAAAAGGCTAACTGTTCGCCCCATTCGTTATGTTGAGGTGCTGCAACTTTCGGCACCATTAAATGACTGAGGGTCTCGATATAGTTATCACCAGAGACTTCTTTGCCACGAATGGAATAGGCGTATTGTGCCTGCTCAACACCCGACTTACGGTCGGGCCAGGACTTCAATAAGCTGACGGAGTCTGCATTCAAACCGGCCATAGCGTCTTGATAACGCTGACGTAATTTCAGCAAGGTAGGGTCAAGCTGATCAGCAGGCGACTGCTTATCCGAGTACTGGCTAGAATACTGGTCGGGATAAAGCATCATAGGCTCTGGTAACGCCTGATCGGCCAGTGATTTCAGTACCTGATAGCTCTGATAGGCCACCGAGGCCAATTCCACCTGTTGAGCATTGCGCGCCTTTATCTCTCGTCCTTGCTCGCTAATTTCAGCAAGATAGCGAATTCGGTTAGCCGGTATCAGCGCCACGGATTTTGGCTCCGCCTCTAACTCTGAGCTCGACTCTAACCTCGACTCTGACTCTGGTGCAGAGCTTTCAAACGTATTATCTAAGTCCAGTTTCTCAACCAACAGTCGACACAAATTCGAAAACGCTCTATTGATACCGGGGTCATTAAACTGGCTGGCAATGGTGGGATAGACCGGAATTTGATCAGGGGAAACCGTAAAGGCGTTGTGATTTCGCTGCCACTGCTTGCGTATATCCCGCAGTGCATCCACCGCGCCTCGTTTGTCATATTTATTGAGAATAACCATGTCGGCATAATCGATCATATCGATCTTTTCCAACTGACTGGCCGCGCCGAAATCACTGGTCATGATATAAAGAGAGAAATCGACTAAATCGACAATTTCAGAATCACTCTGACCAATACCCGCCGTCTCAAGCAACACCAAGTCGTAACCCAGTGACTTCAGAAATAAGGTCACATCGCCCAACATCTTGCTGGTCGCCAAATGCTGCCGGCGTGTCGCCATGGAGCGCATATAAATATTCTTGGACGCCAGACTATTCATCCGAATCCGGTCGCCTAGCAGTGCACCGCCCGTACGACGACGGGTTGGATCCACCGCCAACACAGCAATCCGCATCTCAGGCTGTTGCTGTAAAAACCGGTCAAGCAGCTCATCAACAAGGCTGCTTTTCCCCGCACCCCCCGTACCAGTGATGCCAACAACTGGCGTGCCTCCAGCTGACGACAGCCATTCTTTTTTCAATCGTGAAAGGTCTACCTTGCCGATAGCACCGTTTTCAATTGCAGAGATCATCTGTGCAACATCGACCTCATCATCCATGGCGGGCTGTTCTGGCATACCAGTACTTACTCGACCTCGCCCTGCAAGATCAACCAAGTCTTCAATCATTCCCACCAAACCCAACTCTATCCCATGGGCAGGGTGATAAATTCGCACCACACCTTCGGATTCAAGCTGAGTAATTTCTTCCAACGTGATGGTGCCACCACCGCCACCAAACACTTTGATATGTTCAGCACCACTCTCCCTGAGAAGCTGCAACATATAACGAAAATACTCCATGTGGCCACCCTGGTAAGAGCTCACGGCAATGGCATCAGCATCCTCTTGAATAGCAGCACGAACCACCTCATCCACACTGCGGTTGTGACCTAGGTGAATCACCTCGACACCCTGCGCCTGAATTAGGCGGCGCATCACATTGATGGCGGCATCATGGCCATCAAAGAGTGATGCCGCCGTTACAATACGCAAAGGCCTTTCGGCATTGTCCGTCGAGGATATCTTGTTATTAATAGCGTCTACCATGGCCACAATCCTCTGCTGGGGTACCGGGGTTCAAATGGGCGGCCCAAAATAAGCCCACCCAAACAAGCGAGCCAGAAGGCTTTTTTCTCGCACTTATGTAACACTAAATATAGCTTATTCTGACGCATTGTCGGACAACGTGTCAATTGTAGTAAATTAAAGTGAGCTCTGGTACTCTAGCTGGTACTAGCCAAACTCACCTAACGGCTATAGCTCATGGACATAGGCAAAGGGTTTGGGGTAAATGAAAAAAAAAGTTAATTTCGAAAAACTCGCCCACCAACCCGCCTACCGGGTCGTGAGTGAAAAAATCCGCAATGCCATTGTTTCCGGAGAGATCAAAACAGGGGAATTGCTGCCCACCGAAATCACGCTCGCCGAACAGTTTGGCGTGACCCGCTCCACCATTCGTGAAGCCATTCGGCTACTGGAGCATGGCGGCATACTGGGCAGAGCAGACCGAAAACGCTTGGTGGTCACCCTACCCCCAACCGACACCGTGGGACGCTCTGTCAGCTCAGCCCTCTTAATGCATCAGGTCACCTATGAAGAGTTATGGCAAGTTGCCATGGGGCTGGAGCCCCTAGCCAGCAAATTGGCCTGCACTGCCGCAACACGCAAGGACAAACAATTATTAGCCGCCAACCTAGTCCACACCTGCGAAGTGATGGATGACCACGATGCCCTGTTAGACGCTGAAATCGAATTTCATAACCTGCTCGCCGAAGCTACCCACAATAGCGCCCTACTGTTAGCCAGAGCACCGCTGAACGAACTGTTCTATCCAGTCGCTTGGGGCGCAGTTATTCAGGCACTTTCACCCGGTGAACGGATACTCGTTGCACACCAACATATCTACGGTGCCATTTGTGAGAACAACCCCGACAAGGCAGAAGAGTGGATGAAGAAGCATATGCTCGACTTCCGACGCGGTATTGAGATGGGCAATCTGGGTTTTGATCAACCGGTAAAAGGTTAAGGGCTTATATTGGGGCCTGTTCCTGTTACCTGCTGATTTCCGCTAGAATGCGGACTATCTAAACAACCTGATAGTTACCGAATCCAATGGCTCAATACGTATACACCATGAACCGTGTGGGGAAAGTGGTCCCACCCAAACACGAAATCCTGAAAGATATTTCACTGTCCTTTTTCCCCGGCGCAAAAATCGGCGTACTCGGTCTTAACGGTTCGGGTAAATCCACCCTGCTAAAAATCATGGCGGGACTCGATACCGATATTCAGGGCGAGGCTCGCCCCATGCCGGATATCAAAGTGGGTTACCTGCCACAGGAACCACAACTCAACCCGGACAAAGATGTGCGCGGCAACGTGGAAGATGGTGTTCACGAAGCAGTCGATGCCCTGAAAGAACTGGATCAAGTCTATGCTGACTACGCAGCACCCGATGCCGATTTTGATAAATTAGCCAAGCGGCAGGGGCAGCTGGAAAATATTATTGAAGCCTGGGATGCACATAACCTCAATCACACCCTGGAAGTGGCCGCGGACGCCCTGCGCCTGCCACCGTGGGAAGCCGATGTCACCAAGCTCTCTGGTGGTGAAAAACGCCGGGTAGCACTCTGCCGCTTACTACTCTCCAAACCCGATATGATTTTGCTTGATGAGCCCACCAACCACCTGGATGCCGAATCGGTTTATTGGCTGGAAAAATTCCTCGAGGAGTTCTCCGGCACCGTAGTAGCGGTCACACATGACCGCTACTTTCTCGACAATGTTGCCGGCTGGATATTAGAGTTGGATCGGGGCCACGGCATTCCCTACGAAGGTAACTACACCACCTGGCTGGAAACCAAAGAACAGCGCCTTGCAGCAGAGCAGAAACAGGAAGATGCCCACCAACGAACAATCAAACACGAGCTCGAATGGGTTCGTCAAAACCCCAAAGGTCGTCATGCCAAAAACAAAGCGCGCCTGGCCCGCTTTGATGAGATGAACTCTCAGGACTTCCAAAGTCGCAACGAAACCAATGAAATTTATATTCCACCCGGCCCCCGCCTCGGCGACAAAGTCATTGAGTTTGATGGTGTAAGTAAAAGCTTTGGTGATGAACTGCTGCTCGACAACCTGTCCTTCAATATCCCCAAAGGGGCTATCGTCGGTATTGTCGGTGGTAACGGGGCGGGCAAATCCACCCTGTTCCGCATGATCGCCGGCACCGAGCAACCCGATAGCGGCACCATCACCCTAGGTGAAACCGTTAATTTGGCCTTTGTGGAACAAAGTCGGGAAAACCTGGACGACAGCAAAACTGTTTGGGAAGAGATTTCTGGAGGACAGGACAACCTTCAAATCGGAAACTACCAGGTATCATCCCGAGCCTATGCCGGCCGCTTTAATTTCAAAGGCGGTGATCAGCAAAAACGTGTAGGTGAATTATCTGGTGGTGAACGTGGCCGCTTACATCTGGCCAATACTCTAAAACAAGGCGCCAACCTGTTACTACTGGATGAGCCATCAAACGACCTTGATATTGAAACCCTCCGCGCATTGGAAGAAGCCATTCAAACCTTCCCCGGCTGTGTGATGGTTATCTCCCACGATCGCTGGTTCCTGGATCGGGTTGCCACCCATATCCTCGCCTACGAAGGTGACAGTGAAGTGGTGTTATTTGAAGGGGATTACACTGAATACCACGAAGACTTTATTAAAAGGAAAGGGCAAGATGCTCAGCCTAAGCGGGTGAAATACAAAAGGTTGAAGCACTAACTAAACACTAGAACTAAACCCTAAAAAACAAAAGGGCCGCCCATCAGGCGGCCCTTTTTTTATTTAACACAGCATTTAAAACACTGTGGCTAACAATCTTTAATCATGGTTTCCGAGGAATATGTAGCGTAATTGCCGAACCATCATTCTGTACCGCCCAAGCAAAACCCAGAGCATCCAGTTTCAGCATTCTTTCCTCTTCAAGAAAACTATAATGTAAGTCGGTACGCTGCCTGGCCACCCAAATACCCAGCTCCAACTCATCTTCAGTTATATGGTCTTCTGGTACCAAGCAATTGCTATGCTCGGCCTTGTAGGCTTCCAGAGCACCAAAAGCCCTATCCCAAGCGTACTCCTTAAGATCCCAAACATAATCCAGCGTACACAGACGCTGCCATTTTTCTCTGGGATAGTTACCCTCTGTTAGACGCTGCGCTCTTGCCCAAGCGCCAAGTTCATAATGCTCATCCGGGGTGACGTAATGTTCGGGCACCATGCTGTCGCCGTATTCAGCTCTGTAGACTTGCAACGCGGCAAACCCTTTCTCCCAAAGTGGCTCACGGGGATCCCATACAAATTCCAAGTCATCCAGACGCCTAATCTGATCTTCTGAAAGTATGTCGTCATCCCGATCACGACGCAGTTTAAGCAACCAAAAACCTAGAGCAAAGCCATCTAAGGTTAAGTGAAACTGTGGTACTAAACAGTTACCCTTATCCGCTTTATAAGCGGCCAAGTGCTCATAGGAGACATCCCATGGCGTGTCAGTGGTGTCTTTTAGCCTTGCATTGAGGTCTTTATACATAATTTGATATCTTTGTAGTTATTTCCCGAAATACCCGTATAGAATTAGTATAGCTCAAACGACGCGCATAACCGGGGTGGTTAAAGGGTTCACAATGAACCGCCAAGCTTAACAGATTAATGTGATCCTAACGATTGTTTTTTGATCAGCCTCTTTGTATATCCCCATAAGTTTACCCATATAATTTATAGGGTTAAGAAAAATTAAACGGGTTAAACACTTACCATTGCTGCCTCCAGACTAACGAGGCAACATGCTGCTTCCACACAACTAAAGCTTGAAGCCAGGACCTATGTATGACAAATAACGACATCTTGCGCCGTATCCGCTATGCCTTCGATTTTAGCGATTCGAAAATGATCGCTATCTTTGGCTTGGCTGACCACAAGGTCTCTCGAGAGCAGATCAGCGCCTGGTTAAAAAAAGAGGACGACCCTTCGTATCAGAGCTGCAGCGACACCCTTTTAGCAACTTTTCTGAATGGCTTGATTAACCATAAACGGGGCAAAAAAGAGGGCGTACAACCTACGCCGGAAAAGCGACTCACTAACAATATTATCTTCATAAAGTTAAAAATCGCTTTAAACCTGAAGGCCGAAGATATATTAGAAATCATGGAGTTAGCGAGCTTCCGCTTAAGCAAGCACGAATTGAGTGCCTTTTTCCGCAAACCCGGGCATAAACACTTCCGCGAGTGTAAAGATCAGGTTTTACGTAATTTCATAAAGGGCACGCAGCTTAAATATCGTGAGGACGCTGAACCAGAAGAGGCTCAAGTAAAGAACACTCAATCAGAGAGCACTCAGCCTAAGAGTACTACCCCAAAAACCAGCTTCAAATGGAATCCTCTTCCTCGTGGAGGAGCAGGTTCGGATGAGAACGAATAGAATTAATCCTGACATTCAGGAAAGAGTTCAATAACAAGGCTTGATGACAAATAAACACCCTTTTTTATTGGTCATGCTCCTCTTTAGTTAGCATCCCTACAGCCTTTTTCCAGCCCGAGTAAAGCCTATCCCGCTGTGGTGCCTCCATTTGAGGCTTATAGCATTTATCCGCTTCCCAGCTCTTGGCGATATCCTCTACCCCACTGAAAACACCCACCTGCACACCTGCCAGCATTGCGGCACCCCAAGCGGTTGTCTCCGTCACCTTGGGCACCTCAATGGATATACCCAACATGTCGGCTAGGAACTGACACATAAATTTATTGGCCACCAACCCACCGTCAGCACGAATAACCTCTAGTGTGTGCCCGCCATCCGCCTGCATTGCCCCCATAAGATCAAGGGTTTGATAGGCTTGTGCTTCCAGTGCGGCACGAACAATATGTGCCTGTGTGCTTTCCCGCGACAAGCCCATAATCATCGCCTTTGCATCAGGGCACCAATAGGGTGCGCCCAAGCCGGTAAAAGCTGGCACAAAATACACTTCATTACTGTCCGGCACAGAGGTGGCGAGAGCTTCACTCTCGTGAGCATCATCAAATAACCCTAAACCATCCCGCAACCACTGAATGGCTGCGCCCGCAGTAAAAACTGAGCCCTCTACCGCATAGGTTATTTGTCCATTCACACGATACGCAACGGTCGTTAGCAGACGATTTTGGGATGACTTGAATACCGGCCCAATATTCATCAGGGCAAAACAACCCGTGCCATAGGTGGATTTAACCATACCGGGCTTGAAGCACCCCTGTCCGATAAGGGCGGCTTGCTGATCCCCCGCCATACCACCAATGGGAATTTCAGCACCTAAAATAGGCTTATTCGTCACACCAAATGAGGCAATATTATCTTTAACCTCTGGCAACAGGCTGGATGGGATATTGAAGAGTGCCAACAACGCCTCATCCCAGCGCTGCTCTACGATGTTATAGAGCATGGTACGTGACGCATTGGTGGCATCAGTGGCATGTACTTCACCATCGGTCAGCTTCCAAAGCAGGTAGCAATCCACCGTGCCAAATGCCAGCTCACCAGCGTCTGCACGGGTACGTGCATCGGGCACATTGTCGAGAATCCATGCGATTTTAGTGGCGGAAAAATAAGGGTCGAGCAGCAAACCTGTTTTGCTGGTTATCGTTTGCTCATGCCCCTGCTTTTTTAAGGTATTACATCGCTCTGCCGTGCGCCGGTCTTGCCACACAATGGCGTTATAAACTGGCTCTCCTGTCTTACGATCCCATACGATAGTGGTTTCGCGCTGGTTAGTAATACCCACAGCGACAGGCTTTTGTTCAATGTTATTTAAGATTTCGGTACAGCAGCTACGGGTATCGCTCCAGATATCTTCTGGTCGCTGCTCCACCCAGCCCTTATGAGGAAAATACAGCTGCAGTTCTTTTTGCTGAACATCGATGACCTCACCTGTTTGCGAAAACAGAATAGCGCGGGAACTTGTTGTGCCCTGATCAATGGCAAGAAGTGTTGGGTTACTCATCACTGACACACCTTTTTCAGCAGTTTAGGTAATATTTTTTCGTAGGCTCAGTCACAGCATTACCCACAGAAACGCCCCGTATTACCAGTGCCTCTCGACATTTAAGATTTAAAGTATAACCAAACCCTACAGATAAAAACCTGAACATCTATTGATACCCAGTCAACCCTTTGGGAGGTGCAGCGTTTATGTACCCCACGAACAAAATAATAATGAGGTAGAACACCATGAAACTAAATATATCTCTACTGGCAATATTAACAGCCGCACTCGTTACACCTTCATTGTCACTGGCCGGTGATCACGACCATGATGACAACTATTTTCAGATAAGGGCCTCCTATGCTGGGCAAGCCCATTCAACACACTTCTATGCCAATAACTACCGAGATATAAAACACCGTCACAGGGCAAACTATTTGGATCACAAAGGCGATAGAGTTGACCAACGCCTAGATCGCAAGGGTGAGCAAATCAACCGCAAGTTAGATCGTGCTGCTCGTCGTGCTTGGTTAAGGGGAGATTATCGTCAGGCCCGTCGATTGGACCAAAAAGGTGACAGGATTGAACGCTACTATGATCGCAAGGGTGACCGAATCAATCGCAAGCTGGACCGCAAAGCATACCGGTCAGATCATTATCACAACCACCACGCACAAAATTATCGCCATCATCAGGACAAACGTGATCACAAGTACACCAGCGGCTACGACAGGGACTTCAAGAGGGGCGACTACAAAGGGTATAGCAAAGGAAGGTACGACCATAAAAAAGAGCCTGATCACCATAGAGATCATAAGCGTCATAGTTAACACGCAAGGGGGTAATATACCCCCCCATAAGCTCACGGAACGCTCGATAAACCAGAAAATGGTTGTCGGGCACTTTCTCTCATCAGCCCCTCTGCCACTTATCCCCAATTATCCTCCTCTGTCGATAACCCCACCTCTCACTATTGCTCACTCTGGCCAAAGCCCTTATTCTGCAATCATCTGTTAGATAGGTATGACACGATGACAGTTTCCATCTTTATTCTTCTCGGTTTGCTGGTGCTACTGGCCGGGTATGCCATTACTCTTTTCAACAATCTCGTTGCCCTGAAACATCGGGCAACACAAGCTTGGTCGAATATTGATGTACTACTGAAACAAAGACACGATGAACTACCCAAGCTGGTAGAAACCTGTAAGCAGTACATGCAATACGAACAGGAAACCCTGACAAAGGTTATCAATGCTCGTAGCATGGTCTCCAATGCGGCCCAGAACCAAGATCTTAGTGCTCTTGGCGTTGCTGAGACCGCACTACGTAGTGGTCTTGGTCGTCTATTTGCTTTGGCAGAGGACTACCCAGAGCTCCGAGCCAATCAATCATTTCAAAATTTACAGTCGCGAATTTCCGACTTGGAAAACGGTATTGCTGACCGTCGTGAGCTGTATAACGATGCAGTCAATCTGAACAATATCCGTATCGAACAGGTTCCCGATGTATTTATTGCCAATTTCTTTAAATTCGGCACCTATGAACTACTGGAATTTGCCGAAGAAGAGACTGCCGATGTAGATATCAAAGAACTGTTTGGTTCCTGAAAGTTAATTCTTAATATGCACATCGCCTGACCCCAAAAAGCACATTCATGTTATCCACCGATATTTCCGCCCTGTTCTGTCGAGAGTGTGTACACAGCATGCCAGGGTGGGACTTTGGCTTTTGGCTGATACTTGCCATGGGTGGCACCCTGTTGTGCCTGAGTCGATGTCACCGGCAATTTAAACGAGCTCGACTAATTGAGGATATGCCCACCTCACGAATACGCTCTGCCAGCCAGGGTTATACCGAGCTTATCGGCGTCGCAGAGCTTCAAGGCAACCCTCAACTAGCGCCTCTGAGTAACACGTTGTGCCTCTGGTGGCGCTACACCATTGAGAAATACCAAAGTAATGGCAAATCCAGCCATTGGGTTACTGTTGAAAATCGTACCTGCAGCCAGCCTTTTTACCTAAAAGACACCACCGGTATTTGTCGGGTT
>MAAC01017479.1_pt1 | contig 63198 bp, 60 predicted proteins | sample 1115981 | NCBI WGS metagenome assembly MAAC01 (sample SAMN04961126, study PRJNA320927) | seawater metagenome | isolation source: sample BD02T64 sea water enriched with oil for 64 days | place: USA:Gulf of Mexico | collected 2013-07-27 | reverse complement strand
TAGAAGAAGAATACACTCCACTTTGGGGTATAAAACTATAGAAGAATTTGAAACCGAAATGTTTAATCAAAAAGTAGCAGCATGACTCTTAACTAAATGTCCACTTTTTTGTTGCAAGTTCAAATCTTTATCTTCGACCTCTTCGTCTTTGTCTGCTTGTTGCTCATTTTCAATTTGATCTGGCGTACATCCCACAAATGTTGTTGACGTTCCTACTAATAACATCATTGCGAAAACAAGATAGAAGTAATCTAAAGAATAAAATTACGGGAAAACCGCACATTTTAATAAAACAGGAAAACCCCTCATGAAAACACAGGAAAAATCCTGTTTTTAATACTGCGCTTTTTGAGTGATTTTTCGGCAAATAAAAACAATGCCTAAAAACAGTTCTACTCAATTTGACCAAAAATATGGCAGAAGAAAATATTTCAGAGTTTGAATTACGAAAATCTTTTCTCAAATTTTATGAAAAAACGAGAAAAACTGCGACTGAACACCCTGATTTTAAATTAGGTCAAAATAATTATCGCCTACTATCAAAGAATGGAAAAGAAGCAAGTCGAGTATTTAACTTTATGACCAAAAATTTATGGACTTATAGCAGATATAGAAAGAACTCATACTTTTATAAGACGTTTTCCAATAAAAGAATATTACGAAGAAAATGATATTGACCAACTCGATTTTATAAAATACATACTTTGCTAGAAGTTAAAAAACTATGGCTAAACGACTTTTATGAAATTGGACTAAAAGAAGAAGATTGTAATTGGAATAATTTAAAGACTCATAATAAAATTCAAAATTCACCAGCGAAAAATAATAATTGATTTTATTATAAGTCGTTTAAACATATAATAGAATTTAGGCACTTAAATACTCACAGAGCTTTTTTTAAAGACACGAGAAATGACGATCTAAAATCTGACTTATTAATTTATAACGAATTTAAAAAACACGGAATTGAAGTTGGAGAGGAATATAGAAAAATGAGCCCTAAATTTATTGTTGATTATCAAATCAAAGAATACCGAAAAGAGAAATTAGAATACATAAAAAACGGAATTGAAGCTGCGAAAACTTATTCGGAATATTTTATAACAATTATTCAAACTGAACTATTCCATAAACTAATGAAAAAAACTGCGTAGAACAATTTGTATAATGCATATGCACCATACAAGAGACGTTAGGCTAAACGGTACTGACTATTATCATGATGTCGATTTTATATACTGAAATTCGTTTTTTATTGATAAATTAAAGTGTATTAAATAGCCTTGAAAATGGCAACTATTATGGTAACGTTAAAAAACAAACCCTTATTTCAAAGGAGTTAACAAGATAAAAAATGTTCTTTTTAAGAACAGCAAAAATAACAAATGTTCTAGGATTGCACTAATCTTTTTTAATATGCTTCATATGAAAAGACTCCTTGAGAAGAATATAGTCACATTTTATATTTTTTTAACAATTTATACAGGAATACCAACTATTTTTACGCCTTATTTTTTAATCAAAGTAGTATGAAAAATCAAGACCTATTAACTGTTACACAGGAATACGAAAGTCCAGTTTACGTATATGATGCCCATAAAATTGAGCAGCAATACAATCGATTGCAGGATGCTTTTAAGAAGGTCAAGAATTTAAGAATCAATTATGCCGTAAAGGCCTTATCGAATATTTCAGTTTTGAAATTACTGAACTCGTTTGGAAGCGGAATGGATACCGTTTCTATTCAGGAGATTCGCTTAGCGTTGGAAGCCGGCACTGCACCAGAAAAAATCATCTTTACGCCTAACGGTGTTTCCATGGAGGAAATCGAACAGGCTACTGATCTAGGGGTACAAATTAATATAGACAATCTTTCAATACTCGAACAATTTGGAGCCAAACACCCCAAAGTTCCTGTTTGCATACGCATTAATCCACACGTAATGGCTGGTGGAAACACGAACATTTCTGTAGGTCATATAGATAGTAAATTCGGAATTTCAATTCACCAAATGCCTCATATAAAACGCATTGTGAAAAATACGGGAATGAGAATTAACGGAATACACATGCATACGGGAAGCGACATCCTGGATATTGATGTGTTTTTATATGCTTCGGAAATTTTATTCGACGCTGCCACTAATTTTGAAAATCTAGAGTTCATAGATTTTGGAAGCGGGTTCAAAGTCCCCTATAAAGCAGGTGACATTGAAACGGATATTGAAGAATTAGGCGAGAAGTTAAGCAAGCGATTCAATGAATTCTGTGACAGCTATGGTAAAGAACTTACCTTAGCATTTGAACCTGGAAAATTTTTGGTTAGTGAAGCAGGAAAATTTCTTGTAAAGGTGAATGTGGTAAAACAAACTACTTCTACTGTATTTGCACAGGTGGATAGTGGATTTAATCATTTGATTCGTCCAATGCTATATGGGTCACAGCATGAAATCACTAATATATCCAACCCTAATGAGCGTGAACGTTTTTATAGTGTTGTAGGTTATATCTGTGAAACAGATACCTTTGCAAACAACCGACGAATTTCCGAAATTAGCGAAGGTGATATTCTGGCTTTTAGCAATGCTGGAGCTTACTGTTTTTCTATGGCGAGTAATTATAATTCTCGCTATCGCCCAGCAGAGGTGCTTTTGCGAGATGGAAAGGCATATTTAATAAGAAAACGTGAGACCTTTGATGATATTCTAAAAAACCAGATCGCGATCGATATATAGAGTCGGATTAAACTTGAACCTATTGAAAAAAATAGATTTTAATAATAAAACCTTTTTCCTAATTGAGAATTCTGATAAGGGAAAGGTAAATTCTGAAACTAGGTTTGAATACAAACAAGACGGGAATTTGGTTACTGCTGATTACCACGGAGGAACTATTATCTACGGAAAAATAATTGCTTTATTAAACGGTGATCAACTCGATATGCGCTATCAATGTTTGACCACAGCTAACGAATTAAAAGCGGGCAAAGCAATTGCCAAAATTACTGCTTTACCTAATGGAAAATTAAAACTCAAACTAAACTGGGAGTGGCTTGGCAGCACTAATGAAACCGGTGTGTCCGAATACCTCGAAAATTAAACTATCAAATGAAACAAAGTCTTTTTCTCCTACCTTTTTTATTGTTGGCCTGTACTCAAACCAAAGAAAAGATATCTCCTTTAGATATGGTACTTAAAAAAGAACATCCCGCCATTAAAAAGGTAATGGAAAACCCAAAAGGGTTCGAAGTTCAAGTTATCTATACCCAGATCGATAAAGATTCAAAAGGAAAGACGGTTTTTACAGATTATAGCTTTCAGCTAGATGCAGAAAACTATTTCTATCCTGCAAGTTCTGTGAAATTGCCCGCGGCAGTTTTGGCCTTAGAATATATGGATAAAACGGCTGGTGTTTCAGCAACCAATACCTATACTATCTCTAGAGATACACTAAACCATTCTATTGCAAATGATGTACAACAGATTTTTGCCGTTAGCGATAATGAGGCGTATAATAGGCTATATGAGCTTTTAGGCAGAGACGCGATGAACAAGTCTATGCGAAGTAAAGGTCTTCCTATTCGTATGGCGCATCGATTAGAAACCAATAATCCTGAAACCGCTCAAAGGGACACGCTATTTTTTGAAAACGGAAAACAAATAGGAGGTACTGAGGATGGTTCTACTGAAAAACTTTCAGTTGAAAATCTTAGCAAAGGAAAAGGATATATAAAAAATGATTCCTTGATTTCTGAAGCGATGGATTTTTCAGAGAAAAATTACTTTCCATTAGAGACGCAACACAATACTATGAAGCGCATCTTTTTTGAAGAGAATTTTTCCGAAGCCGAACGCTTTCAGCTAACAAATTCATCAAAAGAATTATTAAAGGCCGCAATGCATACGGTTCCCAGAAAAGTTGGTTACAACGAACTAGAATTCTATGATAGTTATAGTAAGTTTTTTATCTACGGAAACAGTCGTGGTAGAATTCAAGACCATATTAAAGTTTACAACAAAGTGGGCTATGCCTATGGTTATATGACCGATACAGCTTTGATAACAGATGAAAAAAAAGATGTTAGTTTTCTGCTTTCTGCCACGATGTTAGTGAACGAAAATGAAATATACAATGATGATATCTATGAGTATGTGGACGTTGGGCTTCAATTCTTTACAGAACTGGGAAGAGGATTGTATCATTATGAATTAAACAGAAAGAAACAAGAGTAAAACATTATATGACAAATTTAGATTTTAACGCTGATATTATTCTTGAAAATGATCGTGTGCAATTGCGTCCATTGTTAAAAGAAGATGTCAAGAATTTATCTAAATTTTCAATTCAAGAATCGGACTTATGGACCCACTCTCTGGTTCCCGCAAGCGGTCTTAAAAATCTAAAGAAGTATGTAGACCTAGCCTTAGAAAGCAGAAAAAATAATACCTCCTACCCTTTTATTGTTTACGATAAACTCGCAAATCAATACGCAGGTAGCACCCGTTTTTACGACTTTCAAGCCTATCATGAAACTACCCAATTAGGATATACTTGGTATGGCCAAGATTTTCAAGGAACTGGACTCAATAAAAATTGCAAATACCTTTTGTTAGAATTCGCTTTTGAAACCTTAGGATTAGAACGTGTTGAATTTAGAGCCGATGCGAACAATGAAAGAAGCATCGCGGCAATGAAAAGTATTGGTTGCACGATGGAAGGTATTCTTCGGTCAAACTGTGTTAGCCTTACCGATAGACGCGATAGCATCGTATTGAGCATTCTTAAATCTGAATGGTTTGATACCGTGAAAACAGGGCTATTAGAACGGATAAGATAAAAGCCTACTTTTTCTTAGGTGGATAAATTTTCTTTGGAGCCTCTGCCCTCTTCCCAGCATTAGGGTCTCTTGGCGGCATTGGGCCACGTAGATGAATCACCAAACCATTTAAGAAATTCCTTAGTATTTGATCCCCGCATTCCACATACTTGGGGTGGTTTTCATTTCTGAAAAAAGCACCCAACTCACTTTTAGAAACTTTGAAGTCGGCAAGCTCACAAATCTTCACGATATCATCATCGCGAAGCTTGTGTGCAACCCTTAATTTTTTAAATATGTCGTTGTTGGTTAAACTCATAAAGATAGGCACAAAGGTACATCTAATTTCTACAAAGAAGTCTTGCAAATTCTTGAGAAATAAAAAACTTTTCAAATCAATTAAAAATTAACGATTAAGACAAGAATCGCTACAGCTATTACTTTACACTTGATAAAGACCAAAAAATTTGGTTGCTTAGACATCTCCCCAACTTGATTTTTGCATTACAGAATACCATAAAAAGAGAATGACATTCGGCCTTGTGGTGCGAAATCATAATCTAATAGTAACCTTTAAAACATTCCTTATGAAAGCTTTAATACCTATGGAAAAGATAAGAATTTCCTTTTTTCTAGTATTTTGTATTTTTATGGTACATCCAACTACAATGTTCGCTCAATTTCCAGATATCTGTGCTTTTGATAGCATAGGACTACAGATCCCCCAGGCGTATTTTCTTATAGCACAGATATCGGAACTTATAACGGGGCCTCCCCTATTGTCTTTAATATCTTCTTTTGGGGAATTAACAAAGACAATGGCGATCCAGGAATTCGGTTATTAACTGAGAATCATTGTCTAACTACAGTATCCCATTTAAATCGAGTATACAATGAGTTTGGAATCTTTTTTAAATACTATGGTATGGACAACACTAGTTTTAACTCTGATGAATATCACCATCTAACGATTTCTGAAGCCGCTGGAGTATTTTCACACGCTGCGATCGAAGGATATAAAAAAGAAGATTCTTTCAATATTTATGTTGCCAGTGGCGGAAGCAATTTTGGCGGTCTGGCCGAAGGAAGTTATGAACTTGGTGTTGCTACTCATTATGATTTTTTCTCCTCGGATGGGATAATGGTTCACGAGATTGGACATAACTTTAATCTAAAACACGTGCATGACAATTGGTATGTAGGTCATCTATACCCAGACACCCACTGCGATTATTTTGAAGATTGTGGGCAGTGTCCGGAACATGTGACCAGAGATACTACTAGTCCAGACTACAATGCAGATAAAACGGGAGATTTTGTAACAGACACCCCAGCTCAACCAAACTTTAGGGTGGAATGGTGCGCCTATGAGGACATCCCGAACTCACAATGTGACAGCCACTTTTATGAATGGGTGGAGCCGGTTACATTTGAGTATAATGGACCTGGGGATGACTATTTGGGGAATCCCTATATAATTAACTCCGGAGAGGTTAAAAACTATATGGCCAATTCCCCAGCGGTGCCATCCCTGTTTTTTAGAAATTATACAGACGGTCAAAAAGTAAGAATGTTGGAGGCCATTGCATCTAATTTAGGGAGTTTGCAGGATGCCAGAACCACAGTGGCATCGTTATACGAACCCTATAAGGGAGAATACTATTTTGCTGGCCCTACCCTCCTATTCATAGACCTTTATTTCAACCTGGGTTTGATTATCGATTTGTGGATTGTGATTGCAGTTGTCCCCAACCCATTGCCTATGAAAACACTAACTTTACTTACAACAACGCACATGTGATTAGCAGTTTTGATACAGATGAAGATCGTTTTGAAGCAATCATGCATCCCAATCATACTGCTATACGGATTTTACAATTAGAGACCAGTCTTACACAACCTAGAAGGTGTTATGATAACAACAATAGAACCCCCAATGGTGGAAGTATATTACGGTTTAATGATGGGGTCTTTAATACCAACGTCACCGTTACCGTTAAAGATTCCTCAGAAATCAATAATAGTAACTTGATTAATGAATTGCAGCCAGGACTTTACAATATATTGGAGCAATACAACGACGGAGGTACTCAAGAAACGGTAATCTATAAAGAGAATAATTAATAACCTTAGGGGTTGAATATAACCCCTAATTAAATTTACCGCTATGAAACGAACGATGTTTGTAATCCTTTTATTGATTGCGACTCATACTTGTTTTTCACAATTTGGCCCGCGTCAAATGATTAATGAGAATACAAGTACCGTGCGCATGATAAGAACCGCAGATTTTGATAATGATGGAGATTTAGATGTGGTAGCCTCCGCATTTGACCTAATAACATGGTATGAAAACTTAAATGGTTTGGGAGATTTTAGTGAACCATTAATTATTCAAGAAAATAAGTCGCAGTCACGTTCATTATTTCCAGCAGATATTGATAACGATGGATATATTGATATAGTTGTTAGTTTTTTTGAAGATGATGAAGTTGTGTGGTACCGAAATTTGGGAAATGGCGTCTTTTCTTCATTACAATTAATCGAAAGTGATTTGCAATATGCAGGAGGGTTAAGTGTAGCTGATTTGGATGGAGATACCGATTTGGATATTGTCTTAGGCGTTACAAATGGCAATGGACTCTATTGGGTAGAAAACCTAGATGGTTTAGGTTCTTTTAGCCCGAGAATAACAATAGACGCCAATATTGCTCAGGCAAGGGCACAGGCAGTAGCGGATATAGATGGCGATGGGGGTAATGATATACTAACAAATTCTATAGGTAGTGCTTTTCTTTCTTGGTTTGAGAATGTGGATGACTTGGGATCTTTTACAATCCAGCATAATATTGATACTGTTGGTTTGTATGAAAATTCAATTTGTCTTGTAGATATTGACGATGACAATGACCTTGATATACTTTCTACAAAATCAGATGAAGTAATTTGGAGAGAGAATATAGATGGATTGGATCAATTTGGCGCTTATATTATTATTAGTAACCAAGTAGAAACTGTTTTTGATACAGCTGCAGCGGATATTGATGTTGACGGAAAAATTGATGTGCTATCTGCTTCAGCACTTGATGATAAAATTGCTTGGTATAAAAATGAAAGCGGTTTAGGAAATTTTGGGCCACAAATAATTATTGACGGATCCTTTCCAAACGTACAAACAATTCACACAGCAGATTTAGACGGGGATGGCGATGAGGATTTATTATCTGCTTCTCTTAATGATCAAGAACTCTTCTGGTATAAAAATCTTACGATTTTAGGTGCTCAGCATAACGAATTAGAAAATAGAATTTCGATATACCCAAATCCTGTCCAAAACAAACTCTACCTAGAAACGGAGTTAAACATTAAATCTATTAGGGTTTATGATCTATTAGGAAGGTTGCTTCAAGAAACAAGTGAACAGGTAAATGAATTAAACCTTAGCGGTGTTGCCAACGGTGTCTTACTTCTTAAAATTGAAACAGAGGATGGTGTTGTGAGTAAGAAGCTAATAAAGGAATAATTTGGTAAATGAGGGTTCTCCCCATGGAAAGGCTAAAAGCAACAAATATTACCTAAGCCCTTAACAATCAAAAAATTGAAATAATTCTAAAATTTTAACAAATTGTATTAATATAGTACTATCTTCGCAACTTATAAATATTTTAATTTTTAGTAATGAGTAAAGGAACAGTAAAATTTTTCAACGATACCAAAGGATTTGGTTTTATCACTGAAGAAGGAAGCAACAAAGAACATTTTGTACACATCTCTGGTTTAGTAGATGAAATTCGTGAAGGCGATGAAGTAGAATTTGATCTAACCGAAGGTAAAAAAGGATTGAACGCAGTAAACGTAAAAGTTTTATAATATACGCTTTAACTTTTTTAAATTACAAAGCCTCGAGTTAACTCGAGGCTTTTTTTTGTACTCTTTTTTACCTTGTTCAATTACTTCCTAAACAACGAACAACACCCAATCAGTCCAAAATATTTGTACCTTTAAGTTTTTAGTAACCTGCCATTTATATGGTGATGAAAAACTTTGACTGGACTCAATTCAAATGCAGAATTCCCGTAGAAGCACCTATTGATGTTCTTTACGACGCTTGGACCATTCCTTCAGAAATCGAGCGATGGTTTCTTAGTGATGCTTCTTTTTTTAATTCAGAAGGAAATCCAACCAACAAGAATGATCGAATTCAAGAAGAAGACACCTGCAAATGGCGTTGGTTTTTATGGGATGGTATCGAAGAAGGGAAAGTGACACGCGTAAATGGCAACGATCATATTCAGTTTACCTTTGCGGGTGAATGCTTAGTGGATGTTCACCTTGAGGCCTATGATAAAGGTACTATTGTTTCTATTTCCCAATCGAACATACCAACTGATGAAAAATCTAAACAAAACATTAGACTGGGGTGTTTTAGCGGTTGGTCTTTCTATATAGTGAACATAAAATCTATATACGAAGGTGGTTTAGATCTTAGGAACAAGAATGTTAATTTAGAAATGATGACCAATACATAATCGTATGAGCGTTAAATACAATACCATTGGCAAAACCTATAACCTAACCCGAAAAGCTGATCCTTACTTGCTAAAACGGTTGTATTTTCACTTAAATCCAAAGGATGACGGACGCTATTTAGATATCGGTTGTGGCAGCGGAAACTATACAAGTAAATTACAAGAACTTGGGCTTTCGATAATAGGCATAGATCCTTCCATTGAAATGCTTCAGAAAGCAAGAAGCAACAATTCGAATATAGAATACCAACTTGGTATTGCAGAAAACATTCAACTTCCCGATAATTCCATAGATGGTATTATAGCCTTTCTTACGATTCACCATTGGACCAATATTGAAAAAGGGTTTCAGGAAATTGGACGAGTTTTAAAACCTGGAGGACGTTTGGTGATCTTTCACTCCACCCCAAAACAGATGAAAGGATATTGGTTGAATGAATACTTTCCTAATATGTTAGAGGATTCAATGGCGTTAATGCACACTTCCGAAGTAATTGAAAAAGTGGCAATCCAGGCGGAAATGCAGCTAACAAGTACAGAAGATTATACAGTTGACAATAACCTGCAAGACCTGTTCTTACAATGTGGCAAATATCAACCAGAAATGTATTTTAGACCAGACATTCGAAAAGGTATTTCCTCTTTTGCAGCAGTTGCAAATAAGGAAGAGGTTGATAACGGTCTTAGGCGACTAAAAGGAGATATAAATAGTGGAAGGATAGACAAAGTAATAGATCGTTATGAAAACGATGTGGGTGATTATCTGTATATAGTTTTTCAGAAAAAGAATAACAAAAAAGGAGCCACAACCTAATCGTTGCGACTCCCTCCCGACATTTTAACCTAAATAGTCTTCTAGATTAAAAGTCACCTTAAAACCTATTTCTTAACGAGTACCTTGTTTATGGTCGTCTCACCTGAGATTACCTTAACAAAGAACAGGTTAGTGTTCATCTTAGAAATATCTATTGAAACTTCATCTTGATTTTCAAATTCTCCCTCTAAGATTCTATTACCATAGATATCCAATATTACATACCTTCCAGTATCTAAATTACTAAGCTTGATATCAAAAACTCCATTGTTTGGATTAGGTACGATATTAAACGAAGGCTTCTTACCATCAGAGTTTACTTCGGATGTTTTTTTCTTCGGATGAACAATTAAGAATCTTTCACCTCCATCGAACGAACGCTTGGCTGCATTTTCTTGAACAACGTCCAAGATAATTTCCTCACCTTCTTTGAGGTCGTCATAGAGTTTAAAGTCCAACTGCATATAGAAAGTTTCTCCATACTTTAAAGGAAATTTTTCTAAAACTGCCTCGCGTGAACTCACAGCTATTTTGTTCCTACCAATAACCTTAATACCATCACCTTCTAAGGATCCATTATCTTTTAAAATACGGAACAGTTCAGGTTCAAGATCAATAACAACAATCCCTAAATCAAAGAATTTTTTTCTAATCGGATCATTAAAACCTTCATCCATAAATCGGATATTGGTGAAAGGCGATTCTCTATCAATCCCTCTAATATATACGCCTGTTGGACCTGTGAAATTATTGGGAGTTGCATCATAAACACTTACATTCTTCCAAGCAATATTGTTATTATTTCTAACGTTCGGGCTCACACTTCCAACAACTTCACTATTCATAGGATCGTTAGGAGATAATATCCTCGATACGAGGCAGAAATGATGTGTACTAACTTGATAATCTGCAGGATTAGGCGGGTACCAAGGTATTTCAACTGTTATTACTCCGTTTGGCGGAATCGCAGGTAATATTGCGGTTCCAATTATATCACCATGTAAAACTGGTGTTCCAAGTACATTTTGGTAAAAGTTATTAAAATGCGTAGGCCATTGTAATCCTGTTGAAGCTTTACTGAAATAAACCTTTAAGACTGCACAATCTGAGGATGTCGTATTAGATAAATTTCGAACACGTACATTCACACCATTCGCGGAGAACTCTTTAAACTCAGGATTCTCGGGCGTTGTACTTCCTGTTCCCAAATTTTGACGTACCCAAATATCTTCACTAATCCACATTGGCCCAGTGTCTGGATTAGGCTCTGTACCGTCGTCATATGCCACACCAGCTGTAATTGGTCTGTCTTGTGAATAAATGTCGAAAGAATTTGAACTTACAGGGCAGGAAGAACAATCTGCAAGACAAGAACCATTAGCAACTCTATCTCTAATTACATTACCCGGTTGTTGGCCAAAACCATGGTTGAAATCAACCCCAGCAGAAGTCAAACTACAATAACTCATAATAGTTCCGCCGTTTGGTGGCAACGGAGGTTGCGTACACCAATTACATCCTCCTCCGTTTGGATTAGGATTCTCCTGACAACTACTACAGCCATCAATTGCCGTGTTATTTCCGTTCCATACGCAAGCATGCGTATGACGAGAACCAAATAAGTGTCCAAATTCATGCGCTAACAAAAAGACATTATAGCTAAAAGCAGGAAGCGCAGTTATGGTAGGCACCAAACCTTTTGAAACTGCCAAACTTAAGTCAGGATTAGAATTACACAGACCGTCAAAACCAGCCGCTAGTCCAGCGACTCCACTTCTGAAAGTTATTAGATGACCTAGATCACCATTGAAAGTAGTTATATTAGTTTGAAATTGACTCAACATTGAACTCGTACCTCCTGAGTACGGATCGGCTGAATTCCAAACATTTATTTCAGAAATGGTTGTATCAATACCTTCATTATAGTATATAACTGCAAACTGATTGTAAATTGTTGTTACATAATTTTCGACAGCTACTACGCTTCCTAAGTTCTGAAACATATCATACTCAGTTTCAAAATACAGACGCACGCAATTTGTTTCAAAGGCACGAGTATCCTTTGTATTTCTTGACAAGACTTCAGGGTCATAATTGATAAAATCATCATCTGTTGTATAGCAATCAAAGCCTTTCTTTTCAGTTAGATTCCTATCATTATATAGTATATACCGATCTGTATCCTTTACTTTTCCGAGGTTAAAATTTCCTTCTGATGTCGAAATCATACCAGATACGTTGTCCTCAAAGAAACTAATGGCGACCAAACTATGATGATTTCCTCTTATGATTCCGCGATAGTGTCTTGACTTGCTTCTATCTGCAGAATAACGGACGCCATCAGCAGTAACAACCTCGTATTCATAAAATTTATCCTCAACTTCCATTAAGTCGAGAGTGACTGTTTGTTTACCAAGGGGAATTTCAAAGGATAACGTTGGTTCATTCAGATCCCTTAGACCAATATTAAGGTTTAAAAGATATACCTCTGTCAAATCATTAAAGACATTCGCCCTTGTATACCTTTGATTTGATTCGGAAAATACGTCTATCAAGTTGAACTCGGCATTTGTTGCTTTCGCATCTTGAATTTGCTCAAAAATTCTACTCTGACTATAACCAAAGTTGAAGCTTAATAAAATGACTCCCATAAAGAGCCAAAAACTCCTTGTATTTTTTTTAGGAGTCTTGAAATGATTTAAGATTTTGCGCATTGCGGAAAATCCTTTGAAATTTGTTAGATTTTGTTTCATAATGTTATGATTAAAGGTTAATACTCAAAACAAAAATTTAGCCAACTAAAATGAGGTGGGGAGATAAAGATTAAAGTAAGATGGACAAAGTCACTTAATAGCTTAAAGTACCTCAGGAAATAAAACTTGGCTTAATTAGCTATAGAAAGGTAGGCTTAATACGAATGGATATAAAGGGGTGAAAACCTATTTTTTAATACGGTAAATCCGTAATCATTAAATTATTACTATTAAAAAAACCGCTTTTATCAAAGCGGTTTTTTAATCAATGTAATGAGATATTACATGTTGTGCGTTTCCAGTCTAAAATTTATAAGAAGTGATTTTGGCATTTTCAAACTCTTTCAACATCTCTTCAACAATCTGAGCAGCAGGTTTAATATCGTGGATCAATCCTGCGATTTGCCCAATTTCTAGCTCTCCTTCTATCAAATCTCCTTCAAACATCCCTTTTTTAGCACGTGCTCGACCCAATAGCTCAATGAGTTCTTCCTTTGAAGGATTAGTGCTGTACAAATCCATCACATCTTGAAAAAATTTATTCTTTAGCATTCGCACTGGAGCCAATTCTTTTAAGGTAAGTAATGTATCACCTTCTTTGGCCTCTACGACCATTTGTTTAAAAGCTTGATGAGAGGAAGATTCTTCAGAAGCAACAAAACGACTCCCTACTTGCACTCCATCCGCGCCTAATACCATCGCGGCCAACATCCCTTGTCCATTAGCAATACCTCCAGCAGCAATCAAAGGAACTTCCAGGGCTTCTTTTACCATTGGAATAAGTGTAAAGGTAGTTGTCTCTTCTCGCCCATTGTGACCTCCTGCTTCGAAACCTTCGGCAACAATTGCATCAACTCCTGCTTCTTGAGCTTTCAAGGCAAATTTTACACTACTTACTACGTGTACAACAGTGATTCCGCTCTCCTTTAATCGAGCTGTATGTATCTTTGGGTTTCCTGCAGAAGTAAAGACAATCTTAACACCTTCGGAAATAATAATTTGAATAATCTCTTCAATATTGGGATACAACATAGGAGCGTTAACCCCAAAAGGTTTATCCGTCGCTTTTTTACATTTCTGAATATGTTCCCGAAGTACTTCAGGATACATAGAACCTGCTCCCAATAAACCTAAACCTCCAGCATTACTAACAGCACTGGCAAGACGCCAACCACTATTCCAAATCATTCCCGCCTGAATAATGGGATATTCAATATTAAAAAGTTGGGTAATCCTATTCTCCACTAATTCTTAATCAGTTTAAAACTATTTGTTTTGTTGTTAGATGCAATACTAGCAATATACATCCCTGAAGTTAAATTAGAAACATCAATAGAATTATTTAACGTAGAAATCTGTTTTTTAAGTACCAACTTACCTAATACATTATAAACACTTATCTCTGCCTGTTCTATATTCTGAGGGAAAGATATATTCACATTTGTTGAAACAGGGTTTGGGTAGAGCGCAAATTGTTCTGAAAGCAATTGGTCTTCTAAACCAAGAACAAGTAAGGCATTGTATGCATCTTCGAAATTGGGAATTCCGTATCCCATCTCATTTGTTGGATTGTTGAATAAATGAGCCGATTCTCGTATAACTTGCATCACATGACCATTTGGAGCCTCAGGTCTAGCCTGCCATAAACAAGTAACCGCACCAGCCATAATTGGTGAGCTAAATGATGTTCCACTACTGGATCCAACCGTCCCATTCGTTTCAATAACTGCAGAACCTTGACCTTGTGCCATTACATCTGGTTTAACTCTTCCATCCGTAGTTGGTCCTTTTGAACTAAATCCTACATAATTTCCAGCGGAGTTAACAGCACCAACTGTTAACACTCCAGGTGCATCTGCCGGTGTCCCAACAGTAGGAAAGCCACTGTTTCCACCATTTCCAGCAGAAGTAACTAATAACATTCCTTTATCGAAAGCGTTATTTGCACCTCTAGCTGCAATGGTCGTTTGCCCATCCAGATCTTCATAAGAATGGTCATAAGACGAATTATCATACCCTCTATATCCTAAAGAAGTATTTACAACATCTACTCCTAAACTATCAGATCTCTCCAATGCTTCTACCCACCACGCTTCTTCTACAGGATTTTCAGAAGGAGTATACTCTGTTACGAATAAATAAAAGGAGGCTTCTGGAGCAGTTCCAACAAATTGATCTTGAATAAAACCACCTATATCACTTGACGTATTCGTTCCATGAGCACTTGTTCCATCTACATTGGTCTGCCTTGATTGGAAATCGTAAGTACCCAATAATCTACCTTCGCTAACAATTTCTTCAAACCCAGGGTTTGTATTAACAGTAGGGAACCCCGCATCCAATACGGCAACAATCATCCCATCTCCCGTAAAATCTTGTTCGTGAAGATATTCACCCTTAAGCATTTCAATCTGATTAGCTGCAGCACCATAGTTATAGACAATTCTACTTGGCTGATTTTCAATCGCAAATTTATCAGGTACATTTCCAGTTGTAGTACCAAAATTTAAGCTCTTATCCATAAACTCCACCTCCGTTACGAAAGAAAGATTCAATAAGTCTTCGATCTCAGATTGAGAACCACGAATGTAAGCGCTATTCATCCACTTAGACTTAGCGTAAACTGTTATTCCCGGCGCTACTTTAATCTGAGCAATATAATCTTCATTAACGGGAACATCTCTTTCGTCTATAACCGTTCCTTGAAGTGTCTTACGGTCAATAGCCTCTTGGGTCATTATAGTAATAGGGTTTGCAATAGATGTAGCTACATCTTCTTTATCTGCAAAAAATACCAAAGCATCTTGCTGGGCGTTCATCATTGGGGCTGCCAAAACAGCTAATAATAAAAGTAATTTTTTCATAGTAGTTTTTTTTAAGCAATTACACCGCTTCCTAGTAATTCTCCATTGCGATACCAAGCAACAAATTGCCCCTCAGTAATTGCAGATTGCGGTTTCTCAAAGATAACATAAAGTCCGGAAATTGTCTGGTGTAAAACAGCTTTTTCCAAAACTTGACGGTATCGAATGCGCGCCATTACCTCCAAAGTCTCATCCTCCTCTAATCTCAAATCTTCTCGCACCCAGTGAATTTCATCGGTTTTCACGAACAACCCTCGGCGATATAAGCCAGGATGATCTTTTCCTTGACCGGTGTAAATTACATTGTCTTTTACATCTGTATCAATTACGAATAAAGGTTCAATGGTTCCACCAACCCCAAGACCTTTCCGTTGTCCCTTAGTAAAGTAATGAGCGCCTTGATGCATTCCCACTTCTTTCCCGTCGCTCATTGAATAGCTATACTTTGCTGAAAGATATGCCAGTTCATCTGCTTCGGAAGTAAACTGAGGCACTTCTTTTCGATATCCAGAATAATCTGAAGGCACCTCAACTATGATACCTTCCTTAGGCGCTAACTGTTGTTGTAAGAATTCTGGAAGTCTCACCTTACCAATAAAACACAAGCCCTGAGAATCTCTTTTTTCGGCAGTAATTAAATCCTGCTCAGTCGCTATTTTGCGAACTTCTGGTTTCAGCAATTCACCAATTGGAAACAAGGTTTTTTCGAGTTGTTCTTGTGACAACTGGCATAAAAAATACGATTGATCCTTATTTGGATCTTTTCCTGAAAGCAATTGATATACATCTTTGTTGTCTTTCTCTATAATTCCCTTTCTGCAATAATGACCTGTCGCAACGTAATCCGCTCCCAACTGAAGAGCGATCTTCATAAAGACATCAAATTTAATCTCACGGTTGCACAATACATCGGGGTTTGGCGTACGTCCCATCTCATACTCGTGAAACATATAATCTACGATCTTCTCTTTATATTCTTCGCTTAGATCCACTGTTTGAAATGGAATTCCAAGTTTGTCAGCCACAAGCATAGCATCGTTGCTATCTTCTAGCCAAGGGCATTCATTAGAAATTGTAACAGAATCATCATGCCAATTCTTCATAAACAGGCCAATAACGTCATGACCTTGCTCTTTTAAAAGATAGGCTGCAACACTGGAATCTACTCCACCACTTAGACCAACAACAACTCTTTTTTTCTCCATAATTGATGCTGCAAAATTACAACATTTCGTTTTAAAACATTCCTTAAACTAAAATTCCAAATCCCAAGGTGTCGCCTCTAAATTTGGAATTAAATAAGTGATATCCATGTATTTAATTTCTTACTCTCTTTAAAGGCTTGGGGTATTTCTCTTCGAGTACGAGCTTCCCTCTTTTATAGTATTTCCAAATACCGTCCTTTCGTCCTTCCTTATAAAAACCTTCAATCATTAAGGCTCCACTAGCATCATAGTGAAACGCCTCACCTACTAATTGATCGTTTCGATATTTTAGCTTTTTCAGAAGAACACCTTCCGGTGAATAATAATTGTTCTCCCCTTCCTTCAATCCATTGACAAAGTTTGTTTCTTCGGTAACTTTACCATTTGGGTAATATGTAATTTTCTTTCCGTCGAGCTTTCCATTTTTGTATTGCTCTCTCGTCATTATTGTAGAAAACTTTTTAGGATAGTACAACCACTCACCTATTCTATCCTTTCCATCCATTTTACCCTCACTCACTAATTTGCCCTTTACGGTATAGTATTTCACTTCGAAAATTGAATTACTTGTGTTGAATTCTTTTACTACTGAAGGTTGGCTTTTGCACTTCTCACAATAGAACTTGAAAGTTCCTATTTCTTTCCCGTGTTCGAAAGTACCCTCATACCGAACTTGTTTATTTCCTGGATACATTTTTTTCCAAAGACCATGGCGTTTGCCTTGTGCATCCATCTGATTGATGTCCACCTGCGCCAATAATGTTGGGGTACCAACAACAATTCCGACGAAAAATAAAAACAGAAATTTCATATACTAAACTATTTACTTCCTAAAACGATAAAATTATAATTCTATTGAATTCTTTCAAAGATTATTCAAAAAGAGTACCAACCCTAGAACAAAAAGGCTCCTAATGGAGCCGTTTCGTTATTTTTTCTTTTGAGCTGTCTTTTGCTGCTCTGCCTGCTCCATCATATCGGCCATTTTTTTCTGAAATTTATTTTGCTTCTTAGGTTTCTTTTTATTTACCTGAATTTTCGCATGAATCTTATCCTCATCGATAATAAAATTCTTAATCACTAACATAATTCCGATGGTAATTAAATTCGAAATAAAGTAATACAACGATAGTCCACTTGCATAGTTATTGAAGAACACTAACATAAATAAAGGTGACAAATACATTAGGAACTTCATATTTGGCATTCCTGGTTGCTGTTGCGCCTGCATTGTTTGCCCAGTTGTCATCATCATATAGACAAAGATGGCAATAGACGCTAGAATTGGGAATAGACTCACGTGGTCTCCATAAAACGGAATGTAGAACGGAAGCTCGGCGATGGTATCAAAACTAGATAAATCATCGGCCCATAAAAAACTTTTCTGACGCAAATCGAAGGCAGTTGGAAAGAAGGTAAACAGCGCATAAAAGACTGGAATCTGCAGCAGCGCCGGCAAACAACCCTTCAATGGACTGGCTCCAGCTATATTCTGCAGTTTCATGGTTTCCTGCTGGATCTTCATCTTATTATCACCGTATTTTTCCTTAATAGCATCAAGTTCTGGTTTTAGAACCTTCAATTTTGCCTGCGACAAATATTGCTTGTATTGTACTGGTGAAAGTGCCAATTTCAGTAAAATTGTTAGAAAGATAATTGCAATACCTGCTGGTAAGAATCCACTTAGGAATCCGAATAACGGAATAATTACATACTTGTTAATCATTCCGAAGATTCCCCATCCTAACGGCATAGCCTCATCTAAATTTCGGTCATATTTCTTAAATATCTTATAATCCGTTGGACCATAATACATATTCATATCATATGACAAGGCTCCACCTTTTGGCTCCAGCAACATTTTTGCACCATACTGTTTAGTGTACACGGTGTCAACTTGCTCGTCTTCTACTAAATCTAAAGACGAAAGTGACACTTCCTTAAATGGAGTATCTGTCAATAACATTGAACTAAAGAAGTGTTGGCGGAAATTCATCCAAGTTACATCCTTTTCAATTTCATCATCCTCTCCTGTTGGTGACAACTTAGAATGTTTATCATCTTCATATTCGTACGTCAAACGAGAATATCTGTTTTCATAGGAAATACTCTTGGCGTGTCTATATCCTTTAAGTTTCCAATCCAAGTACATAGGTTGTGAGGTATTAATAATACCATCCAGCCCCTCCGATTTTAAATTGAAATTCAACATATACTCTCCAGGAGTAAGCTCGTAGCGATATTCTATATAGGTACTTGGAGAAGTTTTTAAACGCATCGTCAGCACATTGTTCTCACCATTCTTTGTTAATGATGGCTCAAAGAACATTTCAGATGTATTTAGTAATCTGTTCTCTGCTGAGAACTGAAGATTCAAAGAAGCATTCCCATCTTTTATAAGATATACAGGAACCGAATCGTAGGTTACATGTTGTTTTAATCTAGCCTCAACAATATACCCACCTTTGTTACTCACCGTAAGAGCCACTACATCATTCTCAACTACCGTTGTTGCATTAGCTGTTGAAGGAAGCGTTCCAGAATATGCAAAAGAACCCAATCTGTTTTTTAACTTGTCTAAAGCCAATGAATCACCTGCATTGGTAATTGCAAGCGCTTCAGTTGCTTCTTCAAGAGTGATATCTTTCTCGGCAATCGTTTCGGTAGTGGCTTTCTCTTGCGCAGCTGCTTCAGTTTTTGCTTTCTCAGCTTGTATTTCTTCTTCAGTAGGTTTGTTTAAATATAACATCCAAACCAAAATTGCTCCAATTAATACAAACCCTACAAGGGAGTTTACGTCAAATTTCTTGTCTTCCATTCTATGTTTTTTCTTCTGAAATCTTCAGAAGTATTTATTCAATTTTTAATGCTTTACCTAATAACAACAATGACACCCATTTCTAAATTCAGCCAAATTGTCGTACTATTTTGCAGCATCCACGCTCGCCGCCTTTACAAATGCTACAAACAAAGGATGGGGACTAGCAACCGTACTCTTATACTCTGGATGGTATTGAACACCTACAAACCAAGGATGTTCAGGGATTTCAATAATCTCCACCAAACCAGTTTCAGGATTAACTCCTGTAGATTTCAACCCTGCAGCCTCTAATTGCTCTTTGTAGCTATTGTTATATTCATAACGATGTCTATGACGCTCGTCAATAAGACCACCCTGATAAATATCGCGGACAAGACTTCCATCCTTCAATTCACATTTCCAAGACCCAAGACGCATGGTTCCACCTTTATTGGTAATGTTCTTTTGTTCCTCCATCAGGTTAATGACCGGATTTGGTGTATCGGCATTCATTTCAAGTGAGTTGGCATCTTTCATTCCTAAGACATTTCGAGAGTACTCGATAACCGCCATTTGCATTCCAAGGCAGATACCAAGGAAAGGTATATTATGTTCACGAGCGTATTGTACCGCCGCTACTTTACCTTCAATTCCTCTCTCCCCAAAACCAGGTGCCACTAAAATTCCGTTTAGCCCTTCCAGTTGTTCTGCAACATTGCTTGGGTCAATATATTCTGAATGGATGGATTCTACTTTTACCTTTACTTCATTAGCAGCTCCTGCATGAATAAAGGATTCTAAAATTGATTTATAGCTGTCCTGAAGCTCCACATATTTTCCAATAAGTCCTATTCGGACCTCACTCTTTGGGTTCTTATGTCTTTGTAAAAACTGATTCCAGCGCTCCAAATTAGGAGTTTTGTCATCTGTTAGATTTAATTTCTCAAGGGTTACCTTATCCAGTCCTTCTTCCAACATCATATTTGGAACATCGTAAATTGTAGATGCATCGATAGACTGAATAACGGCTTCCTGCTTTACGTTACAGAACAATGCCAGCTTTCTACGAAGGTCATCCGAAAGTTCGTACTCTGTTCTACATACTAAGATATCTGCTCTAATTCCACTTTCCATCAAAGTCTTTACCGAGTGCTGCGTTGGCTTGGTTTTCAATTCTCCAGCTGCGGACAAATATGGGACCAAGGTTAAATGGATTACCAAGGCATTGTCATCGCCCATTTCCCACTTTAATTGACGCACGGATTCAATATACGGTAAGGACTCAATATCTCCTACGGTTCCACCAATCTCGGTGATTATAATATCGTAATCTCCTGTTTTACCAAGAAGTTGAATACGTTCTTTAATTTCATTTGTAATGTGTGGAATTACCTGTACGGTTTTCCCAAGGAATTCTCCTCGACGTTCTTTTTGGATTACACTTTGGTAAATACGTCCAGTAGTTACATTATTCGCTTGTGAAGTTTTTACGTTTAGAAAACGTTCATAATGTCCTAAATCCAGATCCGTTTCTGCACCGTCATCTGTAACATAACACTCTCCATGTTCATAAGGGTTTAAAGTACCTGGATCTACATTGATATACGGGTCTAGTTTTTGGATGGTTACACGGTAACCCCTAGCTTGCAATAGTTTGGCCAGCGATGCTGCAATAATTCCTTTTCCTAGTGATGATGAAACCCCGCCCGTAACGAAGATGTATTTTGTAGTGCCCATGAATGCCTAAACTATATTAACTGTACGGGATGCAAAGATACAGATTAATTAGTGAAGGCAAGGAATAATTTTGGATTTTCAAGAAGGTGTTTGAAGGCTTAGATTTAGGAATCAATGATTCGTATTATAAAAAAGAAAAATATTTCAAAATACAATTCGTAAAACCTTGTGCTTTTTTGATACATTTATAGAAATCACCTCGCACGATTACATGTTACCGAAATTGAAAGTCTAAAAATTCTCACCCGAAATTAACAAAGTATACTTTATTGAAAGTCACACGCTCATTCATATATTATCCGGAAAAGGTAGCATTCAAGTCGATTTTAAAAATTACTTGGATTGGCAGGAAAAAGCAATTTTTCTAGAAAAAGGACAATATATTAAGTTCTTATCGGCTGACTTTACTATTAGAAGAATCGCATTTTCCGATGAGGCAAAATTTCATAATAGCGAGGTACGCGTCTTATTTAAGCATCTTATTTCCTTGGGGTATATTAATTTAATGGAATGTGAAGAATGTCAAGTTTTTCTATCACAATCTGTTTTGGCGGGTCATTCTGCCAACATTATTGATATTTCCTCGAAACAATGGTATTGGCAAAACCCCTTTAAAGCAAATCAAAGAGGAATACCAAATTATTTTTGATACCAAAGAAATTATTGACCAGGAATATTCGAATCATTTGATTAGCACTGATTTGGTGAGCCTTATTAATGACAGAGGTTATAATACCCAAACATTGATTAAAAATAAGGTAGGCCTGTCCGTCAAAAATTTAATGAATGCCAAAAGGCTTCGGGAAAGTCAGAAGTAGATAGCATTCACCAACAAAAACATTCAGGAAATCTCATATGAATTAGGGTATAAGGATGATGCCTACTTTAACCGTGTTTTTAAAAATTCAGTAGGTCAAACCCCCAAACAGTTTAGAGAGAATTTTGATTTTGAAAATAGAGACTTATTTACTCAGGACCTTATAGCGCTTCTTCAAAAGTATCACACCCAAGAACGGTCACTTGAGTTCTATGCCAATGAAATGAATCTTTCCATAAAAACCCTATCGAAGAAAGTCCAATCAAAAATAAATATTTCCCTTGGTCAATTAATACGACTAGAATTATTAAATACTGCCAAACTAATGATCCTTGAAGGCGAGACCATTACTTCTATTTCTCAAGGATTTGAAGAAGCTAACCATTTCTCTAGATTTTTCAAACATTATGCAGGAATCATCCCAACCAATTTCAGGTTAAAAAAGTACAATTCTTAGTGTGTGTTTTGCAGCGTTTAAACGTTCTTTCCATTTCACCTTTGCAGTGTATTAATTCACTAAAGAATAAAGAGAGGAATATTAAAGATCAAGTAGCAAAAATGGAAGGTTTCGCAAATGCAATCAGAGCCGAAGACTTTAATCAGTTTGACTTCTTTATCAATGAGTTTCAAAAGACCAATTTTCTAAGTTGTATAGGATTTAACAGGGCTTGACTATTGGAAAATTTTATTTAAAAAGCTTACAATACAATACAGCCATGAAAGTTTTTTTCTTTTAACTGAAAAACATCTAAACGCTGAAAGACCGTTAAGAGGGTTGGGTGATACATATACGGCACATACGGCACATACGGCACTTAAAAAAGAAAGAAAGGCATCGCAGTATTACTAGAGAGCTGAAGAACTTTTAAAAAATGGCCCTAACTGATTTAACTCTTTTAAAGGCCAAACTGAACTTTTGAATTCGAAATAGTAATTTAATAAGGATAACGCGGCTTCTTTTCAACTAGAGGTTTTAAAAGACCTTCCAACCCATTAACCTTTATCTCATCCATCTCGCGCATCATTCTACCTAGTTTTCCTTCGGGAAATCCTTTTTGTTTAAACCAAGTGAAATAGGCTTCTGGAATTTTGAGTAACAACTCACTTTTATATTTTCCGAAGGGCATTCTATAATTTGCTAATTCGATAAGATGTTTTGGATCTGGATTATTTAAATCGTTCATAAATCTTAAGTTGTTTTTCCACGAATGTCTCCCATCGATATTCCATTTCCTTATTTTTTGAATGATCTGATTCAGAATCAAATCTGTTTTGCATAACGCGCCTATCGACTTCGGCAGCATCGTATAAGGCTCTAATCTCTGTCTTCACGTTATTAGAAAAATTCGCTTCAGAAATACGCTTTCGAAGCAGGCGTGCATGTAATTCTGAAATATCAAAATGTGTCTGTTCGTGCTTTAAAATATAAGCCGTGGCTCGCTTAGCATCATACCAGGACTCATTGGGGTAAAAGTGACACTTTATGGTATAATCATAGTCTATCACACCGTTTACCTCTTTATGTGAATATGAAAAAGAAATCCCAGAGGCTGTACTGGCTACATAACTTCCCCCTTTTGTTCGTGGACCTCGAAAGTCTACCCAAGTAAGTTTCTGATTTTCATTCCATTCTATCTTATCGGAAACTTCTTCCGAAGAAAAAAAAGATAAGAAAAGAAGCAGTATGATTGCAACAAATTTCATAAAAGTAGTAACGAGAAAAATGATGATTTATTGAGCTTAAGGAAATTTCAGAAAGAATAAAACCTACCCCCATTTAAAGGTTATAACCTTCTCAATATCTGGATGTAAACTATGATGTACAGGGCAGGTATTTCCAGTGTTCTCCAGAATTTTTTGAGATTTAAAATCTACATTCGAAGGCATTTCGAACACTACCTCTATTTTAGAAATTCTACGTGGATTTGCACTCATAGTTTTTGTGACTATGGCAGTGGCACCATTCAAAACTACTCCCATATCGCGAGCTTTAATCCCCATTACCGTTAGCATACAATTTGCTAGACCAGTTGCGACCGTATCGGTTGGAGAAAAAGCGGCTCCTTTTCCATTGTTATCGGTTGGGGCATCTGTAATAAAAGTGTTTCCAGATTTAAGGTGTTGGTTCTCCGTGCGAAGATTCCCTAGGTAGGTTACTTTGGCTGTGCTCATTCTACGGTTTCAATTTCAAGATTATTTTTATACTGTATAATGTAGGTCGCTTGATTTTGATAACCGCTTGTAGCGTTTTTTGTATATCTAAATTTATTCTCTACATATTCTGTTTCGAAGTCTTCTTCAGAAGCTTCATACAAATCATTTGCCGAAGCCAAACGCAGTAAAATATCATAGGTAATATCAAACCCTCGAACCGCATATCGGTTTGGGTAGACACCATATTTGTTTTTGTAACTCACCAAAAATGGATCTTTCTCTTTATAGTTGTAACTCTTATTTACTGATGGAAAGGTAAAATTAAGTCTAGCCAAGTGCATATTTGAAATATCGTGGTAATCGTAAGCGTCATTCTTATCCAAGGTAAACAATCGCACTTTGAAATCGGCTGGGATTCCGTTTAGTAAGCCCAAAACATTGCTGATAATTGTTGGATCGCCAGATTCTAGAATAATCCAATTTTCTTTTTCTCGTTCTATCTTTTCCTCAATATCTACCAAATACAAGAATCCCTTTGCTCTTGGAGACATCGTTTTTGCATTTGGAAGTTCCTTAATAATCTGCGCTTTTTGAGATTTTCTATCAAGATCTGAAATCACCAATAAGTTTTTATCTGTTCCATTAACTTTTAGAAATTCTAACATAGAGGTTCTCAACATTGCGTCTGTTGGCAATGTTTGAAAAAAGTTGGAAGACATTTTCATAGTGCGGTTACTCAAAGGCGAGAAAATAGGTGTCTTAGTAGCTCGAAGCATTGGAGCTGCTCTTTCCACATTCTTCTTACGTAAAGGACCAATAACTGCATCAACCTCGTTAAAATTATTTTTTGAAATTATTCTACTTGTCTTGCTATCACTTCCTTCGGTATCGTACACATCAATATGCACAGAAATACCTTGGTCTTTGGCAAACTCGGCTGCCATAAGCACGCCACTATAAAAATCAAGTGCTACTCTTAACACTCCGCCTTTCTTAAGTAATTCTTTGTTGCTTTCAATAGAGTCTCCTTCCATTTTATTAAGCTGAAACGGTAACAGCACGGCCAATCTCTTTTTATTCCTATTAATGATTCTGCTTTCAAGATCTATGGTCACAACTTTATTAGAGTCCATCATCGCCCCGTTTTCCTTTGGAATTTTTAAAATCATTCCATCTTTCAGTCCATCTTTTGCATAGGGATTAAGCACAACTATTTCTTCTTCAGTAAGACCTAGTTTAACTTTCAGTCTGAAGAATCCTTCTTTTGGTTGCACTTCATAAAAATCGTATGCTTCGTCAATCGTGGCAGAACCCATTACAGCAATATCGGGAACATCTAATACTGCCCCAATCTGAAGGCTCTCACCCATAGCAGGATTTAAAGCTTCTAATTCTGCGATTGTAATTCCGTATTTTCTAGCAATTCCATACTTTGTTTCTTTTACTAAAACGGTATGTTTTGCGGTACTTTCAGAAATAGTTTCGGTAGTAATAGTTTCAGTAACAACTGGAGCTCCTTTTGGACGTTGGGGGATCTGTAAACGATCGCCTTTTTTGAGTTGCCTCGAGTACAGCTCTTTATTATATTTTTTTAAATCATCAATAGATACATTGTATAACTGCGAGATACTAAACAACGTTTCTTTGCGCCTCGCCCTATGCTTTTTGAATGTAACATTCTCGATGATTGGGGCAGTTGAAACTCCAGTTGGAATGATCAACAAGTAGTTCACTTTTACGCCATTCTTAACATCAGGATTAAGTCGATAAATGGCTTCCGTGGTGGTTCCATATTGCTTCGCAATACTGAAAATAGTTTCACCTTCTTTCACGTAATGGCTCTTGTGCTTCTCCTGCGCAATAGAACCACAGCTCATAGTAAAAACAAGTATGAAACTTATATATGCTACTAATTTCATCAATTATATATTTAAATAAAAGACCAACTACTTTCTACTCCCATTCAATGGTTGCTGGTGGTTTCGAGCTAATATCGTACACTACCCTATTAACGCCTTTTACTCGGTTTATTATATTATTTGAGGTTTCTTGTAAAAACTCATATGGTAGATTCACCCAATCTGCTGTCATTCCATCTGTCGACTCAACCGCACGTAATGCGACTACCTTCTCATAGGTGCGTTCGTCTCCCATCACGCCTACGCTATTAACAGGCAAGAGGATTGCCCCGGCCTGCCATACGCTATTATACAAGGCCCATTTTTTCAATCCATCTATAAAAATGGCATCTACCTCCTGTAATATACGAACTTTCTCTGCGGTGATATCACCCAATATTCTAATAGCCAATCCGGGGCCTGGAAATGGATGTCTTCCCAATAATTCAGGATCAATTCCCATTTGCTTCCCTACCCTGCGAACCTCATCTTTAAACAGCATGCGCAAGGGCTCTACAACTTTTAATTTCATAAAATCTGGCAAGCCGCCAACATTGTGATGTGATTTTATTGTAACCGAAGGTCCATTCACCGATACGCTTTCAATAACATCAGGATAAATTGTCCCTTGAGCGAGCCAATGAACATCTTCAACCAAATGCGCCTCATCATCAAAAACCTCAATAAAAGCGTTCCCAATCGCCTTGCGTTTCGTCTCAGGATCACTTTCTCCTTCAAGGGCTTTCAAGAAACGTGCCGAAGCATCAACTCCTTTTACATTAAGCCCCATTCCTTTGTACTGCTCTAGTACGCTTTCAAATTCATTCTTCCGAAGCAAACCGTTATTTACAAAAATGCAATACAGGTTTTGACCAATAGCTTTGTGCAACAAAATAGCGGCAACTGTAGAATCCACCCCTCCACTTAGCCCTAAAACAACTTTGTCACCACCTAATTTATCCTTTAACCCCTGAACTGTAGTATCAACAAATGCAGCTGGTGTCCATGTTTGAGCAACGCCAGCAATATTTACCAAAAAGTTTTCCAAGAGTTGTTTCCCATCAGTTGTATGATACACTTCTGGATGAAATTGAATCGCATAAGTTTCCTCGCCTTCAATTCGATAAGCAGCGTTTGCAACATCATCTGTACTCGCCAATCGAATTGCATTTTTTGGTAACTCGGCAATAGTATCTGCATGACTCATCCAAACTTGGGTCTCTTCGGCAATTCTCGAGAATAAACCCTGGTGATCATAAATGGTAGATAGTTTTGCTCTACCATATTCTCTAGTGTTGGAAGGTGCCACGTTCCCACCATTAAAATGCGCTAGATATTGTGCACCATAACAAATCCCTAATAAAGGCATGGCCCCTTTTATTCTTGAAAGATCTGGATGTGCTGCGTCATCAGAGCGCACAGACAAAGGACTACCGGATAAAATAACAGCTTTAAATGGGATTAAATTTTCCGGAACCTTGTTATATGGATGGATTTCACAATAAATATTCAACTCTCGAACGCGTCTTGCTATAAGCTGGGTGTACTGCGATCCGAAATCTAAAATGAGGACGTTGTTTTGCATAAGCAAAAGTAACTTAAAAAATCATTTTTGTTAAACTGCTTCTGGAAAATTTTAAGCAATTTTTGTCGAAAAAAACCTACAACTCTAGAATCGTAAAGTCAGCTTGCAGAGGATCGAGATTCGCTTTTAATTCTAAAAGTAAGGTGTCTCCGTATTCCAAATAGAGTTCAGAGAAATTAACCGTTCGTTCTTGTAAGCTATGCTTCGGAAAAAGGGCATCCTGAATAGCAATTAGGCGACTCAACTGATCTGAAAACTTCTTCTTTTGAGCAGTAAGTAATCGTTTCTCTAGATTATCCAGTCCGTTAAGTTGTTTCTTCTCTTGAGCAGCAACGGCTCCATTGAAGGAGGCATCCGTTTTGGTTGCAAGTTCGTGAAGCGCTTTAAACTGGCTTTGCAAATGCTCTTTTTGTGTAGAAAAATCAATTTTTATTTCTGAAAGCCGTTTGGTGTAATCAGCCACTAACATATGCTGCTTGAGAAAAAGGGATTCAAAGTTAGTATCTAATTTTTCTAGCTTTTCTGAATACTTCGAAGGAACTAACACTGCAGAATTCCGTAGTAATAACATTGGAAATGGAACTTCCACACTTTTAAAGTAATCTTTTAATTGAAACCAATAGGCCAGCTCCCCACCTCCGCCAATATAACAAAGGTTCGGCAAAATAGCTTCCTGATACAAGGGACGTAACAAGGCATTTGGAGAAAAATTTTCTGGAGCATTCTCTAATTCTTGCAGCATTTCATCCCGAAAGAATGTGAGCGAAGTATCATTCACGAGATAGTTGCCATCTTTCTCGATAATCCGTTCACGAATTCCTTTTACTAAATAGAACAGATTAATTTCCCGAGAATGCACCTGCTCTGGATACCCTAAACTCGTTAAGCGCTTTGTAGTTGCCGTTATCTCCTTATATGAGTGACTCTCTAACAGTTCTTTTTTAGCAAAAGGAATGAAAGACTTTTTTAATGAAACATCGTTTCCATCTATTATTACCAAGCCATATTTAGCAAACAGGGCATTCCCTAAATAACGCGTCGCTTCCGTGAGATTGGGATGTTTTGTATAGGCTTCGGCAAATAGTGAACTCAGTTTTTTCCCGTTCTCGCTAGCGCCAAATTCTTTTTCTATTTGATTCAGAAGCGTTCCAAGCCCATCTGTAGAAAGTTCTCCAACCGCGCCACCAGCTTCTCTATCCCAAGCTATTTTTTTTCCGAAGAGATTAAAATAATTGATTTCATCGAAGTCGTGATCTTCGGTAGCCATCCAATACACAGGAACGAAATTAGAAGAGGGGTAGGTCTTTGCTAATTTTTCTGAAAGGTTAATTACCGAAAAGATTTTATACAAAAAGTACAGTGGCCCAGTAAACAAATTAAGCTGATGCCCAGTCGTGATAGTAAAAGTATTTTCTTTGGAGAGTAAGGAAATATTGCTTTGAGTAGCTTCAGAAACGACTGTATCTTCATACTGAGCCTCAAGGGCATTCACCAATACCATTCTGGAATCCAATGAAAAAGCCTGTCCTTTTTCTTCCAACTGAGCTTTAAAATTTTCCAAATTGGGAAACTTTCCGTAGAAATCATTCAGCGATTTATCCTCGGCTAGATAATCACACATTAGTTTTGAAAAATATCCAGTTTTATGGTACGGAATCGTCTGTTTTGGCATCGGTTTTTCAGAAGGTTAAAACAAAAATACAGTTTAATTAAGAATTGTGAATTCAGAATAATGAATTTGATAAAACTTTAGTAGTTTTAGACGCCAAATTAAATTTAATTGAATGACTCGTTTTCTTACTATCGCCTTCTTACTTATTGTCGCAACTCTTCAAGCTCAATTACAATCTCCTTCAGATTTCTTAGGCTATGAGATTGGGACAGAATTTTCTCGTCACGCAGATGTAGTTCGTTATTTCGAACATGTAGCTTCCAATAGCAATATGGTTACCTACGACACTTACGGAAAAACTAACGAACGCAGACCGCTTACCTATGCTATCATTTCTAGCACTTCTAATATTTCAAAAATTGAAACAATTAGAACAGACAACCTAAAAAACATTGGAATTGGTAATGGTATTGCCAACCCGAAAACGGCTATCGTTTGGCTTAGTTATAACGTTCATGGCAATGAGGCTTCTAGTACAGAGGCAGCGATGGTAACACTTTATGAATTAATAACTAAAAAGAAAGACTGGTTGCAAAATACTGTTGTAATCATTGATCCATGCATCAACCCAGATGGTCGCGATCGTTATGCCAATTGGTACAATCAAGTAAAATCTACTCCTTATAACTTGTTGCAAGACGCCACCGAGCATAATGAACCTTGGCCGGGAGGACGTCCAAATCACTATTTATTTGACCTTAACAGGGATTGGGCTTGGGCCACACAGGTTGAAAGTGAGCAGCGTCTTAAAGTTTACAATAAATGGATGCCTCACGTACATGTTGATTTTCATGAGCAAGGTATAAATGAACCTTACTACTTTGCACCTGCAGCAGAGCCATATCATGAAGTCATTTCTCCTTTTCAAAGAGATTTTCAAGTTGAAATAGGAAAGAACCATGCCCGCTATTTTGATAGTGAAGGATGGTTGTTCTTTACTCGCGAACGTTTTGATTTATTATATCCTAGTTATGGTGATACCTACCCAATGTTTATGGGAGCCATTGGAATGACTTACGAACAAGCGGGACATGGACGTGCCGGTCTCGGTATCAATACTGATGAAGGTTATGTACTTACATTGTTCGATCGTATAGCGCATCATACCACTACTGGTTTGTCAACAGTAGAAATATCGTCTAAAAACGCAGGAAGGTTGAATTCTGAATTTAAAAAATTCTTCACGAATGAAAATCTAAAATATAAGAGTTATGTTCTTAAAGGGAACAACGATAAGGTAAAAGCAATCACCAAATTGTTGGACAAGCACGAAATAACGTATGGTTTTGCTTCTGGAGGAAAGGTAAATGGATATAGTTTCAATGAGGCTAAATCTGGATCTATGGATGCAACCAACGCCCTGGTTGTGAGTACGAACCAACCAAAAGGAAAAATGGTCAAGGCGCTTTTTGAGCCTGACACAAAATTAAGTGATCCACTAACCTATGATATTACGGCCTGGAGCATTCCCTATGCCTATGGTTTGGAAACTATTGCAAGTACTTCTCTTGTATCAACCAATGGTAGTGAACCTTCACTAACAAAAAGCAATATTATGCTGCCAGCTGGTGCCGGCTATATTGCCAAATGGGATGATATTAGTGATGCAGCTTTCTTATCAGCTTTGATAGCGCGTGGTATTCGTGTTCGTTTTTCTGAAAAAAAATTACGTTTTGGAGGTAGAAACTTTGGAAGAGGAAGTCTTGTAATTACCAAAAGTGATAACAGAAAAAACGAAGAGTTTCATGAGATCGTAACAGGAATAGCGAACAATCATCAACGAAACTTATATGCTGCACCGAGCAGTTTTAGCGATAATAGAACTGATTTTGGATCTCCAGACATTAAAATTATCAACGCTCCAAGAATTGCAATGTTAAAAGGAAACGGTGTTTCTTCTTTGAGCTTTGGAGCTGCTTGGCACTTTTTTGAGACGCAATTAAAATACCCTGTTACAAATATTGATACAGACGATTTGGGCAGGATATCGCTTTCCAAATACAATGTTCTTATTATGCCAGAAGGTAGGTACACTAGAGTTTTAAAGGATACTAATTTAGACAAATTAAAGAAATGGGTTCGAAGTGGCGGAAAAATTATTGCTCTGGGACAAGCAGTAGGAGCCTTTGAAGGCAAAGAGGGTTTTGATTTAGAAGATAACTCGGAAGAGAAAAAAGAAGATGATTCAAAAGAGGAACATACACCAAACCTGACCCCTTACGATCAACGCGAAAGAGAAAGTGTAAAGGACTTTATTACTGGAAGCATCTATAAGGTTCATATTGATCCCTCTCATCCAATGGCGTTTGGATACAGTAATACGTACTACAGTCTAAAACAAGGTGACAACTCTTATAAGTTCTTAAAAGATGGTTATAACGTGGGGTATATTAAAGATGATGCCGTAAGCGTTTCTGGGTTTTCTGGGGAAAATGCAAAAGCGGGGTTGAAAAATTCTGTAATTTTTGGTGAAGCTCGAATGGGCAGCGGGAGCGTTGTCTACCTTGTAGACGATGTACTTTTCCGATCTTTTTGGGAAAACGGAAAGCTATTTTTTGCCAATTCGATTTTCTTTGTAAATGATAACAAGGCAGAACTATAATCTGTCCTTTACCCTCTCTTCTTTTGGAAGGTAAATGTTATTAATATCATTCATAATAATTACTGCATCGGCCTGATAATACTTTTCGGACCTAATTACATGATACAGCCAATTTAAGTGATTTTCAAATCGCCTGTTGAACTGATAATTTAATACTTTCTCCCTTTTTCATTGTTTTACTAGCACAGTAAAAGAAAATCTGAAGACTTAGGGTATTATTTAAATATAGGATATTATTTACATCGTTTTTAATGAAAAAGTAATCTTTTCCGTACTTTTTAGTTAAAAAGAGTATTATAATAGATAAACGGGAGTTTATTTTAATTCTAAATATATCAATACCAGCGTTTTTTATTTTTCTTGGAAGCGGCTGATTTACGTCCGGATTTGTGTTTACTACCGGTTTTTTTCTTTCTGTGTATTTGTGGTTTTGTCTTTGGATCTAAAGGATAGGGATGGTCCTCCACGACTTTTATAGAATTCTTTATCAATTTCTGAATGCTGACGACATTGTTTTTTTCATCTGCTGAACAGAACGAATATGAAATTCCTGATTTTCCCGCTCTACCCGTTCGTCCAATACGATGCACGTAGGTTTCGGAAATATTGGGAAGGTCAAAATTTACAACTACATCTAGCCCGTCAATATCAATTCCGCGTGAAGCCACATCTGTAGCAATCAAAATATTCACATCTCCATTTTTAAATTTATTTAACGCTTTTTGTCGTGCACTTTGCGTCTTATCACCGTGAAGGCTATCCACATTATAATCATTCTTCAGTAAGGTTTGCTCTAGCTTGTCTACCCCATTCTTCGTTCTTCTGAAAATCAGGATATTACCTCTAACTTCATTCCGAAGCAAATGTAAACACAATTCAATCTTACTCGATTTAGGCACATAATACAACAACTGCGTCACACTATTTGCCGCCATTGCGGTAGGTGTTATCTCAACTCGCTCAGGATCCTTTAAAATTGTTCTAGCGAGTTGTACAACCTTTGCTGGCATAGTCGCCGAAAACAATAAGCACTGTTTTTCTTCTGGACACATACGTTCAATTTTTTGAACATCGTCTATAAAACCCATATCTAACATCAAATCCGCCTCATCAAGCACCAGAACCTCTACTTTATCTAAATTCACAATCTCTTGCTTCCGAAGATCTAAAAGACGCCCAGGTGTAGCAATTAATATATCAACGCCTTTTTTAAGCACTTCTTTTTGAGGTTCTATAGATGTTCCCCCAAACACACAGGTGGTTCTAAGGTTGGTATACTTGCCATATGCTTTAAGTTCCTCTTCAATTTGCACCGCCAACTCACGGGTAGGACTCACAATTAGTGCCCTAACTCTCTTCCCTTTCTTAACAGCATCCTGTTGGTGGAATAAAAGTTGCAGTATTGGCAAGGCAAAGGCTGCGGTTTTTCCAGTACCCGTTTGAGCCGAAGCAATTAAGTCTTTCTTATCCAAGATTAAGGGAATAGTCCTTTTCTGAACTTCCGTAGGACTGTCGTAATTTTTTTCAAAGATTGCCTTTAATATGGGCTTGTTAAGAGCGAGTTCGGTAAAGTGCATAAAGTTGTTTTGCGGATATTAGCGCAAAGATACTATAAAGTAAAGCAGTATTGATTTTTCAGTTAACTAGTACATGTACTAATGCATTCTGCGAAGACCTTCATACACAACAACGCTTACTGCATTGGCAAGATTGATACTTCGAATATATGAACTATGAATAGGAATTTTGTAAAGGCGATCTGAATATTTGTTAGTTATGTTTTCTGGCAGCCCAACAGACTCTTTCCCAAAAACAAAAAATAAATCTCCTGTATAATCGATATCCCAATAGTTCTTAATCCCATGGCTAGAGAAAAATACCATCTTTTTATCATTATTCTTTAAAAAAAAATCTTCCTGACTCTCATAAATCACTAAATCCAAATGTTGCCAATAATCCAAACCTGCGCGTTTCACCCGTTTGTCATCTAGTTCAAACCCAAATGGCTTTACCAAATGTAGGGTACTCCCCGTGGCTAGGCTAAGTCTTCCAATATTTCCAGTATTATTAGGTATTTCGGGCTCTATAAGAACAATATGATAAGGCATACTAAAAATTAGAAAGGCAAGATATGAAAATCCCTGAAATGAATTCTAGTTCGCCACTCTGCCGGTAAGTTTAAGTTATTAGCCCATCCAAGGATGGGCTAATAACTTAAACTCAACTGTAACAAAATCTCGCTCAAACAAGTTAAGGAAACTACTCCTTTACTTTGGCAATTTAGTATATCAAATATAGAACATTGGTGCATATTTAATTTACGACAAAACCGTAAAATTCTATATGGAAAGTTCTTACGAACTAAAAAAGTAACCCATCCAAGGACGGGTTACCAGCTTAAACTCAAATGTAACCTCACATTGCAGCCTAAGTAACCTGAAACTGCTTCTGAATGGCATTCAATTATCGTCCAAATATAGTTCAATACAACAAAGTCTAGCTGCGGGATTACCGCATAATTTCATGCATAAAATTCGTACAGAAAACCATCATCATGTTCCAACCTTATATGTAAATTGGACGCCAAAGTTTACTTATTGGCTGATTAGATGGATTAAAAAAAATGAAGCTATTAGCAGTAATGAAGCTGACAGGGTATTTCGTAACTGACTTAAGATACAATTACTTTAACCACAGAATAAATTTACAATCTATAGCTCCATATTACAATAAGTATATTCATGTAATTTAACTCTCTCGAATCTTTATTAAATAAAGGAAGCTCATTAGATTATAATGAGCTTCCTTATTATCCCTGTTTCCCATAGTAGCAAAAAATGAGTAGTAGGAAAATACTAACGAAGAAAACCCTTGAAGTCTTCTTCATGCTTCGAAAATGTATAATTAAATATACAAGAACAGATCGAAGATCTAGTTCTCATTAACAGTTAATTAACTGTTAATGAGATTAAAAACTATTTATATCGCTCAATGGCTTTTCTAAAACTCATTAATTCGTTGACCGCGAGTAACGATATAGAATTGAGTAAAATCAATCAAAGTTATTAGTACCTTGGAATATCCCTAACTAGATAAATTCTAAAATGAAGAAAATAGCATCTATTTTCCTTCTATTGTCCTGCGTAACTGTATTTTCACAACCTTATCGCATTGACTTTGGATTAAATGAAATAGAAATATTAAGCGCTAAGGGTGATTTCGAGAGTATCCTACTAAAGCCCACCGCGCTTTTGGAATGCGAAACCATTACGGCCTCCCATAAAGTATTGATACTTACCGTGCGATATCTGGCATATCGTGGAAGCCTAAAATATAAAGAAGCCGAACTACCCTTATTAGAAGCAAAGTCTATATTAGAAAAAAATAAGCTTCCTCTTTCTTTTGAATTTAGACTTCTCCTAGCTGAGAATTATGCGCACCTCGCTAATATTGGCGAATACCAAAGACTCATCCAACCAATTTCTGAACGTATTTTAGCTTCATCAAATCCAAATGACACACTTTTAGGACGCTTTTATTTAACCTCTTTCCGAACAACAAATAATGAAGTATATTTAAGTCAGGCCATAGACCATTTGCAGAATGCATTATTACATTTTGAAAAGCTTGATGATCCTCCTATTTTTTATTATGCCTGACATTTTGGGAGTTAGGAAATATGTATCGAAAATTAGCCGATTTTGAAAAATCCCTCCTCTATTGTAAGAAAGGCAAGGAACTTCTTGTAAACCATTATCCAAAAAATCATTTCGATATTGTCTATTTTAACTACAAAATTGCGGCTATCTACTACGAAAGAATGGAATATCAATCTGCTTTAGATCATTATTTAAGTGCTAGAGAAGTTTGGGTACATTATTAAAACCGCAGGAAAGCCTTATGCACTACCTCAACGAGGGAATTGGTGATATGTATTGGGAACTTGGCGATCCACAGATGGTGGAACAACCAATACATTAAGCGCTCATTGGTATTCCCCAACCGCCGTAGAGTATGTGCATGCAGATATCCATGAGTTAGTTTATAACCCTCTAGATGATGTATTAGTTGTACCAATTCTGACAATACAACAACAGATGACACGACGAACCAAGGAATTATTGAATACACCTTAAACTGGGAAATGAGCACAGCTCCTCGATTGCCTCAAAGAATGATCCAAGATGTTCAAAATCGACCCTATTTCTATGTGGCCCTAAAATCCGGTGGAGTTTCTGTTTACGACGCCACAAGACCTGAACTTATTTCCACGGTATCTACATCATTATTTGATTCTTTGCACGCAATGAATATTACTCAGCAAGGCAATTATCTATACATTGCCTTAGGTAATTTCTTTGGAGGAAGCTCTAAAGCTGGATTGGCCATTATCGATGTAACCAATCCAGAGATACCTGTAGTCACTGACTTCTGGACTACTTCCGACGTAGAAGAAGGAAGTGCGGTAGTTGAAGTTGCAGGAAACTATGCCTATTTAGGAGCTATGACAAGATGTATTTATGTTTTAGATATATCCGACAAAGGCAATATTTCTGAAACCTCCCAATTCATTCCAGACCCAAATTTTCCGGTTCCCAATCCAACAAGTATCCAAGCTCCTAATGCTCGTGGTATGGCAATCCAAAACAATAGATTGTACCTCTGTTATAATGCTGGTGGGTTGCGAATCATAGACATTTCGGACCCTTTGAATCTTTCAGAAATTGGACGTTTTCTAGACCAAAGTATTGGTACACAACAGGCATTTAATAATGTTCTAATAAATGGTAATATAGCCTATATAGCTACCGATTACTGTGGGATGGAGATTGTTGATATTTTCAGACCCTACGAATCCCAGCAGGATAGCCTGGCTCAACCCTTGGGGCTGCGAAACGAGTTCTAACAACTGGTTCAATAGCGATGGACATATGAATCAAATACGATATGATCCAGCTTCAGATTTGTTATTCGTGTCCTCAGGTAAAAGTGAAATCGTAGTTGTGGATGTTTCAAACCCCTCGAACCCAACTGTAAAATCAACATACGGTGCTTTGGATAATGACGAGGGCGTTTGGGGAGTTGATTTAAAAGGTAACAAACTCTATTTATTATATATCACGGCTATCATTCCATTTACCTCAAACTATTCTGGAATACGGTGTGTCGAATGGATAGAAAATTAAGATTTATTTTTTTCTTCAATCCATTTGCTCATATACTTAGTGCTTTGTAAACTTTGGTATTGAAGTATTTGTCCAATAAAATTTGTATTTCTATGGTTTTGTAAATTCTTCTGAAGTTTAATGATCCTTATAATAAATGCTTCGGAAAATATTTCTTTCTGAAACCGTTTTTTAATAATTGTGAAACCATTTTGCCGTGCCTTTAACCAATCACCCTTTTGCTTATAAAGAGCAACCGAGGCATTTGAAAGTTCTTTAGGGTCGTCAGCTACGATACCAGCAAATGTAAAATCACCATTGATTCCTTCTGCGCCAATAGATGTTGTAACCGAAGGTAAACCATTACACATAGCATCTACAAGTTTTCCTTTCAACCCTGCTCCAAATCGCAGGGGCGCAAGACAAACTCTGGCTTCTCCCATTATCTCAGATACATCCTCGGCCAAACCTTTTATATGAAAACCCTCTTTTTCATTATGGAATTCCAAAATTCTTTGTGGCGCATATGCCCCATAGATGTATAATTGTGCATTAGGAAGTTCTGCTCTAATACGTGACCAAATCTCTTTTTTTAAATATAAAACCGAATCAACATTTGGTGCATGAAGTAAATTCCCTATTGCGACAAAATTGACTCTTTTATCGAAATTTAGCCCATTTTTACCCATTTTAATCTCTTTTTTGATCAAAAAAGGTAAATAATGGAGCATTTCTTGAGAAACTCTAAAAACATTTGTAAGTAAATTCATCTCGAATTGTGAGATAATCAAAGATAGATCACAACGTAAAATACTGGCAAGTTCCCTTTTGCAAATATCAGTAAAGAGGTTAGCATCCTTAACCGATATATTTTTCTTAAACGCTTCTTCCCTAGCCTTCCGAAGGAAATGCAAGTCTTCTGTGTCTAGTATTCGTAATGCTTCTGGGCACTGCTCTGCAACGCGCCATCCAAACTGTTCTTCGGTGATGTATCTGTCAAACAGGACTATTGACGGCTTCAGATTGGAAACAAAAACATCAAAACTCTTATTGTTTAATTCAATTGCAGAAATACGAATCCTTAGCTTTTCTAAATCCGCAGACCTTTCAGAAGTACTCGCCGTTGTGGCGAAAGTTATTTGATATCCCACTTCAGAAAACAAATCAACTAATTGCATCATTCTTCCACCTGCAGCCGTTGTACTGGGTTCTGGAAAGGTATGACCTATAATGAGTATATTCTTCTTCAAAATCAAGTTTATGAGGTCAACTTGGCTCTTTTAAATTTAAAGAGTTCCTTTATTGTAATGACGTTTAGAGGAAATTCAAATAACACATGTAAAACGCTAAGAAAATAGAGTGCAATTAAACCCGTATAAAAATCAAATAAATAAATTCTAATTGCCGCTGCCCAAATCACAAGAATGTAAAGTGCTCGTTTTGTAGTAAGTGATTTTTTCCATCCAATAATAGACGTTTTGGAAAACCAGTTTAAATAATGATAGGTATATGCAAAGGCAATAAATATTTGAATTTTTATACCAACGGGAGAAATCACATAGAATTGACCATCATTATAACCATCAAAAAGACCTGTCAATACTCTATTTAGGTTCAAAAATTTGCTTGCATCATAAATTGCAGCGGTTTCATTAGTCACAATATATCCCTGTAAATTTACATTCATAAAAATTATAATAAATGGAACTAATAAGAGCAATGCGGCGCTATAATACCCGATATTACTTTTGGATTTCATCGTACCATAAAGCATAAAAAGCAGTGTGAAAAGATACACATGAACAATAGTTGGTAAAAATAAGCCTATTAAAAAGACCCATTTTGGAAGAAAGAAATAAAGGGAAATTGCCAGCAACGCGCTTCCAGCAAACATCAAAAATAAATGTGAAAGCTTTTTAAAAAATATAAGGCCTATTGAAAAGAAAAATGCCGTAAGAATAAAGACTTTCGATTTGCTAAAAATGAACTTCAACATCTCCGCCAATGAAGTATCAAGGGCAAGATTAAATAGCTTAAAAATTGGGTAAAGCGATATTAACAAGGTGAAAATGAAAAATATTTTAATCCACTTACTATTGGTGGACACAAAGAAATTCTTATCCTTTAACCAATTGATCTCGGTAAGGTAATGCAATGGGCCTAATACAGCATAGGAAAACAAAAACAACTTAAAAGGTAACAAAATTGCAATTACAAGTGATACTAGAATAAGCACTATGTTAAGTATATCAATTTTCTTTTCCATTAACTTTTAACTTTGAGTATCAAAGATAGACAGAATTGTTTATAAGGATAAGATGTCTATATAACGGGTTTCAATCGTTGAAGAGTTCTCTTGTATCAATTTAGTAAATGCGATAACTATCTTGGAGTCTATTAATTGCATTTGCGGAAACCCGCTAGCGCGCTCTGCATTCTTTTTTGAAATTGTTATAGGTTCAGCAGTAGTACCATTCAAATTTACTTTTATCAATTGGATGAGTTCATCATCACCGCTCGGCTCCATCCATAAAACCGCTGCTTCCGTTTCAGAAATCATTTGAATAGCAACTCTTCCCGTTGCATTTCCAGCATCAACTCTAGTTGGCTCCCCAAAGGTAATTCCTGCATCTGTTGAAAAAGCCACATTTACCCTCCCCTCTCCTTCAACTCCAGTAAACCAAGCAAGTCCTACATTTGTCCCATTAGCATCTATTGAAGGTCCATTTACAGGACATCCTTCAATTTTCCAATTATCATTACCAATAGTCATTGGTTTTGACCATCCCGTTTCCATTTCCCATCGAACAATAGAAATATCTCGAATTTCGTTGTCACTTCTATCTCGATATGCAACAATAATTTCATCATTAGGTCCAATAGCTAGAGCCGTCTGACAACAATCACAAACACGTTCGTCGATCAATGTATCATAATCAATAGTTCCATCTTCAAATACAATAGCAGCTCTCAAAGTCATTTGTCCACCACCGTGTTCCTTACCAACCGTTTCTCTTCCATCAAGCCAAACCACTACAAACGAATTTCCAACATAAGGTCGCATTGAGACAAATCCATGCTCACTTTGAGTGCCATCATTATGAAGAATAAAGTTCTTTTTCCAAGACTGTTCTGTAGAATTATAAAGATTCAGTTTAACATCGTAGGTATATGTCCCATCAGCCGATTTCTGAAGAAAATTAGTAAGTATATTTCCATTACTTTCCGCAATTGCAGGAAAGTCGGCCCAATTTACAAACCAATCTGAACCAGAATTAATTAATTGGGGTTCACTCCAAGAGTCATTTTCTCTAACTGTATATTTCAAAAATGCTGTTGTGTCAATCTTTTCAATCCAAGATAAGAACAACTTATTCTCGCTACTAAAAAGTCTAGGCAGGGAACTATTTCCGGATATGGGGTTTTTTAAGCTCTCAATTTTTTTTGAAACTTCGTCTATATTGGAGGTCGTTTCTTTCTTTGTTTCCGATTTACAAGAAACTATTAGCGCTAAAACGAGTATTAGTTTGAAAACTCTCATAAAAATGACTTTTGTCTTTTTTGTTATGGAGAAAGTCTAAATATAATTAAACCACTTCGGCATACAAGTCAAAATCCTCTGCAGCAGTAATCTTCACAGTTGTGAATTCTCCAGTTCTTAAATAACCCGCTTCGGCGTTTATTAAAACTTCATTGTCTACATCTGGGCTATCAAATTCAGTTCGTCCAACAAAATAGCTTCCTTCCTTACGATCGATAACTACCTTAAACTCCTTTCCAATTTTTTGCTGGTTCAATTCCCAAGAAATTTGAGATTGGATTTCCATTATCTCATTAGCACGGTCCATTTTAACCTCCTCTGGAACATCATCTTCTAGGTTATAAGCGTGCGTATTTTCTTCGTGAGAATAGATAAAGCACCCTAAACGCTCAAAACGCATTTCCTCAACCCAACTCTTTAGTGTTTGGTAGTCTTCTTCTGTTTCTCCTGGGTAACCAACTATAAGTGTTGTACGAATAGTCATATCTGGCACGGCCGCCCTAAACTCTTGAAGTAGTTTAGTTGTTTTCGCTTTTGTTGTTCCACGGCGCATCGATTTCAGAATTGGATCTGCGATATGCTGTAATGGAATGTCTATATAATTACAGATTTTAGGTTCCTTTCGCATGATATCTAAAACATCCATTGGGAATCCCGTTGGGAATGCATAGTGCAAACGAATCCATTCAACACCTTCCACTTTTACTAATGCTTCAAGAAGTTCTCCAAGATTTCTTTTCTTATAAAGATCCAACCCGTAATAGGTTAAATCTTGCGCAATTAAAATGAGCTCTTTTACACCGTTTGCAGCAAGCTTTTCTGCCTCAATCACAACCTCTTCTATTGGTGTGCTACGATGCTTTCCTCGCATAATTGGAATTGCACAAAACGAACAAGGTCGGTCACAACCTTCGGCTATTTTAAGATAGGCGTAGTTCTTTGGAGTCGTAGTTAAACGTTCTCCTATTAGTTCGTGCTTGTAGTCTGCTCCAAGTGCTTTTAATAAACCTGGTAGTTCTGTAGTTCCAAAATACTGATCTACGCTAGGTATTTCTTTTTGAAGATCTGGTTTATATCTTTCTGAAAGGCAACCAGTAACAAAAACTTTATCAACGGTTCCTTCTTCCTTTTTCTGAACATACTCTAATATCGTATTGATACTCTCTTCCTTTGCATTTGCAATAAAACCACAGGTATTGATCACTACAATATTTCCTTCTTCTTCGTGAACCACTTCCTTATTATTGGCACGAAGCTGTCCCATAAGTATTTCACTATCATAAACGTTCTTTGAGCAACCTAAGGTTACGACGTTAATTTTATTCTTCTTGAGTGTTCTTGTTCTCATAATTTTAAGCTGAAAGCTTTAAGCACTTATTTAAAAAACGAATCAACAAATTCAAACTTATTGAAAACCTGTAGATCCTCTATTCCCTCTCCAACACCTATGTATTTTACTGGAATTTGAAATTGATCACTAATTCCTATAACAACCCCGCCTTTTGCGGTTCCATCTAATTTTGTAACCGCCAATGAAGTTACTTCTGTAGCAGCTGTAAACTGTTTAGCCTGCTCAAAGGCATTCTGCCCAGTAGATCCATCCAACACTAAAATTACATCGTGTGGTGCATCTGGAATTACCTTTTGCATAACTCGCTTTACCTTGGTGAGTTCATTCATTAAATTCACCTTATTATGCAAACGTCCAGCAGTATCTATAATAACCACATCAGCATTCTGTTTTACGGCACTTTCCAATGTGTCGAATGCAACACTTGCAGGATCACTTCCCATTTCTTGTCGCACAAGGGGAACCCCAGTTCTGTCGGCCCAAATCTGTAATTGGTCAATAGCCGCTGCTCTAAATGTATCCCCAGCACCTAAAACAACTGTCTTTCCAGCCTTCTTAAGCTGATGTGCTAGCTTTCCAATAGTAGTAGTTTTCCCAACACCATTGACACCTACTACCATAATAACATAGGGAACATCTTGTTGCGGAATTTCAAATTCTGAAGCATTTCCAGAATTTGTCTCACTCAAAAGACCAGCAATCTCGTCACGAAGGATTTGGTTCAGTTCGTCGGTACCAAGGTATTTATCTTTAGAAACTCTGGCTTCAATACGATCAATAATCTTTAAAGTGGTCGTTACTCCAACATCGCTAGAAACTAATACTTCTTCTAGATTATCCAGAACATCTTCATCTACCTTGCTTTTTCCTGCAACTGCCTTTCCTAATTTATCTAAAAATGATGACTTAGACTTTTCAAGACCTTTGTCAAGTGTTTCCTTTTTTTCTTTTGAAAATATATTTTTTAAAAAACTCATCTATTAGTTTCAAATTATGTGTAAACTACGATTCGCGTTAGGGATAGAGTACGCTACCTTGTAGTGACGAAAGCCCGATCTGCCTTTGGCGGAAACGCCCAAATCAATAGTTTAAAAATACGAAAAGCCACTCTCGTAAAAAAGTGGCTTGACTTATATATTTTAAAGAGGGTTATTTTTTACTTAACCACTCATTTACCAATTCAGGTGCCATAATAGACTCCGTAAATGTGTAAGCTCCAGTCTTAGGCGATTTAACCATTTTGATTGCCTTAGTTAAACGCTTCGATCCTGTTTGTAATGATGCTACCGATTTCTTTGCCATGGCTTTACTTATTTGAAATCTTCACTAAAGTGAAAATCGTTTATTACTTAATTTCTTTATGAACAGTCATTTTCTTTAAAATAGAATTGAATTTCTTCAATTCCATTCTATCTGGAGTGTTCTTCTTATTCTTAGTAGTAATGTATCGAGAAGTTCCAGATTTTCCTGATTCCTTATGCTCTGTACATTCTAAAATTACTTGTACTCTGTTTCCTCTTTTAGCCATTATAATAGACTTTATAAATTATTGCTGTTATTTAGTAAGGAAGCCTTTTGCACGAGCTTCTTTAATAACTGCTGAAATACCTTTTTTGTTAATTGTTTTTAATACTGAAGTCGAAACACGAAGGGTGATCCATTTATCTTCTTCAGGGATATAAAAACGTTTTTTAGCAAGGTTTACATTAAACTTGCGTTTTGTTTTATTCATGGCGTGGGAAACGTTATTCCCCACCATTGCTCTTTTGCCCGTAAGCTCACAAACTCTCGACATCTTATTAAACTATTTATTGTTATTTTAAAACAGGGTGCAAATTTAAGTAATTTTATTGTTATCTACAACAAAAGAAATTTAGTTTTTTGAAATTTCTTTTAGCAGCATTTCAAGGGCTTTATTTGTAGTTTTTGCAATCACCCTTTCCCTAGCCTTTCCAAAACTAAATTTTTCCGAAACTATCCCAGTAGGTGTTCCTATCGCAATACACACAGTACCAACCTCATCGCTCCCATCTCCTTTGCTAGGTCCAGCAATTCCCGTCGTAGCAATCGAGTATTCTGAGCTAAAAAGTTCTTTAGAATGCTTTGCCATGGCTTCAGCAACCTCAATGCTAACAACATTATATTTTGCTATGAGCTGTGGATCGATTCCCAGAACAATTGATTTAAGTTGTGTTTCATAAGGAATCAAACCACCTTTGAAATATGCCGAAGCACCTGCATTAGCCGTAATTTGACTAGCAATAGTTCCACCAGTGCAACTTTCAGCAAGGCTAAGGGTTTGTCCTTTTTTCTCTAACAAACAACCTATTCTTCTTTCAATACTGGTTTCATCTTCGTACCCAATGGCTATATCATCCAATAACCCATGCAGCAACCCCATTTGAATATCAACACGTGACTTAAGCAACTTCTCATCTGTACCTTTGGAGGACAATCGTAGTCGCACTTTTCCTAAAGAGGGCAAATAGGCCAACTTAATATCCATTGGTAATGCATTCTCAAAGCTTTCAATTATTCTAGCCACTTCACTTTCTCCTTTACCATAAGTTAGCAAGGTCTTATGGTAAATAAAGGGTCTATCAAACCTCTTAATCACCCTTGGAAGGACTTCATCCTGAATAAGATACTTCATTTCGTAAGGCACCCCAGGCATTGAAACAAATACGGTGTCGTCCTTTTCTAACCACATTCCTGGTGCAGTACCATGGCGATTTGGCAAAACTATTGCTTTTGAAGGCACCAAGGCCTGTAACAAGTTTGATGGTAGTGGTGTTCTATCGAAATGCTTTAAAAAAAGAAAATTGATATGGGCCAGTACATCTAGATTCTCTACTAAAGTATCATCAAAAAACTCACAAAAAACCTGCTTGGTGATGTCATCTCTTGTGGGGCCTAATCCACCCGTAACCAATACCAAGTCTGCATTATTTTTTGCATGAGAAAGGGCTTTTAAGATATGTTCCCTTTCATCCTGTACCGAGGTAATTTGATATACCTGTATACCTACCTTATTAAGTTCTTTCGATATATAAGCCGAATTTGTATCTACAATCTGACCTATTAATATCTCGTCACCTATGGTGATTATTTCGGCTAACATTTATGAATTAAAATCAGCTTTAAGCTCTTCAAAAACAGCCGTAAGTGTAGAAATGATAGACTGTAAGTGAGCCTCAATTACCATTCTGTTTTTCGATGTTTTTGACCAAGATTCAATCGCAGTAATATCCTTTTTTAAATCAATCCCGAACATTTCAAGATTGGGTTTCATCTTATGTGCAAACTGATAGGCCAATTCCTTATTATCATTTTCAACAGCCTCTTCCATGGAACTTAAATCTGGTGGTATCTCCTCTAAAAAAGTCTGGGCTACCACCGCCATAAAATCTAGGTCATCGCCAGCGATCTCTTTAAGACTTTCAATAGAATAATGTTTACTCATTTACTTCACTTTAATGGAAAAAATTTCCTTTTCATCAATATACCCTTTTAGAGTATCATTTGGATTCACTTTTGCAACTCCAGCTGGAGTGCCAGTAAAGATAATATCTCCTATCTTCAAAGTAAAATATTTCGATATATATTCGATTAACGCATCAATTTTCCAAAGCATTAATCCAGTATTTCCTTTTTGTACGACTTTGTTGTTCTTTTTTAAACTGAAATTGACATCATCAACACTATCCAAAGTAGTTTTTGATAAAAAATTACCCACTACAGCAGCTCCATCAAAACTTTTTGCCTTTTCCCATGGTAATCCTTTGTTTTTCAACTCAGTCTGAAGGTCGCGAGCTGTAAAATCTATTCCCAAACCTATCTCATCATAATATTTATGGGCGAACTTTCTATCGATATGTTTTCCAACTTTTTTGATCTTGACCAAAACTTCTACCTCATGATGAATCTCATTCGAAAATTCTGGAATAAAGAATGGTTGTTTCTTTAGTAATATTGCCGTATCTGGCTTTAAAAAAAGCACTGGATGTTCTGGCACGGCATTATTCAATTCATCAATATGATCAACATAGTTTCTACCAACACAGATAATCTTCATATCGTTAACTAGAATTTATTATTCAACTTTCTAAGCTTAATACTTGTCAGCACTTTCTTCGTATATAAAGGGAAATCTGCGTTAAGCAACCATCCAAAATACCCAGGTTCTTTCTCCATTACCTCTTCAACAATAGAACCTTTATGCTTTCCGAAGCCAAAAATTTCCTCTCCTTTTTTATTATACCCAATATACCCAGCGAAATCCGCGAAATTCCTATGAGAACTAAAAGTCGAAAGATAGGAGACATCATTTTCCAAATCTTGGTATTTATCTAATTGTGCTTTTAGAACTTCATAAGTTGCATTGGTGTCTGCCGCTGCGCTATGAGCATCAATTAAATCTTGATTACAATAAAATTTATAGGCAGCCTCTAGGGTTCGCTTCTCTTTTTTATGAAAAATGGTTTGCACATCTACAGAAAGTGCTTTCTTCATATCAAAATCTACTTCAGCTCGAAGTAATTCTTCAGCAAGCAATGGGATATCAAATCGGTTTGAGTTAAAACCTCCGAGGTCACTGTCTTTTATAAGCGTATATACTTTTTGCGCTAATTCTTTAAAAGTTGGCTCATCAGCCACCATTTCATCTGTAATACCATGGATAGCTGTAACCACAGCAGGAATCTTCATCTCTGGATTTACACGCCACGTATGACTTTCTTTATTCCCATTTGGAAATACTTTTAGGATGGCTATTTCTACAATCCTATCGGTTGCTATATTAATTCCCGTAGTTTCAAGATCGAAAAAACAGATAGGTTTTTTTAAATTTAATTCCATTTGGATAGATTATTGCTGCAAAGGTACTATTTAATCTCTTCGGGTTAAATTCCCCGCTGCTTGCAGCGTAATTAATACATTTGTTTATGTCAGAGAGCAAATATATTCATAAGTCTCATAATGTTTCGGTATTGTTATATCATTTTGTTTTTCCATCGAAATACCGTAAAATAGTTTTTGAAAAGGGGGTTGACCAAACGTTGATAAAGGTTTGTATTGAAATAGAAAAGCGTTATGAGGTTCATTTTCTTGAGATTGGGACAGATAAAGATCACGTTCATTTTTTGCTTCAATCAATTCCTATGAAAAGTCCAACACAAATAGTGAAGATGCTAAAAAGTATTACTGCAAGGGAAAATTTTAAAAGACATCCTGAGGGTAAGAAAATTCTTTGGAGTGGTAATTTTTGGTCAAGTGGATATTTTGTGAATACAGTTAGTACATTTGGAGATGAAAACACAATTTCAAAATATGTTCGCAACCAAGGAATAGAGAAGGAATATCAATTGTTGCTTTTAGTCAGTTAAAACTATTCTAGTTTTTTTAGATACCTCGTATGCTTGCATCGAGATAGTTCATTACTTTTGCTAAAGTTATGCCACATAGAATTCTTACCATACTAATCCTATTTATTTGGGGTTTTGCTTTTTCTCAGGATGAGCGGATTATTCTTTCTGAAAAAGAACAAGGCAAGCGAATTGTTTTGATGGCAGAAAACACAACCAAGGACACCCTAAATGTATTTTTAATGGTTACTTCTGAAGGTTATAGAAGAAGCGCAGACAGACCCGTTATTAAGAATATTCCTCCTTCAGGAAAAACACCTATGATCACACTTATTGAGATGAGTGGTGTTCCATCGACTTACGATTACACCTTGGTCGTGAATGACATGGAAAATGATCTAAATTTCTCCCGACAAAAAAGGGATATCAATATAGAAAAGGTAGTTTTGGGGAAATTGGTATTATTCACTACTGAAGGATGTAAAAAATGCGATGCACTTTCGGTTGCCTTAGAAGCTAAAAACATAGCACACCGTTCATTCGACATTAGCAAAGACCCCGCTCTATACGATCAATTTATTCTCTTCATTCAAAAAAAACAACCCGAAAAAATTGTTATAAGACTTCCTATGATTTGGAATAAGGATTATACCGTTTTTGGATATGATAATCTGGAAAAAATTTTGAAAAAATTAAAAGGTTAAACCCTAACAACTACAATGTTGCAAATAGATTCTCATTTTCCATTCGGCTCTTTTAATAAGATCATTTTAAAATAGGACACAGACCATTTTAAACCTACCAGGAGTCCGCCCACGGCGAAAATACCTTGCAGGTTACGACCTACTTTTAAACCTCTCGATTAGAATCCCAACCTTCTAGGTAATCGGCGACTTGCTTAACAAATTGTCCGCCAAGCGCTCCGTTTACTACTCTGTGATCGTAACTATGGGACAAAAACATCTTATAGCGAATTCCTATAAAGTCTCCCTCTGGTGTTTCAATAACGGCCGGCACTTTGCGAATGGCCCCCAAGGCCAAAACCCCAACTTGCGGCTGATTAATAATAGGAGTTCCCATGATGCTACCAAAGGTCCCTACGTTCGTAACAGTATAGGTTCCCCCTTGAATATCATCAGGCTTCAATCTACCTGCCCTTGCACGTCCGGCAAGATCGTTCACCGCCTTCGACATCCCTACTAAGTTAAGTTGGTCGGCATTTTTAATCACAGGTACAATAAGGTTTCCATCAGGTAAAGCAGCAGCCATTCCCAAATTGATATTTTTTCTTTTAATAATGTTATCACCATCTACCGCAATATTCATCATAGGGAAATCCTTTAAGGCTTTAGCAACAGCCTCCATAAATATTGGAGTAAAAGTTAAATTCTCACCTTCGCGCTTTGCGAATTCATTCTTTACTTTTTTACGCCAGTTCCAAATACTGGTTACATCCGCTTCGATAAACGATTGTACATGTGCGGAAGCCTGAACACTCTCCACCATATGATGCGCAATAAGTTTGCCCATACGGGTCATCTCAATGATTTCATCTCCTCCATTTAACAACACTGATGCTTTTGGTTTTTCTGAAGGTACTTCGGTAGCTGCCTTAGGAGCCACAGCAACTTTAGGTTGCGAAGTTGTAGGTGTCTTTCTAGTCTCGATATATCCCAGAATATCATTCTTAGTTACTCTACCATCTTTTCCAGTACCCCCAATTGAATCCAGTTCATTTTGCAAAATACCTTCGGCTGAAGCAATATTTTTAACCAATGGAGAATAAAAACGATCTCCATTACTTTCTACAGCCGTTGTTGGAGTCGAGGCTATGACTGGAGCCTCTACTTTTGCAACTACTTCTGGCGTTGGAGTACTTCCAACCTTCGTTTCGGGCGCCGTCTCTATTGCTCCGTCTTCTGTTTCAATAATGGCAATTGTTTCCCCTACTTGAATAACATCATTAATTTCGAATAAGCGTTCTACCAAAACTCCATCCACTTCACTAGGCACCTCACTATCAACCTTATCTGTTGCTATTTCTAACACAGCCTCATCAGCTTCAATAGTATCCCCAATATTCTTGAGCCAGCTTGTAAGCGTTGCCTCCGCTACACTTTCGCCCATTTTTGGAAGTTTCAATTCAAATTTTGCCATAACTTAATTTTCTGTTTACAAGTGATGTTATTCAATTATCGAGCACTCGATTTAAAACGGTGCAAAATTAATCAAAAAATACTTGAGGTTCTTTCAATTTTTCTAAAAAACGACTACTGTCCCTTTTTCATCGCTCCTATCGCTGCCAAGAATGAAATTAGAATTAGGAGGACAGATGCGAAATTGATTGTTTCTATTCTTAAGCCTTCCCATTACAGAGAATATTTGAGAATATGGCATATACGACACATCAAAAATAAAAAGGCAGTTTCGTAAGCCTCCATCATCGAATAATGATCTCGATGCTGTTTTTAATTCTATATCCATTTTTTCTGAAAGCTTTCGATACATCGTTAAATTTTCAGTAAAAACATATGCATTTTCTATTGCATGAGTAACTGGAAGCTTTCTTGAAACCGACAATGCACGAATTAACTTGATCATAGAGACTCCAACTAATACTAGAACACTCAGCAACGGGTTCGGTCTTAAATGTTTATTGTAAAAAATACGCATAGCTCCGTAAAAACGATCAAAATACACCGCATCTTTTTGTGTACTTTCACCTTTATAGTGCAATATCTTGATCTCACCACAGTATTGATTTTCATAACCAGCTTTGACAATTTTATAAGAAAGATCTATATCTTCTCCATACATAAAGTAATCTTCATCGAACCCCCCGACTTCATTATAAACAGATCGTTTCATAAACATAAAGGCACCTACTAATACATCAACTTTCCCTTTTTCTTCTTCTGAAATATGACTCGTGTAGTATTTTTTCACAAACCCCATTAACTTCAAAAGAGAAACCATTGGGGTTGGCACATTTCTCTTGCTTTCCGGAAGAAAATTACCCGTTCCATCCATCAAATAAGCCCCTAAAGCTCCAATATTTCCTAAAGTTTCTACATAATCCAGACACTTGGTAAAAGTATTCTCGGAAACGGCGGTATCGGGGTTTAGAATACATATGTACTCCCCTTTTGCCACTTTAACCGCTTGATTATTCGCCCTACTGAAACCAACATTTTCTTTGTTTTCTATAAGTCTAATTTGTGGGAAGCGGTCCTTAACCATTTTACAACTATCATCCTCGGAGTTATTATCAACTATGATAATCTCAGCATCTATGGTTTTAATAGCACTCTGTACACTCAAAATGCATTGTTCCAAAAAATACCGAACATTATAATTTAGAATAACTACGGATACCTTCAAACTAGCAACTTTTTAAGGAATTTTCAAACGGAATTCTATTGAGGATACTTCGCCCAAGGGTAACTTCATCTGCGTATTCCAATTCGTCACCTACTGAAATTCCACGAGCGATTGTCGTCGTTTCTACACCATACGGCTCTATCTGTCTAAAAATGTAGAAGTTCGTAGTATCACCTTCCATTGTTGAACTAAGGGCAAAAATAACCTCATTAACAGAGCCTGCTTTTACCTTTTCTACTAAACTGGTAATATTTAGTTCACTGGGACCAACTCCGTCCATTGGAGAAATTTTACCTCCCAAAACGTGGTAATGTCCTCTATACTGACTCGTATTTTCAATAGCCATTACATCTCTAATATCCTCTACCACACAGATCACATTTTCTTGTCGATTAACGTTTGCACAAATTTCACAAAGAGTAGTATCACTAATATTATGACAATTACCACAGAAATTTATTTCATCTCGCATTTGAGATAGGCTACTCGAAAGCTTAAGTGTTTGCTCTTTGGGTTGCTTGAGAAGGTGTAAAACCAAGCGAAGGGCCGTTCGCTTACCAATACCGGGCAGCTGGGACATTTCGTTTACCGCATTTTCAAGTAATTTTGAAGAGAAGTCCATAGGAATTTATTGGAGGCAAGATAAAAAAAATGCTTCAGAAAAAGTGATTCTTCTGAAGCATTTATAATTATATAGAAATTGACTTTATTCCTTTATGAATCGTTTAGTCACCGTTCCATTTTCAGAATTAATTCTAACAAAATAAACTCCAGTCTCCAAAGAAGAAACATCAATTTTATGCATATTTGTTATGGGCTTATCCTGCTCATTAACCATTAGCCTTCCAAGAAGATTATAAACACGTATATCAACTTGCGAAGCTTCTGCAATAGAAATTGTCAATTCTGAAGCCGTTGGATTTGGATATATTTGAACAGTATCTTGATTAAAAACATCTGAAACCCCAAGAGAAGGAAGAGCCACTGGAGAAACCCAAAGTCCACGTCCATAGGTACCAGCATAAATCATATTAGTTTCATTGTTAATATCAAATTCATTAACAATCACATTAGGCAAATTCGTGTTGAAAGGTTGCCATTCTGTAAAGGTGTTATCAATGTAGTAAACACCATAATCCATTCCCACATAAAGGGCATCTGCCCCATTATCATCCCAAATCACTGCCAAGGCGGCAAAATTTGGTAAATTAAATAAATAACTCTGCCAAGTAGTTCCACCATCATCAGAAACTTGAACTTTAGCACCTCCTCCCATAGCAACTGCTATCTTATTGGGATTGGTAGGATGAATTGCAATAGAGTTAATATAACTTCCCGGATTTGTTACTTGTACCCAATCTGTTGCTCCTCCATCTTCAGTTCTATATAAAGACCCAGATCGAGACGCATACATTATTTGATTGTTTGTTGGCGCAATTTTCATCTCATTAAGATTTGATCCAAAGTTTTGTGAAATTGGATCCCAACTAGAAGAAAAGGTAGATTTATAAACTCTGTTATAACCAACGTATATAAGATTAGACACTGTTGGATCTTGTTCGAATGGTGTAACCCAATTTCCATTTCCTCCAGGGCCACCATATCCTGTATGACTATTTCCTCCAGTTACCGTTCTATACATCCTTCCATTTTGAGAAGTTCCATACATTCTATTAGGGTCATCCTTGTCAATAAAGCCTTCCATTCCGTCTGCACCTAACCAATCTCTCCATTCATCGGTTGCACTTTTAAAAACAGAGCTACCATTATCTTGAGACCCTCCTGTTACAACAACATCTTGTGTTTGAGAAACACCAATTTTATAGAATTGGCGAATTCCCAACCCAGTAGTAAGATCCTCATAATAGTCCGCATCAAGTGTTGTAGTGTTTTCGGCTTTAAAAATACCACCATCTGTTCCCGTAAAAAGAGTCGAGCCTTCAAAAAGCAGAAGATCTACATCTGCATGGCAATATCCTCTTCCAGCATTTGATGCAAAAAGTGGGATCCAATCTGACGTACATTCGAAGGAAACACCTCCATCTAAAGATCGCCAAGTAAGCACACCAGCGATATGAACCTCATCAACATCCCCTGGCTTTATAGCAATATCCATATCTCTTGGGGCTTGTCCTCCTGGATCAAAACCATTAGTATCATAACCAAAATAATTTCTTCCCGAATGATTTAATTCTGTAAACGTATCTCCGCTATCTGTTGATTTATATAGTCCGCCAAAAGACCCACCAGCTGCTTCTAAAACATAAACAACAGTATCGTCATTTGGAGAAACCCCCATCATCTTTGGACCTGAAGAAAAACCACTAATAGTAGTAAAAGTTGCCCCGCCATCAGTAGATTTGTGAACTCCATTATTTGAAGCGTAAACAACAGAAGGATCTCCTGGTTTAAACTCAACATCATATCCAGAACCACCAGGAACTGGCTGTGTCCAATTTGTTCCTCCATCTGTTGTTCTATATACTCCTCCTCCCGAAGCAAAAATAATATCACTATTTGTAGGGTGGAATACTATTTTGTTGATGTTTGAATTATTTAAATCGGCTATTTGGTTCCAAGTTCCTCCTGCATCTGTAGACTTAAAGATAAGTCCGCTGGATGAACCAAAATAATAGGTGTCTGAATCTAAAGGATCTATAGCAACAGAATACACATAAAAATTTGTAAAGTCATCATTTAAAGAAGCCCAATTTTGACCACCGTCTATAGTCCTCCAAACACCACCTGTATTTGCACCAACAATAATATGGTCATTATTTGTTCCATCAATAGAAATTCCCGTTATCCTACCAACTCCCGGGTTCCAACCCATAATTCCTGAGGCGCTCCAACTTGCTGGACCTAACTCCTCCCAGCTTCCACTTCGCTGTCCATTTTGAAAGTTATTATTAAGGTAGGCATTATGACGCTCTAATTCTGCTAAATCCTCACTAAATGTGCGAAGATACCCGTCGTCTTTCTTTAAACGATTTGCTGTATACTCCCATCGTTTAAATTGTTTGTATCCAGTACCTCTTCCTTTATCCTTATCAGCAAAGTAAGCTTCAGCATTGTCAATAATTTCTTGAACACTGTAAGTGCCTTCCTCAATCATGGTGAGGTATTCTTGTGAATGCATATTAGCCACTCCAGCAACCAAGGCAAACATTAACAGTAATTTAAAACGCATAATAATAAATGTTTAGTTGATAAATAATTCATTTTCATAGTATTCCCAAAAGTATCAAAAAACATAACCGATACTTTTATAAACTTTGTATTTTTAACAAAAATATTGTTAATTAGCCTGAAATTTTATGCGACCATTACATATTGTCTTCTTAATTGCCAGTTATTTTAGTGTTTTACTACTTATTTCTTTTTTGACTAATAAAGGAGGAAGCAATGAAGACTTCTTTAAAGCTGGGAAAAAATCTCCCTGGTATTTGGTTGCCTTTGGAATGATTGGAGCATCGTTAAGTGGAGTCACCTTTATTTCCGTACCAGGGTGGGTCGAGGCTTCGAAATTTAGTTATTTTCAAGTAGTATTGGGTTATACCGTTGGCTATGCCATTATTGGCCTTGTACTATTGCCTTTATATTATCGCTTAAACCTAACCTCAATCTACAGCTATCTTGAAAGTCGTTTTGGTAAGTATTCCTATAAAACTGGCGCCTATTTTTTCTTATTATCTCGTATCGTTGGAGCCAGTTTCAGATTGTATCTTGTTGCGATTGTGCTTCAGAATCTAATCTTCGACGCAATGAGAATACCATTTTGGGTTACTGTAACCATTACGATTTTACTTATTTGGCTTTATACTTTTAAAAGTGGAATTAAAACGATTGTATGGACAGATACACTGCAGACGCTCTTTATGCTAATTGCAGTTGGTGTTGGTGTATATTATGTAGGTTCGGGTTTAGGACTTACGTCTTCCACAATTTTTAGTTTTATTGCCGATAGCGATCTCTCCCAAATGTTCTTCTTTGACGACTGGAGATCTGGAGACCACTTCGTAAAACAATTCATTAGCGGTGCGTTTATTGCAATTGTAATGACTGGGTTGGATCAAGATATGATGCAAAAAAACCTAACCTGTCGTAATTTAAAAGATGCACAAAAGAACATGTTTTGGTTCACTATAGTACTCACTATTGTAAATTTTGTTTTTCTGGCTTTAGGGCTTTTATTAACTGTATATGCTGAGCAAAATGGTATTGATGCTCATAAGGATCAATTGTTTTCGACTATAGCGGTAAAATCGGGAATGGGAATAAGTCTTGCAATTTTCTTCTTGCTAGGTTTAATTGCCGCAGCCTATTCTAGTGCCGATAGCGCATTAACCGCTCTTACCACCTCATATAGCATTGACATTCTGGAAATAGAAAAAAAACATAGTAAAGCAGAGCAGGTTCGGATTCGTAAAAGAATTCATGTTTTTATGTCCTTAGTGTTAATCGCTGTGATTATTATTTTCAAATATGTTATTGCAGATGCTTCGGTTATTGCAAAGCTATTTACTTTTGCGTGCTATACATACGGCCCACTTTTGGGACTCTACGCATATGGTCTATTTACTAAGGGAAATGTAAAGGATAAGTGGGTGCCTGTTGTTGCCGTTGCAACCCCTTTTATAGGCTACGCAATAAGTTATCTGAGCAAGGAAAATTTCGAATTTGATTTCGGCTTTTTTATTCTAATTCTCAATGGTGCACTTACCTACTTAGGTTTAGTATTGATCCGTTCCAAGGAGCACTAAAGTGCAAGCTACTTCATATTCGATGTCATTTTTCTGAAGCAACACATATAGTTCCAGATTCTCGGTCCCTGGATTAAAAATTACACGTTTAGGCTCTAGAGAAATGATATAATCATAAAAAGGTTCTTGACGTTTGGGGTTGAGATACAACGTAACCGTATCAATGCTCTCAAAATTTTCTTTTTCTCGAGAAATTAGAACATTCGCCACTTCCCCTGCACGTAGACCAATTGCTTCAACCTTGTGTCCATGAACTACAAGTCTATTAATTGCAAGGTTAGAGTATCTAGCTGGGTTTAAACTTGCTCCAAGAACCAATGTTTTCTTCATAGAATTACTTTTTACTGTTAAAACGAAACGCAGAATGTTTCATCAGCTTCTATTATTTATTTTTTTAAGAATAACTGCATGCCCTTTTAAACATGAAAGTGACTTTCTTAAAAGACGATTGGCATTTCATAAAACTTAGTTAAAAAGTAATTCTAATGTAACATAATTAAGAAGATCTCGTCTATATAATAGAAATATTTCCGCTTTACTGTGAAAATTTTTACGTTGATGGTTAGTGTTAATAATAGCAGTAAAGCTAAGAGCTCAAGATCTAAATCTTGAGCTCTTTTTTGTTAAAACAGGAAATTAATGTAACAAGACTTGAAATAGAGAGTCATATGATACATCAATCAAATCAAACCAACAAAAATGAAAAAATTACTTCTTTTACTTGTACTCATGATGAGTTTTACATCATTTGCAGCTTTCGATCCAACTTCAGAAAAACCAGGCAAAATAACTGGTACGGTAATCGACAAAAACTTACAAGAACCAATTCCGTATGTAACAGTTGTGGTTAAAACTACAGACGGCCACATTATTACGGGCGGGGTAACGGAAGACAAAGGAAAATTCTCAATAAAAGATATTCCAGAGGGAAAAAACGTTGTCTTTATTCAATACATAGGATATAAAACGTATGAAACTCCTATTGAAATAGATTCTAAAGGAAGAACCATTGACCTGGGTGATATTTTTCTAGAGGAAGACATAGCTTCCTTAGATGAGGTTACTGTAGTTGCGGAGCGAACTACGATTCAGCAAAAATTAGATAGAAAAGTCATCACTATTGGAAAAGATCTATCCACGGCTGGACCAACGGCCGCCGATATTATGAATAACCTTCCTTCGGTAAGTGTTGACCAACAAACGGGTGATATTGCTATGCGGGGAAATCAAAATGTACGTGTTATGGTAGACGGAAAACTATCCAACGTACCTGTAGCACAACTGCTTAAACAGATTCCTTCTACATCTATCAAGCAAATTGAGCTTATTACTAACCCTTCGGCGAAATACAATCCCGAAGGAATGAGCGGAATCATTAATATTATTTTACACAAAAATGTTGCCATCGGTTTTAATGGAGACGCCAGTGTAGGGCTTACCTATGAGGAGGAAGCAAAATTCAATGCCGGACTTAACCTGAACTACCGTAACGGTAAATTCAATTTTTACGGAAACTTTAGTAACAATGTCTCTAAGAATCAGAACTTCGGAAATGTCTTTCGTCCAGATGACAATTCGGATCAGCGTTTCTCATTCCTTGACGACAACAAATCCAACCTCTTTAAAGTTGGTGTAGATTTCTATTTGAACAGCAAAAACACCCTGTCTGTTTTCACGAGTCAGAATATCTTTGACGGAAAAACAACGGGATCAACGAATATATTTTTCTTTGACGACCCTGCAAATGACCAAACGCAGCTTTTTGTAAGCGACAGTGAAAATAGTAGTTCTCAATATAATTTCAACTACAAACTCGATTTTCAAAAAGAAGGTCATAATATTGAACTTGAAGCAGACTATAACACGTATGGTAATGATGAGTTGGGTGATTTCAATTTTACAGGAGCCTCACCTATTCCAAACTACGATGATTTTGTAGATACAGAACGAGATCGTATTACTGTAAATCTAGATTATGTAAACCCCTTAACAGAAACAACTAAATTGGAACTTGGTGTTGAGGCGCGGCTTTTTAATTCAGATATCGCAAGAACATCAGATCAGTCTGTAGATAATCCGTTTGACCTTTCAGGAGTGAATATTACTTCACCTAGCACTAATTTTGATTATAGCAGGGATATTTATTCTGCCTATGCAACTTACGGAAAAAGTTGGGGAGAGAAATTTAGTTTACAATTGGGAGTTAGAGCAGAGACAGTAGAAGTAATTGCCGACACCAAAGAATCTTACGCACCGGGAATTACAACAGACGATTTAACAAATGTTAATACTGATCCTGCAGTAATGGTCTCCAGAGATAATGACGACATTCTTAAGAATTTTACCAACAACTATTTTGAAATTTATCCGTCGGCATTCTTTACCTATACCCCATCAGAAAAAAATCAGTTTCAAGTGAGTTACAGTCGTCGTGTTGACCGACCAGGCCTAGATCAAGTTAATCCAATTAGAGAATGGAGTACACCATTTATTTCTTCCTTTGGAAAAACGAGTCTCACGCCTCAATTCACGAATTCGATTGAAGCAAACTACACTCGGAGCTTAGAGAAAGGAAGTATCACGGCTGGTGTTTTCTATCGAGCTATTGAAAATGAGATAAACAGAGCACTTTTTGTAGATAGAACGGATATTGAAAACAAGGTAATCCTCACGCACGATAATTTCGACAATACAAGTTCTTATGGAATTGAAGTTTCGAGCAACTACCGTCCTACCAAATGGTGGAGTTTAAATGCAAGTTTCGATTTATACAATCAGACCCAGAAAGGGGTTGCGGAAAGACTAGCAGATGTAGAAAGCCCAACAGTGAGTGATATCATTACCGATACTTTCGAGGTTGACAACGTTGCCTGGAATTTTAGAATGTTCAATAATTTTAAAGTTACAAAAGCATTATCACTTTCTGCCTTTGGTTTTTATAGAGGAAAAGCTAGAACGTTACAATTCACTGTAGATCCTATGTATTTTGTGAACCTTGGAGCACGCTATAGTCTATGGGAAGGAAGAGGGACGTTTAGTGTAAATTACAGTGACATTTTTGACACTATGAAATTTGGGTTCGAGGGCGAGTTACCTTACACACAAACAGGAGAATTTAATTGGGAAAGCAATACTGTCTACGTAGGATTATCTTATCGATTTGGAGGTGGAAAGTATCGTGCTAAATCACGTAAAAGTAGAGATGACAATGAAAAATCAGGTGGCGGGGGTATATTCTAGGGTGTAATTATAAAAAATGTTATTGTTTCGTTAAAAATGTACACGTGGTGAAACATTTTAACAAATATGGAGTCTATTATAGTATACCTAAACAACTATTTATAATTTATTTGAATTAGCCTTTAAAAAAATTGAATCTATTAGGTATTCAAAGCCTTCCGAAGTTATTTTCGGAAGGCTTTTTCATTACCATCTCACTATCACACTTCCCCAGGTAAAGCCACTTCCAAAAGCCGCCAACACTATCAGATCTCCATCTTTAATTTTTCCTTCTTCCCAGGCTTCAGTTAAGGCAATAGGAATAGAAGCAGCTGTTGTATTTCCATATTTCTGAATGTTATTATACACCTTACTATCTGGTAATTTCATTTTTTGCTGAATAAACTGAGATATTCTCAAATTCGCCTGATGAGGAATTAACATATCAATATCTTCAACATTTAAATCATTCGCCTCCAACCCTTCCTGAATCACTTCAGAAAAGCGAACAATCGCATGCTTAAAGACAAACGTCCCATTCATATGTGGATAATACGGAATATCCTCTTGTGGGTTATTCTCAATAATCTCTGGCACCCAATAAGCCGTGCTGGGTCCTTGAAGTACCAATTCATCTTTATGCTTTCCTTCACTGTGTAAATGTGTAGAGAGAATCCCTCCTTCTCCAGATTCGTTTCTAGATACAACCGCGGCTCCTGCCCCATCACCAAAAATAACCGAAACTCCTCTTCCACGGGTTGTAAAATCAAGTCCGCCACTATGGTTCTCGCTACCAATAACAAGTATATTTTTATGCATCCCAGTCTTTATAAACTGATCTGCAACAGAAATAGAGTATACAAATCCGCTACATTGATTTCGAACATCCAAGGCAGGTATTGTACGCATTCCCATCATTTCCTGAACTTCCACACCACCGCCTGGAAAATATTTGTCTGGGCTTAGCGTAGCAAAAACGATCATATCAATAGCCTCTGGTTTTAGGCCCGCCCTCTCAAGCGCTATTGTAGCTGCCTTTACACCCATTACAGATGTAGAATTCCCGTCTCCTTTCTTTATATGCCTTCGTTGTTTTATACCCGTTCGTTCCTGTATCCAGGCATCATTGGTATCCATTAATTTTGAAAGGTCATCATTGGTTACAACATTTTCAGGAACATAATGTCCTAAACCGGTAATTCTAGAAATGTACATGAAAAGAGTCTTTTAACAGTGGGGAAGATAACTAATCACCGCTTGTCAAGGAAACTTTTCACAGCCATATGCTATGCAAGCATAATAAGACAACCCTTAAAAGTTTGTGACAAGGTGTCAGTATATACCCAAATGGTATTCTATTTGACTATAATCGACCAGACAATAACAATAAATAACAATATCAATGAGCAAAGGAACTATTAACGTAGCTGTAGAGAATATCTTTCCACTAATTAAAAAGTTTTTATACAGTGATCACGAAATTTTTCTTCGTGAATTAATTTCCAACGGAACGGATGCTACTTTAAAATTAAAGCATCTTACAAGTATTGGAGAAGCCAAAACAGAATATGGCAGTCCAATGATCGAGATTAAGATTGATAAAGACCAAAAAAGGTTGCACATCGTCGATCAAGGTGTAGGGATGACCCAGGAAGAGGTTGAAAAATACATCAATGAAATTGCTTTTTCTGGGGCCGAAGAGTTTTTAGAAAAATATAAAGACAAAAATGGCGAGGATGCAGGTATTATTGGACACTTTGGTCTTGGGTTCTATTCTGCCTTTATGGTGGCGGACAAAGTTGAAATTATCACCAAAAGTTTCAAAGATGAACCAGCCGTTCATTGGGAATGTGACGGATCACCAGAATACAAAATTACCAAAGCCAAAAAAACAGAACAAGGAACAGAGATTATTCTGCATATAGCAGAAGACTCTACAGAATTCTTGGAAGAGTCTCGTATCAATGAACTACTGGCAAAGTATAATAAATTTATGCCAATCCCTATCAAATTTGGGATGCGTACTGAAACCTTGCCAAAACCAGAGGACGCTAAAGAGGAAGATTCTGCTCCAACACAGGAAGTTGACAATATCATCAACAATCCAAATCCGGCTTGGACAAAACAACCCTCAGAATTAGAAGATACCGACTATAAGAGTTTTTACCGTGAATTATATCCAACTCAATTTGAAGAACCTCTTTTCAATATTCACTTGAATGTAGACTATCCATTTAATCTTACAGGAATTTTATACTTCCCTAAGATGACCAACGATATGAATATTCAAAAGGATAAGATTCAATTGTATCAAAATCAGGTGTTTGTTACTGATAATGTAGAAGGTATTGTACCTGAATTTTTAACGATGCTTCGCGGAGTTATTGATTCGCCCGATATCCCACTTAATGTAAGTCGAAGTTATTTACAAGCCGATGGAGCTGTAAAGAAAATCTCAAGTTACATCACACGTAAGGTTGCAGACAAACTGAAAAGTCTTTTCAATAATAACAGAGAAGATTTTGAAGCTAAATGGAATGATATCAAGATTGTTATTGAATACGGAATGCTTTCTGAAGAGAAGTTCTTCGAAAAAGCACAGGATTTTACGCTATATCCAACTGTGGATGGTACCTTCTTTACTTTTGAAGAATTAAAAGAAAAAATCAAGCCAGCGCAGACTGACAAAGATGACAAACTAGTGGTTCTTTATTCTTCAAATCAGGAAGAACAACATTCTTATATTGAAGCGGCTAAAGAGAAAGGGTATGAAATATTGTTACTAGACTCTCCAATTGTTTCGCATTTAATTCAGAAGTTAGAATCTACTAATGAGAACACTTCTTTTGTTAGAGTTGATAGTGATCACGTTGATAATCTAATTAAGAAAGAAGACACTGCTATTTCAAAACTTTCAGAAGAAGAAACAGAAACTTTGAAAACATTCTTAACGGAAACTATTCCTGCTGAAAAATTCTCAGTACAATTGGAAGCTATGGATAGTAATGCAAGTCCGTTTATTATTACGGAACCTGAGTTTATGCGTCGTATGAAAGAGATGCAGCAAACTGGTGGCGGCGGAATGTTTGGTATGGGAGGATTGCCAGAAATGTACAACCTGATTGTAAATACCAATCACGAATTGGTTGGTGAAATTTTAAATACCAAAACAAAAAAGAAGAAAGAGCGATTGGTAAATCAGGCATTAGACCTAGCACGTTTAAGTAAAAACCTCCTAAAAGGGGAAGAACTTACGGCCTTTATTAAACGTAGTTACGAAATGATCAAGTAAATCAATAAATTTTATTTTATTAAGAAAAACCCCTTCAAACGTAGGCTATACGTGGGAAGGGGCTTTCTCATTAACAAAATCAATACAAAAAGTAGGAAACTTCTTTAAAATATAGTTAAACAGCGTAAAATAAAGCTTAAACACTATTTTTTGTATGGATATGCGTATTACTATGTAGTTAAATGTTAACTATTTAACATATATTCGCCATCTAATAATCTCACAATTTGATTTTTTAATTAACAATGTGTACAGCTTTTAAAAGTTTACACATCGCTCTAAGAGCGAACAAATAGAACCAAATTATGAAACTAAGCCCCACAGCTTACCTTGTCCGTCTTACCGGATCTTTATCCGTGAAATTCAAAAATAATCCTATTCTCAACCTACAACAGCTAATTCAACATTCGCTAAAGAGCTTTAGAGGTCACCCATTATCTATTCAACTTAATATCTTAATCATGAAAAAAATTACCTTATTACTAATCATGCTGTTCGCTGTAACCTTTGGTTCTTCCTTTGGTCAAACAACAGTTACAAAAACCTATTCAGGACCAACGGTTACCGTAGATGGCTGTGGCACCTATTGTGCTACTTTACCAGGGCTAAGTTTTACAACTGCAGATTTTCCAGCAGGTTGTCAAATAACCGATGTGAATGTTTCTATTAATTGGCTTAAAACCGATGGTTCTTGTGCAACACCAGCAACAGGAAATTCATATCACAATGAAACAAGTTTTCGAATTGATGGCCCTAGTTCTCAAGTTATCCTGGCTATCCCAGGAACTTGGACAGGAGCTGTTAGTTCTCCAGCGGTGAGTACAGTTTTCGATCAATCTGCTGGAAGTATTCCTGCAGCTGGCACTCCAGTTTCAGG
>MAAC01005947.1_pt1 | contig 63318 bp, 79 predicted proteins | sample 1115981 | NCBI WGS metagenome assembly MAAC01 (sample SAMN04961126, study PRJNA320927) | seawater metagenome | isolation source: sample BD02T64 sea water enriched with oil for 64 days | place: USA:Gulf of Mexico | collected 2013-07-27 | reverse complement strand
ATTGTGATGACAACGGACGGCGCTGACAGCTGGATGGCCCATAGTGGCACCCTGGCTTATCGCGACTGCTCTGCTGCCGAGCTGCTCAGTACAATTGCCGAGTCCGGTATTACCGGGCTTGGCGGTGCCGGCTTCCCCAGCGCCGTCAAGCTACAGCCGCGCCAGAGCATCGCTACCCTGATCATTAATGCCACCGAGTGTGAGCCCTATATCACCGCCGACGATCAGTTGATTCGCCAGCGCGCCGCCGACATCCTCATCGGCATCGACATACTGGCCCATATTCTCGGTGACCCCGAGCGCGTGCTGATCGGTATTGAAGACAATAAGCCAGAGGCTCAGCAGGCTCTCGCGGCGGCCCTGACAAAGCACCACGCGGCCGAACACGCTCGTGCTATCGAAGTGGTTGAATTCCCCACCAAATACCCCTCCGGTGGCGAGAAACAACTGATCCAAATTCTTACCGGTGAAGAGGTCCCCAGTGGCAAATTGCCCGCCGATCTGGGCATCGTCTGCCAGAACATCGGCACCAGCCACGCCATCTATCGCGCCATCTGCCACGGCGAGGCCCTGATCTCCCGCATCACCACCGTGACCGGAGAGGCCTGTGCCAAGCCGGGCAATTTTGAGGTGCTAATCGGCACCCCCGCAGAGCACCTACTTGCTGAGGCCGGATTCGATCATGCCCTCTGCCCCAATTTAGTGATGGGCGGACCGATGATGGGCTTTAGCCTGCCCAGTGCCACGGTGCCGATCATTAAATCGAGCAATTGCCTGCTCGCCACCACGGCAGAGGAAAACCCCACGCCGCCACCGGCCCAGGCCTGCATTCGCTGTGGTCATTGCGCCGAGGTGTGTCCGGCCAGCTTATTGCCCCAGCAACTCTACTGGCACGCCCAGTCAAAGAATTATGAGCGCCTCGAGGCCCACCATTTGGCCGATTGCATCGAGTGTGGTGCCTGCTCCTACGTCTGCCCCAGCAGTATTCCCCTGGTGCAATACTACCGGGCGGCGAAGGGCGAAATACGCCTCATGGCCGAGGAGAAGCGCCAATCGGATCGCGCTCGCGTCCGCTTTGAACACCACCAGGCCCGCGTCGAACGCGAAGAAAAGGAAAAGACGGCGAAGCGTGAAGCCCGCAAGCTGGCGGCCGAGGCCGCAAAAGCCAAGCGCGAGGCCGAGGCGGCAAACACTGAGGCCACCGGTAGTGAAACTGGCGACGGCGACAAGAAAAGTACAGGCGTTGTCGATGCCAACGATATCGTACAGGCGGCCATGGCCCGAGTGGCGGCCAACCGGGCCTCGCCGCAGGATCAACGCAAGCGCTTGCAGCGCGCCATAGAATCCACCGCGGCGCGTCTGCAAAAGGCCGAACAAGGCCTCGCCGCATTGCTCAAGGACGGCGACGCCGAACCCAGCGCCGAATTAGTGGCACAGCGCGATCAACAACGAGCCACGATTGAACAGGCCCGCCTGCGCCACGAGGAAGCCAGGGCCAAATTGGCAGCACTCGACGATAGCGCTCAGGCAGCCCCTCAAGCCTCCGCAAAAGCTGAAACCCCAAGCCCCACCACTGATAGCGCCGATAAGAGCCTCGACCCCGCCGCCATGGCCATCGCCCGCGCGCAAAAAAATGCCGCCGAGCAGGCTCTAATGTCGCCCCAGCAAAAACAACAAAAGCAAAGAGACGCTCTTGAAAAGCGCCTCACTAAGGCGCGAACGCGACTGACGCAGGCCGAGAGCGAGGGCAGCGAGCAAGTTGCAGCCTTTAGCACCGCCGTGGCGTCCTTGAGCGAGAAACTCAAGGCGGCAGATCTCGAGCTCGCCAATTGCAGTGAAGAGAATCAAGTCACCAGTGATCAGGCCCCAGTCCATGCACAGGCAAGCCCCACCGAGGAAAATCGCTAATGGCCCTCGGTCGCAATAGCTCACCCCACACCAACGGTCCCCGCTCCACCCAGTGGGTGATGCAGCAGGTACTTGTCGCCACCGTGCCGGGGCTGATCGTGCTGACCAGCTACTTCGGTATCGGCACCATCATCAACATCCTTATTGCCAGCGTCACCGCCATTGCCTGTGAGGCGGCCATTTTGAAGCTGCGCCAACGCCCCATTGGCTTTTATCTACGCGATTACAGCGCCCTGGTGACCGCCGTATTACTGGGCCTGGCGCTACCACCACTGGCACCCTGGTGGTTGACGGTCACCGGTAGTGCTTTCGCCATTATTATTGCCAAGCACCTCTACGGCGGCATGGGCTATAACCCCTTTAACCCGGCGATGATCGGCTATGTGGTGCTGTTGATCTCCTTCCCTCTACAAATGAGCGCCTGGATCGCCCCCGAGGGGCTAATGGTCGATGGCGCAGTTGTATCTGGCGCCCTCGCACCGGACCTGCTCTCCTCTGTGCAGATCGTTTTCACGGGTAACGCCGTCGACGGCTTTACCGCGGCGACACCCCTCGATGCCTTCAAACACAACAGCGGCCTACTGGTAGAGCAGTTTTACCAGCAAACCCCCCAGTTTTCTCAGGGCCGCTGGGCCGGCTACGGCTGGGAGTGGGTCAACATTGCCTTCCTGCTCGGCGGTTGCTATCTGCTGGCGCGCAAGGTGTTTACCTGGCACGCACCGGTGGGCATGCTGCTCGGTCTCTCGGTAATGGCGTTGTTTAATTACGATGGCGGCAGCTCGGCCAGCAATGGCTCCATCATCTTCCACTTGCTCAGTGGCGCCACCATGTTCGGCGCATTTTTTATTGTTACCGACCCGGTAACCTCCGCCACCAGCAATCGCGGCCGGCTGATCTACGGCGCACTGATAGGCGTCCTACTGTTTCTGATACGCAGCTGGGGTAACTACCCCGACGCCCTCGCCTTCGCCGTGCTACTGATGAATTTTGCCGCGCCCTTTATCGACTACTACACACCGCCGCGCACCTACGGCCACGGTAAGTCGGGCACCATCATCCACCGTTCAAAGGAGGATTAACGATGGCCCGCCAACTGGAAAAATCCATGGCTCTAAACGGTAGGGTACTCGGCCTCTTTGCCCTGATTACCTCGCTGCTGCTGGCCGGCACCCACCTCGGCACCAAGGATAAAATTGCCGAATCGCAGCGCCGTGCCGCGCAAAAAGCCCTCCTCGAAATTATCCCCGCTGAGCAGCACGACAACGATATTCTCACCGACACCCTGAGCATTCCCCAGCGCTACTGGGCCATACTCGGCTTGAAAAAAGCTAGCAAATTACATCTGGCCCGCAACAAGGGCGAAGTATTCGCGATTATCGTACCCGCCATTGCACCGGACGGTTACAGCGGTGCCATTGAAATGATTGTCGGCATCAAGCTCAACGGTGAGATCGCCGGCGTCAGGGTACTGACTCACAGCGAAACGCCCGGCCTGGGTGACAAGGTCGAGCTCAAGAAAAACCCCTGGATACTCGGCTTTAATGGCAAGTCCATCGGTGCGCCGCCACTGGCGCGCTGGAAGGTCAAAAAAGACAAGGGCGATTTTGATCAATTCACCGGGGCCACCATTACCCCCCGCGCGGTCGTTAGCCAGGTGGCTCGCGCCCTGCACTATTTTGGCGAAGACAAAAAACGCATTATCAAACTCGGTACCAACAGCGCAAAGCAGGTCACGAGCCCAGCACTCGGTAACAGGCAGCAAAGCAGGGGAGACAAAACATGAGCGATGTATCCTACGGTGAAATAAGCCGCAACGGTTTGTGGAACAACAACCCCGCTCTGGTGCAGCTGCTTGGCCTCTGCCCCCTCCTCGCGGTCACCGGCTCGGTGGTTAACGCCCTCGGCCTCGGTCTTGCCACACTGGCGGTATTAATTGGTTCCAATGTCGCCGTGTCGCTGATTCGACATCGGGTCGGCGATGCCATTCGCACGCCGGCCTTTGTGATGATTATCGCCACTTTCACCACCTGTACCGAAATGTTGATGAAGGCCTACACCTACGAGTTGTACCAAATACTGGGGATTTTCATTCCCCTGATCGTCACCAATTGCGCCATTCTCGGCCGCGCCGAGGCCTTTGCCAGCAAGCAGCCACCGCTGCCCGCCGCCTTCGATGGTTTAATGATGGGTCTGGGCTTTGGTGCGGTGTTGCTGGTACTCGGCGCCATACGGGAGATTATTGGTAGCGGCACCCTCTTCGCCAATATGGACCTCTTATTTGGCCCCATGGCCGCCAACTGGGGCCTGCAATTATTCGGTGAGGGCTACGGCTTTTTGATCATGATCCTGCCACCCGGGGCCTTTCTGGTGACCGGGCTATTGATCGCCCTGAAAAACATCATCGATAGCCACCAGCAAGCGCGCCTGGCGGCAATGAAGACCAAGCCGGTAAAGGGCTCCAAGCGAGTGCGAACCACCGGCGCCATTCAATAGCGGCCAGCCGATACAGCGCCAGCCCTTGGGCTAAGCCAGCAATTTTTTTGCCAGCGGCTCCATTTTTGCGGCCAGTTCAAAATCCAGGTGGGTAATACCACCGCTGCGGTGGGTGAGGAGATCGATCTCCACAACATTCCAGACATTGACCCAGCGCGGGTGGTGGCTCATCACCTCGCAGGCGATGGCGGCCTGCGTCATAAAGCCAAAGGCATCGACAAAACTCTTAAATTCATAACGTCGCGACAATTTTCCATCGGCCACCGCCCAGGGCGCCAGAGCATCGCCATTGAGGGCCGTCAGGTTTTCAGCAAGTTGTTGTTCGTTGAGGAGGGCTGGTTTTGTCATTGTTATTCTCTTCGTTGGTTGGCAAAATATGCTTCAAGGCTGCCTAAATGAACAGCCTCGAGTCAAGCTCAATAGAGGTATTCAAAGGCTTATCTTAACGCCTTCGCCCCGTATTTCTCCACACCTAAGCTCTACACCTAAGCGCCACACCTAAGATCAGCTCATGGACTCAAGACCTAGTCATCGAGACTGAGCAGGGCGATATTGCCACCGGCAGCGGCGGTATTGGTGCTTATCGTCTTTTCATAGCTTAAGCATGTGATTAACACCGCGGGGTTCAATTCATTGATCAGCGGGCATATTGCCCCGGGGCGATTCGCCAGTCGCTGAGCAATCTGTCCCTCTAGAGCGGAACCCGGTGGTAGACACACCGCCTCGATGGGCGCCTCATCCAGTAGGGCAGACAGTTTTTCCATACTAGCCGTTGCACACAGCTCTGGGGCTAAGCCAGCGCGAGCCAAATCTGCCCGCAGTGCTCGCCAAAAGACGCTGAAGGGCGAGTCGGGTGCACACAGCACCAGTGCGCTATTGCCGGCCAACAACAGCGCCAATAACTGGCGTAGAAAACACTGCGCACCAGAGGCCTCATCCACCACGATCAAGATCAGGCCGCGGCTCTGTAGTTGGTAACAATTGCTCTCCCCCGTCGGCCCCGCTAGTAAAGAGACTGTTAGTAACTCTCGAGCGAGCCGCAGCATTTCCCCCACTTCCTCTTTCAACGACGTACCCACCACCTGACTTACGGCAGGCGAGCAGTTTTGTTCCTGTTGTAGTGTCTCCAGACAGCTCATTCTGCCCTCCACACCCAAGGCTGACCAGTCTTGCTGCGCCCTGCTGAAATTATCGGGTATAGAGCCGCAAGGACTTTCAACGACGCATCGAACGGGCCCTGGCACACTATCGTCTCGCGAGTGCCCACCCTCCTCCCCGTCGTCACTGACTGTATTAAAAGACGTATTGGCTAACATATCGCCCGACACCGGCCAGTGCACCAGGCCTTGTAGGTAGAGCGGCCCGCCGGCCTTGGGCCCCGTACCCGACAGCCCTCGGCCGCCGAAGGGCTGCAGCCCCACCACCGCGCCGACCATATTGCGATTGATATAGACATTACCCACACCAGCTCGCTGTGCCAGCTCTCTACAGGTGCTGTCGATGCGACTCTGAATACCCAGGGTTAGCCCGTAGCCACTGCCATTGACCTGCGCCATTACCTCATCGAGGCCACCCTCGGGAAAACGTATCAGGTGGACAATCGGGCCAAAGATCTCTTCTTTTAACAAAGTAATATTGTCAATTTCATACAAGTGGGGAGCAAAGTAATGGCCCTGTTGACAGTCATCCTTGAGTGCACACGCGTAAATTAAGCGCGCGCGATCGGGCTGAGCTTGTAAGAAGCTGCAGTGAGCCCGGCACAATTGGCGCGCCGGCTCATCGATCAGCGGGCCGAGATCACTACTCACTAGCGCCGGGTCGCCAATATTCAGTTCGGCCATCGCGCCACTGAGCATGGCAATGAGGGCATCGGCGATATCCTGCTGTACAAACAGTACCCGCAACGCCGAACAGCGCTGCCCGGCACTGTGGAAGGCAGAGCTGATGACATCATCCACCACTTGCTCGAGCAGTGCCGTGGCATCGACCACCATGGCATTTTGGCCGCCCGTTTCGGCAATCAAGGCACAGGGCTGGCGCTGGGCCAGGGCCCGATTCAACCAACGGCCGGTCGCAAAGGAGCCGGTGAACAGCACCGCCTGGATGCGTGGATCCGCTACAAGCTCTTGCCCCACCATGGCCCCGGGGGCCAACAGTAGCTGACAGCAGTCGGCGGGAAAGCCGCTGTCGGCAATCAGGTCGAGAACACAACGGGCCATCAATAGTGACTGCATGGCCGGCTTTGCCAGTACGCTATTGCCCACAGCCAGGGCGGCGGCAATTTGCCCGATAAAAATCGCCAGGGGGAAATTCCAGGGACTGATACAGAGCACGACACCACGGGGCCGTACCTTGGCCGTGGCAAATAGAACCTCGGCCTGCGCCGCATAGTAATGGCAGAAGTCCACCGCCTCGCGCACCTCGGAAATGCCATCGACGAGGGTCTTGCCGCCCTCCCGTGTACAGATGCCAACCAGCTGATCGCGGTGGCTTTCGAGTCCATTGGCCAACTGGCGTAGATAGTGAGCGCGCTGCTCGGGGCTAACGCTGGCCCAGGCCGGAAAGGCCAGCTCGGCGCGCTGTAATTTGTCTTGCAGTTGATCTGCCGTATCGAGCTCGAGACGAGCCAGTACCTCATGACAGCGTGCCGGATTGTGAATTTCGACCTGCCCGGTCAGTTGACTGACAACGCAGAGTTCTCGCGGTGGCAATGGCGGTGGCCCATGACGGGCCATTCCCGCCTGTAATGCCTGCAGGCTAGCCTCATCATCGAGATCACAACCCCTGGAATTACGACGTACTAAACACGAGCCCTCGCCGCGAAATAGGTCCTTGGGTAGAGGGATACGAGGGTGGCGCGCCTGGAACCAGCTCAGTACTTGTGCCCGAGGGGGGCGCACCAGCGCTTCTGTATCGAGATACTGGTGCTGTAAGTGCTTGAGAACCGAACTATTTGCGCCATTTTCAAGAATACGACGCACCAGATAACTTAATAAATCGGACTGTTTACCCACCGGGGCATAGACGCGGCAGCGCTGGCCCCGGTCATGTAGTGTCTCAAATAGGGCCTCGCCCATGCCGTGGAGGCGCTGAAATTCATAGCCTGGTGAGTTCTCCGCCCCTGCCGTTAATTGCTGGTCGAGCTGTAATACCGTGGCCACCGTGTAGGGATTATGGCTGGCAAACTGTGGGTAGAAACTGTCGCGATGACGCAATAGAAAGTCGGCACAGGCCTGGTAGTTGAGGTCGGTCGCCGCCTTGCGGGTAAATACCGGGTAGTCAGCGTAGCCGCCCTGCTGGGTGGCTTTGATTTCACTGTCCCAGTAGGCCCCCTTCACCAGTCGCAGGGGTATTTGCCGGCCCTCGAGTACCGCCAGGCCCTCTAGCCATTTGAGTACGGCAAGGGCACGTTTTTGATAGGCCTGTACAGCCAGACCAAAACCCTGCCAACCTGCCAGGGATGGGTCAGCGTAGACCGCCGCGAAAACATCCAGTGACAAATCCAGTCGCCGGCTCTCCTCGGCATCAATGGTTAAACTGACCCCGCTATTGCGCGCCAGCTGCGCCAAACTGAGTAGTCGTGGCACCAGTTCGGCCATCACCCGCTGGTGCTGAGAGGCTTCGTAGCGCGGGTGCAGGGCGGAGAGTTTGACCGAAACACTGGCGCAGAGCTGAACGCTGGCCTTGCCGGGCTCTACACTGCCGCAATGTTCCACCCTACTCAGCGCCGCTATCATCTGTCGATAGCGCTGTAAATAAGCCTCGGCATCGCGCGCGCAGCGGGCGCCCTCTCCAAGCATATCGTAGGACAAGCTGTAGCCACGGCTCGCAAGCCTTTGTGCCCGGGTCAGCGCAGCTTTGACACTGCTCGCAAACACAAAGCCACCACCAAAGTAGCTAATGCCGTGACTCAATATGCGGCGTTGTAAGTCACGGAGTAATACCCAGGGCAACTGCTTGCGGTGTGTCCGTGAGCGATTAGATGCCGTATAAGAAGCGAGTTTATGACTCAGTAGCAAACCAAAAAGTAGCCCCTTGAGCCACAGCGGCTGCTGAGCACCAAGGTGGGAGCGCCAATCTGCAGCGCCGAGTTTATCGGTGATCAGTTGCTCTGCGGTGGCGGCATTGGGAATGCGCAGTAGGGCTTCGGCAAGTCCCATTAACTGGATGCCCTCTGGGCTCGACAGGGGAAATGCACCGAGTAGACCCGCCATCGACACGCCTGGTTGTCTCACTCGGCCCATATCACTAATCAAGGCTCGCGCTCGTGCTTCTATAGCGAGGCAGACTGACTTATCCATTTCTGTTATCGCCACCAGGCTGGCGACGGCATCGGCCTCATCCTGGCGGGGGCATTGCGCGATTCCCGGCCGAACGTGGCTCGGTGGTTTTGGTGGCGAACTATGCAACATGCCCTGACCTCCCTGGCGATTCACCCTCACCGCGCCAACTACCGACCTCTCTCGAACACTCCACAGTGCTCTTGGGAAATGCAGAAGCCCCGGTCTACACCAACCTGCGACAACTTTCTATCACACGCTGTCTGCAGTGTAGTGGCAATTTTGACTTTCGGCCCAGTCGCTATCGTTCATCATTGCCGGCAGATCTTATTTGCCCCTCTACACTGAACCTGAGGTTCGTGAAATTTCAGCAAGGCTAGGGCTCGCATTGTGAAAACCATTAAGGCACTGGGCGTCGACAGTAATTTTGGCTATTGCCAGGGCTCTAGTCACCGGGCGGTACACGAATTGAAGAAAAACGCATGTGTCGCCTCATTGGCCCAGGCTGGGCTGGCAATACAGTGGCAACAAATCGGTGCCCTAGCCACCACTCACCCTCATAGCCACGACGACCCCACGAACAAGCCCACGAACAAGCCCAATACGCTTGAAACCCAGCTCGCCGTTGTCAATCGACAGCTGGCAAGCCAGGTGCACGATTTAGTGGCTGCAGGGCAACGTTTTCTGGTGCTGGGCGGCGATCACTCCATTGCCATGGGTACCTGGAGCGGTGCCCTGGCGGCCTGTCGCCAACGTAGCGGCAGCCGAGCCCAAAGCTTAGGTCTACTGTGGATAGACGCCCACCTAGATGCCCACAGTTTTGCTAGCTCACCTTCGGGCAATATTCACGGCATGCCCCTGCGCGCCCTGCTCAACGACGCAGACCCCAGGCTCAGGCGCTTGTGCCCGCAAAGCGGCCATCTCTGCGGTAAAAACCTGGCTTTAATCGGTATCCGTAGCTTTGAGCCCGCGGAGAAAAAATTCCTCGAAGAACAGCAGGTCAGCATCACCTATATGCACGACATGCCAAGAGCTGATTGCGGCCCGACCCTGTTGCGCGCGCTCGGCACACTGAGCAAGCGCTGTGGCAGTATTGGCATCAGTCTCGACATCGATGCCATCGACCCCCGCAATGCACCCGGTGTCGCGACACCAGAGGCCGGAGGCCTGCCATTGTCGAGCCTCTGTAAGGCCCTCAAGCGGGCTCGTCTTTTCAATAAATTAGTGGGTCTGGAAATATGTGAGTACGACCCCGCCGAGGATGCCCAACAGCGCACCCGCCACGCGGTCTTACAATTAATCAAGGCTATCTTCTAGCTAATATCAGGTTCCGTCTGGACAAAAACACCGTAGAGATCCTTCGGGTCGGCCATGGTCGGCAACATGGCAATATCCTCGAAATGATCGCGGTAGGGCTCTCGATTTGAGTAGTCATACAAGAGCTTGATAATCGAGAAATCCTCCAGGGCAAAACCCACGGCATCGCAAAGCGTCAGTTCGGTCTCACTCTCTCGCCCTGGCAACTGCCCAGCAAGCAGCTGCCACAGTTCTGCGTATACAGCGGAGTCATCGAGGTTTTGTACTTCGCCCTCGAGTAAGCTCTGCTGGCGATACTCAACCACAATCTTACTCGCCTTCAGCAAGTCCTGGCCCAACTCCGTCTTACCCGGGCAGTCGCCACCCATGGCGTGGATATGCACACCGCATTTCAACCAATCGAGCTTAATCAGGTCATTCACTTGCTTAGCCGCCGTGGCGGTGATGATCATGTCGGCATCTTGCACCGCTTGCTGAATACTCTCGCAGGGCTGCAGGTACAGACCGCTGGAACGCATATTGCGGGTAAATTTCCCCATCGCCCGCGGATCCAAATCAAAATATGTCACGCGTTCCAGCTTGAGCACCTGAGCCACCATACTGACTTGAAACTCCGCCTGGGCTCCGGTGCCTATCATTGCCAAATGGCGACTATCGGGTCGTGCCAAACAACGGGCAGCCAGGGCGGTAACCGCCGCCGTGCGTATCGCCGTAAGCAGGGTCATTTCACTGAATAGCAGTGGATAGCCGCTCTCGACATCCGCCAAAATACCCAGGGCGACAACACAAAGTTTGCCCCGTTGGGTGTTATGTGGATGACCATTGACGTATTTAAAACTATAAAACTGCTGGTCTGCACAGGGCATTAATTCGATCACCCCGAAGGGGTAGTGAGTCGCCAGGCGCGGGGTTTTAATAAACTCCGCCCATCGTAGAAAGTCATCTTCCAGGGTCTTTAACACAGCCCTGTAAAATGCCTCCTGGCCCATGCTAGCGACCAAGTTGCGCAAGCCATTCACTGAGAGTAATTTCATCGCCCACCCCGATAGTAAGTTCTCGACGGCCCTGATGTTGATCCGGGGATCCGGTTCAGGGGGCAAAACCTGCTCCGCCTGAGAGGAAGCCCTCTCTCTATTACAGAGTAGGCAACAATCCTGGTAATTTCCCCACGCGAAAAGCATCGAGATCACCCGGGCTTGTCTATGGCGGGGGCTGCGCTAATAGTCAGTTCGCGCAGCACGCATTGGCAAACCTGCTTTCTCAGCTAAAGGGGATAGAGTACGACAGAAGAAATATACTCCTCGGTAATTTGAGACTAAGGGTAGAGCGCCAAAGCCTTAATCCGCCCCTCAATATCGAGAACCATGCGCCGGTACCGGAGATCCGCCACAGCCCCGTAATCGCGACGAAAATGCATCTCATTGAGGTTTTCTGGTAATCCTGCCAGGGAGGGCAACAATTGCGTTTGACCCTGCCCTGTGGACAGGCTCTGCTGCAGCTCCCTGGCAGAACGTCGCGAAGCCAGGGCCAACTCGGCAAATTGGGTGCCGGCCATATCTGCCGCTAAATCCTTAAAACTAAAGCCACTACCGCCCCTGGCATCTTCAATTTCCTTGTACAGACCCAGTCTATTGGCGATAGACCTCCCCCCCGCCACGGTCAGGGCTGCAGAGGTGATGAAGTGACGCACCAGATCATTACGGCCGTGTAGTGTTAGGCTCGCGCGCCGTGGCTGTGGCCAGTTACCCGCCCCTGGCACGAGTGAGCTCAGTCCGCCACCATTGGCGTAGGCGGCCAGAACGATAATTGCCGCGCGGTTTTCAAGTACCGGATCACTATTTTGAGAACGACTCAGACCATAGCCAAAGACAGCTTCGAGTAGGCGAGTAAATGAAAGGCCCCCACCCTGACGTTCTACCTCGGCGACCAAAAACTGCTGGTAAAGGGCCAATATCTGTCGTTGCTCAACAGAAATGAGCTGCCCACGCCATGCCTTGAGCAGTACTCTGGGCCTCTGATAGGTGATCGCCATACCCTGGGAACGAAAATCTATTGCCTGGATAACATTTGCAGCCACTGCCAACTGACGACTCACGCTAAAATGCTCTAGTACGGCTTGCAGCAGGGCCGCACTAAGGTGGGCTGGAAAGAACACCCGCCCAATGCCGAGGGACTGTATCCTCACTGGCCCTGAGCCGTCATCTAGAGCCGTACTAGCCAATACCACCCGTAGATTGATATAGCCAGTGGGCCCTTTTTTATGGGGCAGTAGCGCCGCCAGGTCCCAGCTAACGTTGAGTACGAGCACACCGTGTTCAAGTTCCACCGCAGCCCCTCGAGCTGCAAAATACCCGGCCAGGTAGCTGGCGAGCAAGTTCAACTCACTTTCACCGAGCAGGACCTCACCACTCTCGCCGCTACGCGACAAGCCCGCTTGGTGCTGGCTATAAAGTATTTTTGCGCGGGCAATATTATCGGGGCTCAATTTCACCGGCCCATGCACCAGGGGCGAGCTCTCAATAGACAGGGCTAGTGCGGTGAGCGCGACCAGTAGTAGCACTATGGGCGCGCAAAGACAGACACGTAACAGAGAAGAAAGTAGCAATGGATTACCAAAGTCATAGCTTGAGACAGTCGCTATATAAACACGCGTATGGCCGGTTTTCGACAACCCCCCAACACAAAGTGTATAAACACTTGGCAGAATACCCCTGCCAATACATAGTTTTCATGCTGGATGGCCCTTGTCACACTCACAAGTAGGCCCGCCCTCACTCATGGGCCTGTACATCATTCTGCTCCCTGCCTTGCTGTTTCACCATCCGACTTGTGCTTAAATCATCCCCCTCAATGGTGAACGACACAACGAGCTGACAGGTCTAACGGGCTGATGGATAAATACGACAAGCAAGAGCACTTTTCGAGCCGCTATAAACCGCCTCTCTCGAAGCGTCGAGGGGCGCGCGCCGCAAGCGACTCGCTGGCCGATGAGAACAATCAACTCAAAGCGACCATTAACGAGTTGATCGACAGCGCACGCTATAATCAGCAAACCCAGGAAAAGTTCTATGCTCTGGAACTCTACTTCCTCGAAGCCAACTCTTACGAATTACTTATCCGGCGCATACTCACCGACCTCAAACGCCAGCTGAAATTGACCCAGGTCGAACTGTTTCTCCTCGACCCACAGCAGGAGACACAACAGCTGATCAGTGAAATCTACGGCAAACTGAATTACAGCAACTTATCTTATACCGACTCCATCAGTTCGATTAAAACGATTTACGCTGGCGATATTCAACTTATTCTCAGTAATTCACAAAGCGACATCGACAAACTTGGTGCCGGCATGAGTCAGAGTGTCGCCCTCCTCCCCCTGCGTCGTGGCAATCACGTTATCGGCAGCCTGCACCTGGGTAGCCGGGACCGACAACGCTTTCACTCCGGACTCGGTGGCGACTTCCTGCTGCACCTGGGCACCATTATCAGCGTCTGTATTGAAAGCTCCATTAACCAGGAGCGCTACAAGCATTTGAGCCTGGTCGACATGCTGACCAGGGCCAAAAACCGCCGTTTCTTCTTTCAGGCCCTGGCCACCGAGATAGCTCGTTGCAAGCGCTCAAAAAAACCCCTGGCCTGCCTGTTTATCGATATCGACCACTTTAAAGCCGTCAATGACACTCATGGTCATTTGTGCGGCGACCGGGCCCTACGCTGTGTCGCCGACACCATCATGCCGCTACTACGCCAGTCCGATGTGCTGGCTCGATTTGGCGGCGAAGAGTTTACGGTTTTACTGCCCGACTGCGACCTCAACCACGCCAAAGAAATTGCCGAGAGGATTCGCGATAGCATTGCCCAGGGCACCATCACCAATGACAAAAGCCAAGATTTTCAGCTCACCGTTTCTATCGGCGTCAGCTACTGGCAAGAGCAGCAGCGAGGGTTTGGCGATAGTGAGGCCATACAAAACCACTTGATCAGTCAGGCCGACAAGGGTGTATACCGCGCCAAGGAAGATGGACGCAATTGTGTAAGAATTGTCGAAGACTAATCGCTAGAGCCAGGCAAAATCTAAGCCTTGGATAGCTACGCAAGTACAGCCGACACTGATACGCGGACAATGCTGCCACCAAGGCCATTTTATTGGACGCTACCTAACCGTAAATCTTAGCTGCAGTGACACCAGCGATTCGAAGGCCCACAAGGCACCGCATGAAGCTTGCCATCGCCGTTGATAAACAAAACTCCCACCCCGGTGCCAAAATACCGAGCCCCAGCGCGTAAGCTCTATGCTTTGAGTAAATATGCCCGTACCTTAAGAAACAACATAGGATCAAAAAATAATAACTAGAATTGATCATGGCCTAGATTGGCGTAGCCTCCTTGCAGCTAGAATAAAGTTAGGGCGACGCGATTTTTTCTGCGCTAGAGTTTATCGCAGAGAAGTTATATGAAATTCTTAAGATATTAGAAAAAACAACGGGCACAAAAAAGCCCGCAGCGAAGCAGGCTTTTTAGTCGGTACTTACTTGTTTTGGTCGGAGCGGCCGGATTTGAACCGACGACCACCACACCCCCAGTGTTTGGGGTACAGGCTGCAAGCCGTTGAATTAAAACACAATCCCGAAAAGTACAAAAACCCTCACTTCCGTAAAAAGCCCGTTTCAGAGGGGTGTTTTTTGACGCCCACAAAAAGCCTAAACGGCACTCGAAAAAACAGCTCTACCCCCACCCATTCAAAGCACTGAGGATCACATGGCATACGCAGAAAACACTAGCGTCAGCACCGACAAAAGCCGAGCAGAAATTGAACGAACCTTGCAGCGCTACAGCGCTGATCAGTTCATGTACGGCTGGGATCAGGAGCGAGCCGTTATCGGGTTTCGTATGGCCGGGCGACAAATTAAATTTATTCTACCGATGCCCAGCAAAACCGAGAGGCGCTTTACTCATACCCCAACGGGCAAACCGAGAAAGGGTAACTCTATACATAGCGAATGGGAGCAAGCATGTCGGCAGCGATGGCGCGCCCTCTCCCTGGTTATCAAAGCCAAGCTCGAAGCCGTAGAGGCCGGTATTGCCATCTTTGAAGATGAGTTTATGGCAAATATCGTCCTGCCCAATGGAGGCACTGTCAGTCAATTCATGCTGCCCCAGATTACCGCAGCCTACGAAAGCGGAAAAATGCCGCTAATGCTGCCGGACTTGGGCTAGCTGATGACAACACTGCCAGTGTCTACCGCACAAAAACCAAACCCCATGATTTCTATGCCGATTCGGGCTTTAGAGCGAAAAACCCGGTTTCGGGGTATTCCCTGCGATTTTGCACAGAAACCCACCTACGGAGTAAATAGATGATTGTTGTTAGTTATGGCGGCGGTACAAACAGCGTGGCGATGTTGGTGGGGATGCTTGAGCGAGGGGTAAAGCCTGACGCCATCCTGTTTGCAGATCCTGGAGGAGAGAAGCCGCACACATACGCACACATAAAAACTATGCAGCGCTGGTTAAGCAAGGTTGGCTTCCCCCTGATAACAACAGTTAAGAAAGTTGACCTGCATGGTGAGGTGTTAACCCTCGAGGACAACTGCCTTAATAAAAAAGTGCTGCCCAGTGTCGCTTATGGGTTCAAGACGTGCAGCCAGAAATACAAGGCGCAGCCGCAAGAAAAATGGCTTAACAACTGGGGGCCAGCCAAAGCGGCTTGGAAGGAAGGCGAGAGGATAACCAAGGTGATCGGGTTTGACGCTGACGAGCCGCAGCGGGCAGAAAAGGATTACAGCGATAAAAAGTTCGTCTGCTGGTATCCACTGATTGAATGGGGCTGGGGCCGCGAAGATTGCAAAGATGCTATAGCTCGCGCTGGACTGCATCAACCAGGGAAAAGCAGTTGCTTTTTTTGCCCCAACGCAAAGCCAACAGAAGTCAGGGAGCTAAATGCTATCTACCCCGATCTCATGCAGCGAGCTATCGGCATGGAAAAAAACGCAACCCTGACGACGATAAAGGGACTGGGGCGGGGGCATTATGCGTGGAGCGACGTTATTGCGACCGAAGAAATGTTCCCGTTCCCGAATCAGGATATGCCCTGTGATTGCTACGAGGGGAGCGGGGGATAAGAGCTACAAGCCGGCCTCGCTGTGTCGGTAGCTTTGAAAAAACTCAACCCCAACCCTACGGAGTGAATAGTTTTTGATGGTGACGCTAGCGGCAAGCACCCGGTACATAGCCGGAGGATGCCTTTCATTAGGTGTATGGGTTCGACTCCCAGACCATCAACCCTACGGAGTAAGTGAAATGGAGGATATGCGACAGTTAGTGAGAGCAGGAATAACGAAGGAAGATTTTGTTGATGGTATGTCTGCCGCCCTTGACGGAGTACCGGAGGCGTTAGTTTTGCGGGCTGCTCATGGCTATATGGAAGAACTACAACTTCTAGCACCGGCGGAACTTAATAACCCACAGAAACGGAAGATCGCAACGACTAAAAACCAGCGAAAGCGCCAACGTAAAGCCCAAAGAAATGGTCGTCGGCAACGGGCCTAACCCTACGGAGTGAATAGATGACAGAGCCAACGGTAAGGGCCTGCCTGGAAGTCCCTCAGCCGCTCTATGACGTAGATGCAGAGCTGAACTTGATGGCAATGCTTGAGCATGTAATGCGTGTTTCAGCAGAAATACTGACAGAGGAAGAAGTGCGGCGAGTCTCGGCGTGGTTCTCTGACCGATATAACCCCAACCCTACAGAGTGAATAAATGAACGGAGTCTTGCAACTACTGATTGTTTTTGTGGGTGGCTTAGTGGTTATCCCTATGCTGGCTTTAGGTGCGCACATTTTATTAATGCCTCGCGACGAGTGGAAGTCGGGCAGGCGGAAACCAACCCTACGGAGTGAATGAAGATGGAAGATATGCGCCAGCTAGTACGAGCGGGAATACTAAAAGAAGACTTTGTTGACGGCATGGATGCCGTCCTTGATCGAGCGCCAGAGGAGTTCGCTATGCGGGCTGCTCACGGTCATATCGAAGAATTGCAGTTACTAACCTCTGAAGAACTTAACAGCCCACAGAATCGCAAGCTGGCCACCTCCAAAAACCAGCGAAAGCGTCAGCGTAAGGCTCAGAAAAAGAGCCGCCGAGAGCAGCGCGCCTAACCCCCAACCCTACGGAGTGAATAACGCCTTGCTCACGCGCACGTTTTGCGGAGCGGTTTTTGGTGTAAAATGGGAGCTTGCGACCCTACACCAAAAAGTGCGCAGAAAAACGTGTCGCCGTGGAGCAATTTGTTATGTGAATTATTCAATACCAAAAAATCGATGACTTAAGTCATAGCCTGCAAGAGACCTTGCCGCCCACCCCTTTCTACTACCACCTTTCACAAATATGGGTTCACCGTCTTCGTATTGATCTCGCGGATATATAAGGCGACGCTCTTTATAATGGCATACAAACTCCCCCGTAATTGAGTAAGCCTCACCATCTCGAACCGTTCCCACAAGCTCACCACCAAAATTAATAAGGTTCCCGTTGAGCACCCAGCCCTTATTCTGGCCAGATTCGCTAACAATTGGATTTCCGTAGAGTATCAAATTTATTGCGACAGTCAGTTTATTTCCGATGCTTCTACTAGGAATTCCGCCCAAAGCTACGGCGCTGGATTGAAGTCCTTGACCTGATAATGTCAAAGAGCCGAGGCCCCCCAAATTTTCTACAGGTGTATTTATATTACCAAATAGAACGGGGCTATTTTCATCTTTTATAACTATTTTTATATCAAAGAGCTGAGTATATAGTTTTTTGATATGAAGTGGCTCGCCGCCTTCCCTAGAGATTTCCAAGACACAACCATTACTTTTATCGGAAATCGTTAATCTTGTGCTAACACTTACAATATCCTGATTTTTAACTAGTGCTATGTACTCATTGCGATTTATATAAGCAATTGGTGACCCTTCATGGCCGTAGAAAATACAACAAATCGAATAAGGACTTGTCTCGTCACTTGACTCCTCAAACCAAAATAATGGCTTTCCATAAAGAGAAATTGCAATGCCCATATTTTGAGTTTGCATATTACCAAGCAGGAACTCTAGGTTATCCGATTTAGAAAAAAGCATGTCGTTGACATAACCTTGCTCCAAACCTTTTGGTTTTTCTTTTGCCGACCAAACATGCTTCTTTGAAAGAATCTTCTTCGTTACCTTGTCGTGACACAAAGGACAAAGAATTGTCATTTTCTCTGAATCATGTTCTAAAGCATCATGAAATTCAGGTTCAATGTGCTCATATTCGACAAGGACACAACCACAAAAAACACACCCAAACCCTGCATTTTTACGTATCGTTTCTCTTACCTTTTCAGGGATGTATCTCGAAAGCCCATGCTTATTTTTCCCTTTCGGTATATTCACTACAGTATATTCCTATAGGCTCAGGGCGTGTGGTTTTGGAGTCGGCTTTTAAGGAGGGGTAACCTGAGTTCGCCTTGGTTTTAGCTACAGCCCGCCAAAACAGCCCTGATAGCACCGGCCTCTTGCGGATCAATTCTAAGGCTGTAACTATTTTTTATTTGCTGCCATCTGCGCACATACTCACACCGATAACCTAAAGTGTCAGGCAGCCATCGCGCAGGGTCTCTTGCGCCCTTCTCTCGATTCTCACTGGCGCTCACCGCAATAAGGTTTTCTGGATCATTGGCGAACTTGCGCCGCTGCTCCCTATTCCAGACCGAAGCGCCGGATATGTGAGCTTCTTTCAATGGGACGATGTGATCAATATCAAGCTGCCCCGCCACGGTAAAAATTCTTCCAGTATAGGGATCAAACCAACGACCCTGACTGACAACACAGCCCTTACTGCGCTTGAATTTAACCGGTGTGGAGCTGGAGGAAATCAGCACCTCTGCCCTGGCATCCTGGCAATCACGGTCATAATCGACCCAGTGTGGCCAGTCCTTGCGATTATAGAGGCTGCTATAGGCTCGATTGGCCGTTTTAGCCTCTCGCAATGCCGCGTCTGATTTACCGTGATTTGTAATACAGGGCTCACGGTGGCAGTGGTATTGCCCAGTTTTCCTGTTGTTGTGGCCGCCGTTGCTATCCATTCCGCCGCCATGTGCGATGGCTAAATTAGCCACGAGTAAAGCCATAAGTCCTATTATTATTTTCATATCTCGCCCTGTTAACAATCCATGGCCGTAGATGATCGCCTGTTAAATAAAAACTTAAATAAGGAAGCCACAGCCTCGCCCGCTACACTTTGGAGCACTTATTCAGTACCACCATAATGGCCTTTTCCAGCATCACCCCCTTGAAGGTAACCTGACTGCCTTTTGTCATACTCGCGGCCTCTGCTGTGCGTTTTTTCGGAAAAAAACACTGCACCCCTCGCTTGTGCCCGCCGCCGTACAGCATTACCCAGGGCGCCCCAGCAGAAACGCCAGAGGCGACCACCTCGCCCGTTACCTGCACTGTTTTGTCGTAATATTTGGTGTGGGCCGCAAGCTCGCCTGTCGTGTACTCGCTAAACACCTGATCGGCATTAACGCGAAAGTCGGGCGCGCCGACATAGTTGCGACCGAAGAAAAACCAGACGGCAAAAAGCGACACAGCCACGAAGTAGATAAGTATCTTGCTTTTATCTTCGATGTCGAGTTCGTTCTCGGGAGTCTCTTCTGGCTTTTCCTCTACAAAACGCTCGCCACGAATAACTCGATAAATGAAATGTATCAGGTATCCAATAATACCAATTAAAAACAGAACTGCTGCCCCACCGAAAATAATCGTGCCTACCATCACCCCGCTCCATGCTGTGGTGAAAATACAACGCCTATTAAGCCGCATCCCTAAGCAGAATATCCATCAAGTTGACCTCGCCATCGACCTTGGCCAAGCCTTTTTCGGCCAGGGCTTTGCGATACACGGACATCTGCTCCAGCACATCATACGGGTTTTGCCCGCGCTTTCGTATGACCTCAATCTCACTGGCGAAACCCGAATCAACTAGCAGCTTATTGCCCATGGCTTCTTTCAAGGGGTCAATCCAGGGCATTTGCTGGCCCACAAACAGCGCATCGTCCACCGTCTTGCGGTCAACATTTAGCGGCGTTGGCACCACTCCCGACAAATCGGCAGCGCGGACAAAGTTTTTCCAAATGGGCTGCACCACATCGCAGACAAAATTATCAGTCTCAATCGAATAGTTAATCCACTGCTCCACCAGCTCTTGCCGCTGGGCAGAGTAGGTCCCGTCGTAACTTTTGGAAATCGTGCTATAGCTGGCACCAATGCCTGCCGCGACCGCTTTTAGTTGCCCTGCTCTGAAGGTAATTAAATTCGGATTGGGGCGCTTCGAGTCGATCATGCCAATGTCTTCGCCCGGCGCCAGGTCGTCGATGATCATCCCTGCCTCAAAGTCGATCTCTCTAGGTTCCGCGCCCTCCTTGTAATCCTCGTGTGAGCCCTTGCGGATATAAGCCGTCAGCTTGGCGGCTATTTTCGCCGCCACGCGCTCGCTTTCTTCGTAGTCTTTAACATCTTCCAGGCGATTTAAAATACTGGCAAACTCGGTGACGCCGCGCACCTGGCCAATCGACTCAAGGCCACAGTAATGAATGACCCGCGCCCAGGGTATCGCCACCGTTTCGCTCGCAAGCGTTGCCGTCGTGCTTTTCCATGGCTCAGATTTCAATACATGTAAGGCCGTAGGTCGCCCCCACCCATTGACACCAACACCCTGAATAATCCTGTCGCCCTCTCGACTTAGGCCCAGCGGCACACTATCGGCGTCAATCATTTCTATAGAAAACGGCACACGCGAACCGTGCTGCAGGCCCGCCTTGTCACCGAACACCATTTGCCCAAACACCTCGCCATCGCGGTATCGCGACCGGGCTAGCATTCGCTGTGCTTGCGACCACTGATAGCGCCCTGTCACTTCTGGGTTGCTAGACCAGTCGCGGAAAGCCTCACGCAAAGCGGCAGCGTATTCCTTATGTACGGTGCCATCACTCATTCGCGGCTGCGGCTCGATGCCGACCCCATTGCCGACCACGTTATTAACCATCGTGCGCAAGATGCCACGGGCCAAATCATGATTTAAAACCGCATGACGGGCCTGCACTCGCAAGTCATAGGCCGACCGCTGTACGTTGTCGTTATGGCTGCCACGCGCCTTGTGCAAGTTACGGAGGCGTGTTGATTCACCCGCCTCGTAATAGCCGGATACTTTTCTAAACGCCTTTCGCCTAGCGGCTTTTTCGGGTGAAAAGTAGCCAATAATTATATCGGGTAAATTCATATTACCGCCCTGAATTCAAGTTTGCCTTAGCAAAGGAAAAAGAGCCTTTGCCCGCCTCGCTTTGTTTTGTTCTCGACAATGCGCGCTGTAGCACCGATATTTGTGCTCGCACTTCGCGAAGATCCGCCATTCGGTGGCTTTTGCCGTTATTATCCATTTCTTGCGCGGCGAGAATTTCTAGTTCAGTCGCGAGGTAGGCGTCAAGTCGCGCCTGTATTTCTATCGATGTCGCCATTTTATTGCCTTAATAAATTGTGGCCTCGCCACCTGTCGGGCTTTCACCAAGCCCGAGAAGGCTATTAAGAAAGCCATACGTTGATAAATACGGGCCTGTCGTGCTATTTGCCCCCTCACTAGAGCCAAGCAGAGTGACTTCCACTCCTGTCACTATCTCTGCAATCATAAATTTTGTTGCCGTTTCCGCTATTCGGTCATCCCGGCTGTTTCTTAGCACTATGTCGAAAATAGAAGACCCGCCGGCTACCTTCGCCCTGTAACCGGACTCACTTAAAAACGCATGAAAATATTTTATTCCGCTAACAGGCGAAGGCGAGTCGGCAGTCTCCTGGCTTGTCCAGCTGCCCCCATAGGCCGCTGATAATTCCTCGCCTTTTTTTATTGTCACCCCATTATGAGTGGCCGTATTCCCGCCAAAGGTAACACTCGCGGAATAGACGAAATTATGTGGGTAGGTGCCGCTTGATGTTCTGGTCGTTGTGTAAGAGGTATTGTTTGTTTCTTCAACATAGCCCTTCCCGCCAAGGATTCTAGGCATTGTAGATTGATGCGTTTCTGTATCCGTCGTATTCAATATATCACCGAGAGGAAACGGATTATCACCCCACCCAAGCGCCCCAGTAAAAGTATTGTCCCAATTTTTGGTAGTCGCCTGATGCGTTATTTGTTTTGAGTAAGCACCACCCGCATTGATGTGCAAAGTCTGCGTTGAGGACCCGGCCACTGTGGTTGTGCCATCATAAAACCCTCCCGCTTGAACCCAGCTGCAAGTTACCAGTGTCTGCGAAGAGAACGCCGATGTAGCGGTTACGATTTGCTCAATCCAGAACCCTGGCGACCCCGTCCAAAAGACCCCGATGACGCCCGTGTAGCTTTTGCTAGATGCGAAGTTTTGGGTCTGAAGGCCATTAGCTCCAGGCTCGCCAGGCCCTACCCCTTCCTCAGTAAGTGTTGACGTGCCGCCATCAGATATTTCGTGCTCAGTGCTATTGATGATGGAAACCGAGAAGCCGTCATCGCTTATCGTTGCCGAGCAGTAGCCAACATCGTCAAAGCCGTACATTTTGCCGCCATCGGGCCGAATATACATAAAGCTGCTATAAGGCAAGGTGCCTATATGGGCGTAACCGCTGGGGTTTGTTGTCGCGTCGTATGGCGCCGAGGTCGTGCCCTCAAGCCCTACCGAGTAAACAAACCCTGTGCTATCCACAATAATATAGCGCCCACCAACCACAGCAAAAACGGCTTTATTATTGTTGCCAGCAAGCACGGGGCTACCTTTGATGTAAGGGACTTTGCTCTGACTGGATATATGATAAGGCTTTGTATCATGTGAGAATTTACTCACAGAGCCATAGCGTTCATAAGCGACAGCAAAAGGCAGGTCGCCCCCTTGGATAATCGACGGCTTCACTCCCTCGCCTGCCGGGTAAATAAGCACGGGCCCGCTTTCGTCGGATGGTGTAAAAATAAACGAGTTGCACCCTTTCGGGTTCGATTCAAATCCGATGACTTCGGGGTCATCCCAGTCTTGCCCCTTGAATCTAATCACTACGCGGTCACCGTCATCAAACGCAGCGCGCCCACAATCCATGTAGTCAAAAGGAACATTCAGCAAGGTTGTTCTGATGTTTATATCCAGGTTATTTGCCGATGATAAAACCCCGTCAAGGTTGACTGTACAAGTAGAATCGCCATTAAAGCTTGTTATTTCACCGAGCCTGTACGTCGGCATGAATTTTTGCCAACCAGGTAAAATTGCCGCATTAAAATAACATTGATGCCCTTGCTGTACGCCTCGGTGCTCAAGGTGGCCATCTGCGGAAGACGGGGCGGGGGCGCCGGGGGCAATCAATATGCTTTTGTTCTCCCCCGGTATCTCAATCGACGCAACAGTGCCTGTGGCGCTGGTGGTCAGATCGCAGCACCACACGTCTTTATCATTCTCTAAATCCAGCCCGTTTAAGGCTGTTTTTTCAAGCTCCTTTGCTGATAATTCAAACTCTAATTCATCCAGCCCTATTTCTGCAATTTCAAGATCAGCACTCGCCCGCAGTGCTTTTTTTGTAGCCAGGGACACCGCTGTTCTTTCGGCCTCGTTATTGCCAACCGGAGCTGCCACAAACGCATCAATAGCGGCATTCATTAAACCGACCGTTTCGTTGCGATAACTTTGTGCGGCACTTCTATCAGAAGCGGAATCCGATATTGCGGCTGCTATCTCAACTATCCGCGCATCAATTTCAGCAATACGCTCATCGCGCTGCGCCGTGCCGGTATCGACAAGAACGTTGTAGCTTCCGGAGCCCGTGCCGCTGCTTATCGTCACCTCACCCATTAGAGTTGGCTCGCCCCAACGTCCATGTAGGCGCTGGTTTCGTTAACGATGTAATTGATATAGCTCGCGGTAAATTCCGATCCATCAGCTATCGCCTTCTGTCCGGGCCTTAAAAACCAATCTAACGAGCACCGGGCGCGCATTCCGCCGTTGTAAGTTGTCAGGGTCTGTATGCCCTCAAGCGTTCTGGTGGTGATGGTTGAGGCCGCCAATGTTATAAAATTCGCTTCATAGCCCGATAGTGTGGCCGTGTGATTTGTCGCGCCACGCGAAATACTGGTCGAGGTGAGAACGCTGCGCGCCATCTCCTGCGTAAACACCTGGCCATCAAACTCGGCGCGGCGATAAATAACAAAATCAGGACTGGTCTGTCCGTTTAAAAAATCAAGGTATTGGCCACAGGAAGGAATCACCGCCTGTAAATAACTCGATCGATCGACCTGTAAAGTACCTTGCCATGACGATATGGGAATGCGCTGTGTTGTTGTCCCCACAACATCCATCAGGTATTGAATCACCGCGTAATCAGGAATCAAGCTCGACCAGTCGTGGAAGACAGACAAAGCCGGGGCGCTCAATGGCGAACCGACGGCGATACGAACAATTACCGGGTTATCGGCGCTGCCGTTGATGTGCGCCGTGTTGACGGCAAATAAATTAGGCACTCAAAATCTCGGTGACTATGCCCTTCCAGTAAAATCGCCCGGTATAATTCCCGGTTCCCGGTGTCACCAGCCCCGCGCCGAACTGCTTAGCGCCTTCGCTGTTGGTTGGGGTAATCATCTCTGCGGCATAGCTGCCCGTAAGTAGCGTGGTCTGCGTCGAGGCCAGCCATTTAGTAAGGTCCCCATTAATACCAAATGAAATAAAAGGCTGCGTTGTATCGCTAATAATATCCCCAATAAAACCGAATTCTGTCGGCGTGAATCTTAAATAATCCGGCATCAGCATTTGATAATCAGTCGGGTCGATGCATATCCAATGCAGGTCGCCATCGGTCACGGATGACGCCGCTGTTGTCGGCCATACTGGCTCCGTGCCTCCGCTTGTGCCTGACGTAAAGTAGGTGCCATCAAATTCGTAACATAAGTAGCATTTACCGTTTGGTACGGTCGGGAAGATGACAGCCCCGTGCTCATACGATGCGCTGGCAGCCCATGCCGGAGAATCGCCCAGGTTTACAGGGTCGCTGTAGAAAACCATTTCCTGGCAGGTGTTCTGGTTCGTAAAGCCGTCGTCGGCTGTTCCGCCGTACCACCAGTCATGGGGGGCAATATATTCATAGCCGCCGATGTGCCGCTGGTATTTCGCCGCTGCATATTTTTCCGTGTTGATATAGCAGGACTGGCTGGCAACCCGGCCCACATCTTGTGTGCCCTGGTTTATTGATATTTGCTTTGTCGATTTCGCCTCCACCCTGTCGCCAATGGCGATAGCGTCTGATCCGGTTGCCGTGGCCCTGTCACCAATGGCGATAGAATCTGAGCCGCTGGAAACCGCGGCTGAGCCGATAGCGATTGAATCCGTCGATGTTGCTGTGGCGTCATCACCTATCGCTATAGAATTTGTGCCGCTGGCTTTGGTATTGCGCCCCACAGTGACGGCACCCGACCCGCTGGCAACCTGTGTGTCGTCTGCTCTCGAGGGCTGAAGGTTTACCGATCCCGCGCCCGTGGAGTTTCCGCCGTTATCAAGCCCGTGAGGAAACCCCTGCAGCATTTCCGCTGTCACCCTGGCAGAGACAATACTCCCGGCCGGCCACGCAACTGCTGTTGTGCCCTCCTGCGCTCGTGTAATCGTCAGGCTAAGCCCTGCGACCGCCGTACATTTAACAATTTCATAACTTGTATGATCGAAGGGATCAACAATCGTTAGATAGAGCGTTTCCGTTGACGCGGGTGTTGCTAGCGAACCCGCCGACACCACATCTAGCGTCGTATCACCGACCAAAACATTGGCTGATAATTCGTCTTGGTAGCTATTATAAAATACAAAATTTGTCATGGTTTACCCTATTGTTGCCGACACCATCCCGACCACCTGATTATTTTTAATGGCCGTTGTGTTCAGCACAACGTAGCCCGAGACTGGCACTACACCGGCAACAGCGGGAAGGGATAGCAATAGATTGTCGTCACCATCCCTCAGCTCGGCATACGCCGCCGTGCCCTCAAGCGCCGCCTGTACCTGTGGTGGTTCGGTCATGGTCAACGCCCCAGTAACACCACTGACAGTGCCGCAGGGGTCGTTGAGAATAATTGTCGCCAGCAATACATCAGCGGAGTCTCGGATAAACACCTTGCCCGCAGAGGCCGCCCCGTCTATTACAGACAAAAGCCCGGTATGCGCCGCGATATACGCCGCTATGGAATAGGTGGCTATCGTTGGAACGGTCATTTAATTTTACCCAGTATTGATACATTCAAAACCGATGACGCACCGCTCTGGGTATAGCTGGTTGGTGCAACTTCAAAGAAACCGCTCGGGCTGGACATATAAAGTCGGCTATAAGCCTCGACGATGCGCTCGATGTTTTGCTCAAACGCCACGCCTTTACTACGCCATGTAATAACAGCAAGGCGGTCGCCATGACTCAACCCGCCATCGTTCACGGCGACGCCGCCATCAAGGGTTTTTACAACCGTAACGCGCCGGGTAATATCGCCAAAACTGGATGATTGATGCGCTTTTAAGGTGACAAACCCGTCAATATCATAAGTCAGTGTTGATAGGGTTATATTCATGCTGGCACCGGGCCTCCTAGCAGCATATCAAGGCCGTCGGCATTCACCCGCACCTGTATCGTGCGCAGTATTTCCCACATAAAGCCCTCTAAATGCGGTTGCAGCCCCGCGCCGTCAATCTGAATAATGCCGTCGCCACGCGCCAGCGCTTTCGCCCTTGCTTCCATTTCTTTGATTTGCGCCGCGGTCAAATCTTTTTGCAGCTCCAGCGCCTCCGCCCGATGCTCGTTTTCAATACCTATCTGCTTTTCAATGGAAAATTTCTCGCGCAAAGAAGCGTCGCCACCGTAGGCTAGCGAGTGCAACTCACCAAGTAGTTGTCCTGTGCTTTCAATGGTGGTGTTTATCGATTCATACGCGGCTTGAATTTTTAGCGCGTCGGCTTCAATTTGGGCAACGGCAATTTCGGTATTGCCGCGAATCACCTCGGTTTGAATATCAACCCGCGCCTGTAGCATTACCTCGTTCCAGCGCGCCTGTGCGGCTGCGGCTCTGTCTGCCTCTTTCGCCGCGTCAGATATTGACTGCGCCGCTTTTGATGTTTTCGAGGCCAGTGATGCGGAGGCGTTTGCGGTCGTAATTAAGCCCTGTTCATAGCCAACAATTTTGCCGGTCAATTCATCTATTATCGGCACTGCACCATGGGTTGCCGTTGTTAGATTGTCTGTTTCAGAGGCCGCCTTGGCCACCCCTTGCTCAAAGCCAATAATGGCGTCGTGGGTCTCTGAAAATACTGGCCTTAAATCATTTTGCGCGGCTGTTAGCGCGTAAGATGACCCAGCGAACTCCTCAAAACTCAGCCCTGCATCGACCACGTTAAGCTGTAATGAGCGCAGAGCATTGCCCAGGTAATCTGTATTGTCAGCCGCTTCAGAAAATTGCTCGCCCCACTCTTCGAGGTCTTGTGTTTCAGATACTTCTTTATTTATTTTGCCGACACTTTCCGCAACGCCACCAACAGAAGCACTAAATAACTCCGCTTCTTCAGCCCCATTGACCATGTCGTAAATCCATGTGCCTAAACTTTGCTCTGTGTCGGCAAATGAATTAACAACACTATCTAGGCCGTCGCTCAAAACCGTGCCGACTGCATACCCCGCGGCACCCGCCGCGCCTACTAGCCCTGTTTTGCCAAGTAGGGCAACCAAACCGCCTCCGCCTGACAGCTTGCTCGCCGCCGCGCCAAGACCGCCCACCAGCCCCGCGCCTTGCTTAACCAGCAAAATACCTAGCAAGCCTTCAAGCACGGGTAGCAGGGAATTTACCCCAGACGCCAGTAAGTTAGCCTGCGTTGCCAGTCCCGCCATATTGCCTGCGGTGGAAAATACCGAATCGTCTAGCTCGCCTGTTGATGTCACCATGTCGCCAAAGGCGTCAAGCATCGGGCCAAAGGATTCGATCACCCCGCCGACAAATAAGCTTAAACCCTCAAAGGCCCGGCCAATATTGGTGATAGCAGAGGCCAACCCTTCCGCGGTACTTAAATCACTGTCTTTAAAAATCGTCGCAAAGGCTTCTGCAATGGCATCCAGGCCATTGGTAAAGCCGCTTAAATCGGCCAGGTTAAAGGCTTCGGGAATATTCTTTGCAATGGTTTCCAGGGTTTTTTCAAGGCCGCCCATTTGGGCCTCGACATAATCCACCAGTTCTTTGAGCGGACCATCGGAAACCGATTGGCCAATCGCCGCAAAGATATTAACGATGGCATCGGAAATACCAGAGAACTCATCCAGCAGCGGCCCGCCGATAACGATCAGCATATTGCTAAAGGCAACTTTGACCTTTTCCGCCGCAATTTCTGCAGACTGCATGCGAATCGCCACTTCTTCTGCAGCACTGCCTAAGAACTTAAATTCGTCGCTGGTGATATGCAGCGAGACATTGAGGCCATCGGTAACCGCAAGGAAGCGTGCCGCCTGGTTTTTACCCGCTAATAAACCCGCGATGTAAAGTTTTTGATTGTCGTCAACGTTCTGCAGGGCTGCGGCTACGTCAAAGTAAATATCACGCGCTGACCTTAATTCACCGTTAGCGCTGGTTTGCGATACGCTCAATAATTCCAGCGCTTCGGCAACTGGCGCAGTGCCGCTGACAAGGTTAATCAATGACGTTCTAAGTGCGGTGGCCACTTCTGAGCCGCTGCGAAAGACCTCAATACCAGGCGTTAACAGCGCCGCTGTTTCTTCCATCGACAGCCCGGCGGCTTTCGCAACTGGGGATAGTTCAGAAAAACCGGTTAATAATTCGCCCAAGCTGGTGGCGTACTTATTCGACACCCCGTTGAGAAGGTCAACGATAAAGCTGGCTTGCTCGGCTTCTTCGCCAAAGCCTTTTAAGGCGCCGATTAACTGCGCCGAGCCTGTCGCGACATCAACGCCGCCGGCAATTAATAAATCTAGCGATGTGCTAACCAGCTGTACCGACTCGTCCGCCGTAAAACTGGCCTGGCGAAAATCAGCCATTGAGAGCAGCACCGCAGACGCCGCCACACCGTATTCACTGGAGATTTCGAGGGCGAGGTTTTTGTATTTTTCTAGCGGCTCGGTATCACTGAGCACCTTTTTTAAATCAAGGGCTGCCGACTGGAAGTCGCTGGCGACATAGATTGCCGCCAGAGTGGCCGCGGCACCGATGGCGAGTATTCCCGCCTCCAGTTTCACCGCGCTGACCGTTAGGTCTGCTATCGGCTGCGTCGCCGTTTGCACGCTGGATGAAAACGACGACACGCCACTAATAGCAGATTGCGTGGCCAGCGCGGTTTTATCGACCCCATTAAAAATTATATCAATGGTTCTTTGCGCGTCAGCCACTTCGCATTGCCTCTATTTTATCGTTCTGCTCGCCAATGTGCAGCGCCCATAATTCTATTTCTGTGCCGGTTAAATATCCCTCGGGGAAAATATCGGGGCGCGTTTCATACAGGCATTTGCCTACCCGTTCGCTGATGGCGAGACTGGCTCTGACCCCGGAGTCTGCCCAGAGGGCTTCTGCTTTCCCGGCTCTTGGCCCTGCCCGGTCAGCGCATCAATCTTATTGGTGAGGAGGTAAAACGTTACCGGGAAGACCTCAGACAGCCTGACGACAAAGTCGCGCCGGTCTGAGTCAATTGCCGGTGACACCGAACCCAGTACCAGCGTTTCAATGCGCCGTGATACGTCCTGTGGCACATCGGCACCGGTTAGACCTAGCGCATCAGTGACCGCGTCAATCTTGCCTGAGTCATTCGCCAGGGCGCTGATTAACGCCCTCGCTGTTTCCGTGCGGTCGTAAGCTTGTTTAGTCACCGCAACCTGTGCCGCCGTAAGGCTTTTTATCGTCCACACGGCTTCCTTGCCATCGGCGAAGTACTCCGCCAGCTCGGGGACGGGGATGTCCTCTGTGCGTGGCGAATACTTTGCAACTAAAAACCGATCAATATCCATCAAGAGAGAATATCGATGGTTTTGGTTTCGGGCGTGATGGTGCACGACACCGGCCGCTTGCCATGTACCGGGTTGGCCACTGAAATACCAAGAATGCCCTGGGTCAATTGCTTGGGAAATGTCGCGTCGCGGTCGGGCCTGAATTCAAACCACAACGATTCACCCTCCTGTTGGACCACCGCATCACTGATGCCGTCGACCGCCTGAAAGGTGAATGAGGCCTGACCGAGGGACGAACTCGACGAACCTACCGGGCCGTCATAGGTATCGGTTGAAGAGACGCTGAATGTTGGCTTGGCCGGCACAAAATCGCTGACATTCGCAATCGCTGAAAAGAGTGGTGTCGAACCCTTAACCCAGACTTTTTTGGGTGCCGAGGCGCTGTGAATCAAGGGCAGTGCATCGCTAAATACCAGCACTCCCGTACCCGCGTTCAGGGAGTACACGGGAAAATCTGCACGCTCCTGGTGTGTGCCGATCACCTGAAAAATTTCAGTCGACAAGACATCACCGGCGGTAATCGCTGTTGTCCTGACCTGGCCAATCTCAATCGAGCCAACGGGGATGAAAGGCGGACCACCTGTTGCGCCCCGCGTTTCCGATACGCTCGGGCCATCAACGCCCGACACAGCCGCCAATGCCCCCGTGCTATCGACGGTAATCGACGTGGTGTTATAAATATCCGTAGTCAAGCCGCGGGTGATGGCAACATCACCGGACGATACCGAGACATCACCCTCGCTATCGGCGCCCGTTGCACCTGCCATGCTGGCGGTTAATGCGGCCACGCTGACACTGTCATCCGTCCCGGTATTGACGGTAATCACGCCGCCGGTTTTAAGGCCGTAGGGCGCGATACTGGCCTCAAAGCCCGCCTTGCTGGAGATTGGCGAAAATGACGCGGCAAAGGTAGTGTTGTCGCCGCTGTTGACCATCGCCTCAAAGGGCTGGGAAACCTGGCCAGCCTCGTATTTTAAAATGGATGTGCCCATGTCCTAACCTCGTTATGAAATAGTGAACGGGTCGCCCCGCAAGTGCTCAAATGTCACGGTAAACTGCGCTTCCGCCGCGACAAACGTATTGTTCAGGGCAATGCCACCGCCCTGATATTCGGTTGTTAAAGAAAGGCCGCCAAAGGTTTCATCGACGCCCATCTCGGTAATAATTTCTGCCAAAAGGGCATTGGCCTGCGTGCGCTGACTGTCACCAGTGCGCCCTTCTGATGCCGCCGCCCTAGCCACTGCCACCGGAAGTTCAATAGTCACACTGTCGGAATTGCCGAATGCGCTTTCTACGTCGTCTGTGAGCAGTGTTATCGGTAATTCACGCTCATCGGTGGGAATATCGGTCTGGTACTCAGCGCCAACCGCTAAAGTAATCGCCGCCAGTAGTTGCTCGCGTATCGAAATAGCCATTACTGCGGATACTGCTTGCGCAGCAGATAGTTAATGGACTCCAGCATTTTGGCCTGGTAAATCTCATCCGCCGGCACGTCTTCTTTAATGTTTTGGAAGCCCTGGGAAACTGAGGGGCCGTATAAAATCTTCAGCGTTCCGCCATTAGGTCCCGCTGTCTTTCTACGCTGCGCAATCGCCACGGTTTTACTACCGGGCAAAATGATATAAAAGGGGCTACCGGTGCCTTCGCGGCTGCCCGTCACAACCTTCCGTTGGCCGGGAGCCACCTCAACTCGAATGCCACGTGGTGGCACTGGTGGTGGCGATAGAGACGACCACGAGCCATTTCTTATGGCGGGAATGGTTGAGTACCGCGATAGCAAGCGGCCTTTTGCGTCGGCCTTAATCCGTCCTTCCAGTTTTGTTTGCGATGCCTTTTGCACTACCAGTTTTTTGCCCACCTCACGGGCGTTGATTTTTAACTCGGCGCGCACGCCCTTGCTGGCAGCTGTTTTTACCAGTGGTAGAGATTTATTGATCGCCACTCTAATGGCGCTTTTGGCATTGCCTCCGACAAACTCAAAAAGGCTGAGAACTTCTTTGACACTGTCCTGATTAACTTCAACGACGCCACTCATGTCGTCACCGTCATTTTGTATTCCGTGCCATCGGCCTGAAATACTTCTTCGACATGATAGGTTTTGCCCAGCACTCTGAACTTGTGATCTTTAAAGGGTCGCTTAGGCAACTCGCTAACACGGATGCTGATGACAGCCGCCGCGCCACTAATATCAATGCCGGCAAGCGCATAGCGTTTCAGCTCAAACTCAAGTATGACGCTGCAATCTGCATTAATTGCAGCGTCATACTTGTCGACAGCGATAGCGGGTTCGGCATGCATGGCATAAATTAAATTAAGCCGTGAGCCGAACTTGCTATCAAAGTTGCTCACTAAGCAACGGTGCCGGGTGCGCCGGTAAACTTCACCGCCAGGGTGGTGACGCCGTTGCCGGCAGACTCAAAGGCCATGGCCGATGCGCCGGTAACGTCCCCCGCTGCAGCCGTGGCTGCGTCGTCGTCAAAAGCCCCTGCCGATACGTCCCAGTTCAGGCTTTCGCCCTGGGCAATCACCGCAGCGGAAACCTTCGGCACCATAAAAACACCGCCAATTCGCACCGCGCCGCTGCCGGTGGTGGCGGCAATATCCACCTGCGCCACCCCCAGTGTTGCCCCAACGAGAACCACCTCCCCGGAGACAATGGTAGAGCCGCTATTTTCGTAGTTAATAACATCGCCGTCTTGTACAAAATTTGTAGCCATTTTCTTAAACCTCTAATGAGTTGCGGGTTACGCGCCTGCGTTGGTGACGGCGCCCTGGTAGCCAATACCGGCCACACCGTAGTCGAGGGCCACCTTGTAGCTGGTGCCATCAACGGTGAAGCCTTGCTCCATTTCGATGCTGGGTTCCTGTAGGCCGTCGAGAAAGGCCACCTCAATCACTGGCGCAATGCTGGGGTCGGCAAACAAGTAACGTCGGGTGCCGGTAATGCGCGGCGAGTCGACCACGTCGTTGAACAGGCCCCGCACCACATTGGGTTTGCGTTGGTTTTTGCTGGAGTCATCGTTGTATTCCTGGGCGTTGACCTCGCGCATCGCGCCACCCAAACCAATCGGCACCAGGCCAATGCTGGGGCGAAGGTCGAGGAAGTCATTGCCGCCGCTGTCTTGCTGGCTGGCCATTAGCACGCGATCAGCGTCAATGGCGCCAACGCTGATGGCCGCGCCTGCGCCAAGGTTGCTGTGATCGGCGTGAAACAATGTTTTGCCGTCACTTAGCACTGGGCCTAAACCGCTATTGGAAGCCAGAGCGGCATACACATCGGACTCAATGGTGCGCGCTGCGCTTTGCCCCAGGTCGGCGGCAACACTGACAAAGGCGCCCAGGTCGTCGTTGACGATCATCTCTCGCGACAGGCCGATAATCAGCCCCTTGGTTGCAGCGGTAATGCTTTCCTTGGTGCCGTCGGAAAGGCTGCCGTGCTTAAACTCGTTGAGCTCGGTTTTACCAAGCAGGTTGCCAATGGAGCCGCGCATATAGCGATTGTGGGCGCGGAAGTCGGACACACTGCCCACCGCGCAGAACCGGCGCCAGGTATTGGAGGCAACCGCGTAACCACTCAGCAATGCCTTGTGCATGGTGTTTTCAAGCAACAAAGGGAAATCGCTAGTCGAGTGCGTAAAGGCAGCCGCGACAATCTCTTTCTTGCTCATGTGGGCGTGGACCACACCGCTGCGGGTTAACGATGCCTTGGCAAAATCAAGCAGGGTGTGTCCGCCGTAGCCTGCGCTAGCGGCCTCGGCGCGCATCTCTGGTGTGCCTTTGCCTGCTTTGCAGAGGATGGCGCTAACGGAAGCGGCGCGGATGGTTTCAGACTGGTCAATCACTCTAAACTGACTGTGAGCCTGGGCAGACACTTGATCTTTGCCCAGGGTGTCGAGCAACTTTAAACCGGCGGCCTGTACCGTCATGTCGCTGTTGTCCTCGCACTCTGTCAGCAGGGCCTTAACGCCTGCGCTGTCGGCAAAGGGTTCGAACTTGGCGCGAATGTCGCCAACTCGAGCTTTTTCCTTAGCGAGAATTTCACTGGCTGTAATGACAGTAGTTGGTGCTGCCTGCGCCGCTACAGGGGCGGGCGCAGCGGGCGCGGGCGGGGCAACAAGATCATTCAACTTGGCCGTGATGCCGACAAGTGTGCTGGCGTGGTCGGCCAGGCAGGCATCAAGTAAAGCCTGAACGCCGGGCTTACCGGCATGCCCTGCAAACAGGGCGTTAATTTCTTTCTGTAGTGGGTGCATAGCGAGAAATCCTGTGGGTAATTTGTAGCGTTGTTCCATTTCTGTGAAGAGTGAAGCGGCGACCTGCACCGGTTCGGTGATGTTGTCGATCAAGCCATAAGCCATGGCCTCATCGGCGTTGAAATAATGGTCTTTACCATCGGCCAGCAGGGCCATAATTTCGCTATGATCTTTGCCGGTTTTATCAGCGATGCCCTGGGCATAAATGGTGTGCCATTTGTCGATGACAGCGGCCATTTCGCGCATTTCGTCGGCTGTTCCAACTATGCCGCCGCTGGGTTGGTGCAGCATCAATAGCGCATTGGCCGCCATATTTGTCTGGCCACTGCCGGCGGCGATATAGGCCGCCATCGAATAGGCGACAGAATCAATTTGATAAATAATTTTTGCCGGATGCGCATCAAGTGCGTTGGCAATTGCTATGCCGTCTGGTACTGATCCGCCATAGGATGAAATACGCACAGTGATCTCGACGGCATCAATCGCGGCAATCTCTTTAACTAAGGTTTTTGCTTCGACCGTTTCTTCAAAAAAGCTAGAACCAATGTTGCCGTAAATCCACACCACAGACTTGTCATTGTGCTTGGCTTGCACGTCATACCATTTGGGGCGCATAAAAAGTCCAGTGTTCCGATTTTGTTTAGGGTATTGCTGTTTGCCTGTAAAAAAATAGTCCGTTTTTTTAATTTCTGATGATGTTGTAAACGGTTTGCGGGGTTACCCGGTATTGGCTACAGACAGCCTTTAAGTTGCCGCCGGTAAAATCTTTTTTAATGCCCTCGGCCCTCTCTTCCGGCGTCAAGGGTCGATAGCTTTGCGGCCAGTAATACTTGTCGCCGGAGACCTTGTTTTTAGCACCCCAGACAATAATTCGCTCGGCCATGGCTTGCGCCTGCTCGGTGCTCGAGCCGGTTTCTGCCAGGGCCTTAATAATTAAATCGGTGAGGCTGATCAAAGACGCCTGCTCCAACCGCCGCGCCCCATGGATTGGCGCCGCGAACTGCGTTTTGCGGTGATTTCTTTGCGGATAACCCGTTCCTCTTTATCAATCATTTGGCTATTGTTCTGGTCGAGAGGTAAAGCCCAATCTGGCGGGTCACTCCAGCTCTCCCGGCCATTAGCGCCAAAGCCGAGATCATCCATAATGGCTTCAGCGTAAACCCAGCAATCAAAAGCCTCGTTGTTGGCTTTCTTTAGGTTTTTCCACTTGCCATCCACTCCTCTTTTTTCTGCCCGCAGCTCGCGAAAATAGGATTCTAAGAGCCATGCCGAGGGGTGGAAATAACCGGGGCCAGGCACGTCACGGCGCAAGCAGTTAGAAACAATGTCTTTGAAATAATTCGTGCCGATTAAATGCAAAGGAACTTCACGCATTCTTCGCCCTTTTGAATCTCTAGCGAAGCTTTTTACCACCGGCTTTTCTTGTTTGTTTCCGCCACCCTTTATCATGTACACCCGATCACTGAGCCCTAGTGAGCGCAATTTTTTAAACCAGGCATAGGCATTGGGTGTTACCCCCGCCTCACCCCCTGTGTCGACGCCAACGCGGTAAACCCGAAGCTCTTTGCCATAATTGGTTTTGTAAGTGGCGTTCACCATTTTATCGGTGAGTAAATCCCAGTCTTCAATGAATGCCGCCGGATCAACTCGCGCATCTTTCCCACCGCGCTGCGTGTTTGCTATGGGGAACCTGTCAACAAGGCAGGATTCTTTATTGACGCCAAACGCCCTAACCTCGCAGACGAAATGCGACTCAACGCCACCTTGCACATCGACTGAGCCGATCAGCACTCGCGCCCAATCAGGGACGTGATAGCGAATAAGGCTCGACTCGACCCTGTCCTCTGCGTTTTGCGCCTTGTCATCTTTCAGAGCCATTGGCAGATAAGCCAAGCCCTGGTCGGTGTTTCTTGTCGCCTTTAGCGTTTGCTCTGACCCTGATACTGCATATTCCCGCAGCCCTTGCAGCTCGCGCAGTATTAGGTTGTCCCATTTTTGGTAGGCCGCTGCCACACCGCCTAAGTAATAGCCGGCCATGTTTGTTTGCAGGTAATCACCGGTCAACTCACCATCAGTAGTGACGCTCTGGCCTTCGCCAACCCAGCGCGCCGTTTCCAGAGAATTTAATTCTGGTTTGTGCTTTTGCTCAATTTGCGAGCCACAGTGAGTACAGCAAATAATGGCGTGGCGTTTAGCTAGCGCATCAAGGTTCTCGCTGCGCACCATGTCGAGCAATTCGTTTTCGGGCGGTAACGTGGCAAACAAACCCAGTCCCGGTGCAGCCTCAAAATATTGTTTGCAGTCAAAGCACCGCCAGTACCAGCGGCGGCGGTCTGAATTGTTATAGAGCCCGCCAATGCCCGAGATGGGAGGCGCTTCATGGGGCGTTGATGGCTGCCAGTAAGGGTCGTCATAGTCTCGACCGATTGATGACTCGAATAACGCCTTGCCTCTGCTGAGATAGGTTTGTATTCGTTTCAATAAAAGTAAGTGGCCGGCACCGCCGCCGTCAATGTCATCGGGCGCACGGTCGTAATCAGTCCACGCAACATAGCGATAATCTGAGCTGGATAATTGGGATTCGCTGGGCCAGCCGAGCTTTAGCCACATGCCGTTTTTGAATAGCTTGTCGTGCGTGTTGTCGTCTTGGCCGTGCAGGCTCAGCAATGACCTAAGCTGGCTAGAGTGGCGAATAGCCTTATCGACCCGTGTTTTCGAAAACTCCCTGGCCTTGCTTTGTGTCATTTGAACGATGAGCATGTCGCCGGGGTCGTTGGCGATATTGTGACTCATCCAGCCGTCTATCAGGCCCATGGTTTTACCGGTGCGTGCCGGGCCAACAAAGCAAACCGCTTCGTGCCTTCTGCTCGCCAGCATATCCATCGGCTCTACCATGTAGGGCGTTTCTGCTGCAGACCATGGGCCAGAGTATCCACCGGCCTGACTGATCTTCAACACGCTAGCCGCCCCTTGAGACACGCTAACCCGCTTGGGCGGGCGCAGAGCATGGGCCGAGCTGCGGAATATGGGATAGGGTGATGCGTGACTCATTCCACGGGCCCGAACACAGCCAGGACGTCAGCTATCTCGTCAAGATAGACCAGCAGCGCATTTTCAACGATCACAGCCACATCGGGCGAGATGCCATGGCGACGCTCGAGCATGTCGCCTATCGACTGGGTGTTCTGGGCAAACTGTGAAAAGGCGGTAAGGATCGCCGGCTCCAGCTCCGCCGCCGATATAAGCTCGCGGTCCCTCAGCTGTAGGTCACGGCGCTTGGTCTCCGATTCGTACCAGGCTTTACGCTCGGCCGGTGGCAGCGCCTCGGGAGAAAACTCACTGTCTTGCTCGCCAACCCCATAGCGCCACTGCGCCATATCATTGAGGTCGATTTCAAACGACTGCCCACGGCCTCCTTTTTTTTGTACCGGTGCGCCGCGACGAATCCAGGCATCAATGGTGGGGAATGAAACATCAAAAAACTCTGCGGCCTCGGCTTTGTTGGCTATCCGCTTACTGCGATGCTTCCCCGCTGCCGCCTCGATGCCTCCCCCTTATATAAACAACAAGCCATAACATCCCAAAAACTCTCAAAGCCCGCCGTCAACGTATTGCTCACCCCCTAGAAACCACAGGAGTACCTTTCGTTTTTATTACTTTTTTGCATATGCTTCTTTTTGCCTTTTGGCTCGATCTTCTTATTACTTTTTGGCATAAGCTATCTATCTTCAACCAAGAGCAAAATTGTACGGTCATCCGTTCGTCCGCCTGCTGTTACCACCCTATTCGTTATTTTATATTCTGTTTTAGCCTCACCCCCCGAGAGCCAAACAGTGGTGATAGCTCCGTCATGGCTACTGTTATCTGCTGTCAAGCCAGAGGGTGCCGTCCAGCTACTACTGATTATCGTGTCGCCATCCAACCACCGGGTCCAGTCCATCGCGTAATCTAGTGTCGCGTCTGGGTCTTTTGGTGTTTCTGGAATGAATGTCATTAGTTTGGCCCGTCACGCAACAAGCGACCTACTGCCTTTTGCTGCTGTAAAAATTCTGTTTTCTACTGATACTGTGAAGATGCGATGACCTGGTGTTGCCAGCTCAACCCCATCCAGAACGGGCCGGCTCGCCTCCGACCCACTTTCCGCGCTATCCGCATACAGCACATGAACCTGGGCTAGCGCTGGGGTCGTTGCCTCACTGGCACTCTCTGCACTGTCAGCCGTTAAGGCCGTGGCACCCATGGCTAATACGGGGCTTGTGGCCTCGCTAGTTGACTCCGCATCATCCGCAAACAGATTGACGACGACACCTAGTGCCGGCGTACTGGCCGCAGAGCTGCTTTCTGCACTATCCGCGCTGAGCGCATGAACCTGGCCCAGTGCTGGGCTAGTGGCTTCGCTTGATGACTCGGCATTATCGGCAAACAGCGCCACCACGCCCGCCGGCACCTCCGTTAATACCGGACTTGTTGCCTCGCTGCTGCTTTCGGCGGAATCGGCTTGCAGGGCGTGAACTTGACCCAGTACTGGGTTGACGGCCTCGCTCTGGCTTTCGCCGCTTTCCGCCAATAAGTTATGGGTCTGCCCCAGTGAGGGGCTTGTGGCTTGCGACGTACTTTCGGCACTATCACCGCTTAAGGAATGGATCTGGCCCAGTGCTGGCTGTGTAGTTTCGCTGGCGCTCTCAGCGCTGCTGGCCGTTAAATTGTGGGTTTGGCCTAGTGCTGGGTTGGTGGCTTCGCTGGTGCTTTCTGCATCGTCGGCGAGGAGGTTGTGGGTGGCGCCATCATTGGCCGCTGGCATTAGCCAGTAGCTATGGAGGGGCTTTAGTATCTGATAAGGGTTTGCAGACCAATCGGCTGCTTCTTCAGCACTCCACGCCACACCTAACTCTTGCTGAAAAACAACCCAGTCGCTTCTTGCGTTCGTCCCCGTCGCGCCTCGCTCCGCCCCAAAGATTAATTTTTCATCTGAATCATCAGAGAGTGCTGAACTTGAGCTTAGAGTAAGGCTATCCTTTAATTCGCCGTCAATGTACCACTTGAAGGCATTACCATTCCGAGTGATACAGTGCGCGTGCTCTATCCCGTCAGCAAGTAGGGTCGGCGTCACAGAAGTTAATATGTTTGTAGTAGAAGGACTGCCGTTAATGTAGACAACCATCTCATCGTTACTGGATTTGCGCTGTAAGAAAAAACAGTTTGATCCGCTATTAAGCCTAGTCCGGCCTATCAATCCACCCCAGGTATCAAACGAATGGATCGTCCCCACCCACGCCCATGTGTGAGCGGTGTAGCCGTTCATGGTTAGCGATGGGTCAGTTGAGCTGAAGTTTGAATCAAACCCTAAAACAGCGCCCTCACTACTTTCTTCCGCAGTCCCATAAAGATCCAGGTCTGATTGATCCAGTACTCGGGGTTTTCCATCAGCGAAGCTGGCAATAGAGGTATTGTTTCCGACAAACTTGTTACTTCTATCTACCTGGTGAAGACCCGTAGGCTTTTTCTGCCAGTACTCCCTCTTTCGAGGGATGAAAATACTCACGACTTATGTGTCCGAGGGATAAATCGCCCGCATTGAGCCGCTGGCTGTAATGCCTACAGATCCCGCTTTTAGTATCAACTTGCCTTTTTCTGCCAGGTCAAAAATAGTGGCCGGGTGCTTACCTACTCCTGCGATGCTGCCGAAGGAACCTATCAGCCGTGCTTCACAGTACCCGGTGCCATCATGCTGCAATGCCTGTTGGTAAATGCTACACGTCGTGTCCGCCGTCCACGCGGTAACATCGATCTCAACCGCTACACCAAATGCCCCGTCGATATTACCCCCTGCAGTCGTATCAAAGTCGGTCTGCGTACCTGTAGACAGCGAATCAGCTGTAATAGCCGCACTGTCCTGAAATGCCACTGCCGCTCTAAATCTCTGGAATCCGTCAGCCATTAGATTTCACCTCGCATTTTTTGAATCCGCACCGGATCGACTCGAACGCCATTGGCCTGCGCCCAACTGATAGAGGAATCTGCCAGTGCTTTGATAGTTGCCACGCTACCGACATTAAGCGCACCCGCCGTCGCCAGATCGTCTAGAGACGTTCTTGTTTCTATGTCGCCAACATTAATACCCGATTCAGACTTTAAAAACGTTAGCGTCCATTTTACGGCGCTATGCGCTGCTGACACCGTTTCAAGCGCATCGAGAAACACCGCGCCCGCCGTTGCACCGAGTACTGACAACACCTGTTTGGCGTTAACGTTGTAATCAATTATTTTAGGGCTGCTTTCTGCGCCCTGGGCGTCATTCAATAACACCGACAACTCGGCGCTGCTCAGTCCGCCATATTGTGGGTCGGCTACTTTATCGCTTAATAGACTCATACCAGCACCTATGCCGCATCACGCTTGGCTAAATCAAAGGCACCCTGGGTAAATTCATTGCCACTGGTGACGGACTGAGATGCCGTGAGCGCAACGGTGGCAACCAATAAACTCACCCCGTTAGTTAGCGTCGACCACCCGGCCGTCGCTGTGCTCGTGACAGTGCCAGCGGTAATCGGCGGAATGGTCACGCGGCGGCCATCAATCACGCCGTCTTGTGCGGCACCGGTTACCACCCCTGTTTTATTGCCACAGGAATTGGTGCTGGTTGCCTCGGTATACGTGGTTGGTTCCGCCGTGTGGCAAATATCAATTCGCGTACCGTTAGTGGTGGCGTAGTCGAGCCCTTGATCGAAAATTTCATCAGAAAAATACGGCATTATTGCATCTCCTCAAATAGTGCTTGAGCCTGAGCAAGTGCCTCGTCTTTGCCGGCGACCTCGTCCACTTTGACAAACTTTTCAATAGGATCGCCGGTTTTGTCGTTGACCTCGGCGGTCTCTTGCCACTGGTAAATCTTCCACATAAACGGTGCGTGGAAGGCCTTGCGATCAACCACAGACATTGTTTCGCCGTTGTTAACCACGCCATAGATACCTTTCCTGGCATCACTGGCAACCGCTCTATCGACGGCGGTTTTATCCGCTGCAGGCACATCGGCTGGACGGATGATTTTGCCCAGCGCATCGCGCTTGCCGATCTGATAATTAGCGTGACTCACATCGTTCGATAAATTGGCATCGTTGCATTCCAGCTCGACAACCTGCGGGCCTTTTTCAATCCGCACCAGCTCGTCAAAACTGCACAATACGCCTTCTTTTAGCCAGTTTTCGGCCATTGCTCCACCCTCTTAAATTACACGCGATAACGCTTAATGCGCCCATGCCGTGTGGCGTGAGCGCGTTTAAATTTCAGTGTTTTTAATGTTTTCCGAATAGCGCGAAAACGCGCCGTGGAATTAATTGTTTCTGCTAGCAGTAGCTCGGCGTCGCGACACCACCAGTGCGCTCTGACCACCACTAAGCTCGATACCCACCTGTCGCCATATTGGCCAGAGGGGATTTCCCGCAACAGCCACACCTTGCGGCCCGTGATGGGGTTGAGGCTCGCGGTGGCTGCGTGATACATGGCTAGGCCTGTGGTATTAACTTGCCGTTGTAAAATACGGCCCGGTAAATATCGTCGGGCAATAATCGATCAATCTCGCCGTGCTCGTTCTGCAGCCAAAAGCAGCCGCTAATGGTTTGCCGTGTAAGGCCCTGGTGCTGTTTGATTTCGACGCCTACCCTTGAGCGGTTGCGGTTGCAGAGGTATTGGGGGTAACCGGGTATTTGTGCCCAGGTTTGATTAGCCATTGTTGAGGCTGTGGCAAACGGTATTGCCGATAATGTAAAAATGGTCGCTGGCGTCGATATGCAATACGGTGACCCGCGTACAGCCGGTTAGCAACAGGCCGAGAAGCAAGCCCCTAAACAATGCGCCGCTCTATCAACTTAGTGATCGGTGAGCGGGTAATCATTGAAGGCGAGGTTTGCGAGGGCAATAGGTTATTGAGCAGTGATACGCCGGCCTTCTCACAGCCAGCGGCAAATAACTCCGAGCAAAACCAGCTCTCGCCGCGCTGTAAATCCTTGCGCCGCAAAAAACCCCAAATTCCCCAATAGTCGTATTTCTTGCCGATCTGCGCTTCGACGTATTCAGTAAATAGCCGCTCCTGCTCAACGCCCATGCGCACACTGTAAATATCAACAGGTGTGCCAGGCTTATGACCATCGGATAGTGATTTAATGACGCGAACACTATTGCTGCCCTGCCACGCTTCCACTATCAAACCATCGCCTAGAATAATTCCAGTATGCGAGTAGGCCCCCCAAGAGATAAACTTTATAACCCTGCTTATTATGCTAGACCCTTTGTACTGCGCGATGCGTATAGCCATTACGCAAAACTCCACTGAAATCCTGCCGAGTGATCTTGTTTGGCATTGCAGCATCTGGATATACCTGCATGTGTAGCCTTAGTGCGCCTAGCCGCCTCTGAAACCGAGTGATATTTGGCCACAAAATCTACTCCTTTATGCTGCACAACCATTTTAGCTTGCTTATTATTCACTCCGCTCTTCATATCAGCGTGGCTTCTTGAGTTGTTTTCAGCCCAAGTTACAACCCTTAAATTTTCAAGCGTGTACGGCTTGTAGTCATCTAGCCTGTCGCACGAGGGTCTATCTAGCGTCTGATACCCAGACTTAACCCAGTCGGCATATAGTTTCTCGAAGTTACATTGCTGGCCGATCCAGTGGTGAAGCTGTTTTAAATTATAAGCAGGCGCTGGGTGCCCGCGCTTTTTTGATGTAGCCCTCTGATGAGATAAGATCCCACTTGCAAGCCCTTTCTTTGTTTTTCTATAAGACCTTATTAGCTCTTGCCTACATTGATTGCAGTAAACTGTTAATCCGTCCTTGCTTGCTTTGTTTTTTGAGAATTCATCTACGCGCTTTCTGTCATCACATTTACTGCAATACTTACTGGTGAGCGACTTGCCCATATATTGGGCTATTTTCACTGTCATTCGATCACCTTCAGTATTTTGTCGCCAGTGTTGATCAATGCTTGGCGAGTCTTTCGTGATAAAACAATACAACCCTTCGATGCCTTGCCCGGATGCGCAGCAGAGTCACCATGAATGCGGAAATAATCACGCCCTCTGGCTGTATGGCCGCTGGGCTCTAACTTAATGGCTAAAGGGCCGATTTTTCCCGAGTCGTAAACACCGCTAACGACCCACTCACCACGGGGAATAGGCCCGATGTTTTTAATGGCTTCCTGAGCGGGATTATTCTTACCATCGCCATGGCCGCTGTAACCGCTGGCGAAAAGCGATCCATCATCGGCCCACAATTTGCCGCTGCTTTGGGAGTAAAGCCACATTATTTGGGATGCCCTTCGAGCCGAGAGATGCGCCCGTGATGGTCGTTGATCGATTTATCATGAGCGTCCAGGCGGCGCTTTAGCTCGCCAATCGCATTGCCGTGCAGATCAACACTCGACTTAATGGTCGATGCCTGCCAGATTATTGCCGCAGCTCCCGAGATAATCGACAAAACAATACTGACCGTTGCTATATCCATAAAAATCCAGGCATAAAAAAACCGCCCTGAGTTACCCCGGAGCGGTTTTTAAAATAGATAGTTGTCTCTGTTAAAATAGATGGCCGTCTCTACAGACCTGTATATTTAGCCAGCTATAGTACTATAGCTGTTATTAGATGTTTTTTTATCACCTGCGTCAAGACTTAATGGTTTAATCCCTGCATTTTATCCACTCCCGCAAGGGAGGCGCGTGACTGGCTTTGCCTGCTTATTTATCCCGTCGCTATAGCCGTCAGGCTACTCAGGGGCGAACAACAATCATACTCGGCTGGCCTTTGCTAGCAGGGCTGACCCTCACCCTTTCGCTATCCGTGGTGCCCCACGAAGTCAGAGCGCTAGCTACTCAGCGAATCAGGGGCGTTCTGAGGCCACATTAAGGGGTTTTCTTTGCCATCAGCCCATGCTTGTACAATATCAACCATACTCATGCTGGCAGGGAAAACCTTATGGTGCCAGCCTTGCACCCCAGGCAGCCCGTCGTTGCTTAAATTATCGATCATCACATAAACATGGGTCAGTTCCGGGTCGCGAACATCGATACGCAGTTCTTGATAAGCTATTTTTGTATTTGCCAATTTCTATCTCCTTTTTATTCCAAGGTAACCGTCAAAACGGAATATCATCATCAAAATTATCAAAGCCCGCCGGGTCGGGCTCCGGTGCTGGGGTATTAGCGGGCGCCGCGCCACCCCCTTGCGACTGAGCGCGATACTGGCGGGCACCGGACGAGGGCGCACCACCCTGCTGCCCGCCCTGCTGCCCGCCCTGCCCCCCACCTGCCGAGCGGCCGTCGAGCATTTGCATTTCACTGGCGACAATCTCGGTCGTGTATTTATCGGCGCCAGTGGCTTTGTCCTGCCATTTGCGAGTGCGCAGCGAACCCTCGATATACACCTTACTGCCCTTCTTCAAATACTCACCGGCGATTTCCGCCAGGCGATTAAAGAAAACCACCCGGTGCCACTCGGTGCGCTCCACCGGCTGGCCGGTTTGCTTGTCGGTCCAGGTCTCGCTAGTGGCAAGAGTGACATTCGTTACCGCTCCGCCCGAGGGCATGTGGCGCGTCTCGGGGTCCTGCCCCAGATTGCCAATTAAAATAACCTTGTTGACGCCTCTGGCCATTATTCAATTCCTCTTATTTACTGTGCGATCGCAGCCTTGATTATTAAGGCGTCATCCCCGACAGAGTACGATTTACCGCCGCCTTACCAATGTTTAAATAGCGATAATAACTAGCGGGTTTTAAACCCAGTTTTTTGCAACGCCGGGGCTGGGATAAATGCAAATATTCTTCCTGCGCTTCGTAGTGGGCGCGCAGCACCTTGGCAACCTTGCGGCCCACACCCTTAATACGGCGCGTTTGTGACACCGCCATTTCGACCCGCTCGAGCTTCGCGTCATCGTCGATCAGCACCACCGGCCCGTTACTGGGGTCGCTGTAGTCGTTGACGTGGGCCGACGCGGTGGGGTAGCCACGGCCCATTTGGCAGCCCTGCAAACACCACTCGCTCCATTGCTCCATCACCACTTCAAAGTTTTCATCGCTCAACATGGGCGCTCCCGGCAGGTGTGTAAGGTCTTTTTGTTGGTACAGTAAATAATCCAGCGCTATATTTCTGTAGGCCTCCGGCTGGCGACGCAGCAATTGCCGTTTCACGCCCTGGGGTGCATGTACCCACAGCAGGTTCCAAGCCCCCGCCCAGGCGCGAGACAATTCGAGCTGAGCAATGACGTTGCGGCGCGCATAGCGTCCAGCGTCGACGATGCCGTGCCAAATCCTGCTGTGTTCGCGGGCAAAAACCAGACGCGCCTCACGGGTGTTATTGGCGCTGATAACGCCTTGCAGGTGGTGCACCATGACAATCTAACTCCTGTGTTTTTAAACAGCTCTAATACCGGCATTCTTTACGATAAAAGCCCCGCGTTAAATAGAGGCTTTTACTCCCAATTCCACGTTACCCTGGTTAAACATCGGGTAGTGGCACCGAGCGCCATACTGTTGGCCGGGAAGGCTTGATCTGCTTCCTCTCTATCTGTGCGGTTTTAACGTGGTCCCGCACCTCTCTTCCCGCCGCTATCGACAATCTAACAATTGCATCGACAAGGGCTAGTACCCATTGAATGGGGTCAAGCATCCACCACCTCAAATTCCTCGGCCATGGTGCGCAGCACTCCCAGAGGTACGCGATGGCTGTTGCCGTAACCCCCCTCACAGGTTTTCACCGTGAAGCTGGCGCCGTGGGCCTCGGCAATGTCGCGATAGGGTGCGAGGCTGGCGGCACGGGCAAAGACGTCACTCACCACCACGCTCTCGCCTCGGGCCAGGGCGAAGTCGGCCATGGTTAGCGTCCACTCGCAGGCCTTGTGCCACAGCTGGTGGTCGTAGCGATAGGCGCCCCGCGTGTCGCAAAAGAAATGGTCGGGCTCGTAGTGCAGGTGCTCGGGGTACTGCCCCGCCGCCGTGCTTTTGCCGCTGCCCGGTAGGCCACGAAAAACAATCAGTTCAATGCTCATGCTCTGCTTCCTGGTGTGTTGGCGCCAAGCCCGGCAGCAAACCCGCCCGCAACTCGGCAATATCGGCCCTCGCCTCACCAATGCTGGTGGCGCCGCTCTCGAGACCATCCAGTAGCGCCTCCAGAACCTCTAAAAACTTCAACCGCAATTGCCTTTGCTCTGTCGTCATCACCCACCCCCCAGGCTTGAACGCTGCCGGCCCTGGCGCCCATGTCGAAAGGGCCGGGCCACCATGGCGGCGTCGCGCTCGTGCTGGTTGCAGCGCTTGCTGTAGCCGGTTATTTGAGCAAAGTACAGGGCCTTGAGCTTGCCGCCCTTCTGGCGCGGCGAAATACCGGTGCAGGGTATGTCGGCCAGCTCGCAGGCGATGGTAAAGTCGCGGCACATGCCGTCGATCATGCCGACATTGCGTGCCACCTTGAGCATCGCCCGGCGACTCAGGCCCGGCTTGACGAACACCGCCGACTGCCGGCGCGAGTCCTCTAGCACCACCTGTTGGGGGCGCTCGCGCTGCAACAGGGCGGCGAAGTCCTCCGGGGCAATGGTTTGCAGGGCTGTTAACTTGCCCTCGCGATAGAAGGCCACCCCCGTTGCCACGCCGGGGTCGATGCCCAGCAGCAAGGTCACGGGGGCCAGTCCTGTCATTAAACCCAGCCCTTTTTAATCGCCAGCCACTTGGGCAGGCAAAGCACCACCTCTTTGGGGCCGTCCTCCTTGAGCCAGCTCATGGCATCGACATGGTGGGGCCGCACATGCTCGTCGCGCTGGGCCTGACTCAGGGTTTTCATTTGCGATAAGGGCACCCACTCGCTGTGGCAGTTGACCGTAATTAAGCGCGCCGCCTCGGTGCGACCCTCAATCTTGCCTTCGATAATCACTGTGCTCATAGGGGCTTTACTCCGGGGCTCAAGGCCCTTGCTGATGCGTTTAAAGTTGGGGCGGTGGCGCATGGTTAGGTGCTTGCCTCATGGCTATTAACGAGTTCAATACGCTCACCTATCCAGCGCATCACCGGCACCGCCATTGAGTTACCAAGCGCTTTATAGCGCGGCCCATCGGGGCAGTTGTTGGGTGTTTTCTTGCGCCAGGCTATTTGCGTGTAATCGTCGATAAAACCTTGCAGGCGCTCGCACTCACGCAGGGTAAGGCGGCGCGCACAGGTATTATCTAAAACATGAGCCTTATCGCTTCCGCCCTGACTGGCTCGCAACGCCGGGCTTATATCTCCCGCAAGCTCGGCGCACACTTCTCCATCTCTGGTTCGCAGGCTTAGGCCCTGTGCGATGAATGCCTGCTGTTTGACTCCCGGTTGTGCGGCCAATGCGCCCGCTACCTCTAGCGTCCTGACCTCGTCCCGCTGATTTTGTGTAAAGGCCACCGCTTGACCGTTGGCACCGTCGAGGGTGTAGGCAATTTCTTCAGCAATACCCAGACCATTGGCGCTGGTGTTAGCCGTTCTTATCGCCGTTACCACCGCATTCTCTTGCCCCGAATTGCGCCCCAGGGCGTGGGCTATGTCAGAGGTACAGGGGTCTTGTGTGCCGTGGACAATAATCGGCGTCTGACCCTCGTCGAGGGTGGAATTCATGCCCTTTGCCGTTCTTGCCGTTCTTGCCGTTCTTGCCGTTCTTGCCGTTAGGCAGTTTGCGACCGCGTAGGGCTGGTCAACGACTATTCCACCGGGGTCAACGCCTGCCCCGCGACGCCTTCCAGCACTCGCTGTAACTGTCCCGGCAATGTCTTGTTTCGTTTCGCGGCGCGGCGCAGGATGCCCCGACAGGCTGTGGCGCTCAAAAAGAACCGCTGCGGCACCTCGCCAGTCTCCAGCACATCCGACAACAAACACACGCTTGCGCCGCTGTGCCAAACCGGAGTACTGAGCGTCAAGAATTCGGTAGGCGAACCCATACCCGAGTTCTGCCAGCCCCCCGAGGAAGGTGCCAAAATCCCGTCCGCCGTGACTCGACAGGACGCCGGGGACGTTCTCCCAAACCAACCACTTGGGCTGATATTTTGCAGCAATGGCAAGATAGGTAAGCATGAGGTTGCCACGCGGGTCAGCCAGCCCTTTTCTAAGTCCTGCGACACTGAAGGACTGACAGGGGGTTCCGCCGACGAGAACATCGATATTTGCATGGGGCCACTCCTTAAATTTTGTCATGTCGCCGTAGTTGGGAATGTCAGGATAGTGATGAGCCAGCACGGCGCTGGGGAATTTCTCAATTTCGCTAAACGCCTCGGCTTGCCAGCCCAATGGCGACCAGGCGACCGTGGCGGCCTCAATGCCCGAGCACAGGGACAAATACCTCATGCCCGCTCCCGCCCTATCGCATTCAACACATCCACCTCAAAAGGCAGGGCGATGCCGGCCATGACAAAGCCGTAAATCATTGCCATAAACAGGGCCTTTTCACTGCCATAGGCCTGGGTAAAACGTTTCTTGTCGTTGGTGATATTGACCGGGTGGTCGCTGGCAATATTGTGCAGGCGCCAATGCAGGGGCAGGATGTACCAATGCCCTACCGCCACTTTGTCGCGCACCGCACTGGCACCCAGGCAGTGGTGTACTTCCACCATGCCCGGCTCGATGGGTTCGGCCAGGTCGGCACCGGTGGCGATGCAACCGACACGGCGCACGGTTTCGCGCCAGGCCTTTTGCGCCGCTGTGGGGGCGTTGCCCTTAGACTGCATGGGCGGCCTCCGGCGATTGTTTTTGCAGGGCGTCACCAGCGATTAAGGTTTGCCCAATGCGCTCACTCAGGGCCTGCACGGTGGGGTCGCTGTGGGCCGCCAGGGTGTTGGCCAGGCTGCGCAAGCGGCTTTGGTAGACCAGGCGAATCATGGCCTCGTTACGCCACAGGCTTTCCAATTTCTCGGCTCTGGCCACTTCAGGCATTGGCGGCGCCCTGGCGGTCCTGCCAACGGAGCTGGCAGCCGGTCGAGCAAAAGTCGCCCTGCCCGGCATGGTCGACAAAGCACTCTTCGCAACTGCCGGCGCTATCGCTCGGGGCGACCGAGTTCACTTTGGGCAGGCTCTTGACCAAGCGCTTAGCCGCCATCAGTACCTCGGGGTCGATGCTGCTGAATAACCACTCTTCGCCATTCCAGCGGTAGGGCTTGCCCCGCAGGCCAAATTTAAAATAGGTGGCGCCGAGCAGGTATTCGGCATCTTTGGGTAGCGCCGCTAGGTAGCTCATCCGTGCTGCCCTCGCCTGCCCTGTGCCATGGCGTAGTGGCCATAGAGCTTGAGGCCGCCAATGGCCAGGGCGCAGAGCCCACAAAAAGCCAACCAAGCAAAGGGCCTCCATACCAACACCAGCGCACTCAACAGGGGCAGCAAATCCAGCGCAAGCACCCCCAGCGCGACGAAAGCCTTCATGCCACCACCCTCACCACATTCACCTGGCGTTGGGCGCGAGGGCAGTAGCGGGTGCCGTGGGTTTCTAGCTGGTGGGCGTGGATCAGGTCGTTGACCCGGCCCGACACAGTGCACTGGCGCAGGCCGGTGCTGTCTTCGATCTCGCGGCGGGTTAAACCACTGCGGGGTTTGCGACGGCAGGCTTTGAGGATGGCTGTTTTTTTGCTCTGGCTCATGCCCGCACTACCTCCCGCGCTGCCAATTCTGCTGCAATGCTCGTTGTATCGATCTTTTCTAGGGCTGGTGGCGACTTTTCAATCTTTGCGGTGTCACGCAACATCGCGAAAAAGGCCGGGGCATCTTTTTTTGACACTGGCTGCGGCCCCTTGTCTTCAATCTCGTCGCGTATTACGGGCAGTTCACCACCCGCCGCGACGTGCGCCAGGGTGTCTGTCCAAACTTTGTCAAACATCTCACGCGACACTTTTTCATTGCTGCGCCGCCAGTGAAAAACGCCATCACCCAATAGGCTAAGTGCGTGCAAAACTTCTGGCGACCTGTTGCCCTTGCTGGTGTTTTTCCAGTTCACCGCCTGGTGATACGCGGCGCTGGCGCTCAGCAGCCCAAAATCTTCCCCCGTTGGGGCGCACAGTGCGGCGAACTCCATTGGCGTTGGCACAAAGGTCTGGTGTTTTTTTGGCAGTAAAGCCAAGCCTTTACGCAGTCCGTCGAGGCTTAGCGTAGCCACTAATTGCTCCCACATAGGCGTCGGTGTTACCCCGTAGTTTCTCGCCAATTGTCCGCCGTAGGCTTCACTGAGGCGCTTCCACAACAGCTCCACAAGGGTCAGGCGCTCGCCTGTGGCCGGGTCTCGGTACAGTTTGTTCGCGGCTTGCTGCTCGCTGGCTGATGGCGGCACTGACCGCATCGACTCCACTGAGCTTGCTGTTAGATCTTGTATCGCTTCCATGTTGGCGCTCCACAATGGCTTGGCCCAGTTGGCCAAAATATTGATTAAATTTTTCTGCGTTAAATACTGTCGCTGGCCGTAGGTATTTGCGTTGGGGGTCGCCGAGTGGCCAAAGGGCGTTTTGCCGGTCAATGACCGCTTTGAGCTCAGCCACGGTGCGACCCTCTGCAAAGCGGGCGACGATCAGTTTTGTATTCGACTCAACCGCTTGGTAATTGCTACCTGCCACCTGATTTAAATATTCGACAATCTCCTGGGCATCATCGAGCTTGCTCGAGACTCTGGGTTCAGGAATCAGGGAACAGGAATCAGGAATCAGGGAACAGGAATCAGCAGGAGCCGTTTGTGTTTTCTCGGTCGCCCTCGCGATTTTATCGGGCTTTATCGCGATACCTTGTAAATCAGGGGCTTGGCGGGCCTCTTCACTATAAGCCGGTATTTCACTGCCTTTATCACGCTCGTTTTTATGCGGGTTCTGGTGTTTACCAAAATTCGTAATATTGATGTACGTTCGCCCCCCGCAAGAGTAGAACCGAATAAATCGCGATTGATCGAGATGTATCGCGAGCGCCTCCACATCGCATTCGTCGTAAGGCAGAATCTGTGCCTTGATGCGCCGCGCTCGCCACTCTACGTCACCCTTATAATCCGCCAGCGTCCACAGGCCGATAAATAGCAAGCGCCCCAACGGGGCAATCTCTGCCAACTCATCATCGGTGAAAAAACCATGTTTGATGTTGCGTGATCTAGCCACCATCGCACCCTCAGTGGGTGCTGTGGCGTGGACCCACTCTTAATGAGGGATCGGGGCCAAAGCGCGCCTGCATGTCGTTCACCAGGCCGCCCATAATACTCATCAGTTCTTTGCCGGCCGTCACAAACTCCGCCGCATCGGGGCGGTCTTTTTCATCCACCACCCCGTCGGCCAGAATCCTCCCTGCACTCGGCAACACCCTCGCGAAGCGGTGTGTCATCTCGGCAAGGCCGTCGCAATCCAGTTCGCGGTCGAGCTCAATGGCGGCGGCGCCGTAACGGCCGCACAGGGCGACAATGGCGCGGGAGCGGTACTTGTCCAACAAGCAGTCCACCCAGGCCTCCTCTAAATCCACAGGGACAGCGGTCTCGCCACTCAAATAGCGCTCAAAACGTTTGCGATTGGCGTCAATAATTTTCGCCGACTCTTCTTTGACTTTCCAGGGACGCACTTGCACTAGACCTGTGCGCTGGTTGACCGGCACCTTGGCGCAAAAAACATTGAATAAAATCTCTGAAAAACTCAGCGGCGTCGAATTGGTTTCTCGAAACTGGGTGCGGGTGATCTCGATCAAAGTATTAGAGCGTGATAAAGGTAGGGCATCGTCGGACATAGTTTTTCTCTCATGGTTGGCTATAGTTGTTTTATGGTTTTTCTACATGAACGTAAGGCCCTGCTTTACTCCGCCGTTCGCACGGAGCGGGCTGTGGTGTGTAAAAAAACCCTGTTTGAATCAGGGCGCAAACAACCTACCGAGCACGCTGTGAGTTGCGAGAGAAGTCGCGGGCTCTTGTGTTTGCTAAAGGGTTTAGGCGGTGCTCAACAATGCGGGGCACAGCTCGACCGCTTTGAATTTGTGGTCACTGAGGTTTTGGGCGCGTAGTGCCGTAATGGCAGAGATACCGTGAGCATCCCGCAACCACCCCGATACCGTGGGTTGCGAAACGCCGAGCGCATCCGCTGTTTTGACCTGGCCACCAAAATGACTAATCAAGCTCTCAATAAGTGTGTTTTTAATTTCCATGGAATCAGATTATAGGAGTTCCTATAACTGGTCAACAAAGGATGCCATTTTTATAGGGAGTCCTGTTTGATCAATATAGGTCGACCTATAAGATAGGGGCTATGAATATAGAACTAAAAGATCGCCTCAAACAGGCTCGCAAAGAGGCGAAAAAAACGCAGCAAGAGGTGGCCGACATTGCCGGTATGACCCAGCCAAGCTACAGCGAGCTTGAACGCGGCGAGTCGCAGGGGTCTAAGCATCTGGCCTTAATCGCCAACTATTTAGGCGTCTCTGCCCTGTGGCTCACCTCTGGCGAGGGCGAGAAAATCGCCATGTCCGGCCTTGTGGCGCCCAGTACTGACACGAGGCAAGTTGTTCCCGGTTGCGACGTAGAGGGCTCGGTGCTTGAGGCGGCGCGCATAGCGATGAAGCGCAAAGACAAGCGTTTTACACAGGAGTACGTGGCCGCCCTAGTGGGTTTAAATCAGGGTATTTACCAACAATGGAAGACCGGCACTACCCGAATACTGGACCGCTACTGGCTTATGTTTGCCGACGCACTGGCTTTCGACCCCTTTGAGCTACGCCCCGAAATACGTGAAATCAGACGCCTTATTGACAAGGTTGATCAACAGGCGGGCACAGCATTGACCGATAAGAGTGGGGCAGGTTTGCGGCCAGATATTCAAGAACTGTTGGCTCTAAATATGACGGAACTTGAGGTGGCGCGCTTCCTGGGGGAAGTGATCGGGCGGCGCGCACCCAAAGAATAAGCGCCGCCACCATCTCTTCGGGTAAATCCTCCATGTCCGCCTCGCCAGCGCAGGCTATCGTCTGGTGACCGCCCGCGCTTTCAGTCGGCATCGCCAGCGACCACTCGTCGCCACAACCCTCCCTCGGCAAATCTATTTTTGTACAATCCCGGTTACTTAAATCGAGCGTGCGTCCTGTGTCGGCGCTCCTGGTAAGCACAGCCATTTATCCATCTACTCCCTGTCGTTCATCCTTAAATCCGCATCTTTTATAAGGGGAATATTATCATCCTGTCAAGCCCTGCGCGGAATCCGCGCATAGCAGCACCAAATACGCGGAATCCGCGCATTTTAGGAGTCTTTTTTAACGTCTAATGCGCGTCGGCCAACGATTAGCACGCGCACGGATAGCGAAAAAATTTACTCAGGATCAACTTGCCAAACTCTGCGGCATCAGTCGCTCGCGCCTGTCCGGTCTGGAGCGCAATCGTTATGACCCGCGAGTGCCAGAAGTGAGGGCAATCTGCGATGCCTTGTGCATCAGCGCCGACTGGTGGTTGCGAGAAAAGGCCAACCCACACGCTCGGCTAAAGTCTGAAATCGCAGGGCTCTCGACGGCCGAGGCCAATATTCTTTGCGTGATGTTTGACTTTGTTATTCAGTCCAGAAACCCGGCCAGCTAGCGGGCTATGCGCGCAGGGGCATTAGGCAATGCTTTAGGGCAATATTTTAGAGCCCGTGCTTGAGAAACAGCTCGTCGCAAAGCTCGAATATTTCCAATCCGAATTTTATCTTTACCCGGCGTGACGCCTCACCGGTGGTCAGCGGGACGACCTAGGCACGCAGTAAAATATCTTTATTCAGCGCGGTGAACTTGCCGTTGTCGACAGCATTCTCAAGCATATAGCCCAAGGATTCGCCACGCTGACTGTCCTTGTCGGTGTTTCATTATTTGCGAGCCCGATTATAAACCCTGCTTAGTGGCCTACGCACCTCCCCCACCGCGTTTTGCATACCCCGAGCACCAACTACCTGCCGTCACCACTGCTGTCCTCGGCTCGAACGTGTCTACCTATAAAAAATATAGGGACACCTATTGACTTTAAATACAGGCATACCTATATTTAACCCCTGCCAAGCAAACGCCAATAAATAATTAAGCCCCATAAAAAGGAATTGCACCATGCCACGACCAGCCCGCCCCATTGCGCTAGCCCAGACAACGGAGATCAAAACAGCTGTTGCACGCAAACTGCAGGCCGGCGCGGCTGCCCTCGCCATCGTCATGTTGCTGGGTTGGGTCAGTGCTATGGACTACTCCGACCAACTGGCCCAGAGCGAGCACTACAGCGCCATGGTCTGCACCGGTGTGTGGCCCGACTATCGCGGCATTGAGCCCGACTGCCAGGGCTATCACCGCGCACGTTCTCAGGGTAGCGGCAAAACCCCAGCCCCCCAGCAATGGCTCGCCCAGAGCCACTAAACCGGCACCCGCGCCCCAAGCCACACTCACCGAAAGGAAGCCCTATGCTCACCCTCACCACCAATAATACCGTCACCGCCCGCCGCAGTAGTATTGACGGCCTAAAAACGGTGGCTAGCAAGAGCTTTGCCGCCCTCAACCTGCAGCAGCGCGAGGGCTGTGTTTACCGCATCTATGCCGGCAACGGCATCGCCCAGCACGAGCTGATAGCGGTGGCCACGCAACAGCAAAACGGTGGCCTCAGTTGGCGTCGGCCCAGTGCTCGCGAACGCGGCCAGGGGCACGACGACTTACCCACCGCGCCCGCCAAACTTGTCGCTGGCGGCATCGATGTGAATCGCACCTTTAATCAGGTATTTGGCTAATGAGTCGCACCCAGCAAGTGATGTTATTGGTCAACCCCTCAGAGGCCGTGGCGGCGCTCAAAGAATTTGACGGCATAAAGGTCAAGAGCGCCCGCACCCACATGTTTGTCACCAAGCTACGCCAGGCACTGGCCGCCGCGACCCCGCCCAGCGACACCAGTGCGGAACCCAGCAGTGACACATAGCCACCGCCAACCCCAGCCGCCCCACCCTACCCGACGCCGTGCCGCCGTGGTGTACGCGGAACGGTCAAAGCCAAGCAGCAAGCGCTGCGCAAACTGCGAGAAGTTTGCCAGCAGCGAACCGGTGGACCAGGGCCGCTGCTGCCCTGAGTGCGTGGGTATTGATGATGTGGGGGCTGGGCAATGACCGCCCCCGACTACCACCGCCTGCGAGCCCTGGGCCTGAGTATCAATGAAATATGGTGTGCGATTGAGGTGTCTTGGCCTTGGGTGATGATGGAGGGTGAGAAATGAGCGATATGACCGACAAGCCCTCACCGCTTTCTGCGGGCGCTGTTGGCGTTGTGAAATATGACGTACTGACCAAGTGCCCACACTGCGGCAAACGACTGGCGCTGAACCAGTATCCATACAACGACGACAGCACCGAATATTCATTAGCCGACGACGATCTTGGGCTGGCGTTATTCGGCACCGAACGCGAGCCGGCAAAATGGAGCGGGCTGGCGGTGGAATACACATGCTGCGGATGCCACAAAAAGTTTCATCTTTCCGGGCTGGAAATATGAGCCATAACAGCGCACCAACAGGGAAAGGGCAATGAACTCAACATTAAAATATCAGTGCAATCAGTGTGATGATTTACACGACGATGCTGATGAGGCAATGGAGTGCTGCCCACATATAAGCGAAATTTACGCTTGCGGGCACTGCCATGAATGTTTTGGCCATAACGAAGGCGCCGCTGAAAGCTGCTGCGATGACGTTGACCCCGACGCCCTACCCATCACCAGTCACGCCGAATTAGAGGCAGCTGGGCAGTTACGGCTGTACTCATAAACCCCTTCACTGGGGCTTAGTTGGTAAAGGCAATAAGCAGGGAAAGATTATGAATCTCACTACGCAAGACATGCAATTGCTAGCACAAGCAGAGCGCGATATGGACGCGGGCCTGGTGCCTTTTGTCGTTCTAAACGGCATGAGAAACTTGGTTAGCGCCGACACGATGAGCGAGCTCGGTCTCGTCAGCGGCCAGCAGGTAACGCCGTCAATGATGACGGCTATTATCAAAAAGAGCCTGGCCGATATGCAGGCCGAGCTGGCCATCATAAAGGCGAAAGACAGTATTTCGCAGCGCATAACAGGAAAGACGCCATGCAAGTAACCATAGATATAGACCGCGACAAACTACCCGAGCACACCGATGCAGCGTTTGAAAAGTGGCTGAAATACGAAGTTGGGGATCTCGGCGGAATGTCTGCGGATAACCCGCCAGCGATGCAGGATCTTGAAGGGAGGGTGGTTGCGATATGAGTGGGATAACAGAAAAACAAAAACAGCTTTTACAGCACATGCTCGGCGCAGATAGCCGATATATGAAAAAACAATGGGGTTTCAGAAACCATTACTGCGCAAGCGATAACAAAGAATGTCCAGATAGGACGCGGTTAGAAGAAATGGAGCGCGAAGGTCTAGTCAAGTCAGGCAACAGGCTTGACAGCAAGACGTTTTGGGCTACGAAAAAAGGCGCCGAAGCAATTGGATTCAAGGCTTATCAGTTACGAAAAACCAATTTAGCCGGCTAACACGATAAGCAGTTGTTCGGAAAAACCGAACAACTCAACAAGGACAACCAAGGGATTGACCATGTGCAACTGTATTAGTGTTATTAACGGCAAGCTAGAAGAAAAAAACCTAAATACTAAAATAAAGGTTCCTTTTGTTTTGGGTAGCGACATGACGCTGGGCGCTGAGACGACTAGCGTTGAAACCGAAAAAGCTGACAAGGCCGTGCGCAAAAAGCCAGTGCCGGTATTTGCTTCTTACTGCCCCTTCTGCGGCGAATCGTATAAGGCCGCTTAGTAATGCAAGTAACCAGGAGCCAACAGTGAATACCCTCGCCAAGCACACCAAGGCCAATAGAGACTTCTTTGCACCCGGCCAGTCGCCCTCAAAATCCACCTGGCTTGACTGGATTGACCGCGAAGTGGTGCAAGGCGTGATTATTGACAACAAGCCCTGGGTTGACCTTAACTGGTTTGCTGCCAACAAAGTTATGGCAGCCCCCGAGGTCAACAGCGACTACGATCAAGCCCTCGAACTACTCACCGGATAAGCAGGAGAGCGACGATGCGACCTATCAAGCGACGAATGATCGACGGCGTAGTGCTCAGCGATAATCTCTACAGTGATCCCAAGGGCCGCTCGGGTTTTTATCGCTATAAGCAGGAAGGCGGCAAGTTCAAAACCTTTCGTGCCGACTCGGTAGAGGCCGCCAACAATATCGCCGAAAAGGCCAACGCCCTGCGCGGCAAAGGCTTGACTGCCGACAAAGCCGGCCCACAAAGGGACAAAATCGCCTTCCATGTACCGCTGTACATCGCCTACCGGGAACAACTCGACCCCTCGCTGACTAAAAAGCGCTCTTGGGATAATCGCCGCTACGCCCTCAACCTGTTTGCCAAACACTTTACCAACCTCTCCCAGATCAACCTCAGTCAAATTCGCGGCTGGTGGGATGAGCTTAGCTATAACCAGCAAAAGTTACGCATGGCCGAGTTTCGACGTTTCTTTAATTGGCTGATGGGGCAGGGATTATGCCAAAAAGGTCTATACAACCCCTTCACCACTGCCGACGACAAGCCCCGCTTGATGTTCAAAAGCAAACCGCCAAAAACCCGCGCCCCGCTATCGCTATTGCACTACCGATCCATTCATAAGATGGCCGGGCGACTTGGCTTTGAGGCGCTACAGATAGCCATGAATATCAGCCGCTACACCACCCTGCGCGAAGGCGATATTTGTGGCCTGCGTTTTGACAAGCACCTCATCGATGGCGTGTTGCGCGTGGTCGTCAGTAAATCCGAGGCCCAGAAAGGCACGGCGCGGGCGGCTCGGCTCGCCTGGACTTTGAGCGAACACCCCATCCTCAAACGCGAAATTGACCGCGCCCGCGAATTATCATTACAGAATAGACGCTGCCCCTTCATTCTCAGCCACCCGCCAAAACGGCGCACCAAAACGTCAGAAAAAACCCATTTTTGCCAGGTGCTACCCGACCGGCTTTCAAGAATGTTTAGGGAAGCGCGGGATGCCTGCGGGATTGCCAGCACCAGCTTTCATGAGGTACGAGGCCTGTCGTCAACCCTCTACAGGCTGGAAGGTTACGACAATTCAGAGATTCAAGCGTTGATGGCGCACGAGAGCGTAAACACAACAATCGGCTACCAGAATGAGAGCGAATTGCCCTATGAAAATGTCACTCTCAAACTCAGCAATTAGTTTTTGTACGCTGAGTTTTTGTACCTTTTTGTACGCTAGGAATTTATATTTATTATGATTCGCGTAAGTACATGTAAAGAAAAGATTATTTGGTCGGAGCGGCCGGATTTGAACCGACGACCACCACACCCCCAGTGTGGTGCGCTACCAAGCTGCGCTACGCTCCGATATTTGCCCTTGGGAGGCAAGGCGTGCATCTTACCGGAAGGTCTTTTGAAAGCAAGTAAAAAGTGTATTTTAAGCTCTATTTTACCTGTAAAGCCACGGACTAGACTTTGAGCATACGCAGTACGTCTTCCAGTTCACTAACGGTTTGATTGATGATCTGGCGGATTTGCGTAGCCTCTTCTTTCACTGTTTCGCCACCCAGGCGCTGGCGAGCACCACCGATGGTGAAACCCTGGTCGTAGAGCAGGGAGCGGATTTGACGAATTAACAACACGTCCTGGCGCTGATAGTAGCGCCGATTGCCGCGCCGCTTGAGGGGGCTAAGACTGGGGAATTCCTGTTCCCAATAACGCAGCACGTGGGGCTTAACCTCACACAACTCACTGACTTCACCAATGGTAAAGTAGCGCTTGCTAGGTATGGCTGGCAACTCGCTGTTATTACTCGCTTCCAGCATAGTTCTCTACCCTCACCTTTAATTTTTGCCCCGGTTTGAATGTCACGACACGGCGTGCTTCTATGGGGATATCTTCTCCGGTTTTGGGATTTCTACCCGGCCTGACGCTTTTATCACGCAGATCGAAATTGCCGAAACCGGAGATTTTTACCTGTTCGTTGTCAGCTAAAGATAGTCGGATTTCTTCGAAAAAGCATTCGACAATTTCTTTCGACTCTCTCTTGTTAAGGCCGAGCTCTTCGTAGAGCATTTCAGCGATATCGGCCTTGGTTAATGCAGACATTATTACCCTCTTAAATTCGCGGCGTGTTCGCTTTCCAGTGCCTTGATAACTGCATCCATTGCGGTATTGACATCTTCGTCATTAAGGGTGCGTGATTTATCTTGAAAGGTCAAGCCAATGGCGACGCTTTTCCTATTAGTTTCAATGTGTTTGCCTGCATAGACATCAAAAACCTTTAAGTCAATAAGCTGCTTTCCGGCACTGGCCCGAGCGGTCGCGACAAGCTCGCCAATTACCACATCGCTATGTAGTGAAAGCGATATGTCGCGTCGCACCGCCGGGTATTTACTCATTTCTTCGAAGGACGTTATTTGGCCCTGAGTAATCTCGGCTAGTACCAGTTCGAAGACATAGACCGGCTGATTTAGACCCAGAGACTGCTGCAGGCTGGGGTGGAGCTTGCCAATATGGCCAAACGTTTCACCCTGCTTGTTAACAAGGGCCAGTGTTTGTCCGGGGTGGAGCGCCGGGTGCTCGGCACAAGCAAAGGATACTTCAGTGTCTGTGCCGCAATAGGACAACACGGCCTCGACATCACCTTTAATATCGTAAAAATCCACGTCACTGGCAGGTTCGGCCCAGCCCTCCTGAGTACGGGTACCGGTAATGGCCCCGGCGAGCATTTTTTGCTGACTCAGCAGGTCATTTTCTTCGACAAAGCGCAGGCCGCTTTCAAAAACTCGGACACGAGATTGTTGGCGATTCAGGTTGTACTTAACTGTATTTAGTAAACCCGTCAGTAAGCTAGTACGCATCACGGCCATGTCGGCACTAATGGGGTTCGCGACATCAACACTGGCGATGCCGGGGTTAATCTGGCTCTGTAGCGCCGGGTCGACGAAGCTGTAGGTGATAGCCTCCTGATAATCCCGACTCACTAGTAACTGGCGTATATCGGCAAGACTCGATGTCGCCTCCGCCGTGGGCTGGATTTCAAGGGGCATGGTGATGGTGGCCACGGGCAGGTTGTTGTAACCGTAGATGCGAGCTACCTCTTCTATCAGATCCGACTCGATGGCTAGATCAAAGCGCCAGCTCGGTACACTACATAACCAAGCATCGGCGCTGGGCTGAGAAACCCCGAGACCGAGGCGGGTCAGCATATCAGTCACCAGCTCATCATCAAGCTCGAGGGTTAGCTGCTGTTTCAAGCGGCTTTTACGTAGGGTAATTGTAGGTTCGGAGCCTACCTGCGGCGCACTGCCGGCAGCTGTAACAGGGCCAGCCTGGCCACCCACTATCGCCAGTAAAAGCTCCGTTGCACGCTCCAGGGCAACGAGAGGCAATTGCGTATCGACACCGCGTTCAAAGCGATGTGATGCATCGGTGTGGAGGCCGTATTCGCGGGCTTTGCCCGCTAGCGCCAGGGGGACAAAGTGAGCACTTTCAAGAAAGATAGATTTTGTCGCTGCGCTAACGCCACTGTCTTTACCCCCCATGATCCCGGCGATGGCCAGGGGGCCATTATCATCAGCAATCAACAGGGTCTCGGCCTTGAGTTCCACTTCCGTGCCATCGAGTAAGACCAGCTTTTCACCGTCTACGGCAAAGCGCACATCAATACCGCCTGACAACGTGTCGAGGTCAAAAGCGTGCATGGGCTGACCGAGCTCGAGCATCACGTAGTTGCCCACGTCGACCACAGGGTCGATGGAGCGAATGCCGCTGCGGCGCAATTTCTCCTGCATCCACGGCGGTGAAGGCTGGGACATATCGATGGCGCTAATCACCCGGCCGGCATAATGAGAACAGGCACTGGTAGCGGAGATGGAAATAGGCAGGTTCTGCTCAGTGCTGGGTATCACTTCCCTAGTGTGTACGAATTTAGGCGTGAGCTTATTGAGCACACCCACTTCTCGCGCCAAACCCTGAAGACTCAGGCAGTCGCCACGATTCGGGGTTAAGTCGACCTCGATAATCTGATCGTCGAGGGCATAAAATTCGTTCAGCGTCTGCCCCACGGCTGCATCGGCGGGCAGCTCCATAATACCGCTGGAGTCTTCATTCAAAGCCAGCTCATCGCCACCGCAAAGCATGCCAAAGGAATCGACATCACGCAGCTTCGCCTGGCCAATATTCATGCCGCCGGGCAGGGTCGCGCCCACCTGGGCAAAGGCGGTCACCAGGCCCTCGCGGGCATTGGGTGCACCGCAAACCACCTGTACATTGGTACCGGTACCACAATTAACCTGACAGACCTGCAGTTTATCGGCCTTGGGGTGGGCGGCAACAGCTTCAATGCGAGCAACCACAACACCGGTAAAGTTGGCCGCCGCTTCAACGCCATCGACCTCAAGGCCGGCCATGGTCAACTGGGCGATAAGCGCATCGCATGATAGGTCGGGGTTAGCCAGCTCACGCAGCCAGGATTCACTGAATTTCATTGCAATCTATTCTCGAATTGACTTAAATAATATTATTTATCTATCTGATATTAAAACTGTTTTAAGAAGCGGAGGTCATTCTCAAAGAAGAGACGTAAATCATTCACCCCATAGCGCAACATGGCCAGGCGCTCGACACCCATGCCAAAGGCAAAGCCGGTGTACTGTTCGGGATCAATACCACTGTGGGTAAAGACATTGGGGTGGACCATGCCGCAACCCATAATTTCCAGCCAGCCGGTCTGCTTACAGACACGACAGCCCTTGCCCTTGCAGTTTGTGCACTGAATATCCACCTCGGCGGACGGCTCGGTAAAGGGGAAATAGGAGGGGCGGAAACGCACCGCCAGATCAGCCTCAAAAAAGGCCTTTAAGAATTGATCCACCGTGCCTTTCAGGTCGGCAAAGCTGACATTCTCATCGACCACCAAACCTTCTACCTGATGAAACATCGGCGTGTGAGTTAAGTCGGAATCACAACGGTAAACACGCCCCGGGCAAATAATACGAATCGGTGGCTTCTGCCGCTCCATGATACGCACCTGTACCGGCGATGTGTGAGTACGCAGCACCGTGGTCGGGTCGATGTAAAAGGTATCGTGCATTGCCCGTGCCGGGTGATGGGCGGGAATATTTAGCGCTTCAAAATTATGGTAGTCGTCTTCGATTTCCGGCCCCTCCTCCACCTGGTAGCCCACAGAGGTAAAAAACTCCTCGATGCGAGCCATGGTTTGGGTCACAGGGTGCAGGCTGCCAATGTCGCTCTTACGACCCGGTAGCGTCACATCAATGCGCTCACTGTCGAGCTGGGCCTGCAAGAGAGCCGCTTCAAGTGCTTGTCTGCGAGTATTGATACTGTTTTGCAGGGCAACTTTGACTTCGTTAATCACTGCCCCTGCTTTGGGTCGCTCTTCCGCCGAGAGCTTGCCAAGGGTTTTCAGCATACCGGTAATTTTACCCTTCTTACCCAGATACTCGACGCGAAGCTGCTCCAGCTCTGCAACTGTGTCGGCCGCTTTAACAGATAGCTCTGCCGCGTCGGCCAGGGTGTGGAGATTGTCCATGACTTGTCCTTCAACTGAGTGCCTAACATCACTCAGCTTATTTTTAGATTGGGGCTAAGGTTAGTTGGGGCTAAGATAAAACTTGGCGCAAACGCTTCTGCTGTAGTTGCGCGACGTAAAAAGGGAAAGAGCCGTGGCTCTTTCCCTTTTTAGGATCGAAAATTGTTTCCGGTGGTACCGGAACGCAATCGTCTAAGCCAAAGCGGCTTTGGCCTGATTAACAATTTGCGCAAACGCCGGCTTGTCGTGAATCGCCAGGTCTGACAGCACTTTGCGATCAAGTGCTATTCCCGCCTTTTTAAGGCCGGCAATAAACTGACTGTAGCGCATACCTTCTACGCGAGTCTGAGCATTGATACGAGCGATCCACAGGGCGCGGAAGGTACGCTTCTTAACGCGACGGTCGCGATAAGCGTACTGACCGGCCTTGGTAATAGCCTGGGTCGCAACGCGATATACACGGCTGCGAGCGCCGTAGTAACC
>MAAC01019323.1_pt1 | contig 63474 bp, 77 predicted proteins | sample 1115981 | NCBI WGS metagenome assembly MAAC01 (sample SAMN04961126, study PRJNA320927) | seawater metagenome | isolation source: sample BD02T64 sea water enriched with oil for 64 days | place: USA:Gulf of Mexico | collected 2013-07-27 | reverse complement strand
ACTTCAAGTGTAAACTGAGCGTGGCCGCTTGAGAGGTCAATAACACCCCGGTCAATCAGTGATGCGACCGTGGCGATTGTGGGATGCCCCGCCATCAGAATTTCTTTGTCCGCCAGATAGTAGCGCGCACCGAAATCTGCGACGTCAGAACCAACCAGAAACGCACATTCCGACAGAGAGGTTTCACGCACCAGCGCAAGGCGGTCCTCAATGGGTATATCAGCCGCATCATGCACCACCACGCAACCGTTGCCGCCAAACGTCTGACTTGTGAATGCGTCAACCCAATCAAAACTATGGGGCATGATCTCCTCCGCAGCGCTTGGCGCTTATTTCTCAGTAAACTTCAACTCAATCCGGCGGTTCTGCGCCCGGGCCTCGGGGGTTTCGTCGGGGTTGATCGGATGATGTTCGCCAAAGCCCGCAGCAATCAAACGTTCTGCAGGGATATCCAGATCATCAATCATATAACGAACCACTGATAATGCACGCCCTTGGGAAAGCTCCCAGTTGTCACGATAGCGACCGCCACTGGATTGTGGCACGTTGTCGGTATGGCCATCCACACGAATGACCCAATCAATTTCCGGCGGGATATCACCCACCACTTCGCGTAGAATTTCAGCAATTTTTGCGACTTCGCCTTGCCCTGCCGCCAACAGATCAACTGATCCACTGCGAAACAGAACCTCTGAGCTGAACACAAACCGATCCCCCACAATGCGCACGCCATCCTGATTGCCCAGAACATCGCGTAGCTTTCCGAAGAATTCCGACCGATATTGTGCCAGATCAACATTTTCGTCTTCAAGACGATTGCGCTCCTCTTCAATACGGTTGCGTTCGGCCTCGACACGCAGACGTTCCGCTTCTTCCAATTCACGCCGCCGGCGTTCTTCTGAAGCCACTTGGGCAAGAGCACTGTTCAACTGTGACCCCAAAGCTTCAAGTTGCACGTTAGAACTGCTATCGCGCGCGGCGGCTTCATCCAGCAGGTTTTGAAGCGCGCCAAGTTGGCCACGCAGTTCAGCAACCTGACGGTTCAGAAGTTCAAATTCACGCTGACTTTCCGCCGAGGCCGCTTCAGCATTACGCAATTCTTCCTGCGCCTGAGACAGTAAAATCGCATCAAGTTCGGCCTCTGATAAAGCGCCCGCGGCCTGTGCTTCGGCAATTCGCGCGGCTGCCAGCAATGTCAGCGTGTCTTCGGCCTCCTTGCGTTCTGCCTCAAGCGCCAACGTCATTGCAGTCAACTCTGTATCCGCGTTTTCAAGACGATCACGCAGAGCCTCTGCAGCTATACTTTCGGCCAGACGCGCGGTTTCGGCATCAGTCAACTGCGCTTCAGCAGTATTCGCACGTTGCTGCAAATCTGCAGTCAAAGATTCAAGTACTTCACGTTGTGCGGCAGCCAGGCGGGCCGCCTCAGCTGCCACGTCGGTTTCTTCACGCGCCTGTGCCAAAGCCAATTGCGCAGCTTCTGAATCGGAGATCATCTGCGCCTGGGTAGCCTGCAGATCATCAACCCGTGCCGACAGGGCATCGCTTGTGGCAAGGGCGCTATTGCGTTCCGCAAGCAAGGCCGTCACCTGTGCTTCGAACCCGGTAATCCGGTTGCTGGCCGCGTCCAATGCGGCCGCTTGACTGGAATTTTGTCCACGCAAACTGGCCACCAAAGCCGTTTGTTCACGTGCTTCGATTTCTGCCTGTGTCAGATCGTCGGACAGCCCGCGCGACCGGTTTGCTTCAAGCCCTAGGGCATCGGCAAGTTCCATCACTTGTGTTGTCAGTTGATCCAGCTCTTTATCTTGTCCGGTAATGGTTTCACGCAGGACAAATTGAACGATCATAAAAATCGTCAGCACGAACATTAGCACCAACAAAAGTGCTGTCATCGCATCCACGAAGCCAGGCCAGATCGAGGCTTGAAATTTTTGTCCTGTGCGTCGCGATAGCGCCATGGTCAGTTCTCAGATCGGCGTTGTGATTCCACGCGGGCCATCGGGGTGGCAAGCGCCTGAAGACCTTCGGCAACTTGGGAAAGCTCTGCGCGCAGATCCGCGATACTTTCTTGGCGACCAGCTGACATTTCTTCAAGGATACGAAGCAGTTGCACATCAATAGACCGTAGACGCATCCGACTTTCCGCATCCGCATGGGGACCACCAGCATCGCCTTGCTGACTCATATGATGCAACAGGCGTTCTTGCCCGTCAGCAATTCGCATCAAAATCGCATTTTGGGTCTGAACCGCTTCGGAAGGTGCCGTATCAATGGCCGACATGTTATCAATAAGCATGCCAATTTTTTCTTCCAAAAATGCGCGCGAAACATCGGCTTTTGTATGGATCTCTTGCACACCTTCCATTTGTTGCGCCATGCGATCAAGCGCGAAAGTCAGTTGGCTGCTATCGCCACCACCATGGCTATCGCTATCGCCCGAAGAAAAGCCAAGACGCGTGATGGTCGAAAGCCATTCTTCCAATTCACCATAAAACCTATTCTGGCCGTGGCCCGCAAAGAGTTCAAGCAAGCCGACCACCAGTGAGCCCGCGAGGCCCAAAAGCGATGAGGCAAAGGCTGTGCCCATGCCGCCAAGCTGTTCTTCAAGCCCGCTCATCAAGCGACCAAAAACATCAACACCTAGGGTCTCTTCGCCTTCAGCAGGGGCAAGGGAGCTAATGGTTTCCACCAGCGCAGGCACCGTCGTGGCAAGGCCGTAAAACGTACCAAGCAGACCCAAAAAGATCAGCAGATTGACGATATAACGCGTGATATCGCGATCTTCGTCAATGCGGGTCGCAACAGAATCAAGGATTGAAGTGGCAGAGGTCGCGCCGATTTGCATGCGCATGCCTTGCCCCGCACGCCCACGCAAAAGCGTAGCAAGCGGCACCAAAAGCTTGGGGGCTTTCGAGCCAGTGCCGTCGTCAGGATTGGATGTGAATCCTTCGATCCAGCGCACACCATAGACCAACTGCAACACCTGCCAAAAACAGGCCAAAACGCCGATGAAAAAGACTAAAACGATGACGCCATTCAACCCGGGATTGGTTAGAAAAACCGGCCCAATCTGTGGGTAGGCAATATAAACACCAAAACCCACAAGCCCAATCACGGCGAGCATTGTCAAAATTTGTCGAACCGGATGTGAAAAGCTCGGTCCTGCCTCGTACTGCTGTGCATCCGCCATGGCGGCTGTATCCTGACATTTTTGTTCTTTGACCACAGGATAAGCGTTCAGGCCCCTTTGGCCAGTAAAAAAATCAGGGAGCCGACAATCAATACAATTTACAGGATCTTACTGATCCGAAACGAGCACTTTCACACGGTCAGCCAGCCAAGACAAATCATCATCCCGCAGCGAAGTTTCTTCCAAATGGGCGGCAGTGTTCCAAAGGTATTCTGTATTTGGTCCGCGCCCGCCAATTGCGGTAGAAATAGTCTGCGCCTGTTCTTCCAACGCCAGCCCACCACAATATTGTTCGTGTAAAGTATCAATGACATACGTGACTGCGTCAAGCGTGCCCTCTGATGTCTCTAGCTGTTGGATCGTCTCCAAATAAGCCGAGGATATCAACTCGCGTTCACGCAATTCTGCCAATGTCTCTGCTGCATGCTCGGCCGCTACGAAAAAAGCGACGCCATCGCAATGCGCACCCTCTTGGCGATCCAGCGCCAGAACAAGACCAGGGTCTTCCACGGTGCCACGATGATGGATAGAGCGCATGCAGAAAGATCGGTGCCAGCCAACCAAGCGCGCTGTTTTTTGCTGCGCTACGGGAAAGCCAGGGTTCCATAGCAACGACCCATAGCCAAAGACCCAGAACCCGTTTGAAATATCGATATCAACCATCACATGTTCACCATTGGTACGGACCCGCCATCAATACTGGCCCTTTTTCATTTGGCCCTGTAAACACCACGAAACGCCTGAGGGGAAGAGCAACCATGCGCGCGCTGATTATCTTTATACTGTTTCTTTTTGTTGGCTGGGCCGGATACTGGATTGTGGGCTCAATCGCGTTGGAAAATCAACTGAACAGTGCCTTTGAGGATGCCTCTGAACAGGGCATAGATTTGCAATATTCGGAATTTGGCGTTCAAGGCTTTCCCAACCGTTTTGACACGGTGATGCGTGATGTTGATCTGAAGATCCCAGCTGAGGGCATCGAATGGACGGCCCCTTTGTTCACCACCGCAGCGTTAAGCTATAAGCCTTGGCATTTGATCGCCACTTGGCCCCAGGAACAGACTCTGCGGATTGGCAATTTCAGCGCGGACATCCTAACCAGCGAAATGCAGGCCAGCGTGGTGTTTGAACCCGACACCAGCCTGCCCCTAAATCGCAGTCAGCTTGTTGCACGGGATCTACGTCTTGATTTCGTCACCCCGACACGCCAAGCATTTGGCGTAACGCCAAAACAGCAGATCGCAGTAGCAGAAGTATTTCTAGCAACCCGCCAGACCCCAGTAATCCCTGATGCCCATGATTTACTGATCGAGCTAAAGCAAGTTTTACTACCCCAAGATGTGATGGCAATTTTGGACCCAGATCAAAACTTTCCGCCCCGCGTAGCTAGCATCAAGAGTGACTCTGCCCTGACCTTTTCCGCCCCCATCAATCGCAATAACCTACCAGATTTACTGGCATTGGACCTGCGCAAAGCAGAGGTGACCTGGGCCAATATGGCGCTCGCATTGAATGGTCGCTTAACCCCTGGGATCGCAGGTAAAGCCGAAGGCCAGTTGTCCTTGAATATACGCAATTGGCGTGACGTCTTTCAGGTGCTCGTAAATGCGGGTATTGCTCAACCGGCATGGGAGGGGGCATTCACAGCACTGACATTGTCTGATGGCAACCCCGACACCCTTGAGACAACGCTGGTTTTTCGTGATGGTCAAATCTGGCTGGGGCCGTTTCCGCTTGGCCCGTCTCCGATACTCTTTGCGCGCTGAATTGATTTAGCGGCAGTAAGAACCATTACCATGCTGCGCTACGTCAAAATGGAAATGGTCTTGGTGTTGGCGATCTGCCTCAGGCCCTAGAACTGTGCCAAATGGCCCGCAGGCTGAACGATGCATGCGACGCAGAAGTTCCCGCTGCGGGCTGCTGCGCCATCCAGTCAGAACCGTAATATCAGCGCCGTTTTTCAGATTGATCGCGGCAATATCGATTGCATTTCCCTTGCCGTGCTCACTGACACGCGCACCTGCTCGATTATTTCGAGTACGGCAGGAATAGCTTGCAATGACACGAATGCTTTCGACGCCACCACCAAGACGACCAACCGCAGGGCGCACGCCTTCGTTGATCCAAGTCTTAAGGGCACGGGCTGTATCACAATTTACAGTCGCGGCTGATGTCAGCGTTACACCGTCCACCTCAGTGATCCGCACAGGGTTCGAAACACCACAGCCTGGCATCGTGCCAGAAATTGCGGAAACTCGTTCCCCACGAATGGACCGATCACCACAGACGGAACCGTTACGTGGCTGATTTCCGCGCTGGCGTTCAGCACGACGTTCGCGGCGCTCACGTCGACGGCGTTCGGCCCGGGTTTCACCCGCAGGTATAGGATCGGCTTGCGTGGCAACACGCGTGGGGGCAACCGGAACAACTTGGTTTTGCGCCAGCCCCTGCGGACGCAGCGTGGGGATAAGCGAACGCTGTACGCCGGGAACCGACGTAGGCACCAAAGTAGGTATTCGCGTCGCGACGACTGTTGAACCAATCACGGCAGGCGACCCCCCCGGTTGTGGGCGTAGAACGGGACGTATCGTCGGATTGTAAAAAACGGGCACGCTTACATGGCGCGGTACATAACTGACCTGCGTTATTGCAGCTGGGCGCAATAGCGGGATCAGTGAGCGTTCGGGCGCATTGGCCAGACCTGCTTGCATGGAGAGCACCAAAAACAGCAGGGCCGTTTTTGATATGCGGGTCAGCCTAAGCATCATTCATCTACGGGTGCAGAAGATTTCGCGCCGCGCCCAAAATCAGGTGCATCCGTATCTTGGCCTGCTTCGATAATGCCGCGGCGGATAGCACGTGTGCGGGTGAAGTAGTCATGCAACAAATCGCCATCTCCGGTGCGAATGGCACGTTGTAAGGCGAAAAGCTCTTCCGTGAAACGACCAAGAACTTCCAACGTTGCTTCTTTATTGTTCAGAAAAACATCACGCCACATAGTCGGATCAGAGGCCGCGATACGCGTAAAATCCCGAAAACCAGCGGCAGAATATTTGATAACTTCGCTATCGGTCACACGACGCAAATCATCTGCCACACCCACCATCGTATAGGCAATCAGGTGCGGTGCATGACTGGTAACGCCCAACACGAGGTCGTGGTGTTCTGCATCCATCTGTTCAACGTTAGAGCCAAGCCCTTCCCAAAATCGAGCCAAGCGTGCGATTTCAACAGGATTTTCGCAACAATCAGAGATTAACAAACACCAACGGTTATCAAATAGTTCCGCAAAGCCAGAATCCGGGCCAGAATGTTCTGTACCAGCCAACGGGTGACCGGGAATAAAGCAGGCATGATCCGGCAGATGCGGCATGACATCTCGGATCACCGCCGCTTTAACGGAACCAACATCAGTGATCACCGCACCCTTTTTCAAATGCGGGGCGATCTCTGCAGCAACCATCCCCATAGCACCAACCGGCACGCAAAGAACAACAAGATCAGCATCTTTGACTGCTTCAACTGCGCTGTCACAGACCACATCACAAAGGCCAATTTCACGCGCTCTATCACGGGTTTCGCTTGAACGTGCATAGCCTGCAACCTCACCCGCCAGTCCGGCACGCTTCATGCCCCAGAACATAGAAGAGGCAATTAAGCCCAAGCCGATCAATGCAACGCGGTCATAGATCTGGGTCATGCAGGAATGTCCGTTTTATCTGCTAAACTCGCGGCATCACCTTCTTTAAATCGCCCAATCACATGGGCCACACGGCGACAGGAACCTTCATCACCGATTGTGATGCGCAGGCAATTGGGTAAGTTATACCCAGCCACCTTGCGGACGATCAGACCTTCTTTTCGCAGCTCGGCATCGCAGGCATTTGCTTCGGCCTCATCCGCAAAACGGGCCAGAATAAAGTTCGCGCAAGAAGTGTCAGACGCCACACCATGTTCGGCCAGGGCCTCAGCCAGCCAAGCGCGTAATCGGGCATTTTCAGAGCGGCATTTTACAACGTATTCTTCATCCATCAACGCAGCTTTGGCTGTTTCCAACTGCACACGGCTCAGGTTAAACGGCGGACGAATTCTCATCAGCGTGTCTATGACGTCCTTCGGGCCATAGCCCCAACCGACACGCAAGCCACCAAGCCCGTACAGTTTCGAAAACGTGCGCGTCATAAACACGTTATCACGACTTTCCACCAAGCCAGCGCCTCCATCAAAACCTTCGATATAATCGGCATAGGCACCATCTAGCACAAGCAACGTTTGCTTTGGCAGGCCCGCAGCCAACCGTGCAATTTCATTGCCACCAATCATCGTGCCTGTGGGGTTGTTCGGATTGGCGATGAACACGAGTTTTGTGCGCTCGTTGCAAGCTTCAAGAATCGCTTCAACATCGGTGAGACGTTCACGTTCGCGCACCTCAACGGGCGTGCCGCCAGCCGCCAATGTGGAAATGCGATACATTGCGAAACCATGTTCGGTATGGATGACCTCATCACCCTCGCCCACATAGGCTTGGCACAACAGTGAGATGATCTCATCAGAACCATTACCGCAAATAATTCCCTCTTCTTCCAACCCATGTACAGAGGCAAGTGCTTTAATCAGGGTTTTATGATCAGACGGAGGATAGCGATGCAGTTCAAACCCAGCCTTACGCCAAGCTTCGGTTGCGTTTTCTGAAGGCCCATAGGGGTTTTCATTGGAAGATAATTTGACCACATCGCGCACGCCGGCAACTGTTGCCTCGCCGCCTTTATATGGCGCAATATTTTTCACACTGCTCTTTGGCCGGATGTTTGTCATTGGGTAAACCCATCCTTGCTTACTAATACTAAGGCCGTTTTAACCGCAGCAACCAAACAAGACCATGACGAAATGCACTCAGGCGTGGGACTTCACAAAAAAGGGCGCCGTAGCGCCCAGTTGTTATTTATTTGGCACAACTTAGTAAAATCTTTGGGTCGTCAATGATTATACGATCCCGATCGCTGCTCAACTATGCCTCTCGGCTGTGGCTAGGATAGTTTTCATCCTTATATTCGCATGGGACTGCGCGAGATATTGAATTAGACAAATAAAAAAGGCCGCCTTCGACAGGCGACCTTTTGAAATCTTGGTTCTGGCGAAGATTAGTTCTTCGCGTAGAATTCCACCACGAGGTTTGGTTCCATCATGACAGGGTATGGAACATCGCCATGACCCGGTGTGCGCACGAAAGTCGCCGTCAGTTTGGAATGGTCGGCGTCGATGTAGTCAGGAACATCACGCTCAGCCAATTGAGTAGCTTCAAGGATAACAGCGATCTGGCGGGATTTTTCACGCACAGCGATCACGTCGCCTTCTTTAACACGGTAAGAAGGAATGTTCACTTTTTTGCCGTTCACGGTCACGTGGCCGTGGTTTACGAATTGACGTGCAGCAAAAACAGTTGCAACGAATTTCGCGCGGTAAACAACAGCGTCGAGGCGGCGCTCGAGCAGACCAATGAGGTTTTCACCTGTATCGCCTTTAACACGCTCAGCTTCGCCATAAATGCGACGGAACTGTTTCTCGGTCAGGTCGCCGTAGTAGCCTTTAAGCTTCTGCTTGGCGCGCAGCTGGATACCGAAATCAGACAGTTTACCTTTACGGCGTTGACCGTGCTGGCCTGGGCCATAATCACGGCGATTTACTGGAGACTTAGGACGGCCCCAGATGTTTTCGCCCATGCGACGGTCTAGTTTGTATTTGGCAGACGTACGTTTAGTCACGACTGTTCTCCTTCTAAAGTTACGAAGGGCGTTGTCCTCCTCCCGGTTTTATCCGGGGTGACAGGCATCCTCTTGCGAGGGCCACCAACACCAATAGCACCCACAGGCCGAATGACCCGTGAACAAGGGGCTTTTAGGCCTGCGAATTGGCAGAGTCAACGCGGTTACACAGGATTCTTTAAGTCTTTTCCCATGCAATGCGGTCTGAACTATTTCTAAGTTAAATATTTTATACTTGAAATAAATTCACCTCCCGCTACTCTCACCATAACAGAGGCGTGAAAATCGGGCCTGCCCGTCACCCTTTAAAGGGAGAATACTATGAAAATCGCATGTTTGGGCGGCGGCCCTGCCGGGCTCTATTTCGCCATTTCAATGAAGCTGCGCCAGCCAGAGGCTGAGGTCACTGTCATTGAACGCAACAAGGCCGATGACACATTTGGCTGGGGTGTAGTGCTGTCAGACGATGCGATGGGCAATCTGTCGGACAATGACCCGGTTTCCGCCGCGATGATCCGCGATAGCTTTTCTTGGTGGGATGATATCGCCGTTGTGCATGATGGCGTGCGCACCGTGTCAGGTGGGCATGGTTTTGCCGGCATTGGTCGGATGCGTATGCTGCTGATCCTTCAAGATCGTGCGCGGGAGCTGGGTGTAAACCTGATGTTTGAGACCGAAGCGAAGCCTGTGCAAGATTACCAAGCCAGCTATGATGTTGTAGTGGGCTGCGATGGGCTTGGATCGAAAGTGCGCGAAACCCATGCCGCACATTTCAAGCCTGAAATTGATGTGCGTGAATGTAAGTTCATCTGGCTTGGTACACATCAGAAATTCGACGACGCCTTCACGTTTATCTTTGAAAAAACCGTACATGGTTGGGTTTGGGTGCACGCCTATCAGTTCGACGATGAGACCGCGACAGTGATCGTTGAATGCCAGCAGGAGACCTGGGATCGGTTCGGTTTTGAGGACATGTCCAAGGAAGAAATCATCGCCAAATGCGAGGAAATCTTTGCCGATCATCTGGGCGGGCATAAGTTGATGTCCAACGCTGATCACCTGCGAGGTTCTGCCGTTTGGATGAATTTCCCCCGCGTTCTATGTGAAAAATGGCACCATGAGAACGTTGTGCTGCTGGGCGATGCCTCAGCCACCGCGCATTTCTCAATCGGATCTGGCTCTCGTCTTGCGTTTGACTCGGCTATCGCTTTGGCGGAATTCATTCACACAGAAGAAACGTTGGAAAGCGCCTTCACCCGTTACCAAGATGAACGCCGCCTAGATGTGCTGCGCCTACAATCTGCTGCACGAAATTCGCTTGAATGGTTCGAACAGGTGGAACGTTATCTCGACCTAGATCCGGTGCAGTTCAACTATTCCTTACTGACCCGCAGCCAACGTATCAGCCACGAAAACCTCCGCGAACGCGATGGAGACTGGCTGGAAAGCGCTGAGAAATGGTTTCAAACACAGGCTGGAGGCGACGAAAGCCCAGTGCGCGCACCGATGTTTGCACCTTATAAACTGCGCGAAATGGAACTGAAAAACCGCATCGTTGTTTCCCCCATGGCGCAGTATAAAGCTGTAGACGGTATGCCCGGAGATTGGCACCTAATTCACTATGGTGAACGTGCGAAAGGCGGCGCGGCACTTGTTTACACAGAGATGACCTGCGTATCTGATACGGGCCGCATCACGCCGGGCTGCACTGGACTTTATGCACCTGAACACGAAGCGGGCTGGAAACGCCTGACCGATTTTGTGCACGCAGAAACTGATGCCAAAATCTGCTGTCAGATCGGTCATTCCGGGCGCAAGGGTTCCACCCGCATCGGTTGGGAGGGTATGGACCAACCGCTTGAACGCGGGAACTGGGATCTCGTATCTGCCTCTGCCATTGCATGGTCGAAAAACAACGCCACTCCGCGTGAAATCACCCGCGCTGAGATGGATGAAATCCGCGATCAATTCGTGGCCTCCACAGAAATGGCTGCGCGCGCTGGGTTCGACATGATCGAACTTCATGCCGCACATGGCTATTTGATCAGCTCTTTCATTTCGCCAGTGTCAAACCAACGCAAGGATGATTATGGCGGCAGCTTAGAGCGCCGCATGCGTTATCCGCTTGAGGTTTTTGAAGCGATGCGCGCAGTCTGGCCAGAAGACAAACCCATGTCCGTTCGGATTTCAGCGACTGACTGGGTTGGCGAAGCAGGCGTGACGCCAGAAGACGCCGTTGAAATTGCGGCCATGTTCCACGCCGTCGGGGCCGATATCATCGACGTTTCTGCGGGACAAACCACCACGGATGCCAAGCCCGTTTATGGCCGCATGTATCAGACCCCTTTCTCGGATCGGATCCGCAACGACACGGGCATCGCGACCATGGCCGTCGGCAATATTTTTGAACCCGATCATGCCAACTCCATCCTGATGGCGGGACGTGCAGACCTCGTGGCAATTGGCCGACCACACCTAGCTGACCCGTACTGGACACTACACAACGGGGCCGCGATTGGGGATCGTTCGGCAACCTGGCCCCTGCCCTATGATGCCGGGCGTGAACAAGCTTGGCGCTTGGCAGACCGCAACGCAGAAATGTTGGGAAAAGTGTAATGACAGACTTAAGCGGCAAACATGCGATCGTGACCGGCGGCGGTACTGGCGTTGGCGCAGCCATCGCCGAGACCCTCGCCCATGCAGGTGCACGGGTGACGGTAATGGGGCGTTCAGAAATGCCTTTGCGCCAGACCGCAAAACAACATAAATCCATCGGATATGTAATCTGTAATGTGACGGATCCCGCATCCGTCACTGCTGCGTTTCGCGACGCACGTGGGGTGAATGGCGCGGTTGATATTATCGTCGCCAATGCCGGTTCCTCTAAAAGCAAACCGTTTAAGAAAACCACCCTAGGTGAATTCCAAGCAATGCTGGATGTGAACCTATCAGGCGTATTCAACTGTTTTCAGGCCGCCCTTTCAGACATGGAACACACGGGCCAAGGTCGGATGATATCCATCGCCTCAACCGCTGGCTTGAAGGGCTACACTTACGTCTCAGGCTATGTTGCGGCAAAACACGGCGTGGTCGGGCTGACCCGTGCGCTGGCGTTGGAGCTAGCGAAAACCGGCGTGACAGTGAACACCGTTTGCCCAGGATTTGTGGACACGCCAATGCTCGCGCGTTCGGTTGATAACATCGTCAAGAAAACGGGCATGGATCGCGAAAAGGCTGAAAAAGCCCTGCGTGCGCCCAACCCGCAAGATCGCTTTGTGACGCCAGAAGAAATCGCATCATTGGTGCTCTGGCTCTGCTCCGATGCGGCGCGTGGTATAAACGGCGCGGCCCTGCCTATTTCTGGCGGAGAGATATAGAGGTGAAACAATGGTAAATCCCGAACCCGATTCAAAATCACGCCTGCGTCTGTGGTTACGCCTGTTGAAAACCAGTCGTGGGATTGAAGCCACCTTGCGCGAACGTCTGCGTGTTGAATTCAATTCGACCCTGCCACGTTTTGATGTGATGGCCGCCCTGATGCGCCATGAAAAGGGCCTCCGGATGAGCGAGCTTTCCGGGGTTCTGAAGGTTTCAAATGGCAATGTCACTGGCATCATTGAACGCCTAGTAGAGGACGACATGGTCGAACGCGTCGCCGTTGAAGGAGATCGCCGCGCGACCCGTGTGCGCCTGACCCGTGGCGGTAAAATGCATTTTGAAAAACTCGCCAGTGCACATGAAACATGGATCGACGAACTGCTCGCAGGGTTTGCCCCTGAAGAAGCCGACTACCTTTCCGCTCAGCTTCAGGCCGTGGAAGATCAGACAGAAGGTTCAGATACATGACCAACGCCCGCACTGATGTGAAACACTTCAAACTGACCGTCGCCGACCGCGTCGCAACGGTTTCTCTTGACCGGCCCGAACGCAAAAACCCCCTAACCTTTGAAAGCTACGCCGAGTTGCGCGACTGGTTTCGTGACCTCGTCTATACGGATGATGTTGATGTGGTGATTTTCACCTCTAATGGCGGTAATTTTTCATCTGGTGGCGATGTGCATGATATCATCGGCCCGCTGACAAAAATGAACATGAAGGAGTTGATGCAATTCACCCGCATGACCGGTGATCTGGTCAAAGCGATCGTGCATTGCGGCAAGCCGGTGATTGCTGCGGTTGATGGTATTTGTGTGGGTGCCGGTGCGATTATCGCCATGGCGTCTGACATGCGTATCGCCACGCCAGACGCCAAATGCGCCTTCTTATTTACCCGTGTGGGCCTCGCAGGCTGTGACATGGGGGCCTGCGCGATCCTGCCCCGGATCATCGGCCAATCACGCGCGGCAGAACTGCTTTATACGGGCCGCTCAATGTCGGCGCAGGAAGGCGAAAACTGGGGGTTTTACTCTCGCCTCGTGTCCGTAGATTCCTTGGAATCCGAGGCACAGCAGATGGCAAATCGCATCAAGTCCGGGCCCAATTTCGCACATATGATGACCAAAACCATGCTGAATCAAGAATGGTCCATGTCGATTGACCAAGCGATTGAGGCCGAGGCCCAGGCCCAAGCGATCTGCATGCAAACGGAAGATTTCAAACGCGCCTACAATGCTTTTGTGGCGAAAGAAAAACCAAAGTTTGAGGGCAACTGATGGCGGATACATCCTTCCTGACCTGGCCGTTTTTTGAAGACCGTCACCGTGAACTTGCAAGTACGCTTTCCGACTGGAGCACGCTGGAGTTGTCAAATCTTGATCACTCTGACACCGATGTTTTGTGCCGCCAATTGGTTGCCAAATTAGGTGCGGATGGCTGGGCTGACTATTCCGGCGTGGATGCTTCGGACCCGCAATCAAAGTTGGATGTGCGCACCCTCTGCTTGATCCGCGAAACGCTGGCCTATCATGACGGTCTCGCTGATTTTTCATTTGCAATGCAGGGCCTGGGCACCGGGGCGATTTCACTGTTTGGGACTGACGCGCAAAAATTGGAATGGCTGCCCAAAACCCGTGCGGGCCAAGCTATTTCCGCCTTTGCCTTGACCGAACCCCAATCAGGGTCTGACGTTGCGAATTCTACAATGACTGCCACTCGTGAGGGTGATGAATACATTCTGAACGGCGAGAAAACCTGGATTTCCAACGGCGGCATTGCAGACGTTTACACGCTGTTCGCGCGCACTGGTGAAGCGCCTGGCGCACGGGGGTTATCGGCCTTCATCCTGCCCGCTGGCCTAGCCGGGTTTAAGATTGTAGAACGCCAAAACACCATCGCACCCCACCCATTGGCAACCCTGCGTTTCACCAATTGCCGTATCCCCGCAAGTGCAATGATTGGCGAAGCTGGCCAGGGCTTTAAGATCGCCATGTCAGTGCTGGATGTGTTTCGCTCAACGGTTGCCGCAGCCGCATTGGGCTTTGCCCGACGCGCACTGGATGAAGCCACCAACCGCGTGAAGACACGCCATGTGCAGGGCGCACCACTGTCTGATCTGCAGATGGTTCAAGGGCATATCGCTGACATGGCTTTGAACATTGATGCCGCCGCATTGCTGGTTTATCGCGCAGCGTGGGCCAAGGATATGGGCGCGCCGCGCGTGACCCGCGAAGCAGCTATGGCCAAGCTTTTCTCAACTGAAGAAGCACAGAAAATCATCGATACAGCCGTGCAGCTTTTTGGTGGTGATGGCGTTCGATCCGGTGAGATGGTCGAAAAACTATACCGTGAAATCAGAGCATTACGGATATATGAAGGCGCAAGTGATGTGCAACGCGTAGTAATCGCACGGGAAGTATTAAAAGCATAATCGGCCGGAGGGGAGACTGGCCAAATAAAGGGAGGAAACGCGATGAATACCTTAGGAAAAAGCGCACATACTGATACGTTCACGCGTGACAACCTGCCGCCACAGGGGCAATGGCCGGATTTCCTGCTTGATGGGTTTGACTATCCTGAGCAGTTGAACGCGGGGTATGAACTATGCGACGCCATGGTGGAAAAAGGCTTTGGTGATCGAACCGCTTTGATCGGCAATGGACGGCGCCGGACGTACAAAGAACTTGCGGATTGGACCAATCGTTTGGCCCACGTCTTGGTGGACGATCTGAACCTCAAACCCGGCAATCGCGTGCTGATCCGTTCTGCCAATAACCCGGCAATGGTCGCTTGCTGGCTGGCTGCGACCAAGGTAGGCGCGGTGGTGGTAAACACTATGCCGATGTTACGCGCGGCAGAACTAACAAAAATCATCGACAAAGCCGAAATTACCCACGCGTTATGCGACACCCGCCTGATGGATGAGATGGAAGCTTGCGCCAAGAACAGCGACTTCCTGAAAACCGTTGCGGGTTTTGATGGCACCTCTAATCACCACGCTGAACTTGATCGCCTAGCGTTAGAAAAACCCGTCTGTTTCGACGCCTGCGCGACATCAAACGATGATGTCGCATTGCTGGGTTTCACGTCTGGCACCACGGGCGATCCAAAAGCGACGATGCATTTTCACCGTGATCTTCTGATCATTGCGGATGGCTATGCGCGCGAGGTTCTGGATGTGCAGCCATCTGACGTGTTCATCGGCTCACCCCCGCTGGCCTTCACTTTTGGCCTTGGCGGGTTGGCAATTTTCCCGCTGCGGTTTGGGGCGGCAGCAACTTTACTTGAAAATGCATCCCCACCAAATATGGTAGAAATCATCGAGAAATATAGGGCAACCGTGTGCTTCACCGCCCCCACGGCCTACCGTGCCATGCTTGCCGCGATGGAAGAGGGTGCTGATTTGAGCTCTTTGCGGGCCGCTGTTTCTGCAGGTGAGACCCTACCAAAACCTGTCTACGACGACTGGATGCGTAAGACGGGGAAACCAATGCTGGATGGCATCGGCGCGACCGAGATGCTGCATATTTTCATTTCCAACCGATTTAGCGATCACAGGCCTTCTTGCACCGGCAAACCCGTGACCGGCTATGAAGTAAAAGTCATTGATGACACCGGGCTAGAAGTGGCGCGTGGTGAAGTTGGGCGTCTTGCTGTGCGCGGCCCAACCGGATGCCGTTACTTAGCGGATGAGCGCCAAGCGGATTATGTTCTGGATGGCTGGAATGTGACTGGCGACAGCTTCGTGCAAGACACCGATGGCTATCTACATTTCGCTGCACGCAATGATGATATGATCATCTCCTCCGGTTATAATATCGCAGGGCCAGAGGTCGAAGCGGCCCTGCTTGCCCACCCAGATGTTGCCGAATGTGCAGTGATCGGCGCAGCTGACGAAGCGCGCGGCAGCATCGTCGAGGCCCATGTGGTCTTGAACGCCAGCGCCGTGCCCGGAGAGGCGATGACCAAAACCTTGCAAGACCACGTCAAAGCCACGATCGCGCCATTTAAATATCCACGATCGGTGGTGTTCACCAAAACTTTGCCAAAAACTGAAACCGGAAAGATACAGCGCTTCAGGCTCAAAGAAAGCGGATGACAATAGGCAAATGAAGGCCCAAACTGCGGGCATAATTCAATGGGAGAAAGACATGAAAACACTTAAGACACTGATGGCCACCGCCGCCGTATTGATGGCGACCCAGGCAACCGCAGATGTGAAAGTTGGCATGATTACAACGCTTTCCGGCGGCGGTGCCGGTCTTGGTATTGATGTGCGTGATGGTTTCATGCTGGCCACACAAATGGCTGGGCGCGATGACCTTGAAGTCGTGATTGAGGACGATCAGCGCAAACCTGATATCGCCGTGCAATTGGCCGATAAAATGATCCAATCTGAAAACGTCGACATTTTAACAGGTATTATCTGGTCAAATCTTGCGATGGCAGTTGTGCCTTCCGCCACTGCACAGGGCAAATTCTATCTGTCACCCAATGCGGGCCCATCTGCACTGGCGGGACGTGGCTGCCATGAAAACTACTTCAACGTGGCATGGCAAAACGACAACCTGCACGAAGCTGCGGGTGCTTATGCGAACTCCGCGAATTACGGCAATTCCTTCATTCTTGCGCCAAATTACCCGGCGGGACAGGATGCTTTGACCGGTTACAAACGCATGTATGGCGGTGAACTCGCAGGCGAAATTTACACCCAGCTTGGCCAAACCGACTACGCTGCCGAAATTGCTCAAATCCGGGCGTCCGGCGCGGATAGTGTCTATTTCTTCCTGCCAGGCGGCATGGGAATTGCCTTCCTGAAACAATACGCGGCCTCTGGCGTTGATCTGCCCGTGGTTGGCCCAGCGTTTTCCTTTGACCAAGGCATTCTACAAGCGGTTGGCGATGCGGCTTTGGGTGTGGTCAACACCAGTCAATGGAACAAAGACATCGACAATGCCGCAAACGCTACTTTTGTTGAGGCCTTCCAAGCAGAATATGGTCGCCTGCCGTCGCTTTATGCGTCACAAGGATACGACACTGCGAACCTGATCATTTCTGCGATGGATGTTGCAGATGTGGATGATCAAGACGCCTTCCGCGCCGCGCTTGAAGCGGCTGATTTCGACTCTGTCCGGGGTGATTTCAAATTTGGAACAAACCATCACCCAATCCAAGATATCTACGTGCGCGAAGTTATCAAAGAAGGTGACGTTTACACCAACCGTATCATTGGCACGGGCCTTGAAGACCACGCTGACGCCTATGCGGCTGAGTGTTCCCTAAACTAAGTAAAACAGCCGGGCAGCAATTGTTGCCCGGCTCAGCGAACAGGAATTTCCTTATGTCACTGGCACTTATCGCCGAACAGGTACTGAATGGCCTGCAATTCGGGGTGATGCTCTTTCTCATGTCTGCCGGGCTCACACTGGTCTTTGGCGTCATGGGGTTGATCAATCTTGCCCACGGATCTCTCTATATGGTGGGCGGTTTTCTCTGTGCGGCTGTTGCCGCCTGGAGCGGGTCTTTCATCCTTGGCCTTGCCGCAGCTCTTGCCGGTGCCGCCGCCGCTGGTGTCTTGGTCGAAGTGCTGGTGATCCGTCGTCTCTATGCCCGTGATCACCTTGATCAGGTGCTGGCGACCTTTGCCCTAATCCTGATTTTCTCTGAAGGGACACGTTGGATTTTTGGATCTTTCCCGCTGTTTCTTGATGTGCCTGCCGCGCTTTCTGGCCCATTGTCATTACCCCTTGGTATTCAATACCCAGCCTATCGCTTGATGATCATCATTGCCGGACTTGCTGTTGCGCTTGGACTTTGGATTTTGATCACCCGTACGCGCCTTGGCATCCGCATCCGTGCTGGTGAAAGTGACCGCGAAATGGTCGCCGCATTGGGCGTTGATATCGCCTGGCTTTACACGATTGTTTTCGCCCTTGGCGCCGCCCTCGCGGGCTTGGCCGGGGCGCTTGTCGGTGCGATCCAGTCCGTCCAGATCGGCATGGGGGAACCCGTTCTGATCCTCGCTTTTGTGGTCATCGTGATTGGTGGTATTGGATCGGTTAAAGGCGCGCTGATCGGCGCAATCTTGGTTGGTATGACCGATACGATGGGCCGTTTTCTGCTTCCGCCATTCTTCGCGACTTTCATGGAAAATTCCAGCGCAACCACCATCGGATCATCGCTGGCCTCCATGTTAATTTACATCTTGATGGCGGGCGTTTTGATCTTCAAACCCCAAGGCCTGTTCGGAGGCGCATCATGATCCGCGAAAAACACCTAAACAGTTTGATCTGGCTTGGAATGTTGCTGATCCCCCTTGCCGCTTGGCAGATGGATCAACCCTATACGATCACCCTTGCGACCAAGATTTGCGTGTTGGCCCTAGCCGGTGTTGGCCTAAACATTGCGCTTGGCCTTGGCGGTATGATTTCTCTAGGCCACGCCGCATTTTTCGGCATCGGCGGCTATGCTATGGGGATCCTTGCCAGCCACGCCCAAAGTTATGCCCCAATCATGGAACACCCCTTTCTAATTGAGGGCACAAAATCCATGTTGGTGATCTGGATTTTCGCCGTAGTGATGTCCGGTTTGGCCGCACTTGCGATTGGTGCCCTGAGCCTGCGCACGAATGGCGCGTACTTCATCATGATCACGCTGGCTTTCGGGCAAATGCTTTATTTCTTTGCTATTTCTTGGCCCGCCTATGGCGGTGAAGATGGGTTATCGATCTATGTACGCAATGATTTCCCAGGGCTAAACACCCTGATGCCTGTACAGTTTTTCGCGCTCTGTTTCGGCCTTTTGACGCTTGTAATATTCCTATCCTCACGCCTGCAAAATTCCCGTTTTGGTATGGCCCTGCAAGCCACCCGCCAGAACGAAAACCGCACCCGTGCGATCGGCCTAACACCTTATAAAATTCGCCTGATTGCCTTTGTGATTTCCGGGATGATTTGCGGCTTGGCTGGTGCGCTTTCAGCTGACCTAAATCGGTTTGTCAGCCCGACAATGCTGTCTTGGCACACTTCTGGTGAAATCATGATTTTCGTTATTCTTGGCGGCACTGGGCGATTGTTTGCACCTCTGATTGGGGCAGCGATCTATATCATGCTGGAACATTTTCTCGGAGGTATCTCTGACTACTGGCAGATCTTTCTTGGCCTATTGTTACTGATGGTCGTGCTGTTTGCCCCGGGCGGTGTAATTGGTCTGTTAACCAGACGGGAGGCCGCGCATGACTGATATCCTCGACATACGCGGCATCTCCAAAAGCTTCGGCGCGCTGCAGGCTTCTGACGATATTTCATTATCCCTGAAGGCCGGCGAAATTCACGCCTTGATCGGCCCGAATGGCGCGGGCAAATCGACACTGATAAATCAGATCGCGGGCGGGTTGAAACCTGACAGCGGCACCGTCAATTTCAATGGCCAGAACATCACAACCCTTGCCGCGCCCGATCGGGCTCGGTTGGGATTAGCGCGCACTTTTCAAATTTCACAACTCGCTTCAGAAATGACGGTGCTGCAAAATGCGGTTTTCGGCGCATTGGGGGCTGATGGTCGCGTTTCGCGCTTTTGGCAGCCTGTTATGAAAGATAAAGCGCTTTTAGAAGCTGCAAATTCCGCTTTGAATCGCGTTGGACTTTCGCACCGTTCGCGCGAACGTGTCAGTGAGATTTCCCATGGAGAACGCCGCCAACTTGAGGTCGCGGTTGCCTTATCACAGCACCCAAAAGCTTTTCTGATGGATGAGCCAATGGCGGGGTTAGGACACGGCGGATCAGAACGTCTGACGGTTTTTTTGCGTGAGTTGAAGCATGAGGCACCGATCCTGTTGGTCGAACATGATATGGATGCGGTCTTTGCCTTAGCTGATCGAATTTCTGTACTGGTCTACGGGAAAATCATTGCCACTGGAACAGCGGATGAAATCCGATCTAACCCGTTGGTGCGTGAAGCTTATTTGGGCGAAGAAGGGGACCTGGCATGACGCTTCTAAAGGCTGAAGGCCTCACGGCATTTTATGGCGCATCGCAAGCCCTGTTTGGCGTTGACCTACAAGTGGCGGAAGGCGAAGTCGTTGCTCTGATGGGGCGCAATGGCATGGGCAAAACCACCACAATCAGCACCATCTGTCGGATGCTGAAACACCGTGATGGGGTGCTGGAATTTTCCGGGCAAAACCTTGGGCTGCTTCCGTCCCATAAAGCGGCTAGATTGGGGATTGGATTGGTGCCAGAGGGACGCAGGTGTTTTCCAAATCTGAGTGTTGAAGAAAACCTGATCGCAACCGCGCGCACAGGACATTGGACGACAAAAACCGTTGGCGCATTTTTCCCAAGATTATCTGAGCGACGCGACCAGATGGCGAACACCCTTTCGGGCGGTGAACAGCAGATGCTGGCGATTGGGCGCGCACTGATGACAAACCCGCGTTTGCTGATTTTAGACGAAGCCACAGAAGGGCTTGCCCCGGTCGTCAGGCAGGAAATTTGGGCGGCAATTCATCGGCTAAAAACAGAGACCGGATTGGCAATTCTTGTTGTGGACAAAACACTTAAAGAACTGCGCCAAGTCGCGGACCACGCCGTTATATTGGAAAAGGGTCGTACGGTTTGGAATGGCGCGATGGGTGATTTGACCCATGATTTGACCGACAAATATCTAGGGGTTTAGATATGGCATTCACCCGTGAACAAAAGATCAAATTTCGCCACTGTGATCCGGCTGGAATCGTGTTTTACCCACGCTATTTTGAGATGATCAACGACACCGTTGAGGCATGGTTTGAGCAGAAACTTGACGTGCCTTTTGCCGATATTCATCCCGAAAATGGCGTCCCCACAGGCGAGATACAAACACGTTTCACATCCCCATCCAGATTGGGCGAAACCTTGGATATTTTCCTTGAAATACAACGAATTGGCACCGCTAGCCTCTCACTACATGTTGCTGCGAAATGTGGGGATGAACCCCGATTTCTGAGCCAATTAACCCTCGTTTATGTAAACAATCAGGGCAAATCAGAACCCTGGCCCGATGCGTTGCGTGCGCGTATTCTGTGTGAAATGGAGAAACTACAATGAAAAATAAGATCATTCACCCACAAGGATGGGCGCCCGCCAAAGGCTATGCAAACGGAGTACTAACCCCAACAGGCACGCTTTACGTGGGCGGGCAAATTGGATGGACTAAACAACAAGTCTTTGAAAGCAAGGACTTTATCGGTCAGATGCAGCAAGCTTTAGAAAATATCATGGCTGTGGTTGAGGCCGCAGGTGGCAGCGCAGAAGACCTGACGCGGTTGACTTGGTATGTCACAAACAAACAAGAATACTTGGCGCGGCAACGTGAGGTTGGCGAAACATATCGCAAGGTCCTAGGGCGTAACTTTCCAGCGATGACGATGGTTGTGGTGGCCGGTCTGGTCGAAGACGAAGCCCTGCTTGAAATCGAAGCGACGGCAGAAATTTCGGGCTAAATACACCATGCACAACCTATGCACATTCTATGCACATTCTATGCATAAACCATACATACGCAAAGGGTGGCGAGATAAGGTTTAGGATCCACAATGAGAAAGCACTATGCGCGTATATTGGCTGCTTTGCGCTGCGGTTTCAATCGGCCGGGGCAACACAACTGCCCCTATAGCGGACATCCGTTCGTTGCGCAGGACATTCGCTGTATCGCAATAGTGGCTGATATGGACTCATAACAGAACCTCCTTCCTTTCATCTACATCACTGGATCACCACCTGAAAACATCACCGGAACTTGGCTCAACAAAGCTTCCATAATTTGTTATAGTTTTGTGGAAAACAAAAATATAAATATTTAGGAACTCATATGGATATCCACAAAGCGAACAGCCGCCCAACGACCTTCGCTAGCGCTGAGTATTTTACTGGTACGGTCATGATGGATCCCATCGTTACAGCACCTGAACCGGCCAGAGTGCGTGCATTGCGTGTTAGTTTTTCACCTGGTGCCCGCACGAATTGGCATACTCATCCACTGGGACAAACGCTCTATGTTATTTCTGGTGTCGGTCGCATTCAAAAGCAGGGCGAGGCTATTCAAGAAATCTTGCCGGGCGATACAATTTGGATCGCACCGGGGGAAAAACACTGGCATGGTGCCGCACCCGGTCATGCGATGAGCCATATTGCTATCCAGGGAGAGTTGGACGGCAAACAAGCTGACTGGTTGGAACAAGTGACCGACGAAGAATATCAAGCATAGATTGGACACACTGCGGGCCTTCGCAGCGGTTCCAAGCAAGAACTGCTTTGGGGCGGCAAACCGACTTATACCAAGCAGATCTCATCGAACGATCCCGACGCAACTAGGCTTGTCTTCCTGCACGACATCCCCTAAATACAGCGATGAGAGGTTGGCGCGGGCGAGCGCCTCGCCAACTCGGTCAGATCCGGAAGGAAGCAGCCGTAACGAGTCCCGTTTGGGTCGTTGTCCAGCCTCTCACCTAAACACAACCCCGCACAGGAGGGCATTTGATGATTGTATTACGTTTGCTCCCGGCAGGGTGTGTCTGAGCTTTTCAGCCCCTATTTCTGCCGGCAAATCTGCCGTTCGGACCAGCATTTTGCGGTGCGTTTTGCGGCATGTTCACAAATGAACAGGCAGACCAATGTCTTTGAATAATATTTCTCTTACCGGCCTCGGCTGGACCCCTTTCTTTGCGGATCAACTTCGCGACGATGAAAAACACCTTACACCTGCCCGGATCAGCGAGGTCAGGCGCGATGTCGTTCTGGCCCATAGCGCGGATGGCCTGCTGGAATTGATCACGCCACCTGATATGCCCGTGTCAAAGCTTGCAGTTGGCGATTGGGTGCTGGCCCGCAGTGAAAACCGCGTAGAACGGGTGCTGGAACGTAAAACCCTGCTATCGCGTCGGGCTGCTGGGCATGATGCGCGCAGTCAGTTGATGGCCGCAAATGTCGATGTTTTGTTTATCACCAGTTCCTGCAATGCAGATTTTAACGCCGCGCGGCTAGAACGGTATTTGGTGATGGCATGCAGTGCCGGGTGTATCCCGGTTCTGGTGCTGACAAAGGCAGATCTGGAAGACCCCGCACCCTATATTCCCTTAGCGCAAGACCTGCAGCCAGGCCTTGCAGTAATTGCGCTGAATGCGAAAGATCCTGCTTCTGTCGCGCAACTCGCCGATCACTGGAAGCCAGGTGAAACTGCGGCTTTGCTCGGCTCGTCAGGTGTGGGGAAATCGACCCTAACCAACGCCTTAACCGGAAGCACCGGTGATGATGCCCCTTTGACCGCTGCGATTCGCGAGGACGACGCGAAGGGACGCCACACCACGACCACCCGCAACCTATACCCCGCCTTAAACGGGCGCTGGATTATAGACACTCCGGGGATGCGGGAATTGCAGCTTCTGGATGCCCAAGACGGAATTGGTGCTGTGTTTGCTGATCTGGAAGAACTCGCCACGCAATGTAAGTTTCGCAATTGCGCCCATTCCGGGGAACTTGGTTGCGCGATTGGCGCAGCTATTTCTGCAGGTGATATCACGGCGGACCGCTTGCAGCGTTGGCAAAAGTTAACACAGGAAGATGCTCTGAACACCGAAACTGTGCATGAAGCGCGTTCGCGCGGCAAGGCAACCACACGAGACCAACGCCGTTCCGTGGAAGAAGCTGCATCGCGCAAGGGCAAGCATAAGAAACGTCGCTAAGGTTTTAGTACGCGGGCGGGCGCCGGACCGTAGGTTCGGTGCCCGCCCCACAGCGTGGCCACAGGCCACGCAACTTGACAAATCCCACCTCATCACTGGACGCCAAGCAACAGGCACCGTAGTCTGTTCTCGCTACGACCAAGACGCTCAAACAGGGAATGCAAATGTCCGAAACCACCGACACCGGCTATCAGGTACTGGCGCGTAAATACCGTCCCGCAAGTTTTGCTGACCTGAAGGGCCAGGACGCCATGGTGCGCACCCTGAAAAACGCCTTTGAAGCTGACCGCATTGCACAAGCATTTATGATGACGGGGATTCGCGGCACCGGCAAAACCACCACCGCGCGGATCATCGCCAAAGGCATGAATTGTATTGGCTTGGATGGTCAAGGTGGCCCAACGGTTGAGCCCTGCGGCCAATGTGAACATTGCGTTTCCATCATGGAAGGCCGCCATGTTGATGTGATCGAGATGGATGGTGCAAGCCAAACCAAAATCGACGACATTCGATCCAACATCCTTGATTCAGTGCATTATGCACCGGCCTCGGCCCGTTACAAAATCTACATCATCGATGAGGTTCACATGCTGTCCAACAGTGCGTTTAACGCACTGCTTAAGACACTGGAAGAACCCCCCGCACATGTGAAATTCATTTTTGCAACCACCGAAATCCGTAAAGTTCCCGTGACCGTTCTATCACGTTGCCAGCGTTTCGATCTGCGACGGATTGAACCCGAAGTCATGATCGCGCATTTGCAAGAAATCGCGGGCAAAGAAGGCGGTCAAATCAGTAATGACGCCCTCTCGCTGATCACCCGTGCCGCTGAAGGCTCTGCGCGTGATGCCATGTCTCTACTCGATCAGGCTCTATCTCACGGTGCTGGTGAAACCACGGCCGAACAGGTGCGCGCGATGCTGGGTCTTGCTGATCGTGGCCGTGTGCTAGATCTGTTTGATCTGATCATGAAAGGCGATGCCGCCGGTGCTTTGACGGAACTCTCCTCGCAATATGCCGATGGGGCTGACCCTATGGCAGTGCTGCGGGATCTTGCCGAGATCACCCATTGGGTTTCGGTGATCAAGATCACCCCAGAAGCCGCCGATGACCCCACGGTTGGCCCTGATGAACGTATGCGCGGCCAAGCTATGGCCGATGCTTTGCCAATGCGCGTCATGACCCGTATGTGGCAGATGTTGTTGAAATCTTTGGAAGAGGTCGCCCAAGCACCAAACGCTATGATGGCCGCGGAGATGGCCGTGATTCGCATGACCCACGTAGCGGACCTGCCAACGCCTGACGATTTGGTCCGTAAGTTACAAAGCACACCTGTGCCCACGGGCCCTGCGCCAACCGGCGGCGGCGGCGTGCCAGCGCGCGGCGGCGTAACTGCATATGCACCACAAAACAATGCGCCAACGGCTTCGGGCGGTGGTGGCACGGTGACGGCACTTGCCCCACAAAACGACAGCCCTTTAGCACAATTTGCGGAATTCCCTCAGGTGGTTGCACTGATCCGATCCCATCGCGACGCTGTTCTAATGATGGAGGTTGAGCGCTATGTTCGCCTTGTCAGTTATAGCCCTGGCCGGATCGAATTTCAGCCAACCGATGATGCCCCAGCAGATTTGGCGCAGAAATTAGGGCAGAAATTACAGCAATGGTCTGGTGCACGTTGGGCCGTATCTGTGGTTTCTGAGGGCGGTGGAAAAACCATTGATGAAGTGAAAAATGCGGCCAGCAATGCCCTAAAGGCAGAGGCAGAGGCGCACCCGCTTTATCAAGCCGTTATCGCGACGTTTCCCGGCGCGAAAATCTCAAAAATCCGTACGGTGAAAGAACTTGAGCAAACAGTAGTATCTGAGGCCCTGCCTGAGGTTGAAGATGAATGGGATCCGTTTGAAGACGAGTGACCCTCTTGCCGTATGCGACTTGGCGCGATAACACCGCGCAGGTGCCCATTACGGGCCAAATCTGAAGGAATATAAGATGCTTAAAGGTCTTGGCGGTCTCGGTGATATGGCTGGAATGATGAAAAAAGCCCAAGAAATGCAATCCAAAATGGCTGAACTCCAAGAACGCTTGGCGACGCTGACTGTGGTTGGCGAAAGCGGTGCGGGGCTTGTGAAAGCGACAGCGACGGCGAAGGGCGAATTGACCAGCTTGGATATCGATCCTTCGATCTTTAGCCCTGATGAAAAAGAAGTGGTCGAAGACCTGATTCTGGCGGCGATCAAAGATGCCCAAGCAAAAGCGAACGAGCGTTCGGAACGTGAAATGCAAGAGCTGACACAAAGCCTTGGCCTGCCTGCGGGCATGGACATTCCGGGTCTGTAAATGTCGCAAGCTCCGCGCGAAATCGAAGATCTGATCAAGCTCATGGCGAAGCTGCCGGGGCTTGGTCCGCGTTCTGCACGCCGTGCGGTTCTGCATCTAGTGAAGAAGCGCGCCTTGCTGTTATCGCCCCTAGCAGATGCAATGCAAAACGTTGCTGCAACCGCGCGCGAATGCGTCAGTTGCGGTAATATTGGCACGACGGAACGCTGCGAAATCTGCATCTCTGAAAAACGCGCTACGGGTGAGATTTGCGTCGTCGAAGATATCGCAGATCTATGGGCAATGGAACGCGCACAGGTGTTTCGCGGACGCTATCATGTGCTTGGCGGAACATTGTCAGCGCTTGATGCCATTGGCCCAGAAGACCTCGGAATTCCTAGACTTTTGCAACGTGTGCGTGACGAAAGCGTGACAGAGGTGATCCTCGCGTTGAACGCCACAATCGACGGCCAAACCACCGCGCATTACATCGCAGATGAGTTGGAAGGCCGTGGCATTCAGGTCACCTCCCTTGCCCAGGGTGTGCCCGTTGGCGGCGAACTTGATTACCTTGATGACGGCACGATTTCCGCAGCTTTGCGCGCACGCAGGTCGCTATAATTCAAGCGTGGAAGGCAGAAAGACAGTAAAATAACCCACGCTCGAAGACCTCCGGCACACGTCGCTAACATAAGTGCGATCCGATCTCAGCGTTGTTCCAATGTGCCGCGTGGGGTCCTTGTAACAGACGGGCCAGCAGACGGCGATCTGCGGAAAGAATCCAACACCGGCGTCACCAACCAGCAAAAGATCGATTTTTACGTATTAGCAGTACTTGGGCCAACACAATCGAAATAAAAAAGCCCTGAACCTAGGGCTCAGGGCTGTTCTTGATTATCGGAGCCGTTTACGGCTGCTCTTTGCCGTCACCTTCGGGCAAGTTAAAGAAGCTATCCGCATCAGCAAAATCGCTATCCTTGCGATCATCTTCGTCTTGCTCGACGATGTCAGCATTCCCCAGCGTGAAGGTTTCAAGACCCTCAATCGCGGTTGGCAATTTGGGTTCTTCAACCAGGCCAAGGCTTTGCTCTGTCGAGACAAGCTTGCGACGTTCTTCGTCAGACATCGCTTCGCCGTCACGCAGTTTTTTCTCATTGGCTTTTTGAACAGCCGCATCAAGTTCAGATTGCTTACACAGGCCCAACGCAACCGGATCAATCGGTTGGATGTTGGCGATATTCCAGTGGGTACGTTCACGGATCGCCTGGATCGTAGGCTTGGTGGTGCCAACAAGTTTGGACACTTGCGCATCAGACAATTCGGGGTGAAATTTCACCAGCCAATAGATCGAGGCCGGACGGTCTTGACGCTTAGAAAGCGGTGTATACCGTGGGCCACGACGTGCTTCTTCGCCAACGGCGGCAGCGTTAAACTTTAACTTCAGCTTATGAAGAGGATCGCCTTCAGCCGCTGAAATCTCGTCTTGGGTCAGCTGGTTATTGGCAATCGGGTCAAAGCCGCGCACACCAGTCGCAACATCGCCATCGGCAATGCCCTGCACTTCAAGTTCGTGCAGATCGCAGAAATCAGCGATCTGTTTAAAGCTCAGCGTGGTGTTGTCGACCAGCCAGACAGCGGTGGCTTTCGCCATAATCGGTTTGGCCATGGGCCTTCTCCTTAATACAATTCAACATGCCTCTCCCGTGCCCCCGGAAGGGCGGTCTGTGGCAGCTTTGCCAGCCAGACGGGTTCACATTGTCGGGGAACTTATCCTGTATATAATACCAAGGCGTCAAAGAGGGAAGCAAAAATGCGAATGGGCAAGTTTTTACAGGTTTTTGGGTTGGTTTTTGCTAGTTTTACAAGTTTTGCGCAGGCAGATGGCGAGCGCGCTGGCGAATTTGATTATTATGTTCTGTCCCTGTCATGGTCGCCAAACTGGTGCGTGCTGGAAGGCGATGCACGCAATTCTCCGCAATGTGAACGGGGTGCTGGCTTTGGTTGGATATTGCATGGGCTTTGGCCCCAATATGAGCGCGGCTGGCCGGGATATTGCCCGACGAACCATCGCAACCCAACGCGCACTGATACCGCTGAAATGGCGGATGTGATGGGCACGGCTGGTCTTGCTTGGCATCAGTGGAACAAACACGGGCGCTGTTCAGGCCTATCGTCAGATGACTATTACGCCCTATCGCGCGAAGCTTATGGGCGCGTGACACGACCCTCAGTGTTTCGCCGTTTGGATAATGCGGTGCGCCTGCCCGCCTCTGTGGTTGAGGAAGCATTTCTAAAGGAAAACCCGGGATTAGAGCCTGATATGCTAAGCGTCACCTGCCGCAATAACATGATCCAAGAGGTGCGCGTCTGCCTAACCCCCGGGCTGGAGCCGCGTGTTTGCGGTGCTGACGTGATCCGAGATTGTCAGGCGGATCGGGCGTTGTTTGAGTCTCTGAGGTAACTCAAATGTCTTTAAATTTAAGGATATGTAGATCCAACCAGCAACCGCTCCATATCTAGTGCGCCCCTGCCGTGCAATGACTATATTTTGTATTTTTACACGAATAATTTGTTGACCTGACCGGGGGACACCGTATCTTCAAAACTGCGATATCAAGATGATATTGCTAGCGAAGGCACAAGGTTCCTGGACAGAACCTTGTGCCAGATGAAATGGATTTCTCACCAAGAGATTCGTTGAATCGCAGGGTTACCTTCCTCTTTCGTCGAAGAGAAGGCTAGCTCCGTGTCGCGAATATTGCAAACGCCATTATAGGAGTATTACAAAATGGCTAAACTAAATATTCACTGCATCCTCTGGAGCGATGATCTCATCCAGCTCTCAAAAGAAATATCTCATGGACGCGAGGCAACTCAAGAAGAAGCCAAGTTCATGGCTGAGAGTATCGCTTGGCTGGATATAAGCACTCAACTTTAACCAATCAGGACAGCGCCCTCCTGTGGGAGAGCGCTGTCCGGCCTGACGACCGGACAAGGTTTACATACAGTACAGTTTACATCCGCAGAACGATTTTGCCGATATGCTCGGAGCTTTCCATCCAAGTGTGGGCCTTGGCGGCTTCTTCTAGGGTGAAGGTCGAATCGATGACCGGTGCGATGCTGCCAGTATTCAGCAGAGGCCAAACTTTCTCTCGCAGTTCATCGGCCATATGAGCCTTAGCAAGGTCACTTTGGGGGCGCAGGGTGGAGCCGGTCACAGTCAAGCGTTTTGCCATGATCTGGGCGAAGTTGATCTCTGCCACGGGGCTCTCAAGAAACGCGATATGCACCATGCGGCCATCCGGGACGAGCGTTTTGATATTGCGGTTAATATAGCTGCCGCCAACCATATCGAGGATCAGGTCAGCGCCACCCTCAGTGCGCACGACCTTAACGAAATCCTCATCACGATAATTGATGGCCCGCTCAGCCCCAAGATCAGTACAGACCCCACATTTCGTGTCATTGCCAGCCGTGGTGAAAACCCGCGCACCAAAAGCATGGGCGAGCTGAATGGCCGTTGTACCAATGCCAGAGGATCCACCATGCACGAGGAAACGTTCCCCCGCTTTCAGGCCACCGCGCATGAAGACATTCGACCAAACGGTGAAATAGTTTTCCGGCAGACAGGCCGCTTCGCGCAGGCCCATTCCATCAGGCACAGGTAAGCAATGGGCCGCCGGTGTGGCGACATATTCGGCATACCCCCCACCGGGCAAAAGCGCGCAAACCTGATCGCCGATGGATAGGTTCGTGACGCCAGCGCCAAGGGCCACGACTTCGCCCGCCCCTTCAAGACCGGGCAGATCAGATGCTGTCGGCGGTGGCGCGTATTTACCAGCGCGCTGCAGGGCGTCAGGGCGATTCACCCCGGCAAAGGCCTGGCGAATAAGCACCTCGCCCGCACGGGGCTGTGGCACGGGACGTGTACATAGTTTCAAGACTTCGGGGGCGCCGGGTTCAGTGATTTCAACGGCGCGCATTTCAGTGGGTAAAGTCATTTCAAGTCCTGTTGATTGAACCGGGAAGGTCATCCCGCGTGGTGGTGCCCGGCGCTTTGATGCCGCTCATAACATTGCTGATGAGCGCGCCAAAAATGGGTAATTTCTGCGCCGCCGCTTTGGCTTTTTCGAACTGCATGACGTTTTCAATACGCCGATCGAGGAATTCGCGGGTCGCCAAGATATCCTCACTTTCATCGCCAAGCCAGAACAACACAGTAGACCCGTAAACGCCGGATAGAACCGCACGCTTAGAATACCAGTTGCCATCTTGTGAAGTATCACCAAGAGCGGTCCAGATCGCGTCAGCAGTGCCCCAGATCAGGCCTGCGCCTTCTGTTGCGTGGTTGGGGAGGGCAAATAGGGATGATCCACGACGTACTAGCTCTTTGTCCTGCACAGCATCTAGGCGCGCCAATACAAGGGCAGCGACCCGTTCACGAATACGCATTTCTGACAGTGGCAGGTCTTTGGCGGCATCCAGCATTTGCTGGTCGCCCAGACGGTGAAACTCAGCAGCCAAATCAATGGCGCCACGCGGACAGGCGGCGTTCGCATCCTCAAGGCTGGCACCGCAATCGGCAATCGCCATCGCGAAACTTTCCGGCCCCCAACCATCAAAAATCACATGGGGGGTGATCGCCTGCAAGAGACACGTTTTCAGCGGTTGTTCGGAGGGATCGATCATGGGGCTGCTCCTGCAGATGTCTGCACCCAGCTTACCCCGGATTTTCATAGAATGAAAAGAGGAGAGAAGAACCGCGGCCATTGACGTAGATACAAAACTGACCCGCTTGAAACAAACGGGTCAGTTTTTATCTGCATTAGAAACGTAGGAACTGGTTAACAAATTTAAATCAGTGCAGATTAGACGTTAAATCGATTGAAACACATTGATAGTCGCAATCTTCCATGGGCAGCTTTCGACCAATTGCTTTGGCTTCAAGTCCGCAACGCCCTAGCCACCGGGGCCATGTGGCCGCGATGATGCCAACAAGATGACTGGCACCTTGTTCACGCGCGCCCTTCAGCATGGTTGCCACAAGATGTGCATGTACCCGACGCCTGATCCGCTGCGGTGTATCATGGGCAACAAACACCCGAGAACTTTCCCAAGTTTGTTCATTGACCGGCGCGTTTTCATACAGCAAATCCTGCGGCAAAGATGACAAGAGACCCTGCTGCGCGTCCCGGATCATATAGCTATAAATGCCGCAGTGGGTGGTTGTTGGTGTCAGGCGAATCCCGGCATAGATCTTGCCACCCTCGTGAATGGCGATCCAACGGCTGGCAGGGGTATCGTATTGGTCATATTCCATATCCATCGCTTCGGGCAGATCCCAGTTTTTCTGAACAATGAAGCTTTGCTTCCGTGCCCGAAAAAGATTGCCGAAGAGTTCGCCGTGGTTGTGGAAGTTTTCAAATGATAATGTAGTAGTTTGCATATTAGTTTTCCCAGTATGAAATGAACTGCGAAAATTAACGGTGAGAACCTGCGCACTAGAGCAGCTTATAGTCCTTTGCGCGCTGGATTGCCTCTGCGGTGGTTCGGGCGTGTAACCGAACACGAGCAGAAGTTAATCTCGCTTTCAAAGCACTTTCTGATATTGCCAGTCTGGAAGCTGCCGCAGCGTGCCTGTCGCCGCCGGCAATCAATCGCAGCGCTTCGATTTGAGCCTGTGTTAGGCTCTCCGGCGGCTCCACCATCTCGTGTAACCGACGAACAATATGCGAGATTTCTTCAATCTCGCTGTCTGTGAATTCCCGATCTTGGCGGGCAAAATTGGCGATACTTCGGGATCGGATTGGACCGCAAGAAACGGTAACCCCGTATTTCAAGCCATATTCGCTCGCATCCGTCATCACCCCAAAAGGGTCAGGAATGCCAAGGGAGGACCAACGCGTTGAACCTTCCGTACTAAAGCCCCAAGCAATAACCGGGTCGCGCAACGCGTATCCCTGCTCGGTATAATAATCGAGCCATGCTTGGTCATATGTTGAGAATTGCATAAGCGCAGAAGCGAATCGAATATGAAGGCCCAGAAAATATCCTTCTGGTGCAAATTCGCTAAGTTTCTGAAGTTCTATATCGACGGATAACTTTTTAGACATGCCTTTTTAGACAAGTTGCCAGAATATTCGTCAACCTTAAATTGAATGCACGCATCAAATATAGAATTGAGACTTCACGTGGATAGAAATATTCCAGATACTTTTAAAAAATTATCGACCCTCCCTGAGGAGGTTCGCCTTAATTTACTGGAGTTTTTGAGCGCATCCATGACCGAGGAAGGTCAGATGGATGCGTTTCTTCGCAAGATAGAAAAATCAGCGGCAAAACACCCAGTCAGCGAAACTTATTAATAGAAACTGAATAAAACAAAGAAAAGCCCCGCAATTTGCGAGGCTTTTCATTTAATACATCAACAATTGTTGATTAAGATTCGGCAGCATCTTCTTCTGCAACGCGAGCCAAGTCAGCTGCGCCTTTTGCGTTAACGTCACGCTCTACGAATTCGATGATCGCCATTGGCGCCATGTCACCATAGCGGAAGCCGGCTTTAAGAACGCGTACGTAGCCACCTTGACGGTCTTTGTAGCGTGGGCCGAGGATTTCGAACAGTTTCGCAACGTCTTTGTCCTGCTTCAGCTGTGCAGCAGCCTGACGGCGCGCATGCAGGTCACCGCGTTTTGCGAGTGTGATGAGTTTTTCAATCACCGGACGAAGCTCTTTGGCTTTCGGCAGGGTGGTTTTGATTTGCTCGTGCTCAATGAGGGAGCCGGCCATGTTGGAAAACAGGGCTTTGCGGTGCTCATGAGTACGGTTTAGACGGCGGTAGCCTCTTGCGTGGCGCATGTGTTTAGTCCTTTAAACGTGTTTTGCTTTGTCTGGCCCCTGATGCGTGTCAGGTGCTCTCCTTGGGGCGTCGGCCCAGATATTCCCCGCTTAAGCGGGCATTTGTGGCGGGGCTACACCAGAAGGCGCACCCCGTCAATTTCTTCAGAACTGGTCTTCGAACTTTTTAGCCAATTCTTCGATGTTTTCTGGTGGCCATTCTTCGACATCCATGCCGAGGTATAGCGCCATGCCGGAAAGCACTTCTTTGATCTCGTTCAGAGACTTGCGGCCGAAGTTCGGCGTGCGCAGCATTTCTGCTTCGGTCTTCTGGATCAGATCGCCGATGTAAACGATGTTGTCGTTTTTCAGGCAGTTTGCAGAACGTACAGACAGTTCCAGCTCGTCCACTTTCTTCAGCAGAAGTGGGTTGAACTCGAGGCCGTCATCTTCTTCCTGACGTGAAGCCGCTTCTGGCTCGTCGAAGTTCACGAAAATTGACAGTTGGTCCTGCAGGATGCGCGCAGCGAATGCCACAGCGTCATCAGGCGTGATGGAGCCGTCAGTTTCGAGCTTCAGTGTCAGTTTATCATAGTCGAGAACCTGACCTTCGCGGGTCGGCTGCACGTCATATGACACTTTTTTCACAGGAGAGTAGATCGCATCAATTGGGATCAGACCAATCGGTGCATCTTCTGGCTTGTTCTTCTCAGCAGCAACATAGCCCTTACCAGTATCAACGGTGAGTTCCATGTACAGATCAGCGCCGTCATCAAGGTGACAGATCACATGTTCTTTGTTGAGAACTTCAATACCAGCGCTTTCAGAAATGTCGCCAGCGGTCACAACAGCCGGGCCATTTGCGGAAATGGATACACGCTTGGGGCCTTCGGCTTCCATGCGCAGTGCTACACCCTTGAGGTTCAGCACGATGTCGGTGACATCTTCGCGCACACCAGCAACGGATGAGAATTCATGCAGGACGTTGTCGATTTGAACAGACGTGATTGCAGCACCCTGAAGGGAGGACAGCAGAACACGACGCAATGCGTTGCCCATAGTCAGACCGAATCCGCGCTCAAGCGGTTCGGCAATCACAGTCGCCTGACGCGCTGGATCGTTGCCTGGTTTCACTTCAAGCTGCGTTGGCTTGATAAGTTCCTGCCAATTTTTGTGGATCATGCGTAGAGCCTCCATTCTTGTTTCTGGACCATGTCCCTGACCAGAAACGCCCGAGGTTTAAAATGCAAAATCCGGGCTCGTGAAACCACGAACCCGGAAAGGTTGTAAACGCTTAAACGCGGCGACGCTTTGGTGGGCGGCAGCCGTTGTGTGCGATTGGCGTAACGTCACGGATAGATGTGACGTTCAGGCCAAGTGCAGCCAATGCGCGAAGTGCGGATTCACGGCCAGAACCTGGACCCTGAACTTCAACTTCGAGTGTTTTAACACCGTGTTCCTGTGCTTTTTTACCAGCATCTTCTGCAGCCATCTGAGCCGCATAAGGTGTGGATTTCCGTGAGCCCTTAAAGCCCATGGTGCCAGCAGAGGACCAAGAAATTGCGTTACCCTGAACATCAGAGATCAGGATCTTAGTGTTGTTGAACGATGAGTTCACATGCGCAACACCAGAAGCAATATTCTTGCGTTCTTTTTTCTTCGTACGAGTTTTATCGCGTGCCATCAGTCAAACCCTCCCTTTACTTCTTCTTACCAGCAATGGCCTTTGCAGGACCTTTGCGAGTACGAGCGTTGGTGTGAGTACGTTGACCGCGAACAGGCAGGCCACGACGGTGACGCAGACCACGGTAGCAACCGAGATCCATCAGACGTTTGATGTTCATCTGTGTCTCACGACGCAGGTCACCTTCAACTTTGTAAGTTGCGTCAATGTGTTCACGGATCGCAAGTACTTCTGCATCTGAAAGTTCGTTAACACGACGGGTAAAGTCGATTTTAACAGCTTCACAGATAGCTTCGGCAGAAGTCGTACCAATTCCAGTGATATAAGTCAGGGCGATCGGGACCCGTTTATGGGTCGGGATGTTAACGCCGGCAATACGTGCCACTTGTTATCTTCCTTTTCGTTGCGGTTCCGTAACTCCGGAACCTTTTTTCACAACGTAAGCCCGAGGCGTGAACGCTCCGGGCCGCAGCTGAATTCAGGTGATATATTCTACGCAGGCGCGACCCACGCAGAATCATAATCCCTTGCGGGATAATGCTGATTATGGGGTTTTCTAAACCCCGTCAAGCTTGAAGCGTCATGGCCTCGATACTAAAATTCTCTCTGGAGTGCTATCGCCACCGGAAACAGCCGCTGCAAACAACAGCAGCGCAAAGACTGGGATCAGCCAGCCAGAAGCAGAAGACGTGGAGGCCTCTTCAATAATGATTTCTTCTTCCATGATTGGCGCGGTCAGATTGCCAGCAAAAGCGGAAGAGGCGATGAGGGATGTGCTCAGGAGAGCAGCGGTAAGAAATTTCATAGTGATACCCTGTCAGAGACTAATAAATTTAAACGTGCGGACTCATAAGTAAAAAAGTTCCGACACCCATCGGATGCCGGAACCCAACTCTTAAGGAGTGTTAACATACCTTCAACTCACCTGTCCAGAACGGTCACAATCGACGCATACTCAACAGGAATGCCTAAAAGTCAAACAAGCACGCAGCGTGATCAGTTAGGTTCGACTCGAACGTTGTCTCCACCGGAAACCGCCGCTGCAAACAACAGCAATGCAAAGACCGGGATCAACCAGCCTGAGGCAGAAGATGTAGAGGCTTCTTCAATAATGATTTCTTCTTCCATGATTGGCGCGGTCAGGTTGCCAGCAAAAGCGGAAGAGGCGATGAGGGATGTGCTCAGAAGAGCTGCGGTAAGAAATTTCATAGTGATACCATTTCAGTGGCTAAATAAATTTAAACATGCGGACTCGTTAATAAAAAAATTTCGGCACCCACTGGGTACCGAAACCGAACTCTCAAGAATACCTTAAAATACTTTTAACTTACCTGTCCAGAACAGAGGCAATTGGTGCTTGAACAACAGGAATGTCTGCAAATCTGTCAAGCGCGATCAGACAGGGGGCTCGACCCGAACGTTGTCTCCACCGGAAACCGCCGCTGCAAACAACAGCAATGCAAAGACCGGGATCAACCAACCAGAGGCAGAAGATGTAGAGGCTTCTTCAATAATGATTTCTTCTTCCATGATTGGCGCGGTCAGATTGCCAGCAAAAGCGGAAGAGGCGATGAGGGATGTGCTCAGAAGAGCAGCGGTAAGAAATTTCATAGTGATATCCTGTCAGAGATTAAATAAATCTAAGTGTGTGGACACATAGATAAGAAAAATCCCGGCACCCCACTGGGTACCGGAACCGAATTCTCAAGGGCTATTAACATGCCCTTTACTTACTTGTCTAGAACAGCCGCAATTGATGCTTGAACAACAGGAATGTCTGCGAGGCCGTCAACACGGTTCAACTTTTCCTTGGCAAAGTAATAGCCCAAAAGCGGAGATGTTTTTTTATAATATTCCATCAGCCGTGTACGCAGGCTTTCTTCATTATCGTCAGCACGACGCTTGAAGTCAGCTTCACCACATTTGATGCACTTACCATCTGCAGGTTCAGGTTTGGTCTCATCGTGATAAACTTCACCACAATTGCCACAGGTCGAACGACCGGTGATCCGAGAAATCAAAGCTTCGTCCCGAACCCGCATCTCGACCACAGAGTCAAGGTTTTGGCCAGTTTCTTTCAACAGGTCTTCAAGCGCAACAGCTTGCGTCAAGGTGCGTGGGAAGCCGTCAAAAATGAACCCGCCACCCTTCTTGTCGCCTTCAAGCTTTTCACGGATCAGACCAATCACGATCTCATCTGTGACCAACTCACCCGCATCCATCACAGCGGCAACTTTATTGCCCATGTCAGTGCCGGAGGTGCGTGCTTCACGAAGCATGTCACCGGTGGAAAGTTGAACCATATCGCGAGTCTCTACGAGATGGCGTGCTTGTGTTCCTTTACCTGCCCCTGGTGGGCCGAGAAGAATTATGTTCATCGTCTAGCTGTTCCCTTCTTGCCGCGCTTTTTCCCCCGCAGCTGTGATTTCTCAATCAGGCCTTCATACTGGTGTGCCAGCATGTGGCTTTGAACCTGTTGGATCGTGTCCATGGTTACGGAAACCACAATCAAAACCGAGGTGCCGCCAAAATAGAAGGGAATTGCGAACTGTGAACGCAAAATCTCTGGCAAGAGACAAACTGCCGCAAGGTAGCCGGACCCTACGACCAACAAACGGGTCACAACATAGTCTAAATACTCTGCGGTCTTCTTACCGGGGCGAATCCCGGGGATAAAACCGTTCTGATTCTTCAGATTATCGGCAACTTCATCGGTCTTGAAAGACACGTTGAAGGTATAGAAGAACGCAAAGAATACGATCATTGACACAAAGAACAGCAGATAGAGCGGCTGACCTGGGCCAAAATATGCCAAGATTGTCGACACAACAGGACCAGTCTGATTACCAGAGAAGGTCGCGACGGTTGTCGGCAACAGCAGCAGTGAGCTTGCGAAAATCGCAGGAATAACGCCCGCCGGGTTCACTTTGACAGGAAGATGGCTTGTGCCACCGTCATAGACTTTCATGCCAACTTGACGACGTGGGTATTGGATATGGATCTTGCGCAAAGCACGTTCCATGAAGACCACAAAACCAATCACAGCGACAACCATCACCAACACACCAATGATCACAACTGGGCTAATCGCGCCAGAACGACCTTGGCTAAGGAATTGGGCGATCGCAGCTGGGATCTCAGCAATGATACCGACGAAAATGATCAACGAAATGCCATTACCGATGCCGCGTGCAGTGATTTGCTCACCCAGCCACATCAGGAACATGGTGCCACCAACAAGGGTGATCATGCAGGCGATGCGGAAATACAGGCCTGGATCTGTCGCCAGATCACCGGCTTCAAGGCTTACTGCAAGACCATAGGCTTGGAAAGTCGCCAGAAAAACCGTGCCGTAACGGGTGTATTGCGCGATCTTTTTGCGCCCCTGTTCGCCTTCTTTTTTCAGCTGCTCCAGCTTTGGAACCATTGCGGTCATCAACTGAATGATGATCGATGCTGAAATGTAAGGCATAATACCCAAGGCAAAGATGCCCATGCGGGACAATGCGCCACCAGTGAACATTCCAAGCACGCCGGCAATGCCGGAACCCGCTTGCTCCATAAACTCACGAAGCGCTGTGCCGTCGATACCAGGAACCGGGATATATGTCCCGAGACGATAAACGATCAACAAACCAAGTGTGAAAAGAATACGTTGGCGCAGCTCAGAGGCTTTACCGAACGCACTCCAGCTCATGTTTGACGCCATTTGCTCTGCTGCAGATGCCATTCCCGGGCCTCTCCCAATCATATGAAAAACGCCGCCGTCCGGTTCCCCGGCGGCGGCGTCTGAAAAACTTAATTGTATGTAAGCGGCGCGGCGGCCGCAAACAAGTGCTTATTCAGCTGCAGCCGGTGCTTTGATGGTCAAAGAGCCACCAGCTTTTGCAACTGCGTCAACCGCAGACTTGGACGCGCCGGTCACTTCGATGTTGGCTTTCGCGGTGAGATCACCTTTCGCCAGCACACGGATGCCGTCGAGTTTACGACGTACGAGACCGGATGAAATCAGAACATCTTCGGTGATCGCTGCTTTTACGTCGATCTTTTTCGCATCGATGAATTTCTGGATCATGCCCAGGTTAACAACGGCAAATGCCTTGCGGTTTGGCTTGTTGAAGCCACGCTTAGGCAGACGTTGGTAGAGGGGCATTTGGCCGCCTTCAAAACCTTTGATCGCAACACCTGAACGGGATTTTTGACCTTTGATACCACGGCCACCCATTTTACCGGTGCCGGAACCAGGGCCACGGCCAACGCGTTTGCGGGCTTTGGTTGCGCCTGGATTGTCGTGAAGTTCATTGAGTTTCATATCGCTTCTCCTTGCCGGATGTGACCCCTGAAGCGTAAGCGGGTCAACCACGGCTTAATGGTTTTGATTCTGCGACCACAGATGGCCACCGGGGGTGTTTAGACCGAAGTGCTGCCGCTGGCAAGTCTCGATGAAACACCCCAATACTTTAAATCTTTAAAGGGCGGGAAAGACGTTCTTTAAGGACTTCAAAGTAAATCGTGGTGTTTAGCGTGCCGCATTATCTGCGCGCAGGTACTCGGTCCAAGTTGGGCAAGGTGCGGTAAAAGCAGATTTGATGGCGCGGGCGAATGTGTTCAGGAAAGTCATAAGGGTTACTCCAGATAACGGGTCAATGTTGTTGACCATCACCTAACGGGAGTCGCTTTCAGGTAGTACCGTGAGAATGTGAATTGCCGGGTTGCAGAGAATGCAAGGGTCACGGTTTGTCTAAGCCGGGCTGCGCCTGACCTTGGATGGATGCGAACCGACCACCTAGAGAAACTTAGGCAATGCACTTACATATTATGCGCGATCAAGCCTTCAACACTTAGATCAAGGTTCAAGTCCCATCGGTATAAAGTTAGCTTCCTCTACTATTTCACCTGATAAGTCCGGAATTAAAAGGGATAAATCCATAAAAGCCCTAGGTACGTTCGGGGCACCTCGCATCAACTGCCCCCACATATCTCTACCCAAAATTCTAATTTCAGGGCAGAGCGTTGCTCTGGAGCTGTGCAACCAAACCATTGCGCCAGCTGCATCTGAGGTTTGGCCATTTTTTTGGAAAAGGCGCACAAGTTTGTCAAAGCTTAGACTAACATTCTCGTTTGCTTCTAAATAATTATTGCGCATCATATCGAAGTCTTTTTCAGAAAGCGGACCTTCCTTAATTACATTCAAACGTACACCTGTTGCGATTATTAGCAACGTTGCTAATTCATGGTCAGATTGACCAGATAGCGATGCTATAAAACGAGTTAATTCATCTCGCATTGTATCAGCAGAGTATTTTTTGGATTTTTGATGTGACCCAGCCAAACATGTGAACCTCTATTAATTTAGAGCTTCACACTAACGCGGGAGCACCAAAAGTAAACGCCCCGGCGTTTCCACCGGGGCGTTTTAAAATTTAGGTCAGGTGAACGTTAAGTTCAGCCCTTTTCCTCGATGATCTCAACCATGTGAGAAACCTTGGTAACCATACCACGGATCGCTGGGGTATCTTCCAGCTCACGTGTTTTGTGCATTTTGTTCAGGCCGAGGCCGATCAATGTCTGACGCTGTTTGGCGGGGCGACGGATCGGGGAACCGGTTTGTTTTACAACGATAGTTTTAGCCATGGGATCAGTTCCTTACGCTTCTACTGCGGTGTCAGCTTCAGGTTTACGCAGAATATCTGCAACCTTCTTGCTGCGACGCTGAGCAACCATACGAGGGCTGGATTCTTTGTTCAGACCGTCGATTGTTGCGCGGATCATGTTGTAAGGGTTCTGGGAACCCAAAGACTTGGAAACCACGTCTTTAACACCGAGCATTTCGAATACTGCACGCATTGGACCACCGGCGATGATACCAGTACCTTCTGGGGCTGTACGCATGATCACTTTACCAGCGCCATGACGGCCTTCGATATCGTGGTGCAGTGTACGGCCTTCGCGCAGAGGCACGCGGATCATCTGACGTTTCGCTTGCTCAGTCGCTTTGCGGATCGCCTCAGGGACTTCTTTGGCTTTACCTTTACCAAAGCCGACGCGGCCTTTTTGATCGCCAACAACAACCAGGGCTGCAAAGCCAAAGCGCTTACCACCTTTTACGGTTTTAGAGACGCGGTTGATTGCGACCAGACGATCTGCAAATTCCGGAGTTTCGTCACGATCGCGGCGTGGGCCGCGACGGTTTTCACGTTCTGCCATTGGGCATTCCTTTATGTGTGACGCTTACGCGCCGTAAATCTCAATCCAGGTGGGGCAGAGCCGAAACCCTGCCCCCCGGATCATCGGAGAGGCGTTGCCGCCTCCCTCAGTTTCTAGAACTTCAGACCACCTTCACGGGCTGCGTCGGCCAAGGCCTTCACTTTACCGTGGAAGAGGAAACCACCGCGATCAAAGACACAGTCTGTGATGTTGGCTTTCAGAGCCCGTTCTGCAATCGCAGCGCCAATTTTGGCGGCCGCTTCGACGTTGTTCTTGCCGACGACGCCCAGATCTTTTTCCAATGAGGAAGCAGATGCGAGTGTAACGCCATTCAGATCGTCGATCAGCTGAACGCTGATGTTCTTGTTTGAACGGTGAACCGACAGGCGAGGACGCCCATATGCGGTTTTCCGAAGTTTGTTCCGAACGCGCAGGCGGCGCTTCAGAAACAGGGTTCTTTTGCTGTTTGCCATTTTTTGCGTCCTTACTTCTTCTTGCCTTCTTTGCGGAAGACGAATTCACCCTTATAGCGAATACCTTTGCCTTTATAGGGCTCTGGTTTACGCCATGCGCGAATGTCAGCGGCAACCTGGCCTACAGCCTGGTCGTCGATGCCTTCAACAAAGATTATAGTCTGCTTTGGCGCAGTAATAGTCACACCTTCAGGTGCAACATATTCTACGTCGTGGGACAGACCCAGGTTCAATTTCAGGGTCGAGCCCTGCATTGTAGCCCGGTAACCAACACCCTGGATTTCAAGTTCTTTCTTGAAGCCAGTGGTCACACCAGTCACGAGGTTCGCGATCATGGTGCGGGACATGCCCCACTGTTGACGTGCACGTTTGGACATACCACGTGGCGCAACAGAGACTTTGTTTTCCTCAACTGTGATTGTTACATCATCAGTTGCGGTGAAGTTGCGTGCGCCTTTCGGGCCCTTAACTTCGATGGATTGACCTGAAACGGACGCAGAAACGCCGTCTGGAAGCTCAATCGCTTTTTTACCAATTCGAGACATTGTCTACTCCTTAGAAGACGGTGCAGAGCACTTCGCCGCCAATGTTGGCTGCCCGTGCGTTTGCGTCCGACATCACACCGCGAGAGGTGGAGACAATCGACACACCCAGGCCCTGACGGACTGTTGGGATGTCTTTAACGCCCATGTATACGCGACGACCAGGTGTAGAAACACGTTTGATCTCACGAATGACAGGAGTGCCATCGAAATATTTCAGGCTGATTTCCAGTGTTGGATGACCGTCTACGCCAGTGCCATTTTCATAGCCGCGGATGTAGCCTTCGTCAGACAACACGTCCAGAACCCAAGCACGAAGCTTAGAAGCAGGAGTGGAAACTGTAGATTTACCGCGCAACTGGGAGTTCCGGATGCGTGTAAGCATATCGCCGATAGGATCGTTCATAATGTCTCTCCCTTACCAGCTAGATTTAACCATGCCGGGGATCTGGCCTGCGGAGCCAAGTTCCCGGAGCGCAATACGGCTGACCTTCAGCTTACGGTAGTAAGCGTGAGGACGACCAGTCAGCTGACAACGGTTGTGCAACCGAGTAGCTGAAGAGTTGCGCGGCAGTTTTGCAAGTTGGAGGCGCGCTTTAAAGCGTTCTTCCATTGGCTTGCTTTCATCTTTTGCGATTTCTTTAAGCTCTGCACGCTTAGTAGCATATTTTGCCACCAGCTTTGCACGCTTAACTTCGCGTTCGATCATAGACTTTTTAGCCATTTTTGATTTCCTTCCGCGATCAGCTGTTGAAAGGCATGTTGAAAGCTTTCAACAGCGCCTTTGCTTCCGCGTCAGTATTCGCGGTGGTTGCAATCACAATGTCCATGCCCAGCATATCAACTACTTTATCGAAGTCGATTTCAGGGAAAACGATGTGCTCTTTAAGACCCATGGCATAGTTGCCACGACCATCGAAAGATTTGCCGGAGATGCCGCGGAAATCGCGGATACGTGGCATTGCGATGGTGATCAAACGGTCGAGGAATTCAAACATCTGGTCGCCGCGCAGTGTGACTTTGGTGCCGAGAGGCATCTCTTCACGAACGCGGAAGCCAGCGATTGATTTCTTCGCATAGGTCGTTACAGCATGTTGACCAGCAATCAGGGTCAGCGCTTCTTGAGCGTGCTTCACCTTCTTGGTGTCTTTAGTCGCTTCGCCAACACCCATGTTCAGAACGATTTTATCCAGCTTAGGCAGCTGCATTTCGTTCTTGTAACCGAACTCTTCCATGAGAGCGGCACGAATGGTGTCTTTGTAAAGCGCTTTAAGACGCGGGGTATAAGTTTGTGCATCAAGCATTAGACTGTTTCCCCTGTGGTCTTAGCGAAGCGTACCTTTTTGTCGTCTTCCACACGGAAGCCAACACGGGTTGCTTTGCCATTGCTGTCGAGCAGCGCGAGGTTGGACAGATCAACGGGCATCGCAACTGGTACGCGGCCACCTTGGCTGTTCTGGGACTGTTTTGTGTGACGGATGGAGACGTTAACGCCTTCAATCACAGCTTTACCAGCAGACGGGTTAACAGAAGCGATTTCGCCCTCTTTACCTTTGTCTTTACCGGCCAAAACGACGACTTTATCGCCTTTTTTCAACTTAGCAGCCATCTTACAGCACCTCCGGCGCGAGCGAGATGATCTTCATGAAGTTTTTGGCGCGCAATTCGCGAACAACTGGCCCGAAGATACGGGTGCCGACTGGCTCGTTGTTGTTGTTCAAGATCACAGCAGCGTTGCTGTCGAACTTGATTGCTGTGCCGTCTTCACGACGTACTTGTTTAGCTGTGCGAACGACGACGGCCTTACGGACGTCCCCTTTTTTCACACGGCCACGTGGGATGGCTTCCTTAACGGAGACGACAATAATGTCGCCGACCGAAGCGTATCTACGCTTAGAGCCACCCAGAACCTTGATGCACTGAACACGGCGAGCGCCGCTGTTGTCAGCTACATCCAGATTAGTCTGCATCTGGATCATGATGTTACTCCCGACCTGTGGGGGGGCTCAGATATGCCCGGATCCCCAAGGTTTCGATTAAGTCGAAAAGGATCTAAACGCTTACGCGCTCAGAACTTCCCAACGCTTGGTTTTCGATTTAGGCGCACATTCCTGGATACGGACTTGGTCGCCTGCCTTGAAACTGTTGTTCTCATCGTGGGCCCGATATTTTTTGGACTTACGGATGGTTTTCTTCAGTACGGGGTGTGTGAAACGACGCTCAACAGACACAGTTACGGTCTGGGCGTTGGCGTCGGATGTTACGGTGCCGGTCAGAATACGTTTGGGCATATCTCAGGCTCCCCTTATACTTCGGATGCTGCGGCTGCAGCTTTTTCGTTCATGATGGTCTTTACACGAGCAGCTTCACGACGCGCACCGCGCATACGTACTGTTGACTCGAGTTGGCCAGTCGCCTGCTGAAAACGCAGGTTGAACGATTCTTTTTTCAGAGTTGCGAGCGCTTCTTTGAGCTCGTCTGGCGTTTTATCACGCAGTTCATTGGCGTTCATGTCGCCTCTTCCTTTGCCTTGCACCAGAAAGCCCCTTTTTACGGGTAACTTTAGCCCTGGTGGGTGAATAGAAATGCACGCGATTCCCCAAAAGGGACCGCGAACTGGCTTTCTATAGGGGGGATTGGCCTTGGGGGCAAGGGGGAAGTGCGCGCATTTTCGATATGCTTGCACGGGGTACCCCGCCCATACTACAAGCGCATTATTACCGAATTGGGACATCATTTCCGCATTCAAATTATCTTTACGGAGACATTTTATGGACACTGCATTTACTGCGGCACTTATGGGTGCGGGATGGCTGGTATTCTACGGCTGGCAAGTCTTTGTTAAGGACCGCGGAAATATTGGATCGCTAGGCCTGCCTCTCTCTGTGTTTGCTTGGTGGTCTATTGCAGACTGGCTGTTTGACACCTGACGACAGATGCAATCGTTCCCTCTCGCCCTTCCCGGCCCTCTGCGTTAAAACCAATCCATGACACAAATTGAATCACTTTTCGTGACCCGCCTTTACCGCTCTACTCTGGCTGAACAATCCCCCGTGGTTGACCCGGACGAGCTTTACGCAAGCTGTTATTCCATTGCCGAGGATGATGAGGCAGGGCAGGAATGGTGTGAAACACAGGGCTATCCTGGTTATACCTCCTATGCCTCGCTGACCGATCTGCCTTGGCGGTTCCCGGCGTTCAAAACCCTGGTTGAATCTCTGGATAAGCATGTGGCGGCTTTTGCTGAGGATCTAGAGTTCAATCTTGATGGCCGTAAACTGGTGCTTGAGGATATCTGGATCAACATCCTGCCCGAGGGTGGCTATCATTCCGCGCATATCCACCCACACTCTGTCATTTCTGGCACGACTTATGTTGCCCTGCCCGAGGGTGCCGGCGCGCTGCGTTATGAAGATCCACGCCACGCGATGATGATGGCCGCCCCGCCCCGAATTAAGGATGCGCGGCGCGAACAGAAAAGCTTCATCACAGTCAGCCCGGATGAGGGTGATGTACTGCTCTGGGAAAGCTGGTTGCGCCATGAGGTGATGCAAAACACCGGCGAAGAAGAACGCTGTTCCGTGAGCTTTAATTATAAATGGGAGTGAGTAACGGTTCTTGTCGAAGACATGACGATTGGTCCAGTGGACCAATCGAGTTACTCACAGGCGGAACCCCAAGCCTATTACAGCCAGCCCTACCCCAGATGGGGACACCCAAAACAAATCTTGTTTCAGACACATTCCCGCGCCCTACACTTGATCGAAGGTTGCTTTCCCCTAAGAATTTTGAGCAGATTAACTGCCTCATCAGAAGAGTGTGTTGCTTAATATTACCGTCGACGTATCCGCAGATCTAAAACGCCTCAGACGCCTTGAGCTTGCCGGACAGCTCAAGATCTTCGCAGTAAACATCGAGAACCACAGGGAAACCCGAAAAATTCAAAACAAGGAACCACCTGTCGCTGTCATTGGCAGCAAAATTACGACGATAGGAAACAGTGTTACCGCCCCTACCAACAATAAGTTTGCACCGTTACAGCGAATAATCGGCAAACAGCATCATGCAGACATACTACACCTCGAAAGGCATATAGAAAGCGGCCGGGATTTTTTCATCACGGATGATAATGATTTTTTGTCAAAGCGCGAAGAACTTTCAAGGGAATTGGGTATTCGCATTCTCACAGTCGATGAAATCGAGCAACATATAGAACAGTAAAACCCCCGCCAGTTTCCTGACGGGGGTTTTTATTTCTTTCAGCTATAATTTTCGCTTAAGCGAAAATCACCAATCTTCGCGTACGACTGTACGTGTTTTAACTGAGAGTTTCATCGCAGCGAGGCGCAGGGCTTCGCGTGCAACATCCTCAGAAACACCGTCGATTTCGAACATCATACGGCCAGGCTTAACTTTGCAAACCCAACGGTCAACAGAGCCTTTACCTTTACCCATACGAGTCTCGATAGGTTTCGCAGTTACCGGTACATCCGGGAAAATGCGAATCCAGACACGACCCTGACGTTTCATGTGGCGGGTCATCGCACGACGAGCTGCCTCAATCTGACGTGCAGATACACGCTCAGGGGTGGTTGCTTTAAGTCCGTAAGTGCCGAAGTTCAGATCAGAACCACCTTTTGCAAGGCCCTTGATCCGGCCTTTGTGCATCTTACGGAATTTGGTACGTTTTGGTTGTAGCATCTAACTGCCTCCTTAACGACGGCCGCCAGCACCACGAGGTGCAGGGCCTTCTTGGAGTTCCTGGTGTCTACGATCGTGTGCAGATGGATCGTGTTCCATGATCTCGCCTTTGAAGATCCAGACTTTGATCCCGATAATGCCATAGGCAGTCTCGGCTTCACATGTAGCGTAGTCGATGTCAGCACGAAGTGTGTGCAGCGGCACACGACCTTCACGATACCATTCAGTACGCGCGATTTCTGCACCGCCAAGACGGCCAGCAACGTTCACGCGGATACCAAGAGCACCCATGCGCATCGCGTTCTGAACAGAACGTTTCATCGCACGACGGAAGGATACACGGCGTTCCAGCTGCTGAGCGATATTCTCTGCAACCAGTTGACCATCCATCTCTGGCTTGCGAACTTCAACAATGTTGAGGTGCAATTCAGAGTCAGTCATCGCAGCAAGTTTCTTGCGCAGAGTTTCGATGTCTGCACCTTTCTTGCCAATGATAACGCCAGGACGTGCAGTGTGCACTGTGACGCGACATTTCTTGTGTGGACGCTCGATGATCACACGGGAAATACCAGCTTGCTTGCATTCTTTGCCGATGAATTCGCGCATGCGAATATCTTCGAGCAGAAGATCACCAAAATCTTTGGTGTTTGCGTACCAGCGGCTATCCCAAGTGCGGTTCACCTGAAGGCGCATGCCAATTGGATTTACTTTGTTACCCATTATGCTTGCTCCTCTACCTGGCGGACAATGATTGTCAGCTCAGAGAACGGCTTCAAGATTTTGCCAAAACGACCACGAGCACGTGGACGACCACGTTTCATAGTCATGTTTTTACCAACCCAGGCTTCCGCCACGATCAGCTCATCAACATCCAGGTTATGGTTGTTTTCGGCATTTGCGATTGCGGACTGAAGACATTTCTTAACATCACCAGAAATACGACGCTTGGAGAAAGTGAGGTCGGTCAGAGCCTTGTCAACTTTCTTACCACGGATCATACCTGCAACCAGGTTCAGCTTCTGCGGGCTTGTACGAAGCATGCGGAGTTTCGCCATTGCTTCGTTGTCGGCCACGCGGCGTGCGTTTTTCTCTTTACCCATGGCTTTTACTTCCGCTTCGCTTTTTTATCCGCGGCGTGACCGTAGTAGGTCCGTGTCGGGGAATATTCACCGAATTTCTGGCCAATCATTTCCTCGGATACGTTTACCGGGATATGTTTGCGACCGTTGTACACACCAAAAGTCAGACCCACGAATTGGGGCAGAATGGTGGAACGACGAGACCAGATTTTGATGACTTCATTGCGGCCAGATTCGCGTGATGCTTCGGCTTTCTTAAGCACGTAAGAATCAACGAAAGGGCCTTTCCATACAGAACGTGACATAGATTAACGTCCCTTCTTCTTGGCGTGACGCGAGCGAATGATAAGCTTTTGCGACGCCTTGTTTTTGTTGCGGGTGCGGAAGCCTTTAGTCGGCTGGCCCCAAGGGCTGACCGGGTGACGACCACCGGATGTCCGGCCTTCACCACCACCGTGAGGGTGATCAACCGGGTTCATTACAACACCACGAACGCTTGGACGAATGCCTTTGTGGCGCATACGGCCGGCTTTACCAAAGTTTTGGTTGGAGTTGTCGGGGTTCGACACAGCACCAATGGTGGCCATGCATTCCTGACGAACGAGACGAAGTTCACCTGAGGACAGGCGGATCTGCGCATAAGAACCGTCACGACCAACAAACTGAGCGTAAGTACCAGCAGCACGAGCGATCTGGCCGCCTTTGCCTTGCTTCAACTCGATGTTGTGAATGATGGTACCGATTGGCATACCAGAGAACGGCATAGCGTTGCCTGGTTTGATATCGGCTTTTGCAGATGCGATAACTGTGTCACCGATAGCAAGGCGCTGTGGCGCAATGATATAGGCCTGTTCGCCATCTTGATATTTGATAAGTGCGATAAACGCGGTCCGGTTAGGATCGTATTCGATCCGTACTACGGTCGCCGGAACGTCAAGTTTGTTCCGTTTGAAATCGATGATACGGTAAAGGCGTTTGGCGCCCCCACCTGTACGACGCATTGTGATCCGTCCGGTGTTGTTCCGGCCGCCCGATTTAGTCAAACCCTGTGTCAGGGTTTTGACTGGACGTCCTTTCCAAAGCTCCGAACGGTCGATCAGAACCAGCCCACGCTGGCCTGGCGTCGTCGGTTTGTACGACTTAAGTGCCATGCTTTCTGTCTTCCGTTTAGCTATGCGAATCCAGCCCGAATGGCCGCGACCCGCTATGTAAGCCCCCCGAAGGTGGCCAATATATAGGGCCCCGAAGGTCCCCAAGTTCAAAAGTCACAAGCCCCAGAACGAATCCGAGGCTATAAGACTGTCGCGAAGTAACAGAGAAATGGAGGGGCGTCTATAGAAGAAAGGGGTTTAGGGCCCCTGCCTTACTTGTTGCCACAACATGAGGGCAATACCTGACCTAAGATGGAGTCAAAATGACCATCTGTCAAATCCTAGGTTTGGTCAAACAAAATTCGAGGGGTGGGCGAGACACAGACCAGCATATGCCGATCTATGAATTTCATCGCCATCTCGTCTTCACAGCACGCATAGCCCGAAAGAGATCACGCTAATCCGGGGTGTGTTCCGTGGTGGCAATCTCGATAAGAGCCACAAACATCGCAATGCCACTGTTAAGGATTTCATCCGGGAAATCATAATCTGGGTTGTGCAGATCGGCTTTATCCATCCCGGCGCCCAAGCCAAACATCCCGCCTTCGTATCTTTTGGTGAGTTCACCAAAATCCTCGCCCCAACGAAAGGGGTGATCTATGTCGGTGAAGGCGTGATCCGTCATTTCTGCCGCCTGCCGGATCATATCAAAACCTAACTGACTGTTGGTGGTTGCTGCAAATTTTTCGCGGGTTTCGAACGCAATGCTGAGCCCATAGGTCTTGGCTATGCTTGCGGCACAGCTGGTCAATTCCTGCCACATTTCGTCGACAATCTCTCCCAAGGCTGATCGCAACGTGAAGTGCACCTCACCCTGTGCGGGACAGATACCAGAGGCCTGCACCCCCATTTGGTTGAATACCGGAACGACAAGCGCATAGGCATCAGGGCGGTCGTATTTTTTCTGAATTTCACGAGACCTCAATGTCAATTCAGCCAATGCAAATGATGGGCTAACGCCGGTTTCCGGCTGGGCGCTATGGGCTTCTTTACCAATCATTTTGATGGCGGCATATTTCACTTCTGAGGCGAATGTACCCGTTCTGCAGATCACCTCACCCACGGGGAATCCCGGAAGGTTGTGTAAAGCAAAGACATGATCTGGCCGAATTTGTTCAAAACCGTCATGAAGGCTGCAATTGCGAGCGCCTGTCCCCGTCTCCTCATCCGGTTGAAACAATAGAACCACGCGCCCATTCGCAGGACGCTCAGCCAAGGTTTGCGCGACTCCAGCAAGGATCGTCATATGTCCATCGTGGCCACATTTATGGCCAACACCACCATAAAGAGAGCGATAGGGAATATCGTCGTTGACCTCATGAATGGGCAGGGCGTCAAGTTCACAGCGGATCAGCACAGTTTTTCCAGGCGCCTTGCCGTTGTAAATTGCGGCAAATCCAGCGCCATCTAGGGCAATGATTTCGTCCGGATTTGCGCGTTCTTCGAGGAAATTCCGCATGTGCTTTGCGGTTTCAACTTCCTGACGAGAGACCTCAGGATGTGCGTGAAGCCAATGACGCAGGCTGATCAATTGATCCATATTGATATGCAACGCGGTGCCCTTTTCTTTTCGATAGGTGTCGCGCGAAGTATTCCCCGCGCGACAAATTTCTTAGCTGAATGTTTCGCGAACAGCCATTTCGGTGTTGGTGATCACAACGTCAGCTTCTTCTTTGGTCAGACAGAATGGCGGTGCGAAACCAAGGATATCACCCTGCGGCATCGCACGCCCGATAACACCTTTACCGGCCAGCGCCGCTGAGACTTTCGCGCCAACACCTTCCGAGGCATCAAAGAACTTGCGGCCCTCTTTTTGCTGAACAAATTCTATTGCAGCCAACATGCCCACGCCGCGAATATCGCCAACATTTGGATGATCTCCTAAGCGTTCGTGGAAACCTGCGCGCAAATAATCGCCGGTTACGGTATTGTTTTCGATCAGGTTTAGATCGTCGATCAACTTCAGGTTTGCAACACCAGCCGCCGCACCAATAGGGTGCGCTGAATATGTCCAGCCATGACCGATAGGACCAAATTCATCGGTACCGTCTTCAAGCACTTTCCAGATTTCATCAGATATAATCGAACCCGACAAAGGCGCATAAGCAGATGTTAGGCCCTTGGCGATGGTGATGATATCCGGTTCCATCCCGTAATGTGTGGACCCCATCATTGAACCCGTGCGGCCGAAGCCCGTCACAACTTCATCGGAAATCAGCAAGATGTCATGCTTCTTCAGGATCTTCTGAATGGCTTCCCAATATCCTTCGGGCGGCGGCACAATGCCGCCAGTGCCCAGAACTGGTTCGCCGATAAAGGCTGCGATATTGTCGGCCCCCTCGCGGTCAATCAGCTCTTCCAGATTTTGCGCGCAGTGAGCGGTAAAGTCGGCCTCGGACATGTCGAGATCATCACGGCGAAAATAATAGGGCGCTTCAGTGTGAATGACCTGTTCCAGTGGTAGATCAAATTTTTTGTGGAATAATTCCAGCCCTGTCAAAGACCCGGTCACAAGCCCCGATCCGTGATAGCCACGCCATCGAGAGATGATTTTTTTCTTCTTTGGGCGGCCCAGGATGTTGTTGTAATACCAGATCAGCTTGACGTTGGTTTCGTTGGCATCAGATCCACCTAACCCAAAGTAAACCTTGGACATGTTATCAGGGGCACGATCCATAACCATCTTCGCAAGCGTGATCGAAGCCTCTGTGCCGTGACCGACATAGGAATGATAATAAGCCAATTCGTGTGCTTGGGCGGAAATAGCTTCGGCGATTTCAGTACGACCATAGCCGACATTCACACAATAAAGACCTGCGAACGCATCCAATAGCTTTTTACCTTCACGATCCTCAATATACACGCCCTTAGCGCCAGAAATCACACGGGTTGGCGTCTCGCCACGCGCATGTTTGGCAAGATGGGTTGAGGGGTGGAAAAAATTCTCACGGTCCCATTGGCTCATTTGATCATTGTGCAGCATGTATTATTCCTTGGCTCCGGGCGCATGTTAGTTTGGAGAGGAATTTATACGGATGCGAAAGATGAAGTATCTGAAATTGCCTGCCTCGACAGCAGAAACATCTAAAATCCATGGATATTACAAGTATTCATCTGCAACATTGGCCAAAAGGTGCAGCGGAGGCCCTGGGCTACGCACGGTTTTTGTCACGATATAGGAATAGTAGCGCGCAATATCGCCGGAGGCTTCTAGCACGGCTTCAATCAGATCTTGATAGGCCTCAATCGTCGGCGCAATGACCTGAATGAGATAATCATAGCCCCCACCAATGGCCCAACACCCGGTGATTTCCGGATGTTCTCCTATGGTGCGTTCAAAGGATTGGAACCGCGCAACCGCATGAGAATCCAGTTCAATTGTGACAAAAACCGTCACCGCGCCGGGTAATTTACGCAAATTTATTTCCGCACGATATCCCGAGATCAATCCTGATTTTTCAAGCCGCCGCAATCGTTCCCAACATGGCGACGGGGACAGGCCAACCTGTTCCGCCAACGCGGCTTTTGTAATTCGGCCATTGTCGGACAAGACCCTTAGAATCTGAAAATCGATACGATCAAGTTTAAGCATAACGACCTATATCGCTGGCAATATCCATGATCAAGAATTGAAACCTATAGGCATGCAGGGCGGTAAAACCTGTGCGCCGAAAGCAAAGCGTTTGCCGCACTTTTTTTGTTCAGCCGGAAACCAGCCCGCGCACGAATGGCCTAAGCAAATTTGCAAATGGTTTGTTAACCAATCCGCAGAGTTAGGAACTGGTGACCATCGCCACGAGGATCAGCCAACCCGTGATTTCAGAAACTTGCTGCACTGCCCCTAAGACATCGCCCGTTTGACCCGAGATTTGTCGCATCACCCAACGGGCCAAAACGCCCGTGGAAATTGCCATGCCTATAATCAGAACTGGGGCGAGGTTTACGCCCAGAGGGATCAGAAACATGATTGCAATCAGGGCCGAATACATAACTTGGGAGCCCGCCATCTGTGACGCGCCCGCGCCCTGCCCCGCTTGTCGCGCCGGTGGCAAAAGCCACAAAATCAAAGGCATGAAGGCGCGACTTACTGCTGAAAGACCAATGCAGGCCGTAAAGACAACCCAAGGATCAGCAAAAGCCGCCATCGCTGCGACACGCATCCCAATACTCAGGATCATTGCCGCCGCACCATAGCTGCCAAGGCGGCTGTCGCGCATAATTTCTAGTTTTCGCTCGACCGTTGCGCCACCACCAAGGCCATCCGCAAGATCCGCAAGGCCATCCTCATGCATCGCGCCGGTCAAAAGTACAGAGGCCGCGACGGCAATAAAGGCTGAAAGAACCGGTGGCAATCCTAGCCAACTGACGAAAAGGAACACCCCGCCCGTCAGCGCCCCAATCAATCCCCCGACAATAGGCCAAGACCAAGCAGATGAGGATGTCGCAGGCAGTTCACCGGAAATCTCAGGAACGGGCAGACGCGTGAGCAGCATAAAGCCAAGCTTTAGTTGTTTTAACCACACGTCCGACCGCCCCAGACTCGTCATGCGTCTGAGACGCCCGCTTCGCCAAAGGTCGCCATGCCGTTGTGGCACGCCAAAGCGGAACGAATGATGCCTAGCGCCAAAGCAGCACCGGAACCTTCGCCAAGACGCATATCAAACTGCAGGATTGGTTTTTTATTGATGGCGTCTAACAATAGTTTATGGCCGGGTTCCGCGCTGGCATGACCGACAAGGCAGTGATCCAAAAGTGCCGGATCAACACCGTAAAGAACGGCGGCAGCGGCAGTGCAGATATAACCATCAAGCACCACAGGAATATTGTAAGAACGCGCCGCCAAAACAGCCCCGCAAATCGCGGCCTGTTCACGGCCACCAAAGGCGGCAAGCTGACCAAGTGCATCGCCTTCATGGTCACTATGCAGTTTCAACCCGGCTTCGATCACAGAAACCTTGCGCGCAATGCCTTCCGGATCTGATCCAGTGCCTGGGCCTACCCAGCCCTGCACGTCACCTCCGAAAATGGCCGAGGTCAGGGCCGCAGCAACGGTGGAATTTCCGATCCCCATCTCGCCCAGAAGCAAGATATCTGAGGCTGGGTTTACCGCTTTGGCACCTTGATTGATCGCCTCCACCAGTTCTTCCGTGCTCAGTGCTGGGCCTTGGGTGAAGTCGCCAGTGGGGGTTTCAAGATCAAGCGCCACCACGGAAAGTTCCGCATTATTGGCCTTGCAGAGTTGGTTGATCGCCGCACCGCCGGCTTGAAAGTTGCCAACCATTTGCGCGGTAACTTCTTGCGGATACGGGTTCACCCCTTGGGCACATACACCGTGATTTCCAGCAAAAACAACGGCCTGCGCGACATCTATCGTAGGAGTCGCTGTTTTAAGCCAGCCAGCCATGAATTCTGCGAGGTATTCTAGTTGCCCGAGGGAGCCCGGCGGTTTTGTCAGCGTATTCTGTCGATCTCGTGCCGCGTTTGCGGCCTCGACGTCCATGACAGGCAAGGTCGCAACTGCGCCGCGTATATCGTCAAGGGACTGGATTTTATAGCGTGTATCAGACATTTATTTCACTTTCATCTCGATACCGGACACGACAAAGGAAACCTCGTCGCACAGGGCGGCAATGCGTTGGTTTAGCAGGCCGGCGGCGTCCCGGAACTGTCGCGCAAGTTTGTTGTCAGGCACAATCCCAAGGCCGACCTCATTAGAAACAAACACGACAGGCGCGTTCATCTTACCGAGGCTTTCAATCAACCGATCCGTTTCAGCCTGCCAATCTTTTTCGCCCAGCATCAGATTGGTCAGCCATAACGTCAGGCAATCAACCAGACGTGGTTCCTGATTATCGCTGCGTTCCAAGGCGCCAACAAGATCAAGCGGTTCTGCGATTGTGGTCCATTCCGGGCCACGCCGGGCCTGATGGGTGGCGACCCGCTCCGACATCTCGTCGTCCCAAATTTCGGCGGTCGCGATGTAAATCGCGCGCCCCGTCATATCAGCAGCCATATTGAGCGTTTTTTGCTCAGATATGGCGCTTTTGCCGGATCGTGCCCCGCCTGTTATCAATATCAACTTGCTCATGAGGCGCTTACAAAGCAGATATACTGAGGCGCGAAAAGAGGAAATGCACCCTGTGACCATAAATCAGCCCCCGGTTTTAACTCTGATACGCCACGCGCCGGTGATCTCAGATGGTTGCCTTTATGGGCGACGAGACCTGCCGGCTGATTGCAGCGACACCACAGTTTTTTCAAATTTACGCGCAAAACACCCCCGGCCCAAACGGCTGATTGTCAGCCCTGCAACGCGATGCCGCCAGACGGCGCAAGCTATCTGGCCGGATTGCCCCATGCACGAGGACGCACAGTTGTGGGAACAGGATTTCGGCACTTGGGAAGGTCTCGCTTTTGCGGATCTTCCTGATTTGGGGCCATTACCCTCACAAGAACTCGCGCGCCATCGCCCCCCCGAAGGCGAAAGCTTTGAGGATGTTTGTGCCCGTGTTGCCACCGCCTTGCGCCAAATTGCAAAGGCAGGTTCCGCAACCTGTGTTGTTCACGCCGGAACGATCCGAGCTGCTTTGGCGATGCATGTGGGAGCGCCTGCGGCATTGGCATTTAGCGTTGAAAACCTCTCAGAAACGCAGATTACATTGTTGCCCGACGCGGTTGCGATAAACTATGTGAATCGCATCGTATGAAGTGTGCGCACGTCTCTGTTGCGGGCCATTTTGGCGAGTTACTTCAGGGCCGCTTGGGCGTTGACGGGCCCGTGGCTCTTATCTCGCTTCCTTGCCCCGAACTGCAGCTGAAGACAAGTTTCACACCCGACAATACATTTAATGTGGCCGTCACCGATCCCTCAGGTGCTGAAATACCCACACTGAAAGATCACCTAGCCATGCTGTTGCGCGCACTGGATTTGCCCGTGCAGGGGCAGTTTTCTTTTGCCTCAGACATGCCAGCAGGTGGTGGCGCGGGACTGTCAACGACCCTACTTGTTGCGGTGTGTCGGATGGCTGGGCTGACTGATCCTGTAGAAATTGCACGCCGCTGCCATGCGATTGAAGGTGCAACGGATCCCTTAATGTTTAATCATGCGGAACGCATTTTATGGGCGTCGCGAGAGGTTCAACAGCTTGAAGATCTCCCTGCATTACCAGCATTTCAGGTGATCGGCGGCTTCGGGCCACATCGGATCCGTACAAATCCCAATTGCGCAAACTTCCCAGATATTTCAGACCTGCTCCCACAATGGCGTGACGCGGCACAGGCCCAAGATTTACCCCACTTGGCGCAGCTCTCGACATGTTCGGCGCAACGCGCATTAACGGCCCAAGGGGTGTGGGCCAACGACCCGATACAGCGGCTGGCCCGCGAAACGGGCGCTTTGGGTATTGTTACGGCACATACGGGGGCTGCGCGGGGGCTGATCTTTGCCAAAGGGAAAATCCCGGCCCAAACAGGTAGTGCATTGCAGAAAGCTGGGTTTTCACAGATCACTTGTTTTAGTGGCGGAAGTTGATATTGCCAGGATAGACTGAACAGGTAGCCGGGGAGATGGATATGCGCGATCACGGTGGAAATATTGACTGGGCGATACAGAACTGGGGGGGCGATCCATCAGATTGGATTGATCTTTCAACTGGGATCAATCGCGAACCTTGGCCTGTGCCTGCCCTGACGAAAGACGCTTGGACGGCTTTGCCAACAAAAGCCGCGATGTCCCATCTTAAAGACGTTGCGGCTGCTACATATCACACGAAGGCTGAAATCCTGCCATTGGCCGGGGCGCAAGCTGCCATTCAAATGTTGCCACGCCTGCGTAAGGGGAGGGTCGCGCGCATTTTGTCCCCCACCTATAACGAACATAAGGCCTGCGCTCAGGCCGCGGGTTGGCAGGTTGAAGACGTAAGCGATCTGGAGGCCCTGAAAGGTGCCGATCTGGCGATTGTGGTTAATCCAAACAACCCAGACGGCCAGCAACATGATCCCGATCAGTTGTTGGCGTTGACAGATCATGTGGGCGAATTGGTTGTGGATGAAAGCTTTGCTGACCCGCGCCCCGATCTGTCGATCGCCCCAATGGCGGGCGAAAAGGAAAACCTGTTTGTCCTACGTTCCTTTGGTAAATTTTATGGGCTTGCAGGCGTGCGGCTTGGGTTCTTACTGGGCCATCCCGATGCTGTTTCTGGGATCCGTGAACTGGCAGGCCCATGGCCGATTTCCGGTGCCGCGATAGAGATCGGTTCGGCAGCCTTACAAGACCAAAACTGGGCAACTCAAACCACCTCCCGCTTGCGGCAAGATTGTGTACATATGGATGAAATGGCACTGAAAAAGGGTTGGGTGTTGGTCGGGGGCTGCGAGCTTTTCCGTCTCTATGACACGCCTTCTGCCGCCCAAGCACAAAAACATTTGGCATCATCCCATATCTGGTCACGGATTTTCCCTTGGTCTGAAACCCTGATCCGCTTGGGCCTGCCTGCGGTATCCGAGTGGGAGCGGGTCGCCGCCGCAATGGAGAACCTTGCACTGGAGCACACGGATGGAATTTGATCAAATCGCCTCTGAGACGCTGCATAATATTATGCGCTGGCGTCGGGATGTGCGTCACTTCCGATCAACCCCGCTAAGCGATACCGACCTTGAGGCCTTGCGCGATGCCATTGATTTGGCGCCTTCCGTTGGCAATGCCCGCCCTTGGCGAATTTTGCGTGTTCGTTCTGCTGCATTGCGCCAACAGGTCCGTGAGGAGTTTGAACGCTGCAATGCCGATGCGGCGACAAGCTATGCATTGCAAGAACGCAATGAATACATGCAGTTGAAATTGCAGGGGCTCGACCAAGCGCCTGAACATCTAGCAGTGTTCACTGTGACAAATCCCGAAGAGGGGCGCCGATTGGGACGGCGCACAATGCCTGAAACCCTGCGCCAATCCACCGCCATGGCCTTACACGGGATGTGGCTAATGGCGCGCTCACGCAATATCGGAATGGGAATGGTGTCTATTCTTAACCCAAAGCGTATTGAAACGATTTTTGACGTTCCTGAAGGCTACGAATTTTCCGCCTATCTTTGCATTGGTTATCCTGAGACCAAGGATGACACCCCGCTGTTGCATCGCACGGGTTGGCAAGAAAACAGTGAGGCCCGCTGGTCCGAGGTTTAACGCGCCAACGCCAGCAGGCCGGGCACATCCAGATGCGCTTCCATGTGATCAGCCAAAGCATCCAGCGTATCATCGACCACTTGAGCATAGGCAAAACTGTTCGCCTGAACGCCCAGCGCCGACATAAAAGCCGTGCGAAAATCGTCTGAGGTAAACAGCCCATGCAGGTAGCTGCCCATAACACAACCGTCAGCAGAAATCGCACCCTCATCCATGCCGTTGATCTGGGCAAAGGGGCGGCTTCTATCGAGACCTTCTGTACGCCCAATATGAATTTCATAGCCTTCAATCGGGGTATCCGTCTCACAATGTAGCCCATTGACCCGGGTCAGATGTTTATCCGGCGTCATGGTGGTTTCTACATCAAGCAATCCAAGTCCCCGGGTCTCGCCAGCTTTGCCTTCAATGCCATCTGGGTCGCGGATAATCTGGCCAAGCATCTGATATCCACCACATATACCAAGCACCTTTCCGCCACGGCGCACATGCGCCTGTAGGTCAATATCCCAGCCTTGCTGGCGCAGAAAATCCAGGTCCCCGCGTGTGGATTTGCTGCCCGGGATGATCACAAGATCCGTATCCGCAGGCAGAACCTCCCCGGCGCGCAGCATTTTCAATGACACATTTTCATCCAGCGCCAGCGGATCAAGATCGTCAAAATTTGCAATCCGAGACAGGCCAAGGCAAACGACTTTAAACCCCTCTTTTCGGGTTTCAGCAGGCAGATCCAACGCATCTTCGGCGGGAAGTTTGATAGCATCCTTAAAGAACGGCAGCACGCCAAAGCCAGCCCATCCCGACTTTTCTTCGATCAGCTTATAGCCGTCATCAAACAGGCTGACATCACCACGGAACTTGTTCACCAAAAATCCAGCGATCATAGCGTTGTCCTGATCGGGCAAGACAAGTTGTGTCCCCAAGATTTGGGCAATCACACCGCCGCGATCAATATCACCAGCCAGGATCACAGGCACATCTGCGGCACAGGCAAACCCCATGTTGGCGATATCACCGGCGCGTAAGTTGACCTCGGCCGGACTGCCAGCGCCTTCAACAATCACAAGATCATATTGCAATTTCAACCGATTGAAACTGTCCAGAACCGACGCCATCAAAGTTGGCTTTAGGCGGGCGTAATCACGGGCACGGGTTGTGGTTAACCGCTGCCCCTGCACCACCACTTGCGCGCCAGTATCTGTTTCAGGCTTCAGCAATACGGGGTTCATATCGGTGTGTGGATCTAGGCCACAGGCAAGGGCCTGTAGCGCCTGCGCACGCCCAATTTCCCCACCGTCGGATGTAACGGCGGCGTTGTTTGACATGTTTTGCGGCTTAAACGGCGCGACGGTCAATCCCCGACGGCGAGCGGCACGGCACAGCCCCGCAACCAGCATGGATTTCCCGACATTGCTGCCCGCACCTTGGATCATCACCGCTTTTGACATGCTTAAAATTCGACCCCAAGCTGAGCTTTGATACCATCACGAAACGGGTGTTTGATCATGGTCATTTCGGTCACGAGATCCGCAATCTCGATCAACTCTTCCTTGGCATTGCGCCCCGTCAGAACCACATGGGTCATCGCAGGTTTTTCTTCGCTCAGAAAAGTAACCACCTCGTTGATGTCAATATAGTCATAGCGAATGGCGATGTTGATTTCATCCAGAAGAACCATCCGAATCTCCGGATTACGAATCAACTCCTTCGCTTTTTCCCAGCCCTTTTGAGCCGCAGCGATATCGCGAGACTTATCTTGGGTCTCCCAGGTGAAGCCTTCGCCCATCGCATAAAACGGGCACTGTTCAGAGAAGTTTTCCTCAATCAGTTTGCGTTCGCCGGTTTGCCAGGCCCCTTTAATGAATTGCACAACCGCACAGGGCATTTCATGCGCAAGGCACCGTAAAATCATGCCAAATCCGGAAGAGCTTTTGCCTTTACCTTTGCCGGTGTGAACAATGATCAGCCCTTTTTCACCATCTTTGGTTTCCATGATTTTATCACGCGCTTTTTTCTTCTTTGCCATCTTAATTGCATGACGTTCTTCATCCGTTTTAGGCGCGTTTTCCATGGGGCTATCCGATGCTTGACAAGTGTTGATATTGCGTACATTGGGGAGTTGTTGGTTCCTGTCAAGTGACAGGTGAAAAGGGAATGTTATGTTTTGTCGGCTTGTTCGATGACGCAAAAACAGCCGCCCCCGCGACCGTGAACAAAGAGGTTTGCACGATGCCACTGGCAAAAGCCGGGAAGGCAGCAAACCACGGGGAACGCCCCACTTTGCAAGCCGGGAGACCTGCCAACGAGAGAAGCAACGGGCGTACGGGGTGTTCGCAACGGGCTTAGGGCGACACCTGTTTGCGTGTCTTCTCCCGATGCCTATTATACCCCATACGCCCCCTATTGAGGGAAGATAACATGGCTGGGGCAACCCTTACCGTCTGCACAACCTGTCGTCACGCTGACGCAGAAGAAGGTGAAATTCGCCCCGGCGAAGCGCTTCTGGACGCGATCTTGGCAGGTGAGATTCCCGAGGGCGTCACAGTGAAAGGCGTCAAATGCCTGTCGGCCTGTTCAAACAGTTGCACAATTGCTGTGACCGGCGGCGCTGCCCGCTGGAGCTACGTGTACGGCAATCTTAACCCTGAAAATCATGTCGCCGAAATTCTTGACGGCGTTGGCCGCTATGCCCGCACAGAAGATGGCATCGTGCCTTGGCGCGAACGGCCCGAAATCTTCAAAAGACAATCCATCGCACGTATCCCCCCGCAGGAGTAATCCCCGATGCAAAATATCAATAAAATTCCCGTCACGATTATCACCGGCTTTCTGGGCGCGGGTAAAACCACGCTGATCAGCCATTTGCTGAAGAACCCTCAAGGCAAGCGCCTTGCTGTTCTGGTGAATGAATTTGGCACCGCTGGCGTTGATGGCAACATTCTGAAAACCTGTGCTGATGAAAACTGCCCGGCGGAAAACATCGTAGAATTGGCCAATGGTTGTATCTGTTGCACCGTAGCGGATGACTTCATCCCGACCATCGAAAAACTAATGGATATGCCAGAACAGCCGGAACACATCTTGATCGAAACCTCGGGTCTTGCCCTGCCAAAACCGCTTCTGAAAGCCTTTGACTGGCCTGCAATCCGTTCACGTATCACCGTTGATGGGGTCATTGCCTTGGCCGATGCGGAAGCCGTTGCTGCGGGACGCTTTGCAACTGATGTGGCTGCGGTTGATGCCCAGCGCGAGGCTGATGATAGCATTGATCACGAAACACCCCTGTCTGAGGTGTTTGAGGATCAGCTGGCCTGTGCCGACATTGTGTTGTTGTCTAAAGCCGATCTGGCCGGTGAAGATGGGCTTGCGAAGGCTCGCGCCGTTATCGAAGCCATTACCCCACGCAAGCTGCCCGTTCTGCCCTTGACCGAAGGGGTGATTGATCCACGTGTACTGTTGGGTCTTGAAGCCCGCGCCGAAGATGATCTGGACCAACGCCCATCTCATCACGATGGCCATGACGACCACGAACATGATGACTTTGAAAGCATCGTAGTGACCCTGCCTGAGATCGAAGATCCAAAAACGCTTGAAGCTGCCATTGTACGCCTTGCGCGCGAACAGAATATTCTTCGCGTAAAGGGTTATATTGCGGTACAAGGTAAGCCTATGCGCTTGCTGGTTCAGGCCGTTGGCGAACGTGTGCGCAGCCAGTTTGACCAACCTTGGGGCGCACAAGCACCTGTGTCTGAATTGGTCGTGATCGCCGAACATGATCACGTGAATGAAGCCGCAATCCGCGCTGTGCTGGAAGGTTAACCTGCAATGCATGTCGTCTTTCGTGAAAGCCACGGGCTTGAAGAAACTGAAACGCCAATGGATCTGGGGCAAACGCCTGCGGATCTTGTGGTGTTGTCCTTTTCCGACAGTGATCTCGGGGCTTTTGCGGCGGGATGGCATCGCGGTAAAGACAGTCTCCCTCAGGTGCGGCTGGCAAATCTTGTCGCCCTAAAGCACCCTTTATCGGTGGATACTTACATTGAGCAGACGCTAGACGGGGTCAAAGGCATTCTTATCCGATTGATCGGTGGGGAAAGTTATTGGTCTTACGGGTTGATGCAAATCCAAGATCTCGCCCGTCGCAACGGTATTGCCCTCGCGGTACTGCCTGCCGATGGACGCCCGGATGAAAGACTGGACGAACTCTCAACACTCCCGGTTTCTACCCTGCGTCGCCTGCAAGACCTATGTGATGCTGGGGGCGCTGTGGCCGCTCAGGCTGCACTGGCGCAATTGGCACTGGCCGCCGGGCTTTACGCCGGGCCTGTTCCGGGATCAAAGGTCATGCCCGAATACGGGTTTTATCACCCAGATCATGGCGTCATTGCCGCGCCAGAAGCCGGTGAAAAGCCTCTCGTCCTTGTTAGTTTCTACCGGTCTTACTTGACCTCAGCTGATACCAACCCGGTTGATGCGCTTATTGCCGGGCTTGAGGCGCGTGGCTTTCAAGCCATCGGTCTTTTTGCGGCCAGCTTAAAGGCCTCTGAGGCACATAAATGGGTCAAAGCGCAACTCTGTGATCTGCAACCTGCGGCAATTATAAACGCAACGGCCTTTTCCGCACGTGGCGCGGATGGTGCTGCTTCACCTCTGAATGCGACCGATTGCCCGGTGTTTCAGGTTGGTCTTTCCACGGCGCGCAAATCTGAATGGCAGGATGCCCAACGCGGCTTGTCCCCTGCCGATCTTGCCATGCATGTGGTTCTGCCCGAAGTGGATGGCCGGGTTTTCCTAGGCGTGATCAGCTTCAAATCCCCCGGTGCGCGTGACGAAGACCTGCAATATTCCCGCTTCATCCATCGGGCCGATCAGGCACAAATCGCCCAGGCCCTTGATCGGGTCTGCGGGTGGTTGCGTGCACAGTCCCACAATGCCGGCGCGAAAACCGCTCTAATTTTATCGACCTACCCCGGCAAAGACTATCAAATGGCTCATGCGGTGGGTTTGGATGCGATTGCCTCTGCCAATAATATTCTGGATCAATTGCAGCGCGATGGCTGGAAAACCGCTTCCGTTGAAAAGCTTGAGGATGCCTTAAGCACTGCCAGCGTCACCTGGCCCTTGGCCGAGTACCAGGCCGCTTTGGATCAACTCCCCGCCCAGTTGCGTGAGGATCTGGACAAGGCTTGGGGTACACCTCAGAGCGATCCCAAATGTCAGGCTGATGGTTTTCATTTCACAGCATTACAGGCGGGCG
>MAAC01018426.1_pt1 | contig 63519 bp, 56 predicted proteins | sample 1115981 | NCBI WGS metagenome assembly MAAC01 (sample SAMN04961126, study PRJNA320927) | seawater metagenome | isolation source: sample BD02T64 sea water enriched with oil for 64 days | place: USA:Gulf of Mexico | collected 2013-07-27 | reverse complement strand
ACTTCAACTTGCCGTAACTTCACGACAATCTCTTCCGGCTTGGGTCTCTTAATAGCCATCTTTGGTCCTCCGCTTTCCTAACTATAGGGGCGGAACACTTCAAAGGGGGACGCTCAGAGATGCGATCAGCCGGATCAACCATCTGTGGCGGGTCGAAACCCGAAATGGTGTGGGCACAGTGGTGGTGGCGCTTTCCGCTGCGCAGATACGCCATGTCTATGACATGCGACTGGAATTGGCCAAGTTAATTGGCACCAAGTCTCCACGGGCGATTACCGAAACTGACTGCGAACGCGGGCAATCCTTGCTGCATGCGGCTCAGGCATTACTCCAAGATTTTGATCCCCGACGTTATGTCGAGATCAACCACCGTCTGCACGGCCTGATCGCCGACTTAATTGGCAACAATACGCTACGATCGTTCTGGTGGCAGACATATTTTCAGTCAGCAAGCACATGGTACCAAGTAAGTCTCCAGATGGGCGCTGAGGTGGCACAGGCGTTGGTGGCGGAACTTGAGGATATCAACAAAGCTTTGGAGCATGGTGACGTCGCCACCATTGGTTTCATCCAACGCACCCATATCGGATACTGATACCAGCGGATCAATAATCACGTGCTTTCAACCGAGGCGAGATGACCTATTCGATGGATGAACCACTTCACTAGAGCCCATCTCATTCGATCAGACGGGACTTGATTCAACATTCAGGCGTCCACTTTATGCCCTGTGAATGCGACCATCGACCCGAGCGCCAGCCTCCACAACAAGCTGTTGATACGTGATCTCTCCGCTCATCTGTGAACCGGTGTGCAGCGTAACGGATTCTCCAGTGATCTCCCCCTTCACCTTGCCCTTGATGGCTATGGTCCTTGCCGTGATGCTGCCTTCGACTTCACCCTGTTCGCCAATAACGACGGCGTCTGCGGCAAGCTGACCATCAATGCGGCCGAGCACCTCGACTAGCCCCGGAAACTCGAGATCCCCGGTTATCTTGGAGCCTGAGCATATATGGGAGCGCCCGCCGTGTCCGGCCTCACTGGTTTGCTCATCGCTCGGTGTTGGGTTCGACATATTCTAGATCCAATCATTTTTGCAGGTTCATTCGCGAATGCGGGACCCTGACCGACCAACACTAACCAGCCATCACCAGTCTTGCAAAAGGAGAAACCGATCCTGCTCAAATCACAAAGACGGTTCCGTCGAATGGCTGCAGCCCCAGCGCGGCCTAGCCCAAGGGCTGCGATCCACGCTTGCTTGTCATTGGGCCGTGGCCGCGGTCGCCTTAAACCACCTCTGAGACCGTCCTAAATGCACTCCACTCCCTCAACGCTCAGCGCAGCATAAGATAGAAAAGGCGGAGACCATGCGATATCGGAGGCTGGACGCGGTTGATCACTGAATGCCCTGCCTAACAGCAGCAATCGAGCTGCCCCTCCCTTCAAATTCCACGAGAACACGCCCAATGTGAGTTAACTAGGTTTTCCACCAAAAGGTTGATCGATCAGGACCTTATGAATGACCTATCAATCACTGGGCAATTGCGGCGCGCGCCCGACCCGCTCGACTAATCGGGTCACGGTCAAACCCTGCACAATGATGGAAAAGATCACGACGGTATAGGTGACGGTCAGGATCAGAGGCTTCCATTCGCTGTCGGGCAGTGACAGCGCCAGCGCAACGGAAATACCGCCCTTCAGACCGCCCCATGTCATGATCGGAATCACGCCCTTACTGAATGTGCGGATGGGTTTTAACACCAACACCGGGATCGAAACAGCCGCCAGCCTTGCCAGCAGGGCAAGACCGATGGCCATGAAACCCGTGATCAAGAAATCCGCCTCAAAAGCCACGGCAAAGACCTCAAAGCCGATCATCAGGAACAGCACCGCATTGAGAATTTCGTCCACCAGTTTCCAGAAGGATTCGACATATTCGCGGGTTTCCTCGGACATGCCGTGTTTGGCCCCAATATCGCCGATCAGAAGCCCCGCACACACCGCCATGATCGGGGCCGATACGTGGAGCCACACGGCCAGTTCGTAGCCACCGAAGGCAAGACCAAGGGTAATGAGTACTTCTAGTGAATAGTCGTCAATCAGTCGCATGACCCGGAAAGTCAGCCAGCCAAGAACAAGACCCAGGGTCGCCCCGCCCAGCACTTCTCTCAAGAACAGCAGCGCAGCATCTGCAAGGCCTGCGGCATGTTGATCACCAGAAGGAAAGGCGAGCCCTACAAGCACGAGGAAAACCACATAACCAACGCCATCGTTAAAGAGACTTTCACCAGCGATCTTGGTTTCCAGCGATTTCGGCAGATCCGCCTCGCGCAGCACACCCAACACCGCCACCGGGTCGGTGGGTGAAATCAGCGCGCCAAATACCAGCGCCACCATCAGCGGCATGCCAGTGATCCAGCTAAAGCCAAATCCGACGATTGCTGTTGAGATAGCTACACCAATTGTCGCCATCAAAAATATCACAAGCCAGGACTTGCGAAGATCCGAAAGCTTAACGTGTAATGCGCCAGCAAAGAGCAAAAGGCCAAGCATGCCCTCTAACAGCGCATCAGAAAAATCCAGTTCCAGCACTTGCGCGCGGATCTGTTCCTCGACCGTCAGGGACGGGAAAATAGCGTCTGTGGCGATAACCACAAAAGACGCCAAAAGCGCCACGACAAGGATACCGATTGAAGATGGCAGCCGTAGGAAAAGATAATTTATGGCCCCGAAGGCTCCGGCCAGTACAATTAGAAGCGATGCAATTTGAAGAAGTGACATGGCGGTCCTGTCCGATCAATAAGTTTTGATAGCATCCGCGACCCAAGGGGCCAATCCACAAAACCGCACCAGATACCCCTTAATTGGTTGGCGACTTGGCCAGCTTTAGTCGGCAAGCCGCTTCATATTGATGCAGAAAAATTTCGCCGGACAGCTCCGACAGGAAGTGTGTGTTTTGAAGCCGGTCCATTACCGGTCCTTTGACCTCGCTCAGATGCAGCGTCAGGCCATTGTCCTGAAGACGCTGGTTGATCATCTCGAGGCTTTCAAGCGCCGATGCATCAATGTAGTTCACGGCCGAACACATCAGTACGACGTGTTTTAACAACGGGTCTTTCGCGACTTCATCGTTGATGGTGTCTTCCAGAAATCGAGCGTTTGGAAAATACAGGCTCTCGTCTATCCGGATCGACAAAACGCCTGGGGTCAGCACCACATCGTGACGCAAAATATTGCGGAAATGTTCTGTGCCAGGGATTTGCCCGACGATGGCATAATGCGGACGAGATGTGCGGTGCAGATACAACACCAACGAAAGACAAACACCTGTTGCAATACCAAGTTCGACCCCGAAGCCCAGCGTCACCAGTATGGTTGCGAGCATGGCGCTGAAATCGGATTTTGAATAGGCCCAGATCTGTTTGATGGCACCCAGATCAATCAGCGATAAAACAGCCACCATGATTGTCGCTGCTAGGGTTGCCTTTGGCAAGTAATGCAGCAGCGGTGTCAAGAACAGGGTCGCAAGGGCGATGGCGATGGCTGTATAGGCCCCGGCCGCAGGGGTTTGCGCCCCGGCATCATGGTTCACCACCGAACGCGAAAATCCGCCGGTTACCGCGAAGCCACCCGAAATCGACGATCCAATATTTGCGGCCCCTAGGGCAATCAGCTCTTGGTCCGGGTCTATGCGCTGGCGACGTTTCGCGGCCAGAGTTTGCGCGACAGAGACCGTTTCGACATAACCAACAATGGATATCAGCAAGGCGGGCAAAGCCAGTTGCTTCCAGAGGCTCGCGTCAAATCCCGGCAACGTTGGGGTCGGCAAGCCCGAAGGAACATGACCCACAATTGCAACGCCCTGCGCTTCCAGCGAGAATACCCAAACCACCGATGTGGTCACGACCACGGCCAGAACCGGGCCGGTTTTCGCTAGGCTGCTGGCCAGTTTTTCGCTCAGGCCAAAACGCATCAACAAAGGCTTCAAGTTGCCCCGAACCCAGTAGAGAAAGACCACCGTGCTGGCTCCAATGACAAAAGTGGGGCCATTGATGCTGGTCACCTGAGCACCGATTTCCCGACCTAATTCAACCAGGTTATGACCGCCGGCTCTTACGCCAAGAATATGCTTGAGCTGGCTGAGTGCGATGATCAGACCTGACGCGGTGATGAAGCCAGAGATCACCGGGTGGCTCAGGAAGTTGGCCAGAAACCCAAGCCGCGCCAGCCCCATTGTCAACAACATCAGCCCAGACAGCAGGGCAAGCAGGATCGCCGCACCAAGGTATTCCGGAGTTCCCTGCGCCACTAGATTGCCAATCGCAGCCGCGGTCATAAGCGACGCCACGGCAACGGGGCCAACAGCCAACGTCATCGATGTGCCGAACAACGTGTACAACAGCAGCGGTGCGATAGACGCGTAAAGACCGACTTCAGGCGGCAGACCAGCCAGCAAGGCGTAAGCGAGTGACTGCGGGATCAGCATGATCGTGACAATCACAGCTGCAACAGCATCGTTGAAAAACGTATCGCGGGTGTAAGTGCGAGACCAGGTCAGAATGGGGAAATAGCGGGTCATCATGCATTTACCTTTCGTGGGTTTTTTTGACCTAGCGCAATGGGAAATCGACTAAAAAGCAGCAAGTCTTTTCAGGATCGGCCGCATTCTCTCCAGGAGATATCTGTAGTTCGCGCAGTGGCCCAGAACCTAATCTGCGATGGCCATGTCATGCTGTGTTACAACAGGGGACATCAGCTCACTCCTTTGGTTTGCGACCATAGGAGGCTACATATACACAAATCGCAATATGTAAATGTCTTAACTTTGCGGGTTGAGCTTTCTCGTAGAGTGACGGCCTATCGATCGAAATATCCATAGGCATTATTGCTCAACGAAACGCCCACCAGGTACCGTATGGCAAGCCAACTCTTCTGACCCCGCTGACAATTCTCGGCCTCGCGAAAGACGTCCATAATAAGTGCAAACAAATGTTACACGAGGCGATGTCAGCCAAACGGTTCTAGCACCTCGACTTTGGAGCCGGGAACCTGATCCAGTGCCCTTTGAATTTGCGATTCAGAAAGCAGACAACAGGCTGTGGATAAGCCATCAGCAATAGCCGCTGTTGGGGCTGAGACGGACACCAATTCATGCCGAAGATAGTGGCTTGGATCAGTTGCAAAAATATGCGGTTTAGAACGCTTATTTTCGCCAACAGACATAAAAGGGGCTGAAGTGGCAAGAGCGCGATCTTTCAACGTCATTCGCTTGATCAAACGGCCATCCGGGGCTGCAACGCCTACCCGCCAACTTTCGCCCTCGCCTCGTTCGCCACCGGCAACAATTTCACCAAAATCGACCAATACATTATGCAAGCCTTTATCCCGCAGAAGGCTGGCGATCTTGTCGCTGATATAGCCCTGGGCGATCCCGTTCAGCGTCAGCCCCATTTTGGCAGTGTTGGGATGGGCAAACTCAACACGAGAACTGTCAAAACGCAGGTGCTGCCAGCCAGTTGCATTGTTTGGGCTATCCTCGACCATGGTTGCCTGCCAAAGCGTTTGAACCGTTGGATCAAAAGCCCCCCCCGTGGCGACATTCAAGCTGTCAGACAGGCTCAGAACCTCGAGCAACTCGTGTGATGGGGCGGACAGCCGCCCTGATGCGTTCAGCCGCGCGATCTCGGATGTTTCTCGGTACAGGCTGAAAATGTTCTCTAGGCGGGACAACTCGTCCTCAACAGAAGCAAAGATCGGATCGGCCTGCGCCTGCGTCAGCCCTGACACTCGCAGTGTTGCAGGGGCACCTAGTGCGACACCGCGCCAGTGCGCGGAAGGGCGGGGTGCGGCCTGCGCGGGCAAGCTAATGGCCGCCGCTGAGATGGTCAGAAACCGACGACGGTTCAAAAGGTTCATGACGGGGTTTCCAAGGGCTGTGACAAATCGACGGGGGACAGCGCCGCTGCATCAGGTATTTCGGTGAATGGCAGCAATGTGCCGCCATACTTGCTTAAAAACGGCGCTGCAGAATCCGCATCGCCAAAGGGGACAATTTCGGGTGCTCCCATACCGCCAGCGACATCAGCGCCAACGATAAACTGGGCATTTTCGGCCAGGATCCAGTTGCTCTCGCCAGGGTCTTGCCAGCTCAGCGCCTTGCCCATATCGCTAACATAGACAGCCGTGATTTCCGCGTCTCGTTCCGGGCTTTTCATGTAGGCGACCAAGTCCCGAACCTGGGCAAAAAACAACGGCGCGGGATAACCTTGCAGATGCACCTGACCTTTTGGTCCGCCATGTTCAAGCACGTTCATCTGACAGAAGAAGCTCAGCGCTTGCTGGTTGAGATCCATAGGCGGAGGCGGCGCCTTGGCCTCTTCCTCCTGGCAGGCTGCCAGCGCAAAAACCGCCATGAGTAGGGTCAGTTTATTCATGGCTCTACACGTCCAAACGAAATATAGGCTAGGGTCAATCCAATGATCGGCCAGATCAACAACGAGACAGGGGCAGCCCAACCGGGAAGCGCACTTGCCGCGCCGGTCATGCCGCTGGTAATGGCCACGGCATCTGAGGCAGCAATGTTCCAGACCCGGAAAGCATCCGCCGGATTGGCGACCATCAGCCATGGGAATATCGACTGGGTGAAAGTGCCACCTTGATCCATGACAACCGCGCCAAGTAACCCCAGGTCAAACAGCACCACAAACACCAACCACAGCGCCGCAGACATGCCTGCCGCTGCGGTGGAACTGCCGGCAAGAGAAGACACTGTGTATCCCAGCGCAATAAACACCGCACCAAGCAGGATCGACGTCGCGATAAGACGGGCCAAGGCCAGCAGGCTATCCACTCCAGCACCTCCCGACCAGGCCGCCAAGGCACCGGCTGTACCAAACCCGATTACCATGGCAAAGCTGAGAGCTGCGAGATGTGACAGGAATTTCCCAAGCAGGATTTCCCCACGGTTTGGCGGATAGGACAGCAGCAGCGACAGGCTACCGCGATCGACGTCTCCCGAAATTGCGTCAAAGGACATCATCAAGGCCAGCAACGGTGCCAGATACACCGACAGCGTTGTCATCGAGGCGACCGAAACAGTCAGCATGTCAACGCCCAGGCTGCCCGTCGGCGCACTGCCCGCAAAGGTCAATGCCAGTGCAAACAGCACCATGATCAACGTCGCCATAAATAGCCAGCGATTGCGGCGCAGGATCAGCAACTCGGTTTGAGCGATGGCAAGGGTGCGCGGTGTCATTGGCGGTCCTCTCTGGAATAATATCGGTACAGGTCTTCCAGCCGTGGTGGCGTCATCGAGATGTCGACAATGGCATCACCCAAGGCCGCGATGTGGCGAAGCTCGGCCATTTTCTGATCTGCGCTGCAGGTGATCTCGAACGAAGCACCGTTGACGCGTTTGCCCCCCACCTGCTGGGCTAGTTGGTCAATTTGATCACTGTGGGCCGTGATGCGCAGGTGGGTTGGCAGGTCAGCCTCGGCAGAGAGGGCCGACAGGGTGTTATCAGCTACCTTTATGCCTTTGCGCAGGATGGCGATGCGGTCGGTGCGGGCCTCGACCTCGGTCAGGGCGTGGCTGGCGATCAGAACGGCGGTGCCCTGTGCTGCCAGCTCGTCAATAATGGTGTACAGATCTTGCCGGGATATCGGGTCCAGCCCGCTGGTGGGCTCGTCCAGCAGCGCCAGTTTGGGTTTCCCCAGCAGGACCTGCGCCAACCCCAGCCGCTGACGCATGCCCTTGGAATAGGTGCCAATACGGCGATCCAACGCATCGCTAAGGCCAACGCGCTCCAGTAGTCCCGGCACGTCAGCCGGGAAGCCAGACAGTCGAGCAAACAACGTCAATTGCTCACGCCCGGTCAGCGCCGGGTGAAAGCTGACCGATTCAGGCAGAAAGGCAGTGGTTTGGCGCGCGACCGATGTACCCGGGGCCGCTCCGCAAATCCGGATGCTGCCCTGATCAATGGCCGTCAGGCCCAGGATTGTTTTGATCAGGGTAGATTTGCCAGCGCCATTGTGACCCAGCAATGCCAACCGTTCGCCCGGAGCGACAGTCAGATCCACATCATTCAAAACCTGGACCTTTCCCCGGAATTTGCTGACGGATTTGATGAGTAGAGAATTATCCATCCAGAGGTACTTTCTTGCTTGCTGCCGGTCTGACCGGGGCCATCAGGGCGTGGCTGTCCATCACACCACCCGGCAACAGGGCCGGAAAGGCGGATTGCGACCAGCGCACCAGTTGAACGGCAGGAGACCCTAACAGCAACTTAGCTGCCGGTTGCGTCCATAAGATGTGGTCCATGCTATCGTTGGGCCGGTAAGGCGCATCAGCTATGCCGTTGCCGTCTACATCAAAGGCGGCAAAGTCGCTCCAGTAATTGCCACGCCCATCCACGGACCATTCAACCCATTTGGTCGAGACGTATTTCACCTGGGTCCGATTGCCGACAAAGGCGTTGCCGATCATCCGGTTATTGTCCGAGCCGGCGGTGAAATGGATGCCAATATCGCAGCCTTCAAACCAGTTGCCGCTAAATTCATTCTTGTGCGAGTTATACAGGAACGTACATTTACCCGAGGCGTTTTTGACGACGTTCCCAGAGATCACGCTTTTGTTGGTGTAATTCATCATCACCCCGTGGTCGCGGTCATTCAGCGAGACATTATCGGTGATCCGAACGCGGGTCGAAAACATGATGGCATAGCCAAGGTGGTTGCCGACCGAGACATTGCCGGACACTTCGGAGTTGTCGGCGTACATGTAGTGCACTGCAAACCGAAGGTCCCGGAACGTATTGTTCCGGAAAATATTATTCTTGGAACTGTTTACAAAAATACCGTCACGCCCCCACCGCACGGTGTTACCGTCGACCACAGTGCCCGGCGCGTTCCAAACATAGATGCCGTTGCCGCGCGCGTTCATATGGTGGTCTTGCCGTCCCTCGATACGGTTGCCAATTATCAGCGCGTCTTTGGCCCCGTGTACGTCGATGCCATAGAGATTGCCCAGCAGAGTATTCTCAGTGATCTGCGGCGACACAGCTGTTTTGGTCAGTTTTATACCGCTGTCGATGGTTTTATGGTCAGACCCAGATCCAACAACTGTCAGCCCTGTCACTGTGATGTCAGGACCGGTGATCGTGATAACCGTTCCGGTATCGCCACCGTTGATCGTGGCAGCCCCTGCACCATCCAGAGTGATAGGCCGGTCCAAAATCAGAGTTTCGGCGTAAGTACCCGGTGCCAGGCGGAGGATGTCACCATCCGCCGCCTGTACCAAAATCTCTGCGATGGCCCCATCCCGATTGGGCACATCCCATTCGGCGGCCAGGGCCGGCGAATACATCAAAGCCAACAAGGAAAAGAGCCAACGCATTTCCTTAAGCCTCGCGTGGTTCAACCAGCATCCGACCGCGCATCTCCATGTGGAGCGCGTGGCAGAACCACTGACAATAGAACCAGTGCACACCCGGGCGTTCTGCAACAAAGGTGACCGAGGCTGTCGCCTGCGGACCGATCTCCATCGCGACACCAAAGTTGGCCATGCAGAAGCCGTGGGTTACGTCGTCGACCTCGTCCATATTGGTGACAATCACAGTGACTTCATCGCCCTGCTTGACGGTGAACTTTTCCATGCTGAAGGCAGGTGCCACACTGGACATATAGACCCGCACTTTATTGCCATCACGCACGACCTCTTCGACCCAATCGTCCAGATCGACGCCATCGGCCTCGGCCTGAGCGCGAGTTTCGGCCCACATAGGATCGTTACGGTCCCAGATATTAACCGGGTTAACAATGTCACGGCGGACGATGATACTGTCATGCGGCTCGGCAAAGGTCGGGCTGTCATGCACCAGCTTCATCTTGTCACCCGAGATATCGATCAGCTGTTCGTTTTCCGGCTTTAGAGGGCCAACGTTCAGGAACCGATCTTTCGAGAACTTGTTCATCGAAATCAACCACTGCCCATCAGCATCAGCGGTTTCACCCATCGAAGTCGAGTTGTGACCCGGTTGGTAATGCACATCAATTTTGTCGAGGATCGGATCAACATCCTTACCAGCATACAGATCGATGGCTTTCTGGATGTCCCACTTTACCACTTGGCTGTCCAGGAACAGAGTTGTGTAAGCGTTGCCGCGATTGTCGAATGCAGTGTGGAGCGGACCCAGACCCAGTTCAGGTTCTGCAACGATGCACGAGCGCTCATCAGCGCCGTCAGCAAACAACGCTTCGACTTTGTCCACGTCGATAACCGATACGGTAGGCGACAGCTTACCATTGATCATGATGTGTTTTTTGTCGGGTGCTGCATTCACACCATGTGGCGAGTTCGGGATCGGGATGTAGCGAGTGTAGTTTTTGTTCTGCCCCTTGCGGCCATCCAAAACTTTGACACCGTTCAACTCCTGAAAGTCACCGGCAGCAACGCCTGCTTCGATTTCCGCCAGGTTGAACACCACAACGTGATCCATTTCGCTTTCAGTCATCTCGGCCAGGGTCATACCCATTTCCGAGTTATACGATGTTGAAAACGCGTATTTGCCCTGATAATCGCTATCGGTGTTGTCCAGGTTACCGGATACGATCACCTGCCAGGCCACTTCCATCTCGTCACCGTCAATGGCGGTAAAGATGTTGACGTACTGGGATGGCTCATCCAGCACTTTGCCGTCATTGATCAGCGGTGCTTCGTGCTCACCATTGGCAAAGACATAACCGGTGCGCGGGAACTTTTGTGGGCGCAGACCGTGGATGTCCATTGCGTTCGGGATCTCGATGATCTTGTCGCATTTCATCACATCACAACGCACACGGGCCACACGGGTATTGGCCTTGTCGTTCATGAACAAGAAGCGACCATCATAGGTGCCATCGGTGAACGACATATGCGGGTGATGCAAATCACCATTGTCGTACATTTCCTTACCGTTGGCAGCCAGGAACGCCTTGGTTTCCGGTAGCAGGCCTTCGGTCAGGATCTTCTTGGATTCATTGGTTTGCCCCCAACCAGTGGCCGAGCAACGGTTGAACACCGGAACGCGCATGAACTCCCGCATGGAAGGAACGCCCATAATGCGCAGCTCGCCGGTTTGGCCCGAGGACCAGAAGCCGTAATATTCGTCCAACTCTCCCGGCTCCAACGAGGCCTTAGCGGCAGCGCTGGCTTCTTTGGCGCTCATCAGGGTGGCACCAACACTGGTAGTGGCCAACACGGCCCCGGATGCTGTTGCACCCAGTAGACCGCGACGGGTGAGGTTCAGGGGTTTGTCTTGTTCCGACATTGAGTTTCTCCTTCAGGAAACGGGTGAATTTTTGGCGTTGGGATGGTTCGCCGGGGGCTGTCCAAGCGGCATCTTCAGGTCAGCCGAGCCGGTCTTGGCGCGGCGTTTAAGCTGCTTGATGACCACGAGGCATTTGTTTTCGGATTGATACAGAACCTGACAATGCAAGCAGTTGACGCATTCGTTCGGGTTGATCTCTCCGGTGGGATGGATGGCCTGAACCGGGCACTCGTTGGCGCAGGTTTGACAGGGGCTGCCGCATTCCTTGTAGCGACGTAGCCAATCAAACATGCGCAGCCGTGCCGGGATCGCCAGTGCTCCGCCCAGCGGGCACAGGTAACGGCAATAAAAACGCTCAACAAACAGGCCAGCGACCAGCAACAGCAGCGCAAAGACGACAAACGGCCAGTCACGCATGAACTTCAGGATGATCGCAGTTTTGAACGGCTCGACCTCGGCATAGGTTTCAGCCAGCGGCATCGACACCATGGACAACCCGAACAGGCCTAGGAAAATCATGTATTTCAGCGGCCACAGACGTTCGTGCAGGCCCCAAGGCACAGTCCATTGCGGAATTTTCAACGCCTGTGCGGCTTTGTTCAACAATTCCTGCAGCGCACCAAACGGGCACAGCCAGCCGCAATAGGCCCCCCTGCCCCAGAACAACAGCGCGGCGGCGATGGCGAACCATTGGATAAACACCAGCGGATCCATCAGGAAGGCATCCCATGAAAATCCACTGCGCAGGCTACCAGCCAAAGCCATCAGATTGACCACAGACAGTTGCGCGTTGGCATACCAGCCCAGAAACACCAGGGTGAAACTCAGGTAGCTGATGCGGAACCAGTAAAACACACGCGCATTGGCCGTTGCGTGGAACTGAAAGAAGAAGACCACCGTCAGCACCAACAGCATCATGCCAAGAATGCCGATCTCGACAGTCTTGTCCTTCCAAATGCGCTGCAACAGCGCAGCCTTGGCGGCGGCCTCCTCAGTGTCACTGTTGACAACAACAGGTGCGACAACTGGCACCAGATAGTGTTCTGGTAGTTTGTACCCCAGATCAAAGGTCAGAAATGTCTTCTCGACTGCGCCAACAGCACGCTGGGCCAGCAATTGCAGACGGAACGGCTCGGCAGGATCAAATTCGGCATCAGCTGGGATTTTGAAGATGTCGAGTTCGGAAAAGCTGGGGCTGTCGCTGGTCGCCAGATCACCAAGGCGGCGCTGCTGTTTGTCAAAGAACCGGACCGAGTTGTCGCCCTGGATCAACTGAATGCGGTCAAAGATACCACCGCGCACATAACCAGAGCCTTTGAAGCTGTAGACACCGCGACCAAGAACCAAAAGGGCCTGTTCGCCATCTTCAAGCCACTCGGTCAGGTTGGCGTACTCCGCGTCCCCCAGTAGGCTTTTGCCAATCGAGGGCACCGAGACCAAAGCGATATTCAAATCGATAAATGTATCATCCGGATCACCCGGCTCTGGCCGTTTTGCAGCGCGCTCATCCCCGGTGACGGCAAAGGCGCTATTAATCTGGCCAATATCCAAGGTCAGGCGGCGGACAGAGCCGTCTCCGGCGAGAGTGCCCCAGTCATAGGTCGCGTCCTGCGTCCTATCGACTTCACGTGTCGGGCCACCGTCAAGACGCGGAGCCAACCCACCCAGCCCCAGTGCGCGCGCCAGTTTGATGCCAGCCCGCACCAGACTGTCGTCAATGATCATGATGGTGACGGTGGCGCCAGAAATGATTTCTAGATCATGAGCCTCGCCGCCTGTGGCGGCCTCGGCCTTGAGATCCAGCCCCTTGTAGCCTTCGGTCAGGGCAATCATTTTTGAGTTTGGGATACCAATCAGAATGATCGGCTCAGAGTGTTTGACCAGCTTCACACCCGTTAGCACCGCATCATCGTCGATGGCCGCAACAACGTGAATTGGCTTACCCGAATACCCGGTGGTGCCAACAAAATCAGAGGTCAAAAAGGCCCAGGCTATAGTCTCACGCCCCTTGAGAACCGGGGCAACCTTGGTCTCGGGCGAGATCGGGCCATAAGCATCGGCACCAGGTGCCAATTCAGACGGCGGAATGTCAGATAGGAAAGAGGCCAGGTCATCTGCTTGCGCAGCTTGAGCGATCAGAAACAGACAGGTGGCCAAGAGATAGGCAATATTTTTTGCCAGGCGTTGGATTGCGCAGATCATGTCCATGACGCACCTCCTTTGCTAGGTGTTACGGCATGGGACAGACGACGGGCGCTGTCGTTTAAACTGATCTGCGCAAGCGGAGGTCCACGGTTTTTGTACCAAAACTGAGCCGGGTTCTGCCCGACGATGCTCTGTGGCATTACGTCTGCCGCTACAGCTTTAGGAACAAACCGCGAGACCAGGGAAACTGGTAAGATTCCACCGGTACTGACAACAAGCTGGCAGGCTTCGCATTTTTCACATTTTGGGCATGGTGCGGGTTCATTTCCAGACAGCGACACCTGCATCAGCACAGGCCCGGCTTCCCCACAAATCACCATCCAATCGCCCGGAGTCGCAGTTTGTGCGGCAGCCGGCGCCATCATTTGCAAGACAAGCGCACAGATCCCCATCAGCGCCCGCAGCCAGTTCAGGCCTGCAAAATATCGCACTGAGAAGAAAGGTGTCAGGCAGAGAGAAGCCATAATTGGAACCAAAGTTGCATAGTCACCGCGGACCTAACCTTTGGCGTTCGCAAGCTTCTTTGATCTGGCGCAATGTTTTTCGGTTTTCCCTTACAAATCAAAGGTATAAGTTGAATACATCATTTTCGAAGAAGCCCGTCACTCCCTCAAGGGAATTGTGTTTTGCCATAATCTCCCAGCATTCATTCTATGCGGTGTCCAACAATGGAACTGATACCGCATCGAGTGATTGTGTCTGGGCCATCTCACCCATGCCAATGTTTGCTCGCTCGGTGTTGTTATGCCCTTCCGCCCCAGTTCCCAGCCCAGAAATTGCTGCCGGAAACCCTTACAAAATGGCTTGTCCCATGAAGGTTCCGCCAGTTCGGAAAGCAATATTTCTTGGGCCGTTTATAGCCTATTCGCTCTGCCCCAGCATCAGCTTTTGAAGAATGCCCAATTATAGACTACTCTTACTATGGGAGCTATTCTGGAGATCTGTCATGAGTATCAAAGTTATTTTGACCGCCATTGCCCTGATCTTGCCTGCCGGCGTTGCACTGGCCTGTTCACAACACAGCCAGCAGACCCAATCCTGCAGCGTCGGGACGATCTGGGATGCCGAGGAGCAAAAATGCACCAAGCAGATCTCGGGCTAATCTGAAATCACCGAGATGTGACGGCTACCCCAGGCAGTTGTGATATTCCCTTTGCGGCTACTTCGGTTAACCTGTGGTCACTATTATAATTAATCAGGACGTCTTTTATGCGCGCGCTTCTTATCTGCCTCATGTGTTTGCCCGGTTACGCCATCGCCGCTGGTGGTGACGAAAGGGGCACTCCTAAACCCACGGCCACAACCACGACCTGCCGGGGAGTGAAAGTGTGGGATGAGAAAAAGAGACGCTGTGTGCGTCCGAAACAATCCTCATTGGGCACCGACGGGCTATACGACGCCGCGCGGGAACTGGCTTATGCCGGGCGGTATCTGGATGCCCAGGGTGTGCTGCTGGCGATAGCGGACCAAAGCGATGACCGGGTGCTGACGTATTGGGGCTTCACCCATCGCAAGCTCGGCAATATTGAGCTGGCCAATGTCTTTTACAGTCAGGCGATTGCGCAGAATCCCAACAATCTTCTGGCCCGCTCTTATATGGGGCAAGGTTTGGCCGAAGAAGGGCTGCCTGCCCAGGCTTTGGCCCAGTGGAAGGAGATCCGCGCCCGGGGTGGGACCGGCACTTGGCCCGAAGTGTCGCTGCGTGAAGCAATGGAAACCGGTCAAGGTTTCGACTACTGACTTCAGCCTTTCTTTACTGCTATTGGCGTAACCTACCCTAGAACCGAAGAAGAATCTTTCAGGTAAGGGTGCAAGAATGCAGAACGATTTGGCCTTGGCGTTACCGCCGGCATCACCAATGGGTACCCTGGGCGGATTTGATGCCATGGCCCCGGGATCCTCCATGAATTCGCTGGATGGCAAGGCCAAAGCCGCCATAGTTGTCCGCCTTTTGCTGAATGAAGGCGCAGATATTGCGATCGAGGAATTGTCGGACGAAATGCAGGCTTCACTGACCCAGCAAATGGGACGGATGGGTCTTGTTGATCGTGACACACTGCATTCCGTGGCCAATGAATTTGCCGAGATGCTTGATAATATTGGTCTGTCTTTTCCCAACGGATTGGCCGGAGCGCTGTCGGCGATGGAAGGCAAAATTAGCCGTCAAACCGAACGCCGTCTGCGCAAAGAGGCTGGCGTGCGCCAGTTTGGCAACCCGTGGGAGCGGCTGCGGGCGCTGCCCGCCGAAGATCTGGCCGAACTGGCCGAGGCCGAAAGCACCGAAGTTGCTGCAGTAATGCTGTCGAAACTGGATACTGCCAAGGCAGCCGAAATGCTGAGCGCTATGCCCGGCCCAGTGGCTCGAAGAATCACATTTGCGGTGCGCCAAACCGGCGCCGTTACCCCGGATACCGTCGACCGTATTGGCCTGTCCCTGGCCGCCCAGATCGAGGCACGTCCCGAAATTGCCTTTGATGAAACGCCAGGCGAACGCATCGGTGCTATTTTGACCCAATCCGTTGCCGCCAAGCGCGAGGAAGTGTTGACCGCGCTGGACGAAGAGGATGAGGAATTCGCGACCGATGTGCGCAAGTCGATCTTTACCTTTGCGATTATTCATCAGCGTGTCAGCATGATCGACGTGCCGCGAATTGTCCGAATGGTGCCTCAGCCCGATCTGGTCACCGCATTTGCTTTTGCCTTTGCCATTGGCGACGACGAAAAGGACAGCGCCGAGTTTATGCTGGCCAATATGTCGGGACGTATGTCCAACAATATCCGCGACGAGATCGTTGAAAAAGGCAAGGTCAAGACCTCGGTTGGTGAGGCTGCGATGGCGGCTGTGATCAACGTGATGCGCGAGTTGGTTCAATCCGGCGAAATGCAGCTCCGCTCCACCGAGGACGACGAAGAGGACGACTAGATCTGGATAACCGGCAGCCCACCTAGACGATCAGGTGGGCCGCTTGTGCCTGCGGCTGGTGCGACCTATAATCAGGCTTGCTGATCTCGTTTCAACCCTGCAGGTCCACTCCCTTTTATGCCTATTGATCCCTCTGGCCTGTCGCGCCTGTCCCGTGCCAAATACCTGACCAGCAATCTGTTCTTGCGGGGGATCATTGCCGGAATTGGTCTGATCCCATACCGCTGGCGCGTTCCAGCTATGGGTCGTTTGGTCAGCAGCCTTGCGCCCTTGGTTGGATTTGACAAACGGGTGCGCAACAACCTGAAACTGACCTGCCCGGACTTATCCGAAGCCGAAGTCAGCCGTCTGTGCCGAGAAGTCAGCAATAATGCCGGTCGCACTTTGATCGAGCTATACGCCGGCAAGCCATTCCTGGACCGCGCCCATGCTGCACCGATTTCGGGACCTGGCCTGGCTGCACTGGAAGCCGCACGTGCCGAGGGCCGCCCGGTGGTCCTGGTGACTGGCCATTTTGGCAACTACGACGCTGCACGCTCGAACCTGATTGGTCGAGGCCATAAAATGGGTGCCTTGTACAGGCGCATGGCCAACCCCTATTTCAATGCCCATTATGTGCGTTCCATCGAACGGATCGGGAAACCGATGTTCACACAGGGTCGTCGCGGCATGATGGAGATGGTGCGCCACCTAAAAAGCGGCGGCATCATCGCAATTGTCGCCGATTTGCACGCTCATGGCGGTAAAAATATCGATTTCTTTGGCAAACCAGCTGTGACCTCAGTTGTGCCTGCCGAGTTGGCACTGAAATACAACGCCGCAATGATCCCAGTTTATGCCATCCGTCAGGACAATGGCCTGGACTTTGAAATCACCATGCACGCGGAGATCCCGCATTCTGATCCGGAGACCATGACACGCGCGGTCTGTGATGATCTGGAGGTCCTGGTACGCCAACACATGGGTCAGTGGTTCTGGATTCACCGTCGCTGGAAACCCTGAATGTAACTGCCGTTTGGCAGCGACCGAAGCTAACGAACCAAGCTCAAACTAATGTCGTTTAATCTACTCGCGCCGCAGCCAGAATGGCCCCAAACGAGCCCTGCTGCACCAGCACTGCTGCGGGCTCTGCACCGGTCATCGGCACCACCAGAGTCAATTCGCTCTTACCATCCCATGTGTCCAACTGTAGCCAGTCCTCCACCACATTGGCATAGTCAAACTGACTGCCGGCCAATTCACCACGGGTAATTACGATGGGTTTCACTGGCGCAAACCGTACCAACTGTACAATCACCTGCTCTTGCGGCAACTCCACCAAGGCCTGCAAACGAAGGGTCAGGACTTCGCCCTCTCGCACCGCCTCGATCTGCACTTGCGGCGCGCTCCTTTGATGCCTGGCAATCACATCGGCCAGCTCCATTGCATCAGCACCGACCACATCGTCCTGCCCCATGATGACCATCTGTGGCGTGTAGATCATGCTGCGGCCACCAGCGTGGGCATAGCCCTTTTGCCTCTGGGTATGCTCTGCTTTGGCAAATTGGTCTTTCCAGCCAATGTAGTCCCAGTAGTCGACATGTAAGGCCAGCGGCAATACATCCTCGCGATCCGCCAACCGATGCAGCAACGCATCTGCAGGTGGGCAAGATGAGCAACCCTGCGAGGTAAACAGCTCAACCACCACCGGTCCGGACTGGGCATAGGCCGAAGGCGACATGCCGATCCAAAGTGCGGCAACAATGGCTTTCCAAGCGTTCATTACAGATCCTTCTGCTTTCTCTGCGAATCCGGTCTACCTGCCCTGTGCCACCAAGGCCAATCAATCATTCTTGAGACAGAAGTGAGCGGCTTTACGACCTCTACTGTATACCATTGCATACATAAAGTGACCATTGCGACGTGTCAGCTATTGAACGTTAGGCTTTCATAGTGCAAATAACTCTCAGCGAATTCCCTATTTCCACATCCCAGAGGGAGGCCAACCATGCCTATCACCGTCGGACAGGACACTGCCAAGACGCGCAAAGAACTCAGCGTCAATGGAAAATCCATTTCCTATTATTCCATTCCCGCCGCTCAAGAAGCGGGCCTTGGTGATTTCTCGAACCTGCCTGCCGCGCTGAAAGTGGTGCTGGAGAACATGCTGCGTTTTGAGGACGACGGCTTTTCGGTCTCGGTTGACGATATCAAGGCCTTTGCCGAATGGGGCGCCAATGGCGGCAAGAACCCACGCGAAATCGCCTATCGTCCTGCCCGCGTTCTGATGCAGGATTTCACCGGCGTTCCAGCTGTTGTTGACTTGGCCGCCATGCGTGACGGCATCAAGGCTCTCGGTGGTGATCCGCAGAAAATCAACCCACTGGCACCTGTTGATCTGGTCATCGACCACTCGGTGATGATTGATGAGTTTGGCAACCCACGTGCGTTCCAGATGAACGTCGACCGCGAGTACGAGCGCAACATGGAGCGCTACCAGTTCCTGAAATGGGGCCAGGGCGCGTTTAACAACTTCCGCGTTGTCCCCCCCGGAACCGGCATCTGTCACCAGGTGAACCTGGAGTATCTGGCCAAGACAGTCTGGTCTGACACCGATCAAAACGGCAACGAGGTCGCTTATCCGGATACCCTTGTTGGCACCGACAGCCACACCACTATGGTCAACGGCATGGCCGTCCTGGGCTGGGGTGTTGGTGGTATCGAAGCCGAAGCCGCTATGCTGGGGCAACCGATTTCAATGCTGATCCCCGAGGTCATCGGCTTTGAGTTGACCGGTTCTATGGTCGAAGGCACCACCGGCACCGACCTGGTGCTGAAAGTGGTCGAACTGCTGCGCGCCAAAGGCGTGGTTGGCAAGTTTGTGGAATTCTACGGGAGCGGCCTGGACCGTCTGCCGCTGGCAGACCGTGCCACCATCGCCAACATGGCGCCCGAGTACGGCGCCACCTGTGGCTTCTTCCCAATCGACGACGAGACCCTGCGTTACCTGCGCAATACTGGCCGCGACGAAGACCGCGTTGCCCTAGTCGAAGCTTATGCCAAGGCAAACGGCTTTTGGCGGGATGCGGACTATTCGCCGATCTACACCGACACCATGTCGCTGGATATGGGCACCATCGTTCCTGCGATCTCCGGCCCCAAGCGTCCGCAGGACTATGTCGCTCTGACCAACGCAAAAACGGCCTTCCGTAAAGAAATGGAAGAAACCTTCAAGCGGCCCATGGATAAAGAAATCGCTGTCAAAGGTGAAGACTACACCATGGAGTCGGGCAAAGTTGTGATTGCCTCGATCACCTCCTGTACCAATACCTCGAACCCCTATGTGATGATTGGTGCCGGTCTGGTGGCGCGCAAAGCTGCTGCACTGGGTCTGAACCGCAAGCCTTGGGTCAAGACCTCGCTGGCACCGGGTTCGCAGGTTGTGTCTGCTTATTTGGAAGCGGCTGACCTGCAAAAAGATCTGGACGCGGTTGGCTTTAACCTCGTCGGCTATGGCTGCACCACCTGTATCGGTAACTCTGGCCCAATCCAGACCGAACTGTCCGCCGCCATCACTGAGGGTGATCTGGTCGCTACGGCGGTTCTGTCCGGCAACCGCAACTTTGAGGGCCGTATCAGCCCCGATGTACGCGCCAACTATCTGGCCTCACCGCCATTGGTTGTTGCCTATGCGCTGGCTGGCACTATGGACATCAACATCGACACCGATGTGATCGCTCAGGACAAAGACGGCAACGACGTCTATCTGAAAGACCTCTGGCCAACCACTCAAGAAGTGGCTGATCTGGTCGAAGCCACAGTGACCCGCGAGGCGTTCCAGGACAAATACGCTGATGTCTTCAAAGGCGACGACAAATGGCAGGGCGTCGAGACCACCGACGCCGAAACCTATGACTGGCCGCCGACCTCGACCTACATCCAAAACCCACCCTACTTTCAGGGCATGAGCCCCGAACCCGGCAGCATCACCAATATTGAGAATGCCAAGATTCTGGCGGTTCTGGGCGATATGGTTACCACAGACCACATCTCACCCGCCGGCGGCTTTGCTACCACCACCCCGGCCGGTGCCTATCTGCTGGAGCGTCAGGTGCAACCGCGTGAGTTCAACTCGTATGGGTCGCGTCGCGGCAACCACGAGATCATGATGCGCGGCACCTTCGCCAACATCCGTATCAAGAACGAGATGCTGGACGGCGTTGAAGGTGGCTATACGAAAGGCCCCGATGGCAAACAGGCTCCGATCTATGACGCAGCCATGGCTCACCAAGAAGCGGGCACTCCGCTGGTAATCTTTGGTGGTCAGCAGTACGGCGCGGGTTCCTCGCGTGACTGGGCCGCCAAAGGCACAGCCCTGCTGGGCGTCAAGGCTGTGATCACCGAGAGCTTTGAGCGTATTCACCGTTCAAACCTGGTTGGCATGGGTGTTATCCCGTTTGAGTTCACCAATGGGGACAGCCGCAAGTCACTGGGCATCACCGGTGAAGAAACCGTATCGATCTCTGGTCTGGACACCATCAAGCCCCTGCAGGAAGTGCCCTGCTCGATCACCTTTGCCGATGGCATGGTGAAAGAGATCACTCTCAAGTGCCGCATCGATACAGCACCCGAGATTGAATACGTCGAACATGGTGGCGTGTTGCACTACGTGCTGCGGAACCTGGCCAAGTCGTAAGTTCAAAATACTGATTTAAAGGAAGGCGGTTCTTCGGAGCCGCCTTTTTTATTGCACAGACTCTGTGTGTGAATGTTGGATTGCCCGCAGCACTGCCAATCGCCCATAATCAGGCCATGAAAAACACCACACAAATCACCAGCTACCACGCGCATGTCTATTTCGACGCCAATAGCGTCGAACAAGCCCGCACCCTGTGCCAAGCAGCGGCAGATACCTTTGACGTCCCAATGGGCCACATGCACCAGAAAAACGTCGGGCCGCACCCAATGTGGTCCTGTCAGCTAACGGCGTCGCCTGCACAGTTTGCCGAGCTACTGCCCTGGCTTGCCCTCAATCGCAAAAGTCTGATTGTCTTTGCCCATCCAGACACCGGCGACCATCTGGCCAATCACCGCGACCACGGCATCTGGCTGGGCACTGGGCTGGATCTCGACCTCTCCATTTTTGGCTAACCCCATCGGGGCTGCTGCTTGGGTGGGTCTGAAGCAGCAACGCCCTCCAGCGAAGGGCGCTACAAATCCGTTTTACTGACTGCGGGCCCGTTCCAGAGCGGGGCGCAGGGTCTTTTCAATCACCCGTGCAGTCAGCGGCCCTGCATGGCGCAGGATGATGGTGCCCTCGCCGTCGATCACATAAGTTTCTGGCACGCCGTAGACTCCCCAGTCCAACGCCATCCGCCCCTTCTCGTCGCGGCCAATGGCAGTATAGGGGTCGCCCAACTCGTTCAGAAACGACGCTGCGTTGGCCTGCTGGTCTTTGTAATTGATGCCGTAGATGTCCAGCCCATCGTCTCGTAGCGCCTGAAGGTTTGGATGCTCGATGCGGCACGGCGCGCACCAACTGGCCCAGTAGTTCACCAGCTTTACTTTACCGTCTCGCAGAGTGGCATCGTCAAACCCAGGCTTGCCGGGGAACTCGGTCAGAACAACGGGCGGCGCAGGCTGGCCCTCGCGCGCAGACGGCAGGCTGTCCGGATCATCGCGCATCATGCCAACCAGTGCCAAGCCGATAAACCCGGCAAACACCAAAACTGGCAGCGCCATCAAAGGAGAGATCTTAGCCATTGCCTATCACCCGTTTTTCAATCTTTTTCATCTCGGACCGCACACGGCGCCCGCGCATCACGCTGATAACAACCAACAGCACCAACAATATGATCGATGCAACATAGGCCGACATCACCGTGTCGGCGTGTTTCCCCAGATCTGGAATCATGCCTCAACCCTTTCGCGCGCGATCAGCGCCTTGATCCGCCGGGCCCGGATCTCAGTGCCGGTGCGATAGAAAACCAATGCGACGAACAACAAAACAAACCCCACAATGCAGAGCAGCAGCGGGTAGAAAAAGATATTGCTGACTTTCTCTTCGGTGTCTGTTCCGATCACCGCCTCGGCGCGAAAAATAGACGCGCCCTGGTGCAATCCCTGGTTCCAAAAATTCACCGCATACCGGCTGAGCAAGGCAAACACACTGCCCACCAGGCACAGGAACGACGTCAGGTCGGCGGCAGTGTCGGGGTCCTCGATAGCCTCCCACAACGCGATATAGCCAAGGTAGAACAAAAACAGGATCAGAAACGAGGTCAACCGTGGATCCCAGACCCACCAGGTCCCCCACATCGGCTGTCCCCAGATAGCGCCAGTAACCAGTGCGATCAGCGTCATCACCATGCCCACAGGCGCAGCAGCGCGGGCCGCCAGCGCACTGACGTGGTGACGCCGCACCAGCCAGACCAGTGACGTTGCCAGCATCATCACCCAGGCATTTATCGCCAGCATTGCAGCGGGCACATGCAGATAGATAATTTTCACGGTCGAGCCTTGACGGGCTTCGTCTCCAGTGAAGAAAAATCCCCAGATCAGACCAACCCCGATGCATACAGCGGAAGCCGCCCATAGGGCAGGCAGCACCCGCTCGGTGCTGGTGATGAACTTCTTTGGATTGGCGTATTCCCAGATCGACATATTGGGTACCTAGCTATTCCCTATGGGGTTCTCAAATCACGAATGCCTCAACGCAGGTTTATGCGCAAGACGGCGGCGCTGGCAAAGGGCAGTAGCGCGATTGACGCCGCTGATATTCCCGCCAGCATCAAAAGCGGGGTCTGGATATCCATGCCAATGGCACCACGTCGGGCGACCTCGGCACCAAAGATCAATGTCGGCAGATACAGCGGCATCACCAGCAGAGACATCAGCAACCCGCCTCGCTTTAACCCCACCGTTAAGGCTGCTCCGAAGGTACCGATCACCGACAGTGCTGGCGTGCCCAGCAACAGCGATATCACCACCCATTTGAATCCAGGCACCGGCAGGTTCAGCAGCACGCCCAGCACCGGAGCCGCCAACACCAAAGGCAAACCTGTGGTGATCCAATGCGCCAGCGCCTTGATGCTAACTACACTCTCCAGCGGCAGCGGCGCGGTGGCCAGAAGATCCAGCGAACCATCCTCCCAGTCCAGTGCCAACAACCGATCCAACGACAGAAGACAAGCCAGCAGCGCGCCAAGCCACAGCACTCCGGGGGCAATCGAGGATAACAATGCCGGTTGCGGCCCCACCGACAGCGGCACCATCACCGTCAGGATCAGGAAAAACGCCAGCCCCAGACCAAATCCGCCGCCTGCGCGCAGCGCCAGGCGCAAGTCCCGCGAAAGCAGAGCAATCACAGGAAACCTCCGTCAAAGTCTTCTATGGCTGGCAACTTGGCTTTGAACGGTCCCATCTCCAGCACCGCGCAATCCAGGTCGAGGTCGATATGCGTCGCGATCAACGCCGAGCCGCCCTCCTCCAAATGCGTCCGCACGGCCGCTGCAAACATCGCCACCGATTTCACGTCCAGACTGACGGTCGGCTCGTCCAGCACCCAGATGGGTCGACCGGTGACCAGTAGCCGCGACAGTCCCAGCCGTCGTTTCTGCCCGGCTGACAGTTCTCCGGCGGGACGATCACGAAGCAGCTCCAGATCAAAGGATTTAAGGGCGTTGGAAATACCTTCGGTGCCAAACACGCTGGCCCAGAAGATCAGGTTTTCGGCAACCGTCAGGGTGGCTTTAATGCCGTCGGAATGGCCCGCATAAGCGATCATGTCCTCGCTGCCCTCTACCCGTCCCGACACCGGAGGTTGCAGCCGGGCGATGGTACGCAGCAGTGTGGTTTTACCAATTCCATTTGGGCCGCGCAGGATCAGCGCCTGACCCGGCTCAAGCGTAAAGCTCAGCCCGTCCAGCACCGGGATACCTCCACGGGCAATGCACAGATCGGTAATTACGAGGCTCATCAATCCCGCTTATCCCATTGGCTGGCCAGACTAAAGGCGTAATCCGCCGCAGGGGATTTGCGGCAAATCAAACCACCGCCAATGCGGCCAGTGCGGTGCGGCGGCCCTCGGCCAGCAACACGTTGTAGGTCCGGCAGGCAGAGGGGGAATTCATTACTTCAAAGCCCAGACCGGCCTGGTCCAAAGCCTCGCGCAGGGCGGCTGGAAGATAGGCGATCTCGGTCCCGGTGCCCAAAAACAGCACGTCAACCTCGCCCGCCAGCGCCAGCAGCGGCGCGATGTCCTCGTATCCGCCCCAAGCAGTGGTCCCGGTGGCACCGGTCAGCATCGACCCCTGAAACACCTCGCCACCAACCCGGAAGAACCCAGGCCCGTAGCCGTCGATCGGGGTCGCATCGGTATAGGTAATTTCATTGAGACGCATGGGCGAGCTCCTGTTAGTCAAAAAGTGGCAGGCTGGTTAGAACCGCAAGCCCGATCACCGAATAAGAGGCCACACGATAGATCTTCTCGAGCTTGGGATCAAACAGCGCTTTGCCGATCAGCGTGGTGATCAGATAGGGCAGCGACAACATCATCGCCACCAAAAGCGTCTCCAATCCTGCAAAACCGCCAAAAACCAGGTTGGTGACAATAACCACATCCAACGCTGCCAGAAAGACGATGGTATTGGCGCGTACCCGGCTGACATCGCGGACATTGGCAAGGTAGAACACGATGACAACCGGACCGGTCAGCCCGGTCATACCGCCCACCGTGCCTGCAGCGCCACCAATTGCAAAACGTCCCGGCCAGCCAATTTTGCCCTGCCAGCGCCATCCGGTGATCACAGCCAGAAGAGTTACGCCTATCACCGCAGAAGCAACCCAACGCAGCGTCAATCCGTCCAGTTGCATCATCATCCAGATCCCAGCCGGTACTGTGATGCCAGCGGCTATCGCCAGGGCACCAACCTCGGATTTATCTGCCTGTTTCCAAGCCGACGGGAACAATGCTGCCGTTGAAAAAATGCCCGTTGTGGCCATCAGGAACACCACATCAGCAGTGGGCAGGAACTGGGCACCAACCGGGACAAAAATCATCGCCGTCCCAAAGCCAGTAAACCCACGCACCAACCCAGCCACTGAAATAGTCAGCAGCATCCAAGCCAGCCCTGGGGTTTCCAGGGCTGCGCTCAGTATTTCAGGCATCGATATTGGAGAACTGATTGCCGGTGGTGTTGGCCACCTTGCTCCAGTCGCGTTTAACGCCCAGTCTCAACAGGATAGTTGAGGCCACAAACACCGAGGAATATGTACCAACAATCACACCCCAGATCATCGCAAAGACAAATCCACGGATCACGTCGCCGCCCAAAACAAACAACGAGATCAACGCGATCAGTGTGGTGACCGAGGTCATCACGGTGCGCGACAGGGTCTGGTTGATCGACAGGTTCAGCACTTCGGCCAGTGACAGCTTTTTGAACTTGCGCAGGTTTTCCCGCACACGGTCAAACACCACCACAGTATCGTTCAGCGAATAACCCACAATGGTCAGCAAGGCCGCGATGATGGCCAGATCGAACTTGATCTGCACCGCCGCAAACACACCGATTGTCAGCAAAACGTCGTGCACCAATGCGGCCACAGCACCCAAGGCAAACTGCCACTCAAAACGCAGCCAAATGTAGACCAGCACCGCGCCAATCGCCAGAACCACGGCCAGAACCGCCGTTTGTACCAGCTCACCCGAGACCTTGGGGCCTACGGATTCAACCGACACAAATTTAATGCCCGGTGCAATCACATCCAACGCTGCCCGCAGCGCCTCAACGGTCTCGCCCGAGATCGCCTCGCCGTCCGCCTGTGCCTGAATGCGGATCATTGCCACATGTTCGTCTTCGTCAAAGTTGGGGTCGAACACCTCGGTGATCGAGATGTCCCCCAGTTTCAAAGGCTCGATGGCACCGCGATAGGTGGCGATATCAATGGCCTGACTGCTTTCGGTCCGCACCGTGGTCCCCCCACGGAAATCGATGCCAAAGTTCAACCCTTGGGCAAAGAACGACACCACGCTCAGCACCATCAACAGGGCCGAGAACCCCATCCACAGCTTCCAGCTGCTGAAGAAATCGAACGAGGTCTTTTCGGGAACTAGTTTCAGTCTCATCTTACACCTCGATCGTTTTGGGACGGCGGCGTTCAAACCACATGATAATCATCACCCGCGTCACAAAGATCGCGGTGAACACCGATGTCATGATGCCCAACCCCAATGTGATGGCAAAGCCCCGCACCGGACCCGAGCCCATGGCGAACAGAATGACCGCAGTGATGAATGTAGTGACGTTTGCATCCAGAATGGCACTCAGCGCCTTGGAGTAGCCTTCCTCGATTGCCCGCGCCGGTCCACGGCCCGCCTTCAGCTCTTCGCGGATACGTTCAAACACTAGCACATTGGCATCCACCGCCATACCGACAGTCAGCACAATACCGGCAATTCCCGGCAGCGTCAGCGTGCCACCGATCAGGCTGAGCATCCCAAAGATCAGCGCAATGTTCAGGATCAGCGCCACATTGGCAAAAATACCAAACAGACCGTAGCTGAGCACCATGAACACCAGCACACCGCCGAAGGCGACGATTGTGGCAACCTTGCCCGCATCAATGCTGTCTTGGCCCAGTTCCGGGCCAATGGTGCGTTCTTCCAGGAACTCCAGCCCAGCTGGCAATGCACCTGCGCGCAGAAGGACTGCTAGGTTAGTGCTTTCCTCGATTGTGAAATTACCAGTGATAATTCCAGATCCGCCTGGAATGTGACTTTGAATGACCGGAGCCGAGACAACCTCGTCATCCAGCACAATCGCAAATGGCGAGCCAATGTTTTCGGCAGTGTAATCGCCAAACCGGCGTGCACCGGTTGTGTTAAAGCGAAAACTCACCGACGGACGGCCGTTTTGATCAAACGCGGGTTGTGCGTCGACCAGATCTTCACCGGTCACAACCGGAGCAGACTCGATCGTATAGAAGACACCTGGTTCGTCCAACGACGGGATGATCTCATTTCCAACACCCGGCGCTGCGTCTCCATCGGATCCCCGGCCAACAACTGGGCTAAAGGTCAGCTGCGCGGTGGTTCCGATAATCTTTTTCAGCTCAGACGCACTGCCGATGCCCGGCACCTGAATAAGGATACGATCCACGCCTTGACGCTGAATTGTCGGCTCACGGGTGCCAACTTCATCAATACGACGACGGATAATTTCCAGCGACTGTCGAACTGTACGATCATCCGAAGCCAACTTCTCGGCATCAGACAATTGCACAGTCAGAATATCGCCATCAGCCGACGCTTCAATATCAGTCGCACCAACACCAGTCAGGCTCGTCACCGGAGTTGCGAGACCGCGCACCAGTTCCAGCGCCCGGCTCATGCCTTCAGGTTTCGAGATTTTCAGACGAATCTGTCCATCTGGTCCTGCTTGACGACGAAACGTCCCCACGGTTGCCCGTTCGGGGCGCAAAGCATCGCGCACTTCGGGCCACATCGCATCCATGCGCGCGGCATAAACATCGGCGACCTTTACCTCGGCCAACAGATGCGCACCACCGCGCAAGTCCAGCCCCAGATTCACCAACGAGGACGGCATCCACGATGGCCACTGCTCGACGATTTCCAACCGCTCGGGCGTTTCACCCTTGGCGATAATTTCGATCACCGCGTCGTTCGACTGCTCGACGCGGGTATAAAATGCATTTGGCAGGGCCATAATCAGGCCGGTCACACAGACCAGCCAGATCAGCACCCTCTTCCAGAGATCAATTTGCAGCATTGCCCTGCCTTTTTAGTTACTTACGTCGCAGTCTTAAGCTGCTGGCTCGGTTTTGTTCAGCACCTGTGCAATAGTCGCCTGGACCACACGCACTTTGACGCCATCAGCAATTTCGACTTCGACTTCGCCGTCTTTGACTTTGGAAACCTTGCCGATCAAACCACCTTGGGTGACCACCTGATCGCCACGGCGCAGCGCATCGATCATCGCCTTGTGCTCTTTCATCTTCTTTTGCTGCGGCCGGATCAGCAGCATATACATGATACCAAAGATTAGAATGAGCGGCAAAAACTGGCCAAGTGCGCCAACGTCCATAGGATATTCCTTTTGTCTGGGTCACGCCGATATTCAGCGTAAAATTCGCTGGCGAACCTATGCGTTGATCCGCGACTTGGCAAGGCAACGTAGGCGTCTAGCCCAGAGTAAAAAAACAACTCGCACCGTTCTGTACGGGCTAGCTATGTTCTTTGTGTTGAATATAGTCATCGTCAAAGGAATTTTGCTGATGATATTGAAATATTTGCGCGCACTGGCATGCCCCGTTTTTGTGGTGGCACTGTTACTGCCTGCGACACTTCCGGCCCAGACCGACTCCTCGCAACCCGCCCCGCCAGTTGATGCTCTCGCCATTGAAGGCGAAGGTGTGTTTCGCGCGCCTGTCGTCGTCGACGGCACTGAGCTGTTCTATGTCCGAGGATCAACAGCCCTGCCCGGGTTTGAACGGGCTGAAATCATCAGCTCGCGCATCATTGCTGCAGCCGAGGCCAATGAGACAGAAAGCGTTGAGATCACTTTTAACTCGGTTGAACTCGGCGAAAAAATCCTTGCCGACGGTGAACTCATTACCATCGTAACCAATGCAGACGCCGAGTTGGAACAGCTGGACATTCCCGTTCTCACCAAAGTGCAGGCAGACGCGATCCGCGAGGCCATCCTCGGCTACCGTGCAGAACGTACAGGTCAGGCAAGGCTTCACTCGCTCATCGAAGTGGGTGTCTGGACGCTGGGTTTTATACTGCTAACAACGCTGATACTCTGGTTAAGACGGCGGCTCAAAACCGAGATAAACACCCTGGTCAAACGCCATTTTGCCTCTGTTGAAAGCGCCACAAACTCTCATGTTCAAGCGGATGCCATCGCCGCCCTGATCCGTTTTGGGGTAAACTTAGTACTGTTTTCCCTGCTGTTCCTGGGCATCTACTACTACCTGTCGCTGATCCTGCTGTCCTTTGCCGAGACCCGTTATGTGGCGCAACTGTTGCTGACCTATGTCACCACACCGGTTCTGAATATCTTGATCGGGTTTATTCTTTATATCCCCAATCTCATCACCCTGGCCATCATCGCCTTCCTGACCATGTATGTCATCAAAGGGTTCCGGGTGTTTTTCGACGCAGTGGCGGCTGGGACTTTCCATATTGGCGATTTTGAAAAGCACTGGGCCACCCCCACGTTCAACATCGTGCGGGTGCTGCTGATCATGATCTCCATCGTGTTTGCCTTTCCTTATATGCCCGGTTCGGATTCGGCGGCGTTTCAAGGGCTGACCCTGCTGGTGGGTGCAATGCTGTCTCTGGGTGCCAACTCGGTGGTTAGCAACATTTTGTCCGGGCTGTTTGTGATCTACCGCCGCTCCACCAGCATTGGCGACCGCATCAAGATCGGCGAACACACCGGCGATGTCATTCAGATCAAGCTGATGGAGACCCATCTAAAGTCGATCAAGAACGAGCTGATCTCGATCCCTAATGCCCAACTGCTGAACTCCGAGGTGATCAACTATTCCAAAAAGATCGACGGCTCAGGCCTGCTGCTGCACACCACCGTCGGTATCGGCTACGAGGAAACCCCAGCCAAGATCGAGGCCATGCTGATCGAGGCCGCGCGGCGCACCCGCGATCTCAAAACCCGCCCTGCCCCCTTTGTGCTCTGGGCCGCATTGGCGGATTACGCGATCAACTACCAGATCAACGCCTATACCACCCGAGGCACCTCGATCCCGCGGATCAAATCGGACCTGCACAAAAACATCGTGGCGGTGTTCAACGAGAACAAAGTGCAGATCATGACCCCCAGCTATATCGCCGACACGCCGGAACCGAAGATTGCCGAGAATGAGTGGGATGGTGAGTTGGCCGGTGGGGAAGAATGACGGGTTCATCCGCCAATAAGCCCCACATTTAACCAAGCGATAGTTTTTAGCCATGTACACAATCGACATCCCAATTGAGCCCAAACTGTTCTGGGGCCTGTTTTATTTGTTCTGCTTGGGGCTGGCCGTGGTCTTTGTCTACGGCCTGCTCTCGATTCCTCAGCACAGCGGTGAAGACCCGTTGGATCGGCTGAAATCCAAATTCGGGGCTTCATCGATCCACGATGGGTTGTTTCTTTGTGCCATGCTGTTGTGGATGGCTATTTCGCTGTCCCTGACCTGTGGCCTGTTGGCAATGATTTGGGAGCTTATTTGGTACTCCGCCCCCGCCACCCGAGGAGACTACACCGACTTGCGCTTCGCCCTGCTTCGGCTGACCGCACTGACCGCCACGCTGGGAGCTGTGATTGTCCTGCCGCTGTCCCTGATCCGACTAAAACTAAATAATGAGCAAACTAAGACAGCTACCGAATCTCATATTACCGACAGGATCAACAAGGCAATTGAGGGTTTAGGCGCTGACAAAACCGTAAAACTCAATGGCAACGAATGGACAGAACCGAATCTAGAAGTTCGGATTGGAGCGTTGCACTCGCTCAATAGAATTTCAGAAGATAGTAAGCGAGATCAACGCGCAATTGAAAACATCATAATCGACTACGTACTGGGCTGTGCTAGTATCGCTATACCAAGCTTAGTCAGTTCACAAAAACCCATCCAACGTCTAAGACGTGATGTTGAAATTGCTTTAAACTCAACAAGCAATAGAAATAAGGACAGTCTATCTGGCAAACCTCTCGAAGAGCTGTTTTTTAGAGATTTTAGAGGGCTAACAATAACAAATCAACGAGTGGTAAGCATTGCATTTGACAGCGCTCTGTTGAACACAGCAAACTTCTGCAAATCCCGCTTCCACGGGTGTACGTTGTCATACGTTAATCTCCGAGCCGTCAATTTGTCCGATGTGTTGTTTTCCAATTCATCTTTTGATAAATGCGCATTTAGACGTATCAAATTTAGCAAAAAATCTAAATTTGCGAATTGTGAATTCCATGAATGCGCCATTAGAGAAACCAAAATTCCTTCAAAACTACTTACTCAGGCGCAAATCAGTTCGTTCTTTGGGGATCAAACTGTAGAATTACCAGAAGGCATATGCTCTCCAGCGCATTGGCCCAATTTTGACCTTGGAGACGCCCATTATTATACTGAATGGTTGAAATGGTGCGACGACCCTGAGAATTACACGCCTCCGGTACAACAGGACGATCAAACCTCCGAGGCCGCCGAATAACACAAAGGGCAGCGCCTGACCTTGGGGAGGTGCAAAGCGCCTTCCCGGGGGGAAGGTCAGGCGCGGCCCGGCGTGCCGCCGGGCGAAACAGGTGCAATATGCATTACCCACCGCACGCCCTACCCACCACATCTTAACCCGCCAGTGCGAAATTCCCTCACCTAGCGGCCCAAGCACCCAGCCGCTCTTCCCCTTTGCCCCCTGCTGCGGCATATGCTTAGGGACTGATTCAAAACCGTCCAAGGAGACGACCCCATGCATGACATTCGCGCCATCCGTGAAAACCCAGCCGATTTCGACGCCGCTCTGGCGCGGCGTGGGGATGCGGGCATGTCATCCGAAATCCTGGCGCTGGACGCTGCCCGTCGCGGCAAGATCCAGTCCGCCGAATCCGCCCAGGCCGATCAGAAAAAGGCCAGCAAAGAAGTTGGCGCTGCCAAGGGTCGTGGCGATGACGCCGAATTCGAACGCCTGCGCGCGCTGGTGTCCGAGAAAAAGGCCGAAGTCGCCGCCATGCAGACCGAAGCCAAGGAACTGGATGCCCAGTTGACCGACATGCTGGCGCGCATTCCCAACCTGCCCGCTGCCGATGTACCCGACGGCGCCGACGAGAACGACAACGTCGAGGTCAGCCGTTGGGGCATTCCCGCCACCCTGCCCTTTGCCCCGAAAGAGCACTTTGACATCACCGGCGTCACCGCCTCGATGGATTTCGACACTGGCGCAAAACTCTCGGGCAGCCGCTTTGTGGTGCTGCGCGGCGCCGTAGCCCGCATCCACCGCGCCCTGGGCCAGTTCATGATCGACACCCATGTCGACAAAAACGGCCTAACCGAGGTCAACACCCCGGTTCTGGTCCGCGACGAAGCGATGTATGGCACCGATAAACTGCCGAAATTCGGCGAGGACAGCTATCAGACTACCAACGGTTGGTGGCTGATCCCCACGTCTGAAGTGCCACTGACCTATTCCGTGGCCGAAGGTGTGCTGGACGAGGCCGCCCTGCCCATCCGCATGACCGCCCACTCGCTGTGCTTCCGCTCCGAGGCAGGATCAGCCGGGCGCGACACTTCTGGCATGCTGCGTCAGCACCAGTTTGAGAAGGTCGAGATGGTCTCGGTCACCCATCCCGACAAATCCGATGACGAGCAGAAACGCATGCTGCGCTGCGCCGAGGACCTGCTGGAACAGCTGGGCGTGCCCTATCGCACTGTGCTGCTGTGCACTGGCGACATGGGCTTTGGCGCGCGCCGGACATTTGACATCGAGGCCTGGTTGCCAGGACTGGACGCCTACCGTGAGATCTCAAGCGTCTCGACCACCGGTGAGTTTCAGGCTCGGCGCATGAATGCCCGGTTCAGACCCACCGAGGGTGGCAAGCCCGAGTTTGTGCACACACTGAACGGATCTGGCTTGGCCGTGGGCCGCTGCCTGATCGCAGTGCTGGAGAATGGCCAGCAAGAGGATGGCTCGGTCACGTTGCCTGCTGTATTGGCGCCTTATCTCGGCGGCAAGCTAATGCTCAGAGCTGACGGCGTGCTGGCATAATAACATCGCGCTGCCCGGCCTCAGGTCGGGCGGCACGGTCGTTTTACTTAGGAAACGGCACCAGACGGTTCTGCTCTTCATCCCACAGCTTTAGCCCCAGCGCCCGCACCGCCTCGGGAAATTTAATCCGTCGCGGAGCGAATTCAGGCGGAAGGTTGTGATGGCACCGGCGCAGCCGATAGCTGGGAATGCGTGAATTCAAATGGTGGATGTCGTGTAGGGTGATATTGGCCACCGCCATGTCAAAGAACCAGCCAAAGTCCAGACAGGACGCCCCTTGGATCGCTGCCAAATAGGGATCCAGATCAGGGCGGCGGTCCCAATAGGTGTCCTCAAAGTTATGCTGCAGGTAGACCAGAAACACCCCGAGCATACCTCCAAGGAATGAGAACCCCAACCAGATCCACAGCCCGGTAACGCCAGCCAGTGTATACAACACACCAAGAAAGATCAAAATCGCCAGATTGTGCAGCAGCACCCCAAGAACACCAAATCGGGTTGTGTTTTTGGGCCAGCGGTAGCGGATGAAATAGGTAAAGGCCGACCCCAGCGGCACCAGCACAATTGGATTCCGATACAACCGATAGACCAGCCGTTGCCAAAACTCCGCCTGCTGCCATTCCGTCAGAGTCATGGTGTTGATCTCGCCGGTTTCGCGATGTTCCAGATTGCTGATATTGGCGTGGTGCAGGTTGTGGTTCTGCTTCATCACCTCAAACGGTGCAAAGGTGAAGGGCGACAAAACATGGCCCGCGATCTCATTCTGGCGTCGGGTCTCAAACAGCGAATGATGGCCAGTGTCATGCTGCAGCACATACAGACGCACAGCTGCAAAGGCATTCACCACCCCGGCAGGCAGCATCAGATACCACAAAGCGGCAAAATGGATGGCCAACCACAACGACAGGAAATACACCGCAAATGTTCCAAAATAACTGAGCGAGGCCAGCCGGTTGTCCTTGTCGCAATATTGGCGCGTGTACGCTCTCAGATCCATGTTCTAACCTATAAATGTGTTCTGTAACGCCCCTATGAAAATGGGACGTAGGCAATTCATCTAAAAAACTAATATTCGCCTGCTTTGAAACAAGAGGCAAGCCCTGCGAAACAGGTTGTAATCGAGCTGCAGATTGGTGCTGGCATCAAAAATGCAAAATGGGCGACCCAACCTGGACCGCCCATCGTTGTCTATTCTCTACTTCTGCAGGCCGTTTTATCCGCGCGGAGGCCCTTTCAAGTGCTTTCGCAACTTGCTTGGCGGCGCTTTCTTTCTGCCCTTAAAGGGGTTTTTGTCGTTCTGCGACCGCAGAGTCATGCGGATTGGCGTGCCTGGCATGTCAAAATCCTGACGCAAGCCGTTGACTAGATACCGCTTATAGCTTTCCGGCATTTTATCAGGGTGCGAGCACATCACGATAAACCCAGGAGGCCGGGTTTTGGCTTGGGTCATATAGCGCAGCTTGATGCGCTTGCCCTGCGGTGCTGGCGGCGGGTGCTGCTCTAGCATGCCAACCAGCCAGCGGTTCAGCGCTGCCGTAGGCACCCGGCGGTTCCAGATGTCATGGGCGCGCATGATGGCCTCTTGCAGCCGGTCCAACCCGCGACCCGTTTTGGCCGACACGGTGACCAGTGGCGCGCCCTTTAGCTGTGGCAGCAACCGAGTAAAGGATTCTTTCAAGGCGCGCAGTTTTTCCTGCTTATCCTCTTCGATGTCCCATTTGTTGACAGCAACAACCACAGCGCGGCCTTCACGCTCGGCCAGGTCGGCAATACGCAGGTCCTGTTGTTCGAACGGAATTTCGGCGTCCAGCAGAACCACCACAACTTCGGCAAATTTGACCGCGCGCAGACCATCCGAGACCGATAACTTCTCAAGCTTTTCTTGCACTTTGGCCTTTTTGCGCATGCCGGCGGTATCAAAGACGCGCATCGGCACCCCGCCCCACTCTATGCGCAGACTGATCGCATCGCGAGTGATACCTGGCTCGGGGCCGGTCAACAGACGCTCTTCGCCCAGGATCTGGTTGATCAGGGTCGACTTGCCCGCATTGGGACGCCCCACCACCGCCACCTGTAGCGGTTTGGCATTGGTCGGCACTGGCGCGGTGTAATTCTCATCGTCCTCGTCGTCGTCCTCATCCAGATCGACGTCGACCTCGGGGGTGTCCTGCACCGCATGCAGAGCAAACTGGTCAGCCAGCGGCATCAGATGAGTATACAGGTCGTTCAAGCCTTCGCCGTGTTCGGCAGACAGGCGGATCGGCTCGCCTAGGCCGAGGTTATAAGCCTCAAGCACCCCGGCATCAGCAGCCGAGCCTTCGCCCTTGTTGGCAGCCAGGATCACATTTGCAGATTTCTTGCGTAAAATTTCTGCGAACATTTCGTCCAGCGGAGTCACTCCGGCGCGGGCGTCGATCATGAACAGGCAAATATCAGCCATCTCGACCGCGCGCTCGGTCAGGCGGCGCATGCGGCCCTGCAGAGAATCGTCGGTGGCATCTTCCAGACCGGCGGTGTCGATCACGGTAAAACGAAGATCGGCCAGACGCGCCTCGCCTTCACGCAGATCGCGCGTAACTCCGGGCTGATCATCGACCAGCGCCAGTTTTTTTCCGACAAGACGGTTGAACAGGGTGGACTTGCCCACATTTGGGCGGCCCACAATGGCGAGGGTGAAGGACATCAGATCAACTTTCAGCGATTCAAGTGCGCCCCATAGCGCATCCTGGCGTCAACGGAAAGCGTGCAATTCGCCTTTTGTGGATACCACGTAAAGCGTTTTGCCCACAACGATCGGGGCTGTGGTGGCTCCACCGGGCACTTCTATCGTGCGCACCAGGCTTCCGTCTTCAGGTTTGAACAGCCGCAGCAGCCCATCGTTAGAGGCCACAATCACATTGCCCCCCGCCAACACCGGCCCGTAGTGGGCCACAATGGCACCGCGCTTGCCGGGCTTGTCTTTCAGGTAACCGGGCAGTCTTGTCGCCCAGATCACCTCGCCTGTGTTGGCATCCAGGCGCAACAAACGGCCTAGATCACTAATCTGGAACAGACTGCCTCCAACGGGCCACACAGGCCCCACCGCGCCCTCGCGGGTGGTCCAGATGCGATTGCCGTCGTAAAGATCAAAGGCCACCGTGCGCCCCGAGTGGTTCCCCACATAGGCGCGTTTACCCACCACCACCGGAGCCCCGGTGACGTCGCCAATCCGCGCCGTTGTGTGGCCAACGCGTTTGCCCGAGACCGACGCGCTCCAACGACGCAAGCCGCCATTGCGGAACGTGGCCGTCAGATCGCCCGAGCCAAAGGCAAAGATTGCCAGATCGGATGTCAGAACGGGTGCCGGCCCGCCCAAAACATTTGAGGTGCTGGGTGTTGCCGCAATCTGCCAGGCGATACGGCCATCTTTGGTATTCACCGCCCAGCCAGTGTCATCGCCGGCAACCAGATACACCAGACCATTGCCAATCGTAGGCTGACCGGACCCAGTTGCTTGGAGCTTCTGACTCCAGATCTGTTTGCCGCTGGACGCCTCCAGCGCCGTCAGCAGCCCATAGCCGGACGAGACGTATAGAACACCCTCGTGGAATGCGACGCCACCGCCAGTGGCCGCCCCATCAGCCGAGGCAATAAGATCGGATTTCCACAGCAACTGCCCCGAGGGTGAGGTTGCCGAGACCTGCACGCCGCTATCCAGTGTATAAATGCGACCGTCCCCAGCCACAGGGGTTGCAGTGATCCGGTGACGACGTTCGTCTCCGTTGCCAATCGACACCGACCAGATCCGCTGCGGTGCTGCGCTCAGGGCAGGATGCGCGGTCCGGTAGGTTTCAAGACCGTGGCTCTGCGGCCAGGCGGCATTGGTCGTTTGCTGCGGCAATGAAATCGCGCGCGACTGGTTCTCGATGCGGGCCGAGTTGCCTTCGCGGATGTCTTCGCGCTGCCCCTGCAGGATGATATCTGGGTCCTTACAGGCGGCCAAGGTCAGCAGCAAAGCGCCGCCAAGAAGGGCGATCCCAGCCCTAGAGGTGGTTATTGCTGCCGTCATTGCCTTGCCCCGTCTTCTAGTGCGTAAACCCGCGTCATTTGCTGCGCGGTATTCCATTATCCCTGCGACGTCGCCGATAGATCCAGCGATCCGCCCAAAGCTACAATCACTTGGCGTGCGCGGTCTTGCAAGTCCGAGGTGACCTCGGCATCTTCGATAATTGCGCGCAAGCGTTCAATCGCCGCCTCGACCTCGCCTTCTGAAATATCGATCAGCGCCAGCTGTTCTTGTGCCAACAGGCGCAGAGGTGCTCCGGGCTGGGCCAGAGTGTCATATTGCAGACGTAGGTCCTGAACAGACAGTGTGTCCTGCTGCAGTCCCAGCGCCTTGAACGTCGCGGTGTGACGGTAGATCACTGGCAGATCGCCGTTGCTGGATATCTCAGCAAGCAAAGTCACCGCAGCCTCAGCCTGGTCAGAATTGGCCAGCGCTCCAGCCTGCAGCATTTTGAGAATGGCGTCACCGCCCGGTGTCTCGGCTGTGATCGTTGCCAGCGCCTCGGCACGCTTATCGGTCTCGTTTTCGGCCAATGCCGCGATCACCGCATCCCCCAGAGCCTCGGCTGCGGCGGTGGTCTTGGCCTGATCATATTCACGGTACGCAGCACCGCCAACGATCAGGGCAACAACAACGCCACCGATCCAGCCGTATCGTTTCAGCATCAGGAACATTCGGTCGCGGCGCACCTCTTCGGTCACTTCGTCGATAAAACTGTCAGTGTCGCTCATCAAATCGTCCCTGATAGGCCCGGTACGCACCGGGGAATACTGTCTCTTTTGCATCTCTTATCGTGCCTGAGGGTCCAAGCCAAGTGGCGCATTTAGCTGCGGCTGCAAGCTAACTCGCGAAGAAATGCAATAATTTGTGTTCTGAACTGATTGGTTTAGTATGGACAATGCTTATTTCGTTCCTATGTCTATGCAGCCAACAGCCCCCTTGCGGGATTTATCTACAAGTCCGAATGGACACAAATATTTGAAAAGGGCCTAAGATGCGCTTGATTCCATTGTTAACCGCCATCGTGGTGACAGCCAGTCTGTATTTTCTGGTGATTGAACGCGACGTGCTGATGGCGTTTGCACGTGGTGAAGACCCCCAGGCGCCGATCGAAACGGTGGAAGACTCAGTGGCTCCAGTAGAGGCCGTTGCGCAAGTCGCCGAGAATCGGATCGGCGTTGTGGTTCAGCGCAGCGAATCTCGCGCCATCGACAGTGCAGTGATCCTGCGCGGCCAAACTCAGGCAGCGCGCGAAGTTGAAGTGCGTGCCGAAACCTCGGCCACGGTAATTTCCGAACCGCTGCGCAAAGGTTCTCAAGTTGTGGCCGGAGATCTGCTGTGCCAACTGGACCCCGGCTCCCGTCAGGCGACGATGCTCGAAGCCCAGGCCCGCCTCTCTGAGGCCCGCGCCCGAGTGCCCGAAGCTGAGGCCCGGCTGGACGAGGCCCGCGCCCGTTTGAAAGAAGCGCAAATCAACAACAACGCCTCGCGCAAACTTTCCGAAGGCGGTTATGTTTCGGACACCCGCCTGGCTGCTACTCAGGCCTCTGAGCGTGCTGCAGTTGCCGGTATTGCCTCGGCGGAAACCGGATTAGAGACCACCAGCGCCGGCATCGAGTCTGCGGTGGCCGCAATCGCGGCGGCGCAAAAGGAGATCGACCGCCTCCGCATCACCGCGCCGTTTGGTGGCCTGCTGGAAAGCGATTCCGCCGAGCTGGGCAGCCTCATGCAGCCCGGCAGCCTGTGTGCGACGGTCATTCAACTCGACACCATCAAGTTGGTTGGGTTTGTGCCAGAAACCGAGGTCAACCGGGTTCAGGTTGGCGCAATGGCTGGCGCAGAACTGGCTGCTGGTCAGCGTGTGCAAGGACAGGTTACCTTCCTGAGCCGCTCGGCTGATCCAACCACGCGGACTTTTGAGGTGCAGATCACTGTCTCCAATGCCAACCTGTCGATCCGCGACGGTCAAACCGCGGACATCGCCATCTCAGCCCCTGGCGAGCGCGCCCATAAGCTGCCGCAATCCTCGCTGACACTGAACAATGAGGGACAACTAGGGGTCCGTGTGGTCAACCAAGCCCAGGTCGTCGTCTTTTATCCAGTCAAACTGATGAGAGACGAGATTGACGGGGTCTGGGTTTCTGGCTTGCCAGAACAGGTTGATGTCATCGTGGTTGGTCAGGATTTTGTGATCGCTGGCGTGCCGGTGAAACCAACATACCGTGAGGCGTCGCAATGATCGGAGTCGTCAGCTGGGCTGCCGAACGGGCCCGAATGGTTATCGCCTTCATTATCATCTCGATACTGGTCGGCGGGTTTGCCTATTCCAGCCTTCCCAAAGAAGGCGAGCCGGACATTGAAATACCGGCTCTGTTCATTTCCGTCCCCTTCCCCGGCATTTCTGCTGTTGATGCCGAAAGCCTGCTGGTCAAGGTTATGGAGACCGAACTGGCTGATTTGGACGGGCTCGACAAGATGAGTTCCACCGCCGCCGAAGGCTATGCCGGGGTGGCGCTGGAGTTTGATTTCGGCTGGGACAAAACGGCCGTTATGGCCGACGTGCGGGATGCGATGAATTCGGCTCAGGCCGATTTTCCTGATGGCGCCGAATCCTACACCATCAATGAAATCAACTTCTCAGAGTTTCCGATTGTCATCGTTAACCTGACCGGGGATGTGCCGGAACGGACAATGGCACGTATTGCCAAGGACTTGCAGGACGAGTTTGAATCTATTGATTCCGTGCTGGAAGCCGGCATCGCTGGCAACCGTGATGAAATGGTTGAAATTCTGATCGATCCACTACGGCTGGAGGCCTATAACGTCACTGCGCTGGAGCTTATCAATGTTGTGCGCAACAACAACCAATTGATCGCAGCAGGTGAGGTCGAGACCAACCAAGGCACGTTCTCGGTCACCATTCCGTCGTCCTTTGACGACGTCAGCGACATTTACACATTGCCGGTCAAAATCAACGGCGACCGCGTGGTAACTCTGGGCGAGTTGGCCGAGATCAATTTCACCTTTGAGGACCGCAAGGGCACCGCCCGTTTCGACGGCGACAACACCGTTGCGCTGCAAGTGGTCAAACGCAAAGGTTTTAACCTGATCGATACTGTAGACCAGGTGAAGGCCACACTGGCTGCCGCACAAGAGAAATGGCCAAATGAGCTACAGGCCGCGGTCACCGTTGGTACCTCAAACGACCAGAGCCGGGTAGTTGGCTCTATGGTGCGCCAACTTGAAGGTTCGGTTCTGACGGCTGTCGCGCTGGTGATGATCGTGATCCTTGCTTCGCTGGGTAGCCGCGCCGCGTTTCTGGTTGGCTTTGCCATTCCAACGTCGTTCCTGCTTTGCTTTGCCTTCCTTGCTTTGATGGGGATCACCATTTCCAACATGGTGATGTTTGGACTGATCCTCGCGGTTGGTATGCTGGTGGACGGGGCCATTGTGGTGGTGGAATATGCCGACAAGCGCATCAAACAGGGCATTGGCCCAATGCACGCCTATGTCGAAGCCGCGCAGCGGATGTTCTGGCCTGTTGTATCATCCACAGCAACCACGCTTTGTGCCTTCTTGCCAATGCTGTTCTGGCCCGGTGTTCCGGGTGAGTTCATGAGCATGCTGCCAATTACCTTGATATTTGTGCTGTCAGCCTCGCTGCTAGTGGCGCTGATCTATCTGCCAGTTATGGGCGGTGTAACGGGCCGGATGAGCCGGATCTTTGAACACCTGTCTGACGGAATGCGTGCGGTTCTGCCCTGGTGGGTCCGCATCCCACTGGTGCCCTTGCCACTGTACGGCATGTTTGTAGGTGCCATGCAGACGCTGAACCCTGACTATATCATGCCCGAGGGCAGCACTGGTACAGGGCCGCTTTTGGTTGGCGCGCTTTTGCTGATCTTATCGGCCTTTGCTGCCTCAATCATTCTGGGTGCGGCCAGTTTTCAGCGGCGCGAAAAAGCGGTCGAACCCGGCTATCACCACACAACCTTTGGCCACTTCATTAAGTTTATCGTCGGCAACCCGGTGATGCCGATTGTGGCCATCGCCTCTGTTGGGTTCGCCGTCGTCATGGTGTTCCAGACCTTTGGTGAAAACAACAACGGGGTCGAGTTCTTTGTCGACACCGAGCCGGAACAGGCCACGGTCTATGTCCGTGCCCGCGGCAATACCTCGCTGCATGAAAACGATGAACTGGTGAAACAGGTCGAAGAAGTCATCTCGGCCCACCCTGCTGTGATCAACGTCTTTGCCTTTGCCGGCGAAGGAGGTCTGGATACCGGCGGCCCCGGTGGCGGTCAGTCACCAGCCGATACCGTTGGTCAGGTCCAGTTCGAAATCATCGCCTGGGAAGATCGCCCAACACAGTCCGAGGCATGGTTCTTTGGCCTGTTGAACCGTCGCGTCACAGCCACTGATTTCGACGGGAAAACCGTGATCGCAGAGCTGGAAACTGAGCTGGCCAAACTGCCCGGTTTTATTGCCGAGATGGCCGTGTTGGAACAGGGACCCGGTCAGGGTAAGCCGATCCACTTGCGCCTAAAGGGTGACGGATGGGACGAATTGACCACGGCTGCTCTGGCGGCACGGGCTCACTTTGAGAACACCCCAGGTTTGATCTTGATCGAGGATAGCCTGCCCCTGCCTGGCATCGATTGGCAGATCAATGTCGATGTGGAAGAGGCCGGCCGCTATGGCGCCGATGTCGCCACTGTGGGCGCGATGGTGCAACTGGTGACCCGTGGCATTCTGCTCGACACCATGCGGGTCGACAGTTCCGATGAAGAAATCGAAATCCGCGTTCGTCTGCCTGAACAGGATCGAGTTCTATCAACGCTGGACAATCTGAAGCTTCGTACGGCGGACGGTCTTGTTCCCTTGTCGAACTTCATCACCCGCCAACCCGTCCCCAAACTGGCCGAGATCAACCGCGTGGGGCAGCAACGGTATTTTGACGTCAAAGCTGATGTCGCGCCGGGGCTGAGCAAAATGATTGGCACTGATCCTGAAACGGGCGAGGATGTCCGACTGGGCCTGTTCAAAGCTTTGGGCGACGATGAAGCCGCCTCGGGTGAGGTCTTTGATGGTCCGGGCGGCACCCGTTTGACACTGGTGCAGCTCACTGGAGCCGCATCAAATGAAGAGCTGCATCAAGCGTTGAAAGACGGCGCACGGTTTGCTCCGGTTAATGCAACCGAACGTATTGCAGTTCTGACTGAATGGCTGGACACCAACCCACTGCCTGCATTGGTGACGCCTGAATGGACTGGCGATCAAGAGGAACAGGCCGAGTCCGGGACTTTCCTGATGAACGCTTTTGCTGGTGCATTGGGATTGATGTTTGTGATCCTGCTGGCGCAGTTCAACTCGTTCTACAATTCGATCCTGGTGCTGCTGGCGGTGGTGCTATCCACCACCGGCGTGCTGATCGGTATGATGGTCATGGGGCAATCCTTCTCGATCATCATGACCGGCACCGGCATTGTGGCTTTGGCCGGGATTGTGGTGAACAACAACATTGTGTTGATCGACACCTATCAGGAATTCAGCCAGCGGATGCCGCGGATCGAAGCGATCATTCGCACCGCCGAGGCCCGGATCCGCCCGGTGTTGCTGACCACCATCACCACTATGGCTGGATTGGCGCCGATGATGTTTGGCCTAAGCCTTGATTTCATAGACGGTGGCTATTCCATCAACAGCCCGACCGCGCTGTGGTGGAAACAGCTGGCCACGGCAGTTGTCTTTGGACTGGGGATTGCCACTATCCTGACGTTGATTGTGACACCATCGTTCCTGGCGCTGCGGGTCTGGTTAAGCACCTACATGTCCTGGATGGGTCGGTTGCTCGCCCGTATCACAGGTGGCCGCTCCAGCCGCATTGCACAGGACATGCGCCTAGCACGCAAGGCGCGTAAAATGCCCACCACCGAGATTCTGTGGGACGTGGAGCCGGGCAATGCTGGCCAAAATACCCCGAAGGCAAAGCCGGACACCACAGTCGATCTGGATGAGCCGGAGCTACAAGCGGCCCAGTAGGCTGGATGTGTCAACACCATGAGACTGCGGCCCCTGACTTTAATTGTCAGGGGCCGCTTCGCATTTATAGGTCAGCACTGTGGTGGTGTCGGCTCACAGCAGCCAGGAGATCGGCAGCCACCCCACCATCTGCACCAGAAACCGTGAGAACGCAGTGGATCCCGGCTCGACGATAAATCGGTGTTGCCCCCCAGAGGCCAGGGCCTCTATCCATTCGGTGCCGCCATCGGCGCGGCGGCGTACATGGTACGTCTGATTTTTCAACTGGCCTTCGTAGCCGGGAAATATGTCGCGGGCCAAGTGCGAGCCTTTGATTAAGAAGCCCATTTCTGTATTCAGATGCGCCGAGCGTGGGTCGAAATTGAACGAGCCGACAAACAGATCGCTTTGATCAATGACAAAGGCCTTGGCGTGCAGGCTAACCTTGGAGGAGCCGATCAGACCAAACTGATCCAGTAGATCCAAATCTTCCTCTTGGTGCTGTGACGATTTCAACTCATAGACTTGCACCCCCGCGTCCAGCAGGTCATCGCGGTACTTCAGATAGCCGCCATGCACCGGCAGCACGTCGGTGGCCTCCTGCGCATTGGTCAGCACCCGCACTTGCAGCCCCTGTCCCGCCCAGCCGGACAGCATTGCCGTCAACCGATCACCGGGCACAAAATAGGCCGAGACCAGATCAACGCTCTGCTTAGGAGCGCCCAGAATTTGCCCCAACCGGTTGATCATCAGCATCTCGGGGTCTACTCGGCCCTGCCCCTTGGCCGGATCATCGCTGACCATCTGCAACTCGGCCCACTCAAAACCCGGGGCTCCATTGTGTAGCTGTAACATCAGATCCGACGCCAGTACCGAGGCGGCAAACTGGCGCGCACCGGTGGTGTCTTCGACCGCTGCGACCGAGGCTTCAAGCACAGTGCCATTTGCATCGCCCGCCGCAGGCAGGATCAGATCAGCCGGCACAGTCGAGGGGCTGGCCCAGTACAGATCAAAATCCTCTGCCACATCCGCCGCTGCCGGCCCCAGTGCGACCACGTCCAGATCGAAGTAGTTCACCCCTTCGCTGTGCGCGAAATAGATGTCGCCGACATTGCGGCCGCCAACCACAGTGGCAACCCCGTCTACGGTGAAGGATTTGTTGTGCATCCGCCGGTTCACCCGCGCAAAATCGAGCAGATAGGTTAGCATGCGTGGACTACGCAGCACAAACGGGTTGAACAGGCGGACCTCGACGTTGGGGTGTCGGTTCAGCTCGGCCAGTTCGGCGTCCAGAGCCGGGGTGCCATTGTCGTCCAGCAGCAGCCGCACCCGAACACCTCGGTCTGCTGCACGGCGCATGGCATCCAGCAGCATCAACCCGGTGGCGTCCTTTTGCCAGATGTAATAGCGCGCATCGATACTGTCCTGCGCTGCCTCGGCCAGCAGTATCCGCGCCGCAAAGGCATCTTCGCCCTGACGCAGCGGCGCCACCCCTGAAAGGCCAGGATTTTGCGCGCCCAGAAGCAGCACCTCCGCCCCCAAAAGCGTATCTGCAGTTGGTGCGATTGCAAGACTATCAGTCCTATCCGGCGCTTTTGGCACCTGATAGAGCATTTGAAACCCTAAGCTTAGGAGCACCACAGAAATTGCTGCAAACAATAGAAAGCGAAGGAATTTGAACATCAATGACACCGGATTTTGTATATTCGGGCCAGCCTACTGCCGGGGTGCGAAAGCGGCAACGCTTTGGTGCATTGCCGACGCAACTCAGGTTCGGTGCCGCCCGGCCCAACGGCCAGGCGTGTTGCTCATTGATTGTCAGACCTAAGCTGCCTCTCGGTCCGCTTGTTGCCGTTGCCACAGATGGGCATAGCGACCCTCACGGGCGAGCAACTCATCATGGGTGCCCAGCTCACAAATCTCGCCCTGCTCCAGCACCACAATCTGATCCGCTTCGGCAATGGTCGACAGCCGGTGCGCAATGGTGATCACAGTGCGCCCCTGCCCGGCCCGCGCCAATGCCTCTTTGATCTCTTGCTCTGTATCGCTGTCTAGCGCCGAGGTGGCCTCGTCCAGCAGCAGGATCGGCGGGTTCTTCAACAAGGTGCGGGCAATGCCGACACGCTGTTTCTCGCCTCCGGACAATTTCAGGCCCCGTTCACCCACTGTGGTCTCATAGCCATCGGGGAGGCTCAGGATAAAGTCATGGATCTGCGCATCCCGCGCCGCCTGTTCGATCTGCTCTTGGGTGGCGTTTTCAAGGCCGTAGCCGATGTTATAGCCAATGGTGTCGTTGAACAGCACGGTGTCTTGCGGCACCACGCCAATGACGTCATGCAGGCTGGACTGAGTGACATCACGCACGTCCTGACCGTCGATCAGCAATGCACCACCAGTGACATCATAGAACCGGAACAACAGTCGACCGATGGTTGACTTGCCTGACCCGGTCGAGCCGACAATGGCCACGGTCTGACCAGCTTCGGCCTGCAACGACACGCCCTTCAGGATCTCACGTTCGGGATCATAGCCAAAGCGCACGTCCTTCAGGGTAATGCGCCCACCAGTGACCTTCAGCGCGCCTGCACCTTTGCGGTCGCTGACATCTGCAGGTTGCTCAAGCAGGTCAAACATTTCGCCCATGTCCACCAGGCTTTGGCGGATCTCGCGATACACAGTGCCCAGAAAATTCAGCGGCACGGTGATCTGAATCATATAGGCGTTGACCATGACAAAGTCGCCAACTGTCAACGTCCCCGCCTGCACGCCCATTGCCGCTAACACCATCACACCGATCAGTCCAAAAGTGATCAAGACACTCTGGCCAAAGTTCAGAAATGCCAGTGAGTAGGCCGTTTTCAGCGCCGCATCCGCATAGGCCCGCATCGAGACGTCATAGCGTGCCGCCTCGCGGCCCTCGGCGTTGAAGTATTTGACGGTTTCATAGTTCAGCAGACTGTCGATCGCCTTTTGATTGGCATCCGTGTCCTGCTTGTTCATCTCGCGGCGCAGTTTCACCCGCCATTCAGTGACCGCAAAGGTGAACCAGAAATACAGCCCGATGGTCACCGCAACAATCAACAGGTAACGCACGTCGAACAGCACTGCCAGGATCACCGCTACCATGATCAGCTCCAAGATCAGCGGCCCAACTGAGAACAACATGAACCGCAGCAGGAACTCGACGCCTTTGACGCCGCGCTCGATGATGCGGCTCAGCCCGCCAGTCTTGCGGGTAATGTGATAGCGCATCGACAAGCGGTGAATATGGGTAAAGGTCTCCAACGCCAAACGCCGCAACGCGCGTTGCCCTACCGGAGCAAACACCACATCACGCAGTTGTTGAAAGCCAATGGTCATGATCCGTGCCATGCCATAAGCCACGGTCAGCCCAATGGCCCCCAGCGCCAGATCCGGCACCCCTTCGCCCGCCAAATTATCCACCGCACCTTTGTATAGCACTGGCGTATAGACCGCGATCACCTTGGCCAGTACCAGCACTGCAAGCGCCAGCACCACCCGGTATTTCACCCATGCCTGCCCGTCTGGCCACAGATAGGGACCAACGCGGCGCAGAGTGCGAAGGCTCGAGCGACGTTCATCGCGGGCCGTGGTATCATCGGGCTTGGTCATGTTTTTTCCTTGCTAGACCCTCTGAAGTAAGCGCTGCCTGCTGGCTTGACCAGAAGCAGAAACGAAAAACGCGCCCCGAAAGGCGCGTTTTACTGTCTTTTTCAGACCCTTACTCGGGAATAGAGAATATCTGCCCCGGATAGATCAGGTCAGGATCCCGGATCGCACTCTTGTTGGCCTCAAACACCCGGACATAGAGCAGCCCATCACCGTATCTTTCGCGTGAGATAGCCCAGAGTGTATCGCCCTTTTGCACCGTCACCGCGCGGATTGGCGGTACAGGTTGCACGGGGCTGCCCTCGGGCGCGGCAGGTGGCCGCAGAGCCTCAGGAGATTCGCGTTTGAACGGTGTTTCCAACCGGCTCAACACCTTGCCTTCGGCGTCCAATTCATCCACCCGCAGGGTATAGATCCCCGGAACCACATCACTCAGTTGAACTTTCCAACGACCATCATCGGCGGCACGAATATCGGCCACTGGGCTATTGTCCAGATAGACCCGCACCAACGCGGCCGGCCGTGCCCGGCCCGCCAGCTGTACATCGCCTTCATCGCTGTAGCTGATGATATCCAACGACACCTTACCCAACAGATCTGCCGCCACCGGAGTGGCAGGCTGAACCAGTTCAACCCCCTCCGAGTCCGCCTTTAGAACAGCAACTGCAATTGGTGAGGCCTGAGGCTCGGGCGCGATCTCGGGCGCGGGCTGTGCAACCGGCTGCGGTGACGCCACCACGGCCGTGTCAGCCACCACTGCCGTGTCAGCAACTACCGCCGTGTCAGCCACCACCACCACATCTTCTGCCTGCGCAGCGTCTATCTCCGTCTCAGCCGTTTTCGTATCATCCGAGGTCGAAACCGCCGCCGGCTCCTCGACTTTTGCAGGGGCAGCCGTCGTCTCTTCGCTGGGAAGGACGACATCATCTACCTTGGCCACACCTGTATCACCTACGTCCAGATCTAAGGCAGCAACGTCCTGTTGCAGCTTCTGCACCGGCTCAACCAGATCCTGCACGACAACCTCTGGTGTCTCATCAGCCAGGGCAACTTCGACCTGAGGCGCCTGCACGACTTCCTCAACTTGCTCCGTAACCGCCACAGTTGGCGCCAGTATGAATGTCGCATCCGACATGACCATCTCGCCACCAAGCGCTGCCTGCAGCGACACAACCCTGGCCTCGCCGCTGGGTTCAATAGAGGTGAACGAGACAAACTCGCCACCGTTTTGAACTTGGAACTGATCCAGAATTTTACCATCCAGCAAGACGGACACCAGCACGCCTGCCTGCGCGCGACCGGCAATCACCCCGGTCCCGTCAGACTCAAACCGCACCAGATCCAACTCTGGCGCCGCCAATACAAACGCCGGCTCTTGAACACTTTCAGAAGCAGGGATTTTGGGCAAAGGCAGCGCCGCAATCACGGTGTCTTCCGGCGGTTCAACCTGAGTTACCTCGATATCGTTTTCAACGCCAGGCGCTTCAACGACGGGCGCTTCAACGATCTGCTCAACGCTCTCTGGCGCCACAGTTTCACTGATCGGCTCAGACGTATTTTCCGCAACGGTCTCTACCGCAACATCCGGGGAACTTGGGTCTTCCTCCCCCACGACATCCGCACCGCTCTGCGCGCTAGAAGTAATATCTGCGGCTTCGACGGAAGCTTCAGACAGCTGCGTTGATTGCGGGGCAGAGCTAACCTGCTCGCCGTCACCCTCAGTTATCGCTGTCTCAACAATCACATCTTCGACCGGCTGATCCAGGGTCTCACCAGCTTTCGCGCTGGTATCGTCCTGGTTTTCGTCAGCCGCCTGTACATTGGTGTTAGCAGGTTCAGCCACAACAGAGGCGTCCGGCAACACAGCCACCGGCACCACCGGCGCAATCTGCCCGGTCGTTTCACCCTGCTCAATTATTGGCGGCTCACTCGTGAACACCCCAAGCTGCATCGCCACCACACCGCCAATCACCACCGCAACTGTTGCGATGCCGCCAAGTGCAAGGGCGCCCAGCCCTCCGCTTCCGGCTGTTCCCGCCATTATCTTCCTTCCCATTTGCGGGATTCCCCCTCCCGCTGAGTTGAGCCAGTCTATCAATGCCGCTATCAAGGGTCAAAACACGTCTTGTGCCCCGAACGTTTCAACACTGAAAGATAAGCCCATGTCTATAAAATCCGTCTGTGTGTATTGCGGATCCCGTTATGGGGCAATGCCTGCCTATACCGAAGCCGCAGAAGGCCTGGGGCGCGGACTAGCAGAGCACAATCTGCGCCTGGTCTACGGGGCTGGTGACGTTGGTCTTATGGGCACGGTGGCGCGATCCGCACAGGCAGCGGGCGGCAAGGTATTTGGCGTGATCCCCGAACATCTGGAACGCCGAGAGGTCGGTAAATCTGACCTATCGACCTATGTGGTCACCGAAACCATGCATGAACGAAAAAAGGTAATGCTGTATAATGCGGATGCGGTGGTCCTGCTCCCAGGCGGGGCCGGCTCCCTGGACGAGCTGTTCGAGGTTCTGACCTGGCGCCAGTTGGGCCTGCACGATAAGCCGATTGTGGTCCTCAATACCGACGGCTACTGGGACAAATTGCGCGCACTGCTGGATCACGTCATTGATCAGGGTTTTGCGGATGACACGTTGTCAGATTTCTTGACCTGGGTTTCGACCCCGCAACAGGCGCTGGATGTGCTGCGCGCCTGACTAAGCCACAAGCCGGGTTTCTTCTTGTTAAAAATACCTCCGCTGGAGGCCAGAAAATTAGGACGCCCGACCCTAGGGCCGAGCGTCTTAATCTGACCGTTACAGATGTGCAAATCTAAGACTTAGCCCAGACGCGATGCAACGTTTTCCCAGTTGACCAGATTGTCGAGGAAGTTCGACAGGTAAGCCGGACGCTTGTTGCGGAAATCGATGTAATAGGAATGCTCCCAAACATCACAGCCCAGCAACGCGGTCTGGCCAAAGCACAGCGGGTTCACACCATTCTCGGTCTTCGTCACAGCCAGCGACCCATCGGCATTCTTGACCAACCAGGCCCAGCCTGCGCCAAACTGACCCGCACCAGCAGCCGAGAACTGCGATTTGAAATCATCAACCGAGCCAAAATTCTCAATCAGAGCTTTTTCCAGACCACCGGGCATGACGTCGCCATCGGGCCCCATCATCTTCCAGAACTCATTGTGGTTCCACAGCTGGCTGATGTTGTTGAAAATGCCATTCTGCGCCACTGAAGACGCGTCATAGGTGCCCACAATGATCTCTTCCAGAGATTTGCCAGCCCACTCAGTGCCCTCGATCAGCTTGTTGCCGTTGGTCACATAAGCGTTGTGGTGCAGATCATGGTGATACTCCATGGTTTCTGCGGACATGCCTTTGGCAGCCAGTGCGTCATGAGCATAAGGGAGATCGGGAAGTTCAAAAGCCATCTTGGACACCTGTCAAATTGAGTTGCGTTTCCTAAGCTGATACATGCGGTGCTGGCTGTGGCAGGTCAAGAGCGGCAATGTAATTTACCAGTGGTGTTGACTAGAACTGTGATACGCTCAAATGGCGGTTCACATGTCTTCTACCGCACGATTTTGCATCTGCCAGACCTAGCCCTACCATTTGGTCGATGACCAGCGCTTTCAGACAAAAGCCTAGCTTTCAGTGTGCGTTTTTCAATACGGAGTAAAAATTGACGTTTATACCAATCAACTCGCATATATGACGCCGGCGCGCGACGTGCACTTGGCAAAAACTTGTATCTGTCCCCCTTCCAGCCAACAGAAATATGTTTTTTGTAAACGACTTCACCTCTGCCTTTTATGGTGTCGTTTCAACATCGTCAATTTCAATTCTAATAACCTTGGCATCAAAACCATGTTTATCAATTTCAACAACGACCAGTTTCGGAGCGGCTGCATCAGACGCAGCAGGGTTGAAATTGCATTCATAGACAGCCGCCAACACCATATTTGGAACTGTAAAAAGACACATCGCCAACAGGGCACTTATCGCAATTTCAATATTTTTTTTACCTTACATCTTCGACGTGTCGTTACTCTCAAATTCAGGCATCATCAAAATTCTCTACCCGTTTTTCATTTAAACAAATCGATATTGGTCCTCTTGCATTTCCCGGTGCCACTAGGGCGATTGTCCCATCCGTGCACACGAACCGATAACGACAGTTTCAAACGGGCCTCATCCATGGTTCCGGAATACGTCGCACTCGCAGACCCTGTCCGGGCCGGTATATTGTTGAGCTTCCAACCAACTTTAAGCTTAGTATCCGATCGCGGGTTAAATTCAATTTTCATCGGAACCCCAGCTGTCTCTGCAATCATACCGTCAAACACGCCCACTACCTCGTTCTGCCTATCTACAAACACCAAAATCCGGGGTGCGATCCAGCCGTGTTTCTCAAAACTGGTCATCTCGCAGTCATAGGTGACAGCAGCAGCAAACGCCGAGGTTGAAAGCAGGCAAACAACAGCTGAGGACACAATAGTCTTGATCATAGCAGTCTCTTTCCAATGACTTATGGCGCGGAACATAACCACTAGAACCAGAGAAACAACGCAAAACATCGCCCCCTGATTGAGGGCGATGTGAATTTAAAATCTGTCTCTATCAGATCAGTAGACGCCGACTTCGGACTGAGACTGAGCAGCGGTGCTCAGCAGGCAGAACATATAGTCGGCAACAGACCGGAAGCAGACGATGTGGAATGATCCGTCCTGATCCAACCAAAACGCCGCCGCCACTTGCGCCATACGGGTGCGGCGGAACTGGCCGGGCACAAAGGCTTGGGCCGACAGATCCACCGGGCAGAGTTTACCCAGCACTTCACGTGCACCGTCGCCTGACACCTGGAACACCGCGCGCGCGTCCGAGACGTTGACCGCCAGCGCGTGCTCGCCTGCCAGACCTGCGTTGATCTCAGCCAGCTTCGCTTCGACCTCGGCGTAGTGCACCAACACCAGCAACTCATCCGGCGACATCCAGCACAGCCCGCCATCTACGCTTAACGCGACTTTGCCGGGCTCTGGCATGGTGGCACCAGTGGCAGATGTGACCGCCGCCTGCAATTTGGGTGACGCAAGATCACCGCGCAGGGTAATCATGCCCGCCAAACCGCTCTCATCGACAGATGCGATACCGCTGAACGAGGCGCCGTTCAGTGCGCTTACAGGATCAGACATTCTGCTTCTCCCCTTCTTTGTCGTAAAAGACCTGATCAACGATTTTGGCTTTGTAGATGGTGCCATCAACACCGGGGAACTCGATCACGTCGTTCATGCGCTTGCGCCCATGATGCACCAGTCCCATAGCAATGCCCTTGCCCAAAGTCGGCGAATGGTAGGTCGAGGTCACCCGGCCAATCACATTGCGCTGACCGTTGGCGTTTGAGCCGTTACCAACCGCATAAGCCCCATCCGGCAGAACCGAACCACAGACGGTTTCAAGCCCAACCAACTGCCAGCGATCCGGATCCGCCATGTGCGAGCGCAAATGTGCCCGCTTGCCCAGAAAGTCTTCCTTTTTCTTGGACAGCGCCCAGTGCAGCCCCAGATCCTGCGGGATCACGGTGCCATCACTTTCGTCGCCGATCATGATAAAGCCCTTCTCGGCGCGCAGGATGTGCAGGCATTCGGTGCCATATGGCATCACTCCGAACTCTTTGCCTGCTTCCATCAGTGCAGTCCAAAACGCCATACCCTGACTGGCAGGAACTGCGATTTCATAGGACAATTCGCCAGAGAATGAGATCCGGTAGCCCCGGCAATCAAACTCGCCCAGCTTGCCATCACGCCATTCCATAAATGGCAACGCCTCTTTGGAGACATCCATGCCGCCGAGTTTCTCCAGCACTTTGCGGGCATTGGGGCCCACAACCGCGATCTGAGCCAGTTGCTCGGTCACGTTGGCGACATAGACTTTCCAGTCCCACCATTCGGTCTGCAGCCATTCTTCCATGTGGCCATGGATACGTTCGGCGCCGCCGGTGGTGGTGTGGCACAACCAAGTGTCGTCATCGATACGGGCAACAACGCCGTCGTCGATCAGAAAGCCGTTTTCCGAGCACATCAGCCCATAGCGGCATTTGCCGACCTTCAGGGTGGACATCATGTTGGTGTACATCATGTCCATGAACCGGCCTGCATCGGGGCCTTTGACCACCAGTTTCCCCAGCGTCGAGGCATCCAGCAGGCCGAGGTTTTCGCGGGTGTTGGTGACTTCGCGTGCCACGGCTTGCTCGACAGTTTCGTTTGAGCGAACAAAAGCATAGGCACGGCGCCAGTGGCCAACCGGCTCCCAATCCGCACCATTGGCATCATGCCAGTCGTGCATGGGTGTTTTGCGGATCGGCTGGAAGACATCGCCACGGGCCTCGCCGCCAATTGCTCCCATGGAAATCGGAGTATACGGCGGGCGAAAAGTTGTGGTGCCGACCTGTGGTATTTTGGCCCCCAACGTATCTGCAAGGACTGCCAGGCCGTTGATGTTGGACAGTTTCCCCTGATCCGTCGCCATGCCCAAAGTGGTGTAACGTTTGGTATGCTCTACGCTTTCATAACCTTCGCGCGCCGCCAGCTGAACGTCGCTGACTTTCACGTCATTCTGATAGTCCAACCAGGTTTTCATCCGCAGTTTGATGTCAGCCTTGGCTGGCATCAACCAGATCGGCTGCATCGCGACCTCGTCGGCATCCAGACCAACAGCGACAGTTGGCTTTGCGCCGTCGAAACCAGCAGCCTTAGCCGCGGCAACACCAGCCGCAGCGGCGTCAGACAAGGTAGCACCAAGAGCGAACTCACCATTGGCAGAACCGGCAGCGACAACAAAATCAGCCCCATCCGCTCCCAGCGGTGGGCGCGACGCATCGGGGCGGAAATGGGCCTGAGCATCATCCCAATTCAGCTTGCCGCCGCAATGCGACCACAGGTGCACTACGGGTGACCAGCCGCCGGACATCGCCACTGCGTCTGCTGCGATTTCTTCTTGAGCGCCGCCTTCACCGTCTTGCGCGCAAATTGCAACTTTGGCCACTCGTTTGCCGCCGGTGACTTTGGCAATGGCGCGACCGGGTTCGACACGAATGCCAAGCTCACGCACCTCTTCCATCAGTGCACCGCCGCCCATTGGTCGCGCGTCCAGAACACAAACCACATCTACGCCTGCTTGGTGCAGCGTAATGGCAGTGCGATAGGCGTCGTCATTGTTGGTGACAATGACCACGCGCTGGCCCGGGGTCACGCCCCAGTTCACCACATAGTCACGCATCGCACCCGCCAGCATCACCCCTGGCACGTCGTTGCCAGCAAAGGACAGTGGCCGCTCAATCGCACCGGTAGCAGTGACGATCTGTTTGGCGCGGATCCGCCACAACCGGTGGCGCGGGCCGCCGTTCCCGGGGCTGTGGTCAGTCAGGCGTTCATAGCCCAAAGCATAGCCGTGGTCGTAGACACCAGACCCCATACACCGGTCGCGCAGAGTGACGTTGTCCATTGCCGCCAGTTCAGCCAGGGTTTGCTCAATCCAGGCCTCGGGCTGCATGCCGTCGATGGTGCCGCCGTCCACCGGAGCACGTCCGCCCCAATGGGCCGTCTGCTCTAGCAGCAACACTTTGGCACCGCTGCTGGCGGCTACCTTAGCAGCCTGCAAGCCAGCAACACCGCCACCAACCACCAAAACGTCAGCAAAGAAATAGAAGTGCTCGTAGGTGTCAGCGTCTTTTAGCTCGGGGTCTGGCGCTTTGCCCAACCCAGCCGACATGCGAATGAAGGGTTCGTAGACATGTTTCCAAAAGGCGCGCGGGTACATGAACATCTTGTAGTAAAAGCCCGCAGGCAGGAACCGAGACAGGTGGGTGTTGATGGCCCCGACGTTGAATTCCAGGCTGGGCCAGTGGTTTTGCGACTGCGCCGAAAGACCACCAAACAGCTCGGTTGTGGTGGCGCGCTGGTTGGGTTCAAACCGGTCACCATTGCCAAGTCCCACCAGGGCGTTGGGTTCTTCGGCACCCGAGGCGACAACGCCGCGCGGGCGGTGGTATTTGAACGAGCGACCCATCATCATCTGATCATTGGCCAGCAGGGCCGAGGCCAGGGTGTCGCCCTCATAGCCGCTCATGCGGGTGCCGTTAAAGGTGAACTCGACAGGTTTGGAGCGGTCGATCAACCGGCCCTGTTTGGCAAGACGCGTGCTCATGTGGCGGACCTTTCGCGCAGAGGGGCGGTCGGGATTTGAGTATTTTTAGCAAAAAGAAGGCTCATTTGAGGTCTCTCCAGCTCCAGCCGGGGCGTTTGGCTGTGATGGCGTCGCGGATATTTTGCGGCGGCTCAAACGTTTGAGCGCTGTAGGTGCCAAACACTTCGAGTGTGGTGGTGCAGCGGGCGGCGTGGAACCACTTGCCACAGCCATTGATATGGCGCCAGCGTTCAAAATGCACACCGCGCGGGTTTTCACGCATGAACAGATAGTCGTGAAACTCGCCGTCGGTTGAGCCGGGACCAAAGCGTTTCAGATGTGCCTCGCCGCCGGCGTGCAGTTCAGTTTCTTCGGCTTTGACGCCGCAGTATGGGCATTCAAGGATCAGCATCTCATTGTCCTTTGAGCTGCAGGTGAGCCTGCACAGATAAATTGCAAACCATCAGTGCGCCACACCAGCAGCGACGCTTTCGTCGATGAACTGGCCTTCTTTGAAGCGATCGATGGTAAAGGCTTCGGTCAGGGATGAGTGACCAGTGGCCATCAACTCGGCCATGCCCCAGCCGGAACCGGGGATGGATTTGAAGCCGCCAGTGCCCCAGCCGCAGTTGACAAAGACATTACCCACCGGGGTTTTGGAGATGATCGGCGAGCGGTCGCCGGTGACATCAACAATGCCGCCCCATTGGCGCAGCATTTTCAGGCGGCTGACCATTGGGAAGGTCTCGACCAGCGCCCGTACGGTTTCCTCGATATGGTGGAAAGATCCGCGCTGGGTGTAGTTGTTGAAGCCGTCGGTGCCGCCACCAATGACCATCTCGCCCTTGTCGGATTGCGACATGTAGCCGTGCACGGTGTTGGCCATAACAACGACGTCCATGCAGGGTTTGATCGGCTCGGAGACCAGCGCCTGTAGCGCCACGCTCTCCATTGGCAGACGGAAGCCGGCCATGTTCGACAATACCGAAGCATTGCCAGCCACCAGCATGCCCAGTTTATCGCAGTCAATTGGGCCTTTGGAAGTGTCGACGCCAGCAACCCGTCCGCCTTCGACCCGCACGCCTGTGACTTCGCATTGCTGGATGATATCCATGCCCATGTCCGAGCAGGCGCGGGCATAGCCCCAGGCCACCGCATCGTGACGGGCAGTGCCGCCGCGTTCCTGCCACAGGGCACCCAGCACCGGATAGCGTGGGCCATCAAGATTGATGATTGGCACGATTTCCTTGACCCTTTGAGGCGAGACAAACTCGGTCTTCACCCCTTGCAGGTTGTTGGCATGCGCAGTGCGCTGATAGCCGCGGATTTCGTGCTGGGTTTGCGCCAGCATCAAAACGCCACGCGGGCTGAACATCACGTTGTAGTTCAGTTCCTGGCTCAGGTTTTCATACAACCCGCGTGCCTTTTCATAGATCGCCGCCGAGGGGTCCTGCAGGTAGTTGGAGCGGATGATGGTTGTGTTGCGCCCGGTGTTACCGCCGCCCAGCCAGCCTTTTTCGATCACTGCGACATTGGTGATGCCGTAGTTTTTGCCCAAGTAATAGGCCGTGGCCAAGCCGTGGCCGCCTGCGCCAACAATGATGACGTCATAGTGACGTTTAGGTTCAGGCGAGCGCCAGGCGCGCTCCCATCCGGAGTGGTGGCGCAGGGCCTCGCGCGCGACAGCAAATACCGAGTAGCGTTTCATGGCGAATCCAATTGGGTCGAGATATGGATTGGTATGCCTGAGCATCAATTCAAAACCGCGCCGTTAATCGTCGCAATTGCGCAGGATTGCGACATCAAAGCACCCTGACCTCAAGCTGGCGTGACATCGCGCCCCTCCCCGCCAGTTTGCCCTTTTTTCCGCCGCATCTGATCTATAGATGAGTGGGCAAACTACGGAGACACCATGACCTTCTGGATTGTTACATTATTCATGGCACTGGCCATTGCGCTGCTGATTGCACAGGTTCTGTTGCGCGCTCGCAAACAGGGAGAGCCGGCAGCGGCCTTTGACCTAAAGGTCTATCGCCAGCAGTTGCGTGAGCTGGACAAGGATCTGAGCCGTGGAGTGATCAATCAGGATGACGCCGAGCGCACCCGCACCGAGATTTCGCGGCGCATTCTGTCTGCCGACGAACAGCTACAGACCCATCATGCTGCTCTGGCTCAGCCGCGCGGCGTCACCTTGGTGATGGCTGGGCTGGTAGGTTTAGCGGTTATTGGTGGATCGTTGGGGCTGTATTACCGGTTGGGCGTGCATGGCTATGGAGACATGCCGCTTGCTGATCGGATTGCCCTGGCTCAGGAGCGGGCTATTGAGCGACCCTCGCAGGAGCAAGCTGAAGCTGGTCTGCCAGCGCGTGCACCGCTGCAAGTGGAAGAAGGCTATGAACAGCTGGTGGAGCAGCTTCGCAAAACTGCGGGCGAGCGCAGCAATGATGCGCAGGGCCAGGCGCTGTTGACGCAGCACGAGGCCAATCTGGGCAATTTTGTTGCCGCGTATCAGGCCAAACAGAATTACATCTCGATCATGTCCGGTGATGTTGAGGCCAGGGATTTTGCTGAGACCGCTGAATTGATGATCATGGCGGCGGGTGGCTATGTCTCTCTCGAAGCTGAAAGTGAGTTGCGCCAGGCTTTGATGCTGGATGATCGCAATGGTCCGGCACGGTATTACTGGGGCTTGATGCTGGGACAAATCGGTCGCCCCGACATGGCCTATCAGATCTGGGCGGAAACGCTGCAGGCCGGCCCCGCAACTGCGCCGTGGATCGAAGGTATTCAGGAACAAATCGAAGAGATGGCTTATCGCGCAGGAGTTGAGTACACGCCGATCACACCAAGAGCTGCCGCGCCCTTGGCGGGACCAAGTTCTGAGGATCTGGCCAGTGCTCAGCAGATGAGCGATGAAGAGCGACAGGACATGATCCGGGGCATGGTTTCGCAACTGTCCGAACGGCTGGCCAGTGAGGGCGGCAGTCCACAAGAGTGGGCCAGGTTGATTGGCGCACTGGGCGTGCTGGGTGAGATGGAACAGGCCAAGGCCATTCACGGCGAGGCTTTGCAGAGTTTTGCCGGTGATGATGGCGCACTGGCGCTGATTGAAAGTGCCGCCCAACAGGCTGGAATTTAGCAATGATCCACGATGTATTTGAAGAGTTTGCTGCCGCCCTGCCCGCCCGTCGCGCGTTGATTGGGTTGGATTTGGGCGACAAAACCGTAGGTGTGGCAATTTCCGACCTGATGGGCACGGTGGCAACGCCGCAGGAAACCCTGCGGCGCAAGAAGTTCACGCTGGATGCAGCCCGGTTGCTGGAGATCATCAAGGACCGGGATGTTGGCGGCATTGTGCTGGGACTGCCGCGCAATATGGATGGATCAGAAGGGCCGCGTTGCCAGAAAACCCGCGCCTTTGCCCGCAATCTTGCTCGCCTAACCGAGTTGCCGATTGGATTTTGGGACGAGCGGCTCAGCACAGTGGCAGCTGAAAGAGCGCTACTGGAGGCGGATACGTCGCGAAAACGTCGCGCCGAGGTGATCGACCATGTGGCTGCCTCCTATATTCTTCAGGGGGCACTGGATCGCATGGGCCACCTGAGGAATGGATGAAATCATGAGCAACGAGGTCTGGAAACGCGACGAGGTCATGTCCCCCTGCACGCAGATCTGCGTCGTGCATCCCGAGACCCGGTTGTGCACCGGCTGTGCCCGTTCGATTGATGAGATCAGCCAGTGGTCGAAGATGTCAGAGACAGAACGCCGTGCAATTCTTGAAGAGTTGCCCAACCGAAGCGCCGCTCCGAATAAGCGCCGAGGGGGGCGTAAGGGGCGGTTGCAACGCTGAACCACGCCTTGCGGCGCGCTGCCTCCGGCGGAGGTATTTACAACAAGAAGAAGTTGTTGGCTGGCTTATTCTTCCAGCCAGGCCTCTGCCTGCGCCCGCGCACTGGTCTCAAAGAACTGGGTTTCGGCGTTGAGAAAATGTGAGGCCACCCGCTGGCCCATATGCTGCCATCCCTTGTCGCCCAAAACTGCGACCTTGCTAGCAAGTGGCGCGTGCTCGCGCACCAGTTTGAAATGCGCCCCCAGCGCCGACAATCCTTGCCAGCCTTCGAATTGACCCAGGTCCAGCAGCAGGCGGAAATTGTCCGACGCGCGGATATGGGCGTCCAGTCCGTCTTCGGCGCGGCCCAGCACCTGCGGATCCAGCTTACCCATCAGTTGCACGTGCAGAGCACCACTGGGTAACACCTCCATATGAACCGCGCCTAAAGACTGGCGCAGCCAGCGGCGCGCCGCCTCAGCCTCGGCGGGTGCAAATATCTGTACAGGACAGGGCATCAGCGGGGCCATGATGTGCACCCCGGTTTTGATCCAGCCAGCCGCTGCCACCACAGCGATCCGGTCAAAGCCGCGCCAATGGGTCAGCCCCATTTGAATGTCAGCCCAGGCTGCGCCAAGATCAAAGCCCTCAAACCCCTCACCCATCACCACCAGGATGCGCAGTTGATCCTGCGTGGTCAGGGCCGTTTCGATGGCCGGGATCAGGGTGGTTTCATAGTCGTCGCGGCTAACTTGGCCAGTCAATTCCAGCTCAATCTGGGCGCCTTGGTCAAAACTCTTGGTCGTGATCATTGGAAAATCCTTTTCGAATAAAATCACTCAGGAGGTTAATGGTCGGCCCTGGGGTCTGCCAGGTACGCCGCTCTGAGGATGTTCAAACAAGCGATCTCTCGCCCGGGTTAATAGCCCCAGGCTTTGCGCAGCATATTCAGCGCCACCGCAATCAGAAATACCGCAAACACCCGCTTTAACGGCTTAGGATCCATCGCATGTGCCAGCCGAACGCCCCAGGGCGCGGTGATCAACGTCATTGCAATGACCACGCCAAAGGCCACCAGATTGACCGCGCCGATGGTCAGCGGCGGACGCACGGCCGGGTCGATCGGCAGGAAGAGAAACCCGATCACCGAGGGCACAGCAATGATCACCCCAAACCCTGCAGCCGTGGCCACAGCGCGATGGATCGGGATGTTATATAGGCTCATCAGCGGCACGCCGAAGCTGCCGCCGCCAATGCCCATCAGCACCGAAAGGAAGCCAACCGACGGCGACAACAGCAGACGGCGCAGGCCTTTTGGCATAGCCTCCCCCAGCCGCCATTCACTGCGGCCCAACCCCAGGTACAGCCCGATCACCAGCGCCAGCACGCCAAACAAACCCTGCAACGTGGTTGAGCGCAGCGCCGAGGCGGCCAGCACCCCAGCAATGGCGCCCACAACAATCCCCGGGGCCCAGCCGCGCAGAATCTCCCAGTCCACCGCGCCCTTTTTGTTGTGGCTCAGCACAGACCGCAGGGAGGTCACGATAATGGTAGCCAAAGAGGTCGCCAGGCACAGTTGCATCAACTGATCCCCGCCATAACCCAGGGTCTGGAATGCGTAGAAAAAGGCTGGCACCAGCACAATGCCTCCGCCAACGCCCAGTAAGCCAGCCAGTACCCCGGCCACGGCACCAATCACCGCCAACATCAATAGCATCTGGATCAGTAGCATCGTGTCAGGCATAGGTCTCTCCCTTTGGCATCAAACTCACAGGACAAAACTGTGCCAAGCGGCAGGAGTCCAGTTCCAAAGAGACATTTTGAAGTATTAGCTCACAATAGAAGCAAGTGCCTGTTCGACAAGAGTTGGACCGGCGCTGTCACGATGCGCCCCTTCGGAGAGGGTCCGTCGCCATTGCCGCGCGCCTGGCCGTCCGGCAAACAGCCCCAGCATATGCCGCGTCACCTGATGCAGACGACCGCCGTTGCTCAGATGCGCCTCAATGTAAGGTAGCATTTGACGCGTGACCTCTATCGGGTCACTGGCCTCGCCCAGCCCAAAAATTTCGGGATCTGCCGCGCTAAGCACATCACCGGGCTGGTGATATGCCGAGCGTCCAATCATCACTCCGTCAAGGCCCCGGTCCAGGTGCGCCTTGGCCTCGTCCAACGTGGTGATGCCGCCGTTGATCGATATATGCAGATCCGGGAAATCGGCTTTCATCTGATGCACTAACTCGTAGTCCAGCGGCGGAATATCGCGATTGGCTTTAGGGCTCAGCCCTTGCAGCCAGGCCTTGCGGGCATGGATTGTCACCCGGGTGCAGCCCGCCAAGCGGATCTTGTCCAGAAACACAGGCAAGACTTGCTGCGGCTCTTGTTGGTCCACGCCGATACGGCACTTGACTGTCACCTCGACATCGACTGCATCGCGCATGGCCGAGACACAGTCGGCCACCAAGTCGGGGCGCTGCATCAGAACTGCGCCAAAGGCACCGGATTGCACCCGATCCGAGGGGCAGCCGCAGTTGAGGTTGATCTCACCATAGCCAACCTCAGCCCCCAAGCGCGCAGCCTGGGCCAGCTCAATCGGGTCAGAACCACCCAATTGCAAAGCTACGGGGTGTTCTTCAGGGCCATGCGCCAGCAGATGCACCGCGCCGCCCCGCACCAGGGCCGGAGCGGTCACCATTTCGGTGTAGAGCAGCACCTCACGGCTCAGCAGTCGGTGCATGTAACGGCAATGCCTATCCGTCCAGTCCATCATCGGCGCCACGGATAGGCGTGCGGCCTGTGTTATTAAGGACTTATCTGTCATTTAGGCACTCTCCGCTGACCGAAACAATGGTTTGTTTGGAGCTTATTTTGCTGGGTTTTACGACTTTTTGTGATTTTGGCATACTTTTTGGCATGCCCACTTGGAGCTTGGCATACCGGAACCCTATGTCCGTAGTATGCCAATAACAAAGCACGGGAAATAATGGGCACTCTCGTAGAGCGCAAGAGCAAATCGGGAACCAAACATCGGGCACAGGTTATCAAGAAGAAATAAGGTGAAGTTGTCTTTTCCAAGTCAGATACTTTTTCAAGGACAACCGCTGCCAACGCTTGGATCAAGAAAGTCGAAAAAGACTTTGAGGCTGGAAAACTCACTAATCGCCAGATCCAAACCACTGTGAGTGAACTGATCGACAAAGTTATCGACACGCAGCGAACTCAGATAGGAAAGACCAAGTCGCAAGTATTAAAGACAATCAAGCTCTTTGACATCGCCGACTTTGAAGTCGCATCTCTTTGGCCAGCAGACCTTGCTGAGTTTGCCAATCAAGTTGTCGAAGGAGAACACAGACCCGCTGAGCATTCGCCAGCCACCACTGCTTACGACATGAGTCATTTGTCCGGATGCCTCAATCTAGCCAGGCCAAACTTCGCCATTCCTTTTGACAAACGGGGCGTCGAAGAGGCTCGTGAAACGACCACCACTCCGGGCATTACTGGGAAGTCAAAAAAAGAACAAGACGTCCCAATCCTGGTGAACTGGATGCGTTAATGGATAGCTTTGTTAGGCGTGAGACACGAGACAGTCGAGCTATCCTGATGAGCAAAATCGTTCCGTTCGCCTTCTTTTCTGCTAGGCGACAAGACGAAATAACTCGAATTCTGTGGGATGACTATTCCCAAGAACACGCGACTATTTTGGTAGAAACATGAAGGATCCTGGTGAAAAAGAGGGAAACGACGTCGTTTGCGAACTAACCCCAGAAGCCATTCGAATTATTGAGAGCGCCATTGTTCCGAGCGACAATGGCGAGGGTCGTACGACCAGACATGATGGCGATACTCGGGACGCAGCCGAATTCAGGATCCATCCATTGCCCGTTAGGGCATTGCGCAGCAATGTCCAGAGAGAGGTTCAGAGAGAGGTTCAGCCAGAGCCGCCCCTTCTTGGGTTGTTTCATAGGCACTTTAAGCCCCTCACGTTTCCACAAACGCCCAACACATTTGTTATTCACCTGTTGCCGGCAGGCGGTGTTTACACCGCCGAGAGGGGCCAGCCTGCGTCTCGTAACAAGGCAGCCACCCGGCGGTAGCCATAGCGGCCGTACTGCCGCGTCATCTCGATCATGTCTGCGATCGCATCACCGAAAGGGGGGCGTTCTTCGTCAGCACGCCCCTGTGGCACTCGACGTTGCGTGGACCGATGCTGGCCCTGAACCCGGCAACACCCTCACGGCAGATTGCTGTGCAATCGCCTGCCGGGCAGCAGGTCGGCGCGAGGGGCTCAGGGGCTCCGCCCGTTCTGGCCTCCCTCAAGATCAATTTGTCCAAGGTCAGGTCAGAAACCGCACGCCGAAGGCGCTCGTTCTCTTTCTGGAGGCGCTTTAGTTCCTTGAGTTGTTCCGTGCCCATTCCGCATTCGCCGTTGGGCTCGAACCAATGGCGCCTTCAACGGCTCATTTCTTCTTCCAGCAGTAATAGGTTTGTTCAGTCACACTGATCTGTCTGATTGCATCCATTCGGGGCATACCTTGCCCCATCAGAACTTCAACTTGCCGTAACTTCACGACAATCTCTTCAGGCTTGGTTCTCTTAATCGCCATCTATGGTCCGCCGA